>ERZ1066122.2782-NODE-2782-length-10967-cov-5.497801_pt1 | contig 10967 bp, 10 predicted proteins | sample MGYA00382769_ERZ1066122 | MGnify/ENA primary metagenome ERZ1066122 (study PRJEB33369, sample SAMEA5778352) | biofilm metagenome | biome: Industrial cooling water; feature: Water cooling tower basin; material: Biofilm | place: United Arab Emirates | collected...
CATGGCGCTCGAGGACCTCGTACGGCGTTTCGTGTCGACCTGAGCCGCCCCCGACTTCCTGGAGATTCCGGCTGTCGGGGCTGTGGAGCGGTGCGGAGGTCAGCGGCCGGGCCGCTCCGGCCCCGTGGCGTGGGAGCGGCCGCTTCGCTGCACCACGACGCCGACGGCAGCGCCTGGCCAGCGCGTCCGCCGTGCCGCGCGGCCACACGGTGTCGACTGCCGGCTCACGCCGGAGCGCCGGGCTGGCCGAGCACCGCCGGTAGCCGTCCCTCGGCGAGCTGCTCGAGCCACTCCCGTTCCAGGGCGGCCAATCCGGCGAAGTGGTGATCTTCCTGCTGCAGCAGCGCCAGCCCCTCCCGTGCCGCAGCGCGCCCCTCGTCCGGCCTTCCCTCGGCAACGAGGATGGCAGCCAGCACGCGGCGGCGGCTGTACTCCTCCATCAGCTCCTCGGCCGTCTCAGCCAACGCCGTGCGCGCCTCGGCGGTTCGCCCATCGGCAATCGCGAGCCACGCCTCGTACAGCCGCAGCTCGCCCTCGCTGAACGACGGGGCCTGTGCGCGAGCGGCGTGCATGCGGGCGAGATGTCCCCTGGCGGCCCGCAGGTCGCCGCGGTCGAGCGCGTGCTGCAGCGCGAGGCTCGCTGCGCTGCTCTCCAACGCGGAGCCGTCCTGCACGGCCGCGGCACGCTGCACGAACTCGGGGGTCCAGTCGCGGGGGCGCGCTCCCTCGGTGAGTTGGCCCATGATGGCATTCATCGCCTGCAGTCGCGCTGCGTCCGGCCCGCCCTTGAGCAGCATGCGGATGGCGGCGCCATCGCTGGTGAAGCCGCCGATGGCGTTGGGTATCATCGTGGCCACGGCCCCCGCGAGCGAACAGAGGGCCACGATCCGGGTGCAGGCACCGAACAGCAACTGCCAGATGGTGTGCGTCCCACCTCGTCGAGACCGAGGCCGAAGTGGAGGGCGGCGAAGAGCACGCCGAAGAGGACGCTCGCCAGCGGTCCGGCGGCAAAGAGCGCCGCGGTCTCGCGTGTGCTCGGCAGCCGCCCGCCCCGCGGCGCCAGCACCGCGATCCCTCCATACAGGGACCACAGCGGGTTCCAGCCCGGCTCGAGTCGTCCATGCACGCGCGCCACGGACAGCGGGCCGCAGATGAGGGCAACGAAGCGGTACCCGCTCAGCAGGCCGCCAAGCACGTGCCCGAGCTCGTGCACGAACAGCACCAGGAGGCCGCCGGGGATCAGCACGGCGAGGAGCGCGAGGGCGATGCTGACCCGGCTGTCCGGGTCGTGCGTCAGCACCGCCGACACGGCGATCACCAAGAAGAGGGCCAGCGTGACGGGCCCTGGCTTGAGGAGCGACTTGATCACGGGGCGTGGTCGGTGAACCCAGCCGCCGAGGCTCGGCGCCGCGAGGGCGCCGACCCGTCGGGCGCCCCGCCGGTCGCCACCGGCCCCGGCTCGACCGGCCCGCCTGCGCTCGCCGGGTCCTGCAGGATCGCCTGGGCCTCGTCGCACCACGCGAGCATCGCCCGGCTCAGCTGGCGGCCGTAGGCGAGCGTCGCCCGCCAGTAGCGCACGTCCGGCTCGTCCGCGAGGTCGTCGTCGAGCCGCCGTGCCACGGCATCGTAGCGGGCGAGGCGTGCCGCGTGCTCGGCGCGGAAGGCGCGCAGGTGCGACTGCGCAGTCCCGGACGGGGCCCGGCTGATGAAGAACAGCTTGAGCAGGATCTCCACTCGGCCGACCTCGAGCGTGACCGGCTGCGCGAGCCAGGTCGCGAGCGCGTCCCGCCCGGTATCGGTGATCCGGTAGGGCTTGCGCCGCGTCGCCTCGCCGGGGGCCGGTTCCACCAGCCCCTCCGCCTGGAGCGTCCGGAGGATCGGATAGATCTGGCCGTAGCTCTCGCGCCAGAAGGAGCCGAGGTTCTCCTCGAAGAAGCGCCTGAGGTCATACCCGGAACGCGCACCGTGGGTGAGGGCCCCAAGGATCGCGTAGCGGCTCCGGTTGACGTCCCCGGTTGATCGGATCGACGGCATTGACGCGAATCTAGCGGACGGCAATATATCTCGATGATATATCGGTCAGATACAACTGCCAGCCGAGGTACCCATGCCGCCCCTCGCACGTGTCGCCGTCGTGGTCGCCGTCGTCGCGTCGCTCAGCGCGCCGCTGCCGAGTGCCGCCCAGATCCCGACCGACTCGCTCGAGCGCCGCTTCCGCTTCGCCGAACTCTTCATCGGCGCTGACGTCGCCGCCCTCCCGGCGGGGAGCGGTGCCGATGGGCACCTCGATCTCGCCGCACGCGCACTCCCTCGCCTGACCATCGGGGGGCTGCATTTCTGGGGGCACGCCGATTTCGCCGTCACCTTCGCCGCGGGCCGCCCGGCCCGGGGCACCGGCGCATCACGCAGTCGACTCGGCACAGGGATCGAGACGCGCGGGCGGTGGTATCTGCGCCCGGTACGCACCGACGGGCTCGCTCCGTTCGTCGGTGCTGGACTCGGCGCGACCGACCTGCAGATCGGCGACGGCCCGCGCGTCTACCGGTTCCAGCCGATGGGGCAGGTCGGACTGGTCTGGCGTCGCCGCACGACGCTGGTCGAAGCCGGGTGGTCGGTCCGCGCCCGGCCACTCGGACGGTATCCCGTGTCCCGGATCGAACTCGCACCCGTCGAGCCCAGCCCGCATGCGTTCTTCGTCGGCGTGCACCGGCTCTTCGAAACGACTGCCGGCCTCGTCGAGCCCATCCGCAGCGGCGCGTGGGGCGACCGCGAGCGAGCCTTGCGCAACGCCGGGCGACTCTCGGGACCGACGCTCGCCCTCGGCGTTTCCTCGCCGATCCTCACGGGCAGCACCATGCGCAACCGCGAACTGCGCCCGTTCCTCGCCGAGCGCCCGCGAGGAAAGCCGAATCTCGATCTCGGTGTCGGGTGGCACGCCGCCGGTCCCGATGTGCAGCTCAACCTCGCCGCGCGGCGCACGCGATTCGCGACCGAGGCGTTCGACTTCGCTCAGCGGAGTGACCGCACGTCGCTCGCGTTGGAGGCCTTCAAGTTCCTTGGTGACTGGCACGGCTTCGCCCCGTTCGTGGGACCGGTCGTGAGCGTCGAGCGCCTGCGCCTGCACGAGCGCGACGGCACGGTGCCGGTCATTCAGGCGTCGCGGGAGCTCGTCGCACCAGGTGTGCTCGTGGGATGGGACATCCGGCCCACACGGTCGCAGCCGTGGGTCCTGCGCACGAACCTGCGATGGTTCCCGACGCTCGGACTCCCCCTGCCCGACCGGACGCACGCGCTCGCACAACTCGAGTTCAACTTCATCCAGCTCGTCTGGTATCCGCGTCGGTGACGCCGGCGGCGCGTCGGACGCCTCAGGGGAGCAGCCACCGCACGAAGAACGCCGTCATCTCCTCGAGGAACAGCGGCACGTTGTTCCACGCCGCATGCCCCTGCCCGGTCAATGTGACGAGCCGATGCGGCACCCCGACCTGCGTCGCCCGCGCGACCAGCTGCTCGGCCTCGGCGTACGGGACCGTCGTGTCGGCCGTCCCGTGAAAGATCAGGAGCGGCGGCTCGCCCGCCTGCAGCAGCGTGTCGGCGCCCTGCGGCAGGCTCCCCCCAGAAATCGACGACGGTCCGCACGCGCGACGAGAACCCCGGTGACCCGCTGGCGCCTTCGCCGAGCGACTGGTCGTAGGTGCTGACGAGCGCCGTGATCGCGCCGGCCGAGCTCCCGACCAGCGCGACCCGGGCCGTGTCGAGTCGGTAGGCGCGGCCGTTCGCGCGGACCCAGCGGACCGCCGCGCGAGCGTCGTGCACGGCGTCGCGGATCGTCCCGGTCGGGTCGGCGGCGACCTGCACCGGTGTGCGCAGCCGGTAGCTGATCGACACGCTCACGTAACCGCGGAGCGCGAGCGCGCGGGCGAGGGTGGGGATCTGGCCGTCGGTGCGCGTCCCGGACACGAAGCCGCCACCGTGAATCCAGACCAGTACCGGCCGGGCGGCGGCGGTGTCACCGGCCGGTTCGTAGAGATCGAGCCGGAGGGGAGCCGCCGTCGAGCCGCCGAACGGCACCGAGGCGCCGTAGGCGAGAGCGGTGGTGGTGGTCGCGGCCGTAAAGACCGGCGTGCGGTAGCGCCCGTCGCCCGCAACCGGGTCGGTGGCGGCGGACGCGGCGCCGCCGCAGGCGGCGAGGAGCACCGCGAGCGCGCCGGTGGGCGAACGTGGGGCACGCATGTCAGCGATCCCGCTGGCGGACGAGCACCAGCCGCTGGATCCCCCGCACCGGCAGCGACGCGACCCCGGACCCATCACCCGCCGCCGACGCCGCCGCGCGCTCGTCCATCGTGACGATCTCCTCTTCGAGCGTGTCGCCGCGCACGCGCAGGTGCGTCACCAGCAGCAGCCCCTGCAGCCGGAACGCCGACACCAGCACGTCGCCGACCACGCGCGCTCCAAGCCGCACGCCGTCGCCTTCATCGACGTGCAGCGACTCGGCGCCGCGGCCGCGGCAGAGGCGGTACGCCTTCACCTGGCGCACCGTGTCGCGCTCGACGTAGCGCGTCGTCCACTCGCGGCACTCATCGTCGCGCGTCGGAAGACCGCCGTGCGTCAGCTCGACCGTGACGCGCGGCGCGCCCGGGCGCCGTGGAAGATTCTCGAGCGTGCCGCGCCACTGGCCTGCGAGGGCGTCGAGCGAGGACTGCGCGTGCGCCGGGCGCGCGACCGCGGTCAGCGCGACGAGCGCAGCCGCGACCAGCACCGCCCGCGGCTGTCGCGTGCCGCGGCGCCGGGCCGACGGCGTCAGGGTGCGCCGCTGCGCAGCCGTGGTGCCCGCCGCGAGGGACACCGGCCGATGGGCGAGCGGCCTCACGTGCCGAGTCCGCTCAGGAGCGCCAGGACCGTCACGCCCGCCCCGACCACGATCAGCCCCATGTAGAGGCCGACACCGAGTGCGATCGATCGTCCCGGGTCGGTGCGGCGGACGCTGAGGCGCCTGATACTGTCGCGCGGGATCCGGATCTCGCGGTCGGGTGCGCCATCCTGCAGATAGCGCCCGATCACCGTATCGCGCCGGATCGTGGCACTCGGGAACGTGGCGACAAAACCGTCGACCCGCTCCACCCGCACGTTCGTCGCGATCGTGATCGAATCCGCGGGCGTGAGTGCGACGGGGCGCCAGGCGTGGCAGGCGCACAGCGTGGTGGCGCCGATGAGCGGACCGAGGAGGCGACGCGATGCTCCGTGACGACGTGGTGACCGGTGGACTGCTGTCCGACGGGACCGACCTGAGAGCCGGCTCGCAATGCGCGGCCCGCCGATCCAGTCGCCCGGGTCGCCGCGCCGCGCACTCCTCGACTCACCCCGTCACCGGCAGCTGCACCCCCACCGGCGGCGTCAGCGCATTCCCGATCAGCGGGAGCACCGCCGGATCCTGCGACATCAGCATCGCCGGATCGTATGCGTTCGCCGGCTTGGGATACAGCGGCAGCAGCCCCGCCGCCATGTACGACTGCGCCACCAGCTGCGCGCAGAAGAGCGACCCGGCCACCGTCGCGTTGAACTCGCGCCCCAGCATCCAGCTCTCGCCGAAGCCGAAGCCGAGATTCCACCGCGGCGACACCGGGAGCTTGCCGGTCGGGAAGGGAATCCCGTCGGCGAGCCCGACGTACGTCATCAGCGCGTTCTCCTGCACCGTGGTGAGCGGGACCTTCAACTGCCGCACCCACATCGCCACCTCGCCGCCCCCGCCGCTGCTCGCCGGCGCCGTGTAGTACGGGACGATGCTCGACAGCGCGGCGACGCGCGCACCGGTCTGCGCCGGGTTGCCCGAGACGGGATCGGGAAAGAGCGTCCCGCCGCCCGGCGCGTCCCAGAACCAGAGCTGGTCCGGGGTCGGGCGCAGCACCATGCCGACGTGCGTGTAGGGCTGCTGCTCGACGAACTGGATCGCGAAGTCGAGCGCGTCCACCCCCTCGAACGACAGCAGGTCGCCGGTCTTGAGCGTCGGCAGGATGGTCGACCACGCAACGGGGGGAATGACGGGACCGGTCATGCGGCGGTGCCTCGAGACGAAGTGACGGGATTCCGACGCGAGCCCATCCCGCGTCCGCGCCAACATGGCCCCGGGACCGGCATCGGCAAGGGCTGCACGCGGTCGTCACGGCGCGCATCTTTGTCCCCGTGACCGCCCCCCCGGACGTCGACGAGCCCCGCCCCCCGCACGACCCGCGCCGCTCGCTGTACCGTGCCGTCTGGATCCTGTACACGGCGGTGATGCTGGTCGTGCTCATCTTCGCGACCGGCACGATCTGGCGCGAAGGCGGTCGCCAGAAGCCCCTCGGCTGGACGCCGCAGCGAGCCGACGCGCAGTGGATCGTCGGGCGTGTCGACCCGCGCGGGCCGGCGGCGGGGCGGCTCATGCCCGGCGACGTGATCGTCGCCATCGACGGCGATACCGCCGCCGCCCGGCTCGGGCCCCGCTGGTTCCTGCGCGACAGCCCCGATCGCACGCGCTACGCGATCACCGTCGTGCGCGCCGGCGCGCGCCTCGACCACGACATCGCGTGGCCGGTCGTGATCGACGCCGGCGAGCGGACCTGGCAGTGGGTGCACATCGCCACCGCCTACGTCTATCTCGCCGTCTCACTCCTCATCGGCCTCGGTCGCCCCGATTCCGCCCCGGCGCGCCGGTCGGCGCTCTCGACCGGGCTCTCGCTCGGCTTCTTCGTCACGCTCGTCTTCGAGACCGACGTCGGGATCGTGGCGCACGTCCCCCTCGCCGTCGCGCTGACGTACTACTTCATCCGGCCGCTGCACCTGCTGGCGTCGTACCGGTTCATGCTGCACTTCCCGGTCGAGACGCGCAGTACCGGACGCTGGTGGTGGTTCAATCGAGTGATCGTGGTGGCCGGCGTCGCCCTTTGGCTCCCCTCGGTGTACGGCGCGGCGCTCCGCGCGCTCGGCCCGGGGCCGGCCACCGCGATCGCCGCGGCGCAGTTCCCGTTCTCGCTCGTGCACGACGCCATCGTGAACTCGCTCCACTTCGTGTTCGCGGCTGCGATGGGGGTCGCCAACGCCACGGTGGTGTGGCGGAACTACAAGCTGGTCCCCTCGCCCGATCTGCAGCGACGCCTGCGCTGGGTGAGCATCGGGATCGCCGCCGGCATGCTGCCGATCGTGCTGTTCATGCCGATCCTCGTGCTCCGGGCGCTCGATCCGGGCGGGCAGCGCCTGACGACGCTCGTGCACGTCGCCAATCTCGTCATCGTCGTCATCCCGCTCGCGGTCGCCTACGCCGTGCTGCGGCACCGCGTGCTCGGCATCAGCGTCGTCATCCGCACCGGCCTGCGCTACCTGCTCGCGCGACGCGTCCTGCAGGTCCTGCTCCTCCTGCCGCTCGCCACCCTCGTCGCGCTGGTGGTGTCGAACCGCGGGCGCACGATCGGCGACCTGCTCGCCGGGCCGGCGGCGCTCTCGAACGTCGCGCTGCTCGTGCTCACCGGCCTCGCGCTCCGCTACCGCGCCGCGCTGATGCAGCGTATCGACCGGCGCTTCTTCCGCGAGGCCTACCAGCAGGACCAGCTCTTCGTCGCGCTCGCCGAGGCGGTGACGCAGGCCGCCGACGTGCCGGCGCTGGCGCGGCTCCTCAGCTCGCAGCTTTCGGCCGCGCTGCACCCCGAGCGCGTGCTCGCGCTCGCGCGCCAGTCGGGGCGCTCGCTCGAAGTGGCCTACTCCTCCGAAGGGCGCGGCACGCCGCTCTCGGTCGAGGAGGCGGGGATCCCCGTCGAGGAGCTCCGCGACGTGAGCGGCGTCGCACTCCTGCACGAGATCCCCACCCTCACCGAGGCGGGACGCGCGAGCATGCGCGCCCTCGGCTTGCGATTGGTGGTGCCGGTGCGCGGCCCCAACGAGGGGTTGGTCGGGCTGCTGCTGCTCGGCGACAAGCGGAGCGAAGAGCCGTACACCCGCAACGACCGCCGCCTGCTCGAGACGGCGGCGGCGCAGACCGGCGTGGTCTGGGAGAATCTGCAGCTGCGCGCGGCGCTCCAGCGCGAGCAGGCGGTGCGCCGCACGCTCGTGGACCGGCTCGGCGGCGACGGCGCGGCGATGACGATGGAGTGCCCCGCCTGCGGCCGCTGCTTCGACGGCGACGTGACGCGCTGCCCAGACGACGGCGCCACCCTCGCCGCCTCACTCCCGACGGCGCGGATCCTCGACGGCAAGTACCGTCTCGATCGACTGGTGGGGCGCGGCGGCATGGGGGCGGTCTACGAAGCGCGCGACCTGCGCCTCGACCGCACCGTCGCCGTCAAGGCGGTGATGGCGAGCGTCTTCGACGACACGCAGCTGCGGCAACGCTTCGATCGCGAGGCGCGCGCGTCGGCGCGCATCGTCCATCCGAACGTCGTGAACGTCCACGACCTCGGCGAGTTCGACGGCGGCGCCTACCTGGTGCTCGAGTTCCTGCGCGGCCGCACGTTGCGCGAGGCGATCGACCGGCGCGACGGGCTCCCGGCGGACCACGTGCTGCCGATCTTCCGCAACCTCTGCGACGGTGTCGCGGCGGCGCACGCCCAGCAGGTGGTGCACCGCGATCTCAAGCCGGAGAACGTCTTTCTGCTCGACGCCGGCGCCAGCCGCCCGCCGCTCGCCAAGCTCCTCGACTTCGGGCTTGCCGTCGCCCGCGATGCCGGGCTCGCCGACCAGCAGCGTCTCACCAGGACCGGCATGGCCGTGGGGACGCTCGCCTACATGTCGCCCGAGCAGCTGAGCGGCGAGCCGGTGGACGAGCGCACCGACATCCATGCGCTCGCGATCATTCTCGTCGAGATGCTGACCGGGCCGATCGACGGCACCGGGCCGTTCTTCGTGCGGGCCGGCAAGGCGCTGCGCGAGCGGTTCGGCGCGGCGCCGGCGGGCGACGACGCGACGCCGTCGATCGCCGCGGTGCTCCGCCGCGCCCTCGCCCCGGTGCGGCATGATCGGCACGCGACCGTGGGTGAACTGCTCGCCGACGTCGAGCAGGCGCTGGCGCACGAGCCCGGGACGCGGTCGTCGACGCCCGCCTGACGACGGCGCTCCCCGTCGCGCGGCTGCGGGCGTCAGGCCACGTCGTGCGGTGCCGTTGCCGTGGCCCCGAGCGCGCCGCTGAAGGCGGGTTCGCCCGCCGCGCGGACCACGGGACCGTCACCATCGGGCACGAGGCGGCGCAGTCCGTGCGTCACCGGCCCGAGGAACGGCAGCACGAGGAGCACGCCGAGCACGTTGAACGCGACATGCGCATTCGCCACCTGCCGTCCGGCATCGCCGCCGAGCGACGCGGCGAGCGCGGTGAGCGGTTCGACGCACAGCAGCCCGAGCGCGACCGTCGCGATGTTGAACGCCAGATGGAACACGCCGGCGCGCAGCGCCTCGCGCGACCGGCCGATCGTCGCGGCGAGCGTGTCGGCGCAGGTGCCGATTTCGGCGCCGAGCATCACGGCCACGCCGCCCTTGAGCGCGAGCAGCCCCTGGCCGGCCAGGGTGATCGCGATGCCGAGCGTCGCCGACGAGGATTGGATGACGAGCGTCGCGAGTGCACCGACGGTGGCACCGGCCAGTGGTGACTCGAGGCGCGTCATCCACTCGGCGAAGCGTCCGCTCTCGCGCAGCGGCTCGACGGCCGCGCCGATCTGGCCGAGGCCGAAGAAGACGAGGCCCATGCCGAAGAGCGCCGTCCCGATCTCGCGCCACGCCGAGCGGCGGCCGACGGTCGCAAGGAGCAATCCGAGGGCGAGCACGAGCGGTGCGTAGCGCTCGGCGTCGAGCGCGATGATCTGGCTCGAGAGCGTGGTGCCGATGTTGGCGCCGAGGATCACGCCGAGTGCGCGCGCCGCGGTGAGCGCGCCGGCGTCGACGAGGGCGATGACGAGAATGATCGTCACCGACGACGAATCGAGGATCGCGGTCGCGAGGGCGCCCGCCCCGACGGCGACGACGCGGCTGGTGGTCGCGCGGGCGAGGATGGCCTGCATCCGGTCGCCGGCGACGGCTCGGAGCCCGTGGGCGAGCCGCCCGACGCCGTAGAGGAACAGGGCGAGCCCCGCCACCACGCCGAGTCCGACACCGATCCAGTCCACGTCCGCCTCCGTGCCGGAGAGGCACGCGCCGGGGAGTCGACGCTGCCGTGCTGAGACGGTGCGCGGCGGACCGGCCGGGCGGCAGCGCCGCATCGGCGACGTGATGCGGTCGTGACCGGACCGCGACGCGCACCCGAGCGGGGGGCGGTGTCGCGGTGCGGGGCGCGGTCAGCGCAGCACGAACGTCGCCACGAGGGGGAGGTGATCGCTCACCGCCCCCATCTCGGTCGGCGACAGCGGCGTGGCGACCCGCACGCCGTTCGGCACGAGCCGCGCGGCGAGGCGGCGGTCGAGGAGGATGTGGTCGAGCTGCCGCGTCGGGTTGCGCGCGGGGTGCGAGAGCACGCCGCGGCCGGCGAGCGGATCGACCAGCGGCACGCCGACGCCGGCGCCGGCGATCAGTTCGTCGAGCTCACGGCTGCCGGGTGTCGCGTTGAGATCGCCGGCGACGAGCAGGCCGGCGCTGGTCGGTGCGACCGTCGCGAGCTCACTCTGCAGGAAGCGCACCTGCCCGCTCCGCATCGCGGTGTCGCGCGGCGTGCGCCCCGCCTTGAGGTGGAGCCCGGCGAGGTGGAGCGGCACGCCATCGCGCGCGAAGAGCTCGAGCAGCCACATGCGGCTGTTGATCTGCGACTGCACCTCGGGACGACCGAGCGAGTCGCGAATGCCCGGCACCGGCGTGTGCACGTGGGCGTAGTTGCGCAGCACGCCGAGCGGGAGGCGGCTCATCACCACGACGTTCTGGTACCACGTCGGGCTCTCGGTGCCGGTGAACCAGCGGTAGCCGAGTTCCGGAAAGCGCTCGGTGGCGAGGGCGCGCAGGTAGCGCGACGACTCGAACTCCTGGAG
>ERZ1066122.2783-NODE-2783-length-10965-cov-5.847754_pt1 | contig 10965 bp, 10 predicted proteins | sample MGYA00382769_ERZ1066122 | MGnify/ENA primary metagenome ERZ1066122 (study PRJEB33369, sample SAMEA5778352) | biofilm metagenome | biome: Industrial cooling water; feature: Water cooling tower basin; material: Biofilm | place: United Arab Emirates | collected...
GCCAATGCACCATGGGTCCAGCCAAGCTGGCCGAGGGCAAGGCGTCGCTGAATTCCAGTTGCAAGGGCCCGATGGGCAGCATGAAGGCCAAATGGGCGGGCACCTATACCGCCACCAGCTTCGCGATGACCGGCACGATGAAAATGGGGTTCATGTCAGCAAAAATGACTTCGACAGGACGATATTTGGGCGCATGTAACGGCCAATGAACTTCAGGCACCTGATTTTTGCCAGCATTTTGATGCTCGCGGCATCTGCATGCACCATGGGCCCCGACTATGCCCCGCGCAGCGCGGCGGAGCTGCGCGTCCCCGAACGCTTTGCTGGCACCGATACATCGCCCAGCGCGGACATTGCAGCATGGTGGGCCGAGCTGGATGACCCGGTGCTCAGCGCGCTGATCGACCGCGCGCTGGCGGACAATCCCGATCTTGCCCAGTCGCTGGCGCGCGTGGCGCAGGCGCGCGAATCGCTCGCCCAGACGCAAGGCAGCACGCTGCCGCGCGTCGAAACATCGGGCAGCAACGGGCGCAACTTCAATTCGGAGCTCCCGGACAGCTGGTCTTTTTCCCGTTCGATCGACGCGCGCTGGACGCTTGACCTGTTTGGCGGCAAACGGCGGTCGATCGAGGCGGCGCGCGCTTCCTATCAGGCCGCGGGCTTCACCTTGGCCAACGCCCAAGCAGCGTTGGCAGCCGAAGTGGCGCGCACCTATGTCGATTTGCGCACCACCCGGCGGCGCCTCGCGGTCGCGCGCGGCAGCCTTGAAGTTCAGGAGCAAAATGCGCTGATTGCCGGTTGGCGGGGTCAGGCCGGGCTGGTCTCGTCCATCGACGTTGAACAGGCCCGCGCGCAGCGCGCGCAGACCGCCGCCACGGTGCCGCTGCTCGAACAGGCCGAAGCGCAGGCGCGGTTCCGGCTTGCGGTGCTGGCGGGTGATGCGCCGGGTGCCGTAGACGGGCTGCTGGCGGACGACGCGCCGCTGCCTGCTGCGCCCGTCGCCATCGGCGCGGGCACGCCGGCCGAGCTGCTGCGACGCCGCCCCGACATTCGCGCCGCCGAACGCGATCTGGCCGCTGCCACGGCGCGCATCGGCGTGGCCGAAGCTGATCTCTATCCCGCCGCGCCGCCGTTCGCTCGCAGCAGGCGGCCACCGAAGGCGCACTTGCCGCCTATCGCGGGGTGATTTTGGGCGCGCTGGAGGATGTCGAAAACGCTCTGGTCGCGCGCGACACGGCCGCAGCTCGCATCAGCGCCTTTGGCGAACAGACCCTCGCCGCGCAAAATGCCGCGCTGCTGGCGCGCGCCAATTATCGCGCGGGCCTGACCGACCTTCGAACCTTGCTAGAGGCTGAGCGCAGCTTGCTGTCGGCGCAGGACGGGCTGGTGTCGGCCGAAGGCGATAGCGTTTCCGCCACCATCCAACTTTATCTGGCGTTGGGGGGCGGCTGGGATGCCGACACCAACGCATTGCAGGCGAACCGTTAATGCCCGAACCCGAAACAGCCAAGCTCGATGAGTTTCTGGGCGTCGCGCCCGAGCCAATTTGGCGGCGCTATGGTCGCTGGATCGCGCTCAGCCTTGGCTTGCTGTTCATCCTGTTTGTGGTCAGTCGCTGCGCTGGCGGGGAGGCGGCGACCGAATTTGTTACAGCAGAGGTCCGGCGCGGCGACATTGCGAACAACGTCACCGCCACCGGCAATCTGGCACCAACCAACCAGGTCGATGTTGGCTCGGAAATTTCGGGCATCGTCACCCGCGTGCTGGTTGAGGTGAACGACCGCGTGGTCAAGGGCCAGCCGCTGGCGATCATCGATACCGAACGGCTGAGCGATGCGGTGGCGCGGTCGCGCGCGACGCTGACAGCCAACGACGCCGCCGTCGCCCGCGAACGGGCGACGTTGGTCGAAGCGCAGGCGCAGCTTGAGCGCCTCGAAGAGGTGCGCCGCCTGTCGGGTGGGCAGGTGCCGTCGCAGTCCGAGCTTGACAGCCAGCGTGCTGCTGTGACCCGCGCGCGCGCTTCGCTGCGCTCTGCGGAGGCCAATGTGGTTGCGGCGCGCGCGCAATTGTCGTCGGATGCAACGCAGGTCGAACGCGCGATCATTCGCTCTCCCGTCTCGGGCGTCGTGCTCAAGCGCTCGGTTGATCCCGGGCAAACGGTGCAGGCTTCGTTTAACACGCCGTCGCTGTTCATCATTGCCGAAGATTTGCGCCGTATGCAGCTGGAAGTTTCGGTTGACGAGGCCGATGTTGGGCAAGTGCGCGCCGGGCAGCAAGCGCGCTTTACGGTGGACGCCTATCCGGGGCGCACCTTTCCTGCCGTGATTGAGCGGGTCAATCTGGGGTCCGAAAATCTGTCGACCAACAACGCGACGGCGAGCGGCACCGCGTCAACCGTGGTTTCCTATCTCGCCAGCCTGACGCTCGCCAATGATGATCTGATCTTGCGGCCGGGCATGACGGCGACCGCGACTATTGCCACGGCGGGCGAGAAAAACGTGCTGCTGGTGCCCAACGCAGCCCTGCGCTTTACCCCGCCCGAAGACGCCGCGCCTGCCAAAAAAAGCACGTTCCAGTTCCGCCCGCCCAATGCGGGTCAGGGCACCAAGGTAGTGCGCGAGCGAGAGATCGGCAGCGGCAGCGAGCAGATGGTTTATGGGCTGGCCGACGACGGCAGCTTGCAATCCATCGCCGTGACCACCGGGCAAACAGACGGGCGCAATACGGCAGTGCGCGACACCGAACTCAAACCCGGCATGCGCGTAATTACCGGCGTCAAGGCCAAGGCCGCCGAATGACCCCGCCGCTCATCGAATTGCGCGCCGTGACCAAAGTGTTTGGCGAGGGCGATGCGGCGTTTCGCGCGCTGCGCGGTGTCGACTTGACGGTAGAACGCGGTGACTTTGTTGCGGTGATGGGGGCTAGCGGGTCGGGCAAATCGACAACCATGAACATATTGGGATGCCTCGATACGCCGACCAGCGGCGAATTTCTCTTTCAAGGGGTGCATGTCGAGCAGCTAAATGTTGACCAGCGCGCGCTGTTGCGGCGGCGTTATCTGGGTTTTGTGTTTCAGGGATTTAATCTGCTGGCGCGCACTTCCGCGCTCGAAAATGTCGAGCTGCCGCTGCTTTACCGCGGCGAACCCCCCAAGCAGCGGCACGAACTGGCGATGGCGGCGCTCGACCGCGTCGGGCTGGTGCCATGGGCGAAGCATATGCCCGGCGAGCTGTCGGGCGGGCAGCAGCAGCGCGTGGCCATCGCCCGCGCCATTGTCACCGCGCCTGCCGTGCTGCTGGCCGACGAGCCCACCGGCAACCTAGACAGCGAACGCTCGCTGGAAATCATGGCGCTGCTCACCGGCCTCAACCGCGATCTGGGGATCACCATTGCTATGGTGACGCACGAGCCCGAAATGGCCGAATTTGCGCGCACCATCATCCGGTTCAAGGACGGCGTCGTTGCAGCGGTGGAGCGACGCTGATGCTGGGGACGACCTTCCTCCTCGCCTTTCGTGAAATCCGGCGGCATGTGCTCCGCTCGTTTCTGACCGTGCTGGGCATCGTCATCGGCGTGTTTGCCGTCATCACCATGGTGACGCTGGGCAATGGCGCGACGCAGGCGATCAAGACCTCGATCTCGGCGCTGGGATCGGACGTGCTGCAGGTCCGCCCCGGCCAGAACAGCGGCCCGGGCGGCGGCACCGGCGAAGCGCCCCCGCCCTTCAAGCCATCCGATATCGACGCCATCAGCGAACAGATTGGCGGGGTGACGGCGGTCGCCGGTCTCGCGCAAACCAGCGGCGCGGCCATCCGTAATGCACAAAATTGGACGACGACCATCAGCGGCACCACCAACGGCTATTTCGTCGCACAAAAATGGGATGTCGCGCGCGGCCGCGTGTTTGCGCCGGACGAGGAGCAGGCCGGCAAAAGCGTGTGCGTGATCGGCCAGACCATCGTCGACAATCTGTTCCAGACCGTCGATCCCATCGGCCAGAGTTTCCGTATCAAAGGCGTCAGCTGCACCGTCATCGGCGTGCTGGATGCGCGCGGCCAAGGCGGTTTCGGCAATGATCAGGACGATACCGTCATCATGCCGATCAAGGCGGTACAGCGCCAGATGACCGGCAATCAGGACATCAGGGCAATCATGGTCGGCACCAATTCGGCCTATGACGGGGCCACCATCCGCAAATCCCTGACAGCGCTCCTGCGCGAGCGGCGCGGCTTGCGCGCGGACCAGAGCGACAATTTCAGCGTGCTCGATGCCAAGCAGATTTCGGACACGGTGTCGGGCACCGTGGGCCTGCTGACCACCTTGGTCGGCGCGGTGGCCGGGGTCAGCCTGCTCGTTGGCGGCATCGGCATCATGAACATCATGCTGGTCAGCGTGACCGAACGCACGCGCGAGATTGGCATCCGCCTCGCCATCGGCGCGCTGGGGCACGAGGTGTTGCTGCAATTTCTGGTGGAGGCGGTGGTGCTATCGTGTCTGGGCGGCTTGCTGGGCATGGTGCTGGCCTTCATCGCCTGCGCCATTGCAGCGCCGCTGATGGGCCTGCCGTTTCTTTTCGACCCCCAGATCAACCTGCTCAGCTTCTTCTTTTCGGCGATAATCGGCATTGTTTTCGGCTATTTCCCGGCACGCCGGGCAGCGCAGCTCAACCCCATCGAGGCGCTGCGCTATGACTGATAATCTGGCCGGAAATGTCGCAGCACCCACGCACGTCATCGTCGTCGATGATGATGTCAAACTGCGCACATTGGCCGCCGATTATCTGCAGCAACATGGCTTTCGCGTTTCGATGGCCGAAAATGGTACGGCGCTGCGCCAGATTTTGCAGCGCGAGGGCGCCGATATCATCGTGCTCGATATCATGATGCCGGGAGAGGATGGCCTTTCGATCGCCCGCAGCCTTGCCGGCCTGCCCGATGTCGGTATCATCATCGCCTCGGCGCTGGGCAGCGAAACCGACCGTATCGTCGGGCTGGAGGTTGGAGCGGATGATTATCTGCCCAAGCCGCTGGCACCGCGCGAGCTGGTCGCGCGAATCCGCGCCGTCATGCGCCGCCGCCAGATCACCCGTGCCAGCACCAGGTCGGGAACGACCTATGTGTTCGATGGTTGGCGGCTCGATCTGGTGCGTTCGATGTTGCTCGATCCCGACGAGGTGGTGGTATCGCTATCGCAGGGTGAATTTGCGCTGCTGCGCGTCTTTGTCGAGCATCCACAGCGCACGCTGACCCGCGACCAGTTGCTGGAACTTTACCGCTCGTCGGACAGCGACGCTTTTGATCGCGCGATCGATTCACAGGTCAGCCGCTTGCGCCGCAAGCTGGCCAGCCGAAGCAGCTCGGAATTCATCCGCACCATCCGGCAGGAAGGCTATATGTTCGTGCCAAAGGTGACGCTGCGGTGAAAACGCTGATCACCGGGTCGATTTTCCGGTCGAGCTTTTTGCTTGCGCTCAGCGGTGCCGTGCTGCTGGCGATAGCCAGCATGGCGGTGGTTGCCACCACACCGGTGCCGTTCGATTTTCCGGTAACGTCGCTGGATGTGGCACGCGCCCTTTCGGGTCAGCCCTATGCCCGCCAGGGCGCACCGATCGAGGTGGTAACCGTCAAGGATCCGGGCTTTGCCGCCGAGGAGAGCCAGACGGCCCGCGTGGTGAGCCGAAGTATTGCGCGCCAGATTGGCGTCGATGCCGACGCCGTCCGATTGCGTTTTGGCCGGGCCGGTGATGACTTTACGGCCCGCCAGCTGGATGTAGCGCGCCGCAAATATGAAAGCGAGGTCCTGCATTCGGCGGCGCGATATGAAAATGACGTGCGTTTCAGCCCGCTGATGTTCGGCGCATTCCGCGCGGCGATCCGCCTGCCCGATGGGCGCTGGCGCGTTGCCAGCCGCAACCCCGTTCTTCCGCGTTGGCATTACAATGTGGCCAAGGGCATTTTTTTGGCACTGCTGCTGATGGTGCCATTGACCTGGTCGTTCAGTCGCCGATTGGCGGCGCCGATCAGCGCATTGGGTGCAAGCGCCGATCGGATTGGCAGCGGCGCCTATGAAGAGGTGCGCGTCAGCGGCCCGCGCGAGGTGCAGCAGGCGGCAACGGCCATGAACCAGATGCAGGCGCGCATCCGCGCCCAGATGAAAGAGCGCAGCGAAATGCTCGCCGCCATCGCGCATGACCTTCGCACCCCGCTTGCCCGCCTGTCCTTCCTGCTGGACGGCCAACCGATTTCAAACCGCGAACAGGTCGCGGCCGAAATTGCCGAAATGGACATGATGATCGCGACCACGATGGATTTTGTGCGCAGCGAGACAATGCAGCCCGAGCGGAACAAGGTCGACCTGCGTCTGCTGCTCGAAACGATCGTCGATGATTTCGCCGCGCGTGGCCATGCCGCGATGCTTCACTCCGGCGCCCCGATCGTCGTTCTGGCCGACCCCGTGCTCCTGCGCCGACTGTTCACCAACATCATCGACAATGCGGTGACCCACGGCCGACAAGCGCGCGTGCGCTTATATACCGACGAAACAAGCGCTTTTGTCGAGGTGGAAGATGACGGCCCCGGTATGAATGCCGAAGATATTGCCCGCGCCTTCGAACCCTTTTTTCGCGCGGAACGCTCGCGGAACCGCGAAACCGGCGGGGTCGGCCTGGGGCTGGCCATCGCAAAGCGCGTTATCGAGGCGCATGGCGGCCAGATTTCGCTGCAAAACCGAGGCCCCGCGAGCGGGCTTTTGGTTCAGGTGGCGCTTAGGGCCGGGACCCATTAGACTCTATCCTATTTACGTGGAAACGGCACCAGCCCGCGTGGACGGCGCATGCGCCCAGCTTGTCGGCCATGTTTGGGACGTCCAGAATTTTCTGACGGACGACCAAACAGCAGGTTGGTGTCAATCTTCGATTATCGTGGTGTTTTTGGCATTTTGGGTAACATTGTCGGCCGCCAAGCAGTCGATCGGCGTGGGCCGGCCGAATCACCGTGTAGCGAGCAGCGCCGACGGCGCAGTTGGGGCGGTCACGATACGCACAACCGACAGTGCGGCAAGCAGCATCAGCACGCCGCCAAACATCAGCGCATGGCGCGGGTCACCCCCCAGCACCGGCCCGTACAGCCAAGGCATGGTAAAGGCGTATAGAATCATCGGTGCACAGATCATCATGTTAAAGATGCCCATATAGACGCCAGTGCGTTCGGGCGGGATGCTGCTCGCCAGAATGATATAGGGATTGCCCATGATGCTCGCCCAGCCGATGCCGATGCCGATCACGGCGAGGAACAGGGCCCAGGGCGTGCTGACTTGAGGGATCAGCAGCATCGAAATAGCCGCAGCGACCAGACAAGCGGCGTGGAGCCGCGCCGCGCCAAAGCGCCGGGCGAGCGTTGGCAAGACGAGCAGCGCGGCGAGGAAAGCAATGAAGTTATAGAGCGCCCCGGCTTGCCCGTAGAGCAGCTGCGCGCTTTGAAATTCCACCGACTGGTTGTCGGCAGTGGCAAATACCGACCGCGCCACGCTATTGTTCACATAGGTCCAATAAGTGACCATCGCATACCATTGGAACAAACTCATCCACGCCATAGTTCGCATGGGAGCGGGCATCGCGCGGATCGCGTCCCATATTTCGCGCAGCATGGCTCCGCTGCGCCGCGGTAATGCCTTGATGCGCGCCCGCTCTGCGTCGCCGAGCGGCAGTTCGGGGACGCGAATGATCGACCATAAAATCGTCGCCATCGACAAAAAGGCGCCGATCCAGAATGATACGAGTACAAAATCAGGGATGCCGCCATCGCTGTCCGTGCGGCTCATTCCCAGCCAGACGAGCAAGGACGGGCTGAGATAGGCCAGCGTCTGGGCGAGGCCGGTAAAAGCACTCTGGCTGAGGAAGCCGAAGCCGCGCTGGTCCGGGACCAGCCGGTCGTTCACATAGGCGCGGTAAGGCTCCATCGTGACATTGTTGCCGACGTCGAGCAGGAACAGCACGGAAAAGGCCATAATCACCGACGCGCTGAGCGGCATGAAGAACAGCCCGGTTGAACACATGAGTGCACCGATCAGAAAATAGGGGGTGCGGCGGCCCCATTTGCTGGCGGTGCGGTCGCTCATGACCCCAACAATCGGCTGGACCAGCAGCCCGGTCAGCGGCCCGGCGATTCCGAGCCAGGCAAAGTCAGCCTCGTGCGCGCCCAGATAGCCCCAGATCGGCGACATATTCGCCTGTTGCAGCCCAAAACTATATTGAAGTCCCAGAAAACCCAGATTCATTTGCAATATCTGGGCCCACGACAGCCGGGGTTTGGCGGTGCCATCAGACATTTATAATCTCCCGCCGGTGACCTTTGATCGCTCACTCCACGCCTGCCTAGCGCAAGCGTTGCCAATTTCAACAAACGATTGCACTGGCGCCCTGCCATCATGCTTGCGTTCACGGCCATTTGGCCGCAAAGCCTTGCACAATGGAACAGCCGCCGCGGGTCCGTAACATCACAGATCTGGCCAAGCTCGCTGGCGTATCGGCGGGAACAGTGTCCCGCGCGCTCGCCGATTCCCCGCTGATCGCGGATAGGACGCGCGAACGTATTCAGGCGCTGGCCCGCGAACATGACTTCCGGCCCAATGTGATGGCACGCAATCTGCGCGCCAAACGCGCCGGCGCCATCGGCGTGCTGATCCCGCTGGGCCACGAAACCGCGCAGCACATTTCGGATCCCTTCTTCATGACGCTGCTCGGCCACCTTGCCGACGTGCTCACTGAACGCGGGCATGATTTGCTCTTGTCGCGGGTGATCCCGGCCAAAACGGACTGGTTGGCGAATGTGGTCAGCTCGGGCCGCGTCGACGGCGTGATCCTGATCGGCCAGTCCGACCAGAGCGCGGTGATCGACGCGGTGGCGTCACGCTATTTGCCACTCGTCGCATGGGGCGCCCATCTGGCCGGTCAGGTGCATTGCTCGGTCGGGACCGACAATCGCAAGGGCGGTGAATTGGCCACCCGCTACCTGATCGCGAGGGGGGCGCGACGTTTTGCCTTCTTCGGCGATCCGATCGCGCCCGAAATCGCCGCGCGGCTTGAAGGGGTGCGCAGCGCGTTGGGTGCGGCGGGGCTGGGCGATGCATTGACCTTGGTCCCCGCACACCTGACCGCCGAAACCGCCCATCCAGCGATCAGCGGTTGGCTGGCCGAGGTCGATGAGGTGCCCGACGGCATCATTGCGGCCTCGGATGTGATTGCCCTCTCGGCGCTGCGCGCGCTCGCCGAGCATGGCTATAATGTGCCCGGTGACGTCCGCGTCGTCGGATATGACGACCTGCCGCTAGCCAACCAGACAATGCCCCCGCTCACCACCATCCGGCAGGATCTGGTCGCTGGTGCAGCCCATCTGGTCGACCTGCTGTTCCGCCGTATCGGTGGCGAACCGGCACCATCGGTAGTGATCGAGCCGCAATTGGTCGTGCGCGGTTCAGCCTGAACCAGACGCCGCGGCGGCAGCATCCATCGCAAGCGCGAGTGCGCCGAGCAGCCCTGCCCGCTCGCCCAGCCCCGGGGCAACAATAACCTGCGCAGGATCACCGGCGAAATAGCCGCCGCCCAGCGCCGTCGCCGCAATCCGGACGCGGTCGAGCAGCCCGGGCGTGGCCATCACGCCGCCGCCCAACATGATCCGCCCCGGTGCCATCACCCCCTGAAGGTTGACGATAAGCTGGGCGATATAATGCGCGATGATGGCGTGGCCCGGGTGGTCGGCGGGCAGATCGGACAGCGACGCGCCCCAGCGCGCATTAATCGCCGGGCCGCTCGCCAATCCTTCCAGGCAGTCGCCATGAAACGGACAGACACCGGCAAAATCGCGGTCATCGATGTGGCGGGCGATCCGCATATGCCCCATTTCGGGGTGACCAAGGCCATATAGTGGCGTGCCGCCGACCACCGCGCCACCGCCGATCCCCGTGCCGATGGTGAGATATACGGCGATGCGCTGACCCGCACCGGCGCCCCACCGCACCTCGGCCAGCGCGGCTCCGTTGACGTCGGTGTCAAACCCTACCGGCACGCGCAGCGCTGCTGCCACCGGTCCGGCCAGATCGGTGTTTGACCAGCCTGGCTTGGGGGTCGCGGTAATATGGCCCCAGTCGGGAGCGCTGCGATCGAGCGACAGCGGGCCAAAGCTGGCGATGCCGGCGGCGCGAACCGCGCCGTGGCGAGCGACGGCATCGGCGAACCAGCCGAGGACGGCGGCAATGGTCGCATCGGGGCTTGTGGTCGGGAAGCGCGCGGTAGCGCGGACGTCAGCCGGTTCGGCGACCAGCCCGGCGACAAATTTGGTCCCCCCCGCCTCGATACAGGCGTAAAGCGGTGCGGCGGCGGTCATGGTGCGGTGATGACGCGGCTTACCCCGCCGTCAAGGGCGATCCGCGCAAAAGGGGCAATGGTGCCGCCAAATTGCGCCGCCTTCAGTGCGGGGTCCGCCGCCAGATCGCGCCCGACCACGCCCCATTGATCGATGAAGCTGATAACCTCGAGCGTGCCGGGCAGCACCTGCCAGGCGTAGCATTGGCGCGGTTCAGCAGGCGGATTGGCAAGCACCAGACCGCTGCCGTTGAGCGGTTCCCATGGCCCGAACAACGTCGGCGCGACCATGCCGTAAAGGCCAGTCGGGCCCATCAGCCCGCTGGGTGCGAACATATGCGCCTGCGCCGACCAAAAGAGATAATAAAGGCCATTATGAACAAAGATGTGTGGACGTTCCAGTTCGTGCACCTGGCCATCACCATCGACCAGCGGGGGCAGCGGCTGAAAGGGCGCGACGCCATACTGATCGCGTGCGCGGGCGATGCCGATAACCCCGTCATGACGCGTGCGCGCGCGCTGCGGCGGGTGCGATGCCGTGAAGAGCAAATAGCCCTGCCCGTCGGCGGGATCGCGAAACCAGTAAGGATCCCGGAACCCCTTGATCA
>ERZ1066122.2785-NODE-2785-length-10962-cov-8.796369_pt1 | contig 10962 bp, 4 predicted proteins | sample MGYA00382769_ERZ1066122 | MGnify/ENA primary metagenome ERZ1066122 (study PRJEB33369, sample SAMEA5778352) | biofilm metagenome | biome: Industrial cooling water; feature: Water cooling tower basin; material: Biofilm | place: United Arab Emirates | collected...
TTCTGGCCGCTGCTCTTCGACGTCACGACCATCCCCGTGCCCCGGCCCGGCCGCGAGGCGGCGAGTCTGGCGGCGCTCAGAGCGGCGCTCACGCCCGCCGCCGGTGCCCCCGACCACGACGTGGCCGCCTTCATCTGCGAGCCGCTGGTGTTGGGCACGGCCGGGATGCTGACCTACTCGCCCCACGCCCTGCACGAGCTGCTGACGCTGTGCCAGCGACGCGGAGTCATCAGCATCGCCGACGAAGTTTTTACCGGATTTGGGCGCACCGGCAAGCTCTTCGCCTCCGACCACCTGCCGTTCGGCGGCGCCACGCCGGATATTTTCTGCCTCTCGAAGGGGCTAACCGGCGGCACGATGGCGCTGGGCCTCACCACCTGCACGGCGCAGATTTACGACGCTTTTTTGAGCGCCGACCGCACCCGCGCGTTTTTCCACGGCCATTCGTTCACGGCCAACCCGGTGGCGTGTGCGGCGGCGCTGGCCTCGCTCGAGTTGCTTCTAGAGCCTGATTGCCAGGCGCGTATCGCGGCCATCGAGGCCGCCCACAAGGCGACCGTCCCTGCGCTGGCGGCCCACCCGGCCGTGGCCGATGTGCGCCACCTCGGCACCGTGCTGGCCGTGGAGCTGGCGGGCGACGGGCCTACCTCCTACTTCCACGCCTTGCGCGACACGCTCTACCAAACCGCCCTCGACCGGGGCGTACTGCTGCGCCCGCTGGGCAACGTGGTGTACGCCTTGCCGCCGTACTGCGTGACCGCCGGCGAGCTGGCGCAGATATACGACGCGCTGCTGGCGCAGGCCGATGCCGCGTACGCTCTGGCACAAGGCACCGCAGCACCGCTCACCCACTCGCATATCTCGGAATTTTGATGGTGGAGCAGGTCGTGATTCGGGGCGCTGGAGCCGTGTCGGCGCTCGGCTACGAAGCCGGGGCGGCAGCGTACGCACCGGGCGGACCGACGTTCGTCGAGCGGGTCTTTTCGCCGTCCTCGTCGCCCTCTCCGCCCGGCGGGGCGGTGCCGGTGGCGGCGCTGCCCGCTGCCACCGATGCCGACGTGGCGGCGCTGCGCGCCGAAGCCGCCCTGCGTCCGCTCGACCGGGCGGCGCTGCTGGGCGTGGCGGCAGCCCGCCGGGCCGTAGCGGCGGCCGGCTGGCAAGGCGCCGAGGTGCCTATTGCCGTCGGCATCGGCTCGTCGCGCGGGGCCACGGGGCGGCTGGAGGACGCTTTCGCCGGTTTTCTGGCGGGCGGGCGCACCGCCCCCACCACCTCGCCCCTCACCACGCCCGGCAACCTGGCCGCTGCCGTGGCGCACGACCTCGAAGCGCACGATGGGGTGGCGAGTGCGGCCGTGAGTCATTCTTCCACCTGCAGCAGCGCGGTGCAGGCCCTCGGCACGGCCGTGGCGTGGCTGCGCGCCGGGCTGGCCGACCGCTACCTGGCCGGCGGCACCGAAGCGCCGCTCACGGCTTTCACGGTGGCGCAACTGCGCGCGGTGGGCATTTACTCGCCCCTCGCGGCCGAGGCGTGGCCGTGCCGGCCGGGGGCGGCCGAGGCCACGGGCAGCGATACGTTCGTGCTGGGCGAAGGGGCGGCGGTTTTCGCGCTGGAGCGCGCCGTGCCGCACGTGGGCGATGCAGTGCTGGCGGGCGTAGGCTTTGGTTTCGAGCGGGCCGCGTCGCGCACGGGCATCACGCCCGACGGGCAGCATTTTCAACGGGCGATGCGGCAGGCGCTCGCCCTCGCCGGGCGTATGCCGGCCGACGTTGATGCCGTCATCCTGCACGCGCCCGGCACCCGCGCCGGCGACACGGCCGAGCTGGCCGCCGTTCGGGCGGTCTTCGGGGCGCACCGGCCGGCGCTGCTTTCCAACAAGTGGCTGCTGGGCCACACGCTGGGGGCCGCCGGGGCGCTCAATCTCGATTTTGCGCTGTGGCTCCTGCGCTACCCGCTGGTGCCCGCGCCCGCGCCGTCGTACGCGGGTTTTCTGACGTCGCCCGGCATCACGCCCCCGCGCCCCCGGCGGTGCATCCTGCTCAACGCGGCCGGTTTCGGCGGCAACGCGGCGAGTGTGCTAGTGGAAACGCTTTGAGTTAGCCGGAATGGGCCGCGAACCTCCGGTTTGCTCGCGGTTAGGTGCGGCGGTTAGGTACGCCGGTTACTTCGGTACCGATGCGCCGTGAACGAACCGGATATTCGCAGCCGCCGTGCCCAGCCGCAAGCGAACCGGGGGTGCGCGGCCCATTCCGGCTACTGCAAACAGCCGCTCAGAACGGATACCCAATCGCCAGATTCAGCCGCCCGCCGGTGTCGAGGCCGGTGGGGGTGCCGTAGCCTGCCCGCAGCGGCAGGGCATAATCGAGGCGCACCACCAGAAACTGGGCATCCACGCGCAAACCCGCGCCGTAGCCGACGGCGAGCTGTTGCAGAAACGTATTGGCTCGGAACTCGCCGCCCGGCCGGGTGGGGTCGGGGTTGTAGAGCCAGATATTGCCCGCATCGACGAACAAGGCGCCTTTGAGGTACGGAATCAGGTCTTGCCGGTATTCGAGGTTGCCTTCGAGGCGGATGTCGCCGACCTGGTCGTAGAAGCTCGTGCGCGAGTCGTCGGGGGCGCGGTAGGCGCCGGGGCCGAGGCCGCGCGCGGCGTACGCGCGGACGGAGTTGGGGCCGCCCACGCCGTATTGGCGCAAATACGGCAGCACCGTGGAGTTGCCGTAGGGCGCGCCCAACCCAATCAGCAGGCGCCCCACGATGCGGTTGCCGCGCGCGGGGTCGGCGGAGACGCGGAAATACTCGCGCAGCTCCAGGTCGAGCTTGGCGTATTGGCTGAACTCCTGCCCGAAAATCTCTTTCGTGCCGGTTTCGGGGTTGGTCGAGCGCGAGGCCACGCTCGCCAGATTGCCGCTTACCTCGAGGCCGCCGCTGAAAAAAATCTGCTGCCGCCGCTGCTCCAGCACCTGCTGGTTGTAGGTGTAGCGGTAGCTGGTGCCCAGAATGAACTGCTGCCGAAACGCATTCCGCAGAAACGGCCGCCGGTCGAGGAGCGAGTCGAACGGAGTGGTCGTCTTGCTGAGGCGGTTATAGGTGATGTCAATCGGCCGAAACTCCTGCTCGTTGGTGATGCGCGTCTTCCACGAATAGCCGTAATTGCCGTTGAAGGCATCGATCCGAAACGCCTCCAGCCGCTCGACGTAGCGGTAGCCCACACCGAACGTGGTGCGCGGCTGAAAATCGGAGTTGGGCAGCCGGATGTCGAACGGCGGCGTGATCAGGCGCGGCACCAGCAGGCGCGTATCCAGCCCGACTTCGGTGGAGGTGAGGCCGATGGCGCCGGTATTCTGGCGGGTCTGATTCTCGAACGTGGCCGTGAGGTTGACGAGCAGTTGCTCGGCGCCGCGCAGGGCCGACCGATTGCGAAACTCGGCCCGCAGGCCCGGCCCCGTAAAGCCGTTCGATTTGCTCAGAAGCTGAATTTCGGCGCGCAGGCTCTTCTTTTTGAGCTGCGTCATCAGCACCACCGCATCGAGGCGGGGCAGGCCGACGCGGGTAGTGTCGCCGGCGGCGATGTCGGCGGCGCGCTCGGCGGGCGGCTCAAACGCGGCCCGCCCCGCGAACACGGCCGGCGCGCCGAGCGAATCGGACGACGTGGCCGGCCGAAACCGCACTTCCACGAACTTGAACGTGCCGAGGCTCATCAGGCGGCTCAGAGTCTGGTCGCGTCGGTGGCGGCTGTAGAGCGAATCGGTGCGCGGATACAGAAAGACGGCGCCCGTGACGGCCTTCGCCTTAAACACCTTCTCATCCGGGAAATAGCGGTAGTTCTCGAACAGAATCGGCCGCCGCGAGGTGGTGTCGGTCAGCACGTAGTTGGTGTTGAGGTCCACGTTGCGGAGCACGTACGGCACCCGCGCGCGCGGCGGCGTAGAGCCTTTGATGGTCACGAACACATCGACCTCGCCGCGCAGCGTCGAATCGACGTCGAACTGAATGGCGTCGGCGGCGAAGTAGTAAAACCCCTTCTGTTTGAGCACCGCGTCGATACGGGTGCGCTCGGCGGTCAGAGTGTTGAGGTTGTACTCGTCGCCGACTTTCAGCAGCGTCTGCCCCTGCGCCGCGCGGATGGCGGCGTTCAGCAACGAATCCGACGCGGGCCACGTGATGCTCTTGATGGTGTAGGCGCGCGTGGCAGCAGCGGCGTAGTTGACGCGCGCGGTCTTGGCCTTCTCCTCGATGGTGTGCGTGACGGCGGTGCCCTGAAAAAAGCCGTGGTTGAGCAACCGATTCTGAATAAGCCCCTTCGTGGCGTCGATCTTCACCTGCGAGAGTAACACCGGCGCTTCGCCGAAGCGGTCGGCGAGGGTTTTGCCAATGCCCTTCTTCTTGCCTTCGCCAAGGTGCCAGAAGTAGAGTTTCGGCCGCATTCCCAGAAACGACTGATTGGGTTTCGGGCGTACCACGCTTTCCAGCTCCGTTTGCAGAGCGGCTTCGTTTTGCGGGGCTTTGGTGGTGGTGAGCTTGACGGTGGAGCCGGTGTAGAGCTTCTCGCCGTCGGGGATGAATTTGAGGCCCGAGCAGGCGGAGAGGAGGGCGGCGCCCGAGCTGATGCTGGATGAGACGGCCGCGCGGGCTGGAGCGAGGGTCTCCGGCCCGCGAGGCCGTAGGCTTGCTGCGGCAAGCTCGGCGCGCTTAACCGCCGGGTTACTCGCTTCGCTCGTCGCGGGCCGGCGCCCCGCGCTACGTTGTTGCCGCATTCTCATATCTGATCCTCGTCGTCGGCGGGCGCGTCTAGCTGGCCGGGGCCTTTGGTGTTGACCGAATCGGCGGGCACGGCGGCGGCTTTTTCGGCTTTTTTCTCCTGCTTGCGGCGGCGACGACCGTCGTGGCGCTGCTGCTTCACGTCGTCGGGTAGTTTTTTGAACAGCTCGCTCAGGTCGCGGTAGTCGCGCTGGAACACGAGGGCGGCGCCCGTGCGGACTATTGCTCCGTCGATGTCCTCAAACGCATTCTGGCGGTAGGCGCGCAGGCGCAGGCGGCCGTCGGGCACGACGGTGTATTCGAGGCTGACGTCGCCGGCGAAGTTGGCGGCCGAACTAGCGCCCTGCGTGGCCTGCGTACCCTGGCTGCCCGAGAGCGGCACGTCGGTGCCGAGGCGCACCGACAGGCGGTCGTTGAAGAGCTGCCGCCGCACGGCCACGTTGAGGTCGGTGCGGCTTTTGGCTTCGCCGGTAGTGTAGTCGGCGCGGTTGGTCACGCCCAGATCCACGCCGAGGCCCGAGAGGTATTTGCCCGTCAGGCTCTGGAGCTGGTCGGTGAGCACGGCCGAGGCCGAGCCGCGCAGTTGCGTCGCCACGAAGCCTTCGCTCGCGGAGCTTTCAAACGGATTCGACTGCACGAACCGCCCCAGCAGCAGCAGCGAAAACACTTGTTTGCTCATTTCGGAGGTTTGGCTCGGCTGCCGCAGCGTGGCCAGGCGGGCTTCCACCTGCCCGCCCAGGGCGCCGCGCTGGTCTTCGGGCAGGGTGATGTTGAAGCCGATGGCGGGCTTGATGAGTTGGTCGGTGACGCTCAGCTCGACGCGGAACGGCAGGCGGTTGCGCGCCACGGTGGTGGCGGTGGCGTCGTCGAGGCCCTGCCCGGCCAGCAGGTCGGCGGGGGCGGCCTGCACCCGGTACACGGCCGTCAGGTTGAGGTCGGCGTTGTAGGGGTCGCCGCTCCAGGTGATGGTGGAGCCGCGCCGGAGGCGGAATTCGCGCGTGGCCAGGTCGTAGAGCGAGAGGCGATAGAGGCCGCGCGCCACCGTCAGGCGCCCGCTGAGCGCAATGGCGCCCGTGTGGTCGAGGGTGGTAGTGAGGGTGCCTTCGGCGCGCACTTTCAGGTTGTCGCCCGATACGGGGTCGATGACGATGGTGAACGGTGTACGGTCGGAGATGGTGATGCGCGCCGTCACGTTGTAGCCATACACCGCGGCGCGCACCGTGTCGGGCGCCAGCCGCCGCGCGAGCAACGAATCGAGCGGCACCGACTTATCGACGAACCGGACGATGCCGTCTTTGCCGATTTCGCTCGGGTCTTCGGCCGGCGATTCGACGGTGAGGTTCGAGCCATCGACCACCGTCACCTGCGTGTCGATGTTGATGAGCGTGAGCGGGCCGGTGAGGCGCGTATCCGAATCGACCAGCAGGCGGCCGTAGTAGAGCGTGTTGTCTTTGCGGGTCGAGCGCACGACCATAAAGTCGTCGGTCACGGCGCGCAAATCGAAGGTGTAATCGATGAAGTTTTGGGTGAGCAGGTAGCCGTTGGCCACGGCCTGGCGCCCAGCTGAATCGCGCACCGTAAAATCGCGGAAGGCCAGCCCGTTTTCGTCCAGCATCAGTTGCTGCGACACGATGCGGAACGGCGAACCGAGCTGCGGCACCGTAAAGCCCGCGTCCGGCGTGGTGGTGAGCAAGCCGCGCACTTCGGGCGCGGTGGTGGCCCCTCGAATGGTCAGCTCGCCCGCCACGGCGCCGCTGGTACGCGCCACCTGCCCGGCTGAAAACGGCTCGATCAGTTTCAGATTCAGCCGCCGCACCTGCGCCGTGAAGTTGAGCGGGGTGGCGCCGGTGGTGAGGTAGTAGCCCGTGAGCAGCACGTCGTTGGCAGGCTGGCCGGGTGCGGGCGCACCGCCGGTCAGGCGGGCCTCCACGTCGTAGCGCCCGGCGGTGGTGTTGCTGGCGCGAACCGCGAGGTCGCCGATGGGCGCCCGCTCGTACACGAGACCCGCGATGGTGGCATCGGCCACGAAGCCCAGCGGCCGGGCGGTGCCGAGGTTACGGATTTCGGCCGTGCCGTTGAGCGTACCCACCACCAGCGAGTCGTGTTGCTGCACGATGCGCGCCAGCTCGGCCAATTGAAACTCGGTGAACGACACCCGCAGCGGCGAGAGCGGGTCGGTAGGGTCGGCGGAGGCAACGGCCAGCGCCGAGCGCCCGTTGTTCAGGCGCAGATTGTTGGCCAGCACCGCGCCGCTCGGGTAGTAGCGCAGGAAATTATCCGGCCCGGCCGTCCAGCGGTCGTAGTTGAGAATCTGGTTGGGCGCGGCGCGGAACTCGTAGGCCGTGCCGTTGCGGCCCCGTTCGCGCACGGCCACTTCGCGCAGTGAACCCGCCAGCGCCAGCCGCTCGCGGTCGACCGAATCGCCGAGCACCGACACGCGCGTGTTGACGATGTTGCCCGCCACGTCGCCGACTACGCGCGGGCGGCGCAAGCGCAGCGTAGTGTCCTGAGCGGCTTCGGCCAGCCGCAGGTCGTACGTCAGCTTTTGCGGATTCGAGTCGAGGTTGAGGCGCACCGAATCGAGGCGGTAATTTTGGTAGCGCACCACCGGAATGCTGGTGGCCGCCGTCAGGCGGGCGGCGGCGCGGCTGTACTCGCCGGCCACGGCAAAGGCCGAAATCTGTTTGAGGCCCGGCACGAGGCGTTGCGCCAGCTTCGGGTCTTTTAGCTTCACGGCGTAGGTAAAACGCTTGTCGCCCGAAGCGGGCAGCGGCTTCACCCCGGCCAGCGCAAAATAGCGGTTGATGTGCCCCATCACTTCCGGCGCCAGTTCGCCGAGGCGCACGTTGCCGTCGAGAGCGGCATCAGCGAGGGTCGACGTGAAATCGAGCTTCGTGCGGGTGGCCGTCTGCACGAGCGCGGCCGAGAGCGAGTCGAGCGCAAACGGCTGGTTGTCGCGCACCACCACCACGCGCCGCCCCCGCACCGTGCCGTTGAGCGAGTTGAGGTCGGCGCCGCGCAGGTTGGCCACGAGGTCGCCTTGCAGGCGCAAATCGCCGTCGTAGAGTTTCAGGGCGCGCAAATCGGCGCCTTGCAGCTTCACGTCGAAGGCGTAGGCCGGTGCGTTGGGGTTGCGTAGGTTGATGGTGCCGGTGAGGCCGAATTTCAGATTCGGGTCCTGGCGGCTATCGGCCTTCACCACGTAGCGGTTGCGGTCGAGGTCCACCGTAGCCGCGATGCCCCGGTAGGCGTAGCCGCCGTAGTCGGCCCGCTGAATGGTGGCCTGCACCCGCCCCACGAGCGTGGCCGGGTCTTGCGGATTGCCGACGGCGTTGAGGCGGCCCGTGGCCGACACCCGGCCGAGTTGCGGGTTTTTCAGCAGCCGCCCCACGTCGAAGTTTCTGACCGAGAAGCGGCCCGTCAGCGGGCGGCGCCCTGCTGCTTGCTCGGCGCCAAAATCGCCCGCGAACGCTACGTCGCCGTAGGTGGTGCGGGCCGTCAGGTCGGTGGTGAATTGCAGCGTGGTGGGCCGCCCCCGGAAGCGCCCGCTCACGGCAATGCTCGGCGGCAGGCTGAGGGTGGGCGGCAGGGTACCGCGCGGCACGAGGCTCTCGATACCCTGCCGGGTGGTGCGGAAGCTTACAAAATCGACATCCGTGAACAGCCGCCCATCCACCTCGGGCAGCCCCAGAATGCGCCCGCGCCGGATTCTCAGGTCGGTGCCGCGCAGGCCCGACACGGCCAGATTGGTCAGCCGCAGGTCCCCTACCCGACCGGCCACTTGCCCGTCGAGCCGCACCCCGTAGCCGGGATTGACGCTGAACGGCGGTGTGCCGGCAAGCTGCGGCGCCAGATACAGAACATCGCGGAAGCCAATGCGGACGTTCTCGAAATCGCCCTCCACGCGCAAATCACTCAGTTTCCTGACGTCGGCCAGCGCATCCAGACTTTCGTAGCCGATAGCCAGCGTACGCGCCAGATGCGAGTGCGGCGTCGTCAAATCGAGCGAATCGAGCCGAATCTGCACCGAGTCGAACACCACCCGCGCGCGCCACGCATCCACCCGAAATCCGCTCTGCTCGCGGCCCGCAAGCTGCCGAACGGTGGCGGTCGTGCGGTTTTCGGTAAAGCTGAAATTTTGCGTATTGAGCGTGAGGTCGGAGAAGTGTAAGTGGTTGTAGTCGAGCGCCGGGAGCTTGGTTTTCTGGCGCGGTTGATTGAAGTTGTCGAACTTGAGGTCGGTGCCGCTGATGGCCGATTCTGCGAGCGTCACGCGCCAGCGCACGGGTTGGCCGGGCTGCGTTTGGGCCTGCGCGCGCTCGGCGGCGGCATTGAGGTCGCGCACGGCATCGGCGGGGTTTACCACGCGCTCGGCCACCGGCACGGCCTCGTTTTGGGCGTACTCGATGCGCGCGTTGGTCAGCGTGAGCTTGCCCAGCTCGATGCGCTCGCGCGGCAGGTCGATGGCGCGCGCCGTCAACTCGGCGGCGGGCAGCACCACGCCGATGTACTGCCCGGCCGGGCGGTTGCGGTAGCTGAACTCCACCGAATCGAGCGCCAGGCGCCGCAGCCCCACCTGCACCGTCAGGGGCGCGGGCGGACCGGGCGCCTCCACTTCGGTGCCGGTCTTGGTCTGGACGATGCGGATGGCCGCGCGGCGCAGCGTGGCTTCGTTTACGCGGTAGATTTCGCGGTCGATATCGACTTCCTCCATCGTCACGTCGGCCGCACCGAATCGGGCAAGAATGTCGGCCCCGGCCACTGCATCGGCTTGCGTGAACAGGATGTCGGTGAGGCGCACCCGCCCAATGTCGAATTTCAACCCCGGCCCGGCCGTATCGACGGGCGCCGTAGGGTCGGTGAAGGCGCGGATGACGAAATCGTAATTCGTGACCGAGTCCGGCTCGGTGCGCATCAGGCGTATGCGGCCGTCGTTCAGCTCTACCTCGCTTACGCGCACCTCTTTGCGCGTCAAGGCCCAGAAATCGATACTCACGCCCAGGTGGCCGACGGCGAGCAGCGTATCGCGGCGCTGGTCTTCGAGGTACACGCCGTCGAGGTTGAGCGAGTGCCGAAAATCAGTGCGGAACCGGCCGATTCTCACCACCGTGCCGAGCTTGCCGCGCAGGTAGCTTTCGGCGCGGCGGGCCACGAAATCCTGAGTGGCATCGAACTGAAGCGCCACCCACACGCCCACCACCAGCGCGACGAGCAGGCCGACCAGCCACAACATTCCTTTCAGCGTACGACGAAGAACCGTTTTCAAGCCACGAACCGGAGCCACTCACCCGAGCATTCGGCCCCGGCCGAACCAAACGGCGCAACCGGGCGAACGGTTAGGGTTTGAGAGAAAAACGGTGGTTGGGCAGTGTGGTTGGGCAGTGGCCGCGTCTGTCCCAGACGCGCGTCAAACGACTTTTAAGTGGTCAGCTAAAATGTCTGCGGCATTCGAAGGATTATTCGAGCAGTCGTCGGACCACTGGGAGTGGTCCGACGACTGCCGCGCGGCCTCGTCCAACCACTCCTAGTGGTCCGACGAGTAGCAGCAGATTACCGCAAAACGTGTAGGCGACCGCTTAGTAGCTGTTCGGCGCGCGTCTGTCCCAGACGCGCGCCGAACAGCTACTAAGCGGCTTCTCTGGCCTCGTGTTTTCACAAAAAAAGCCCCGCCCGGCTAACCGGACGGGGCTTCGGGGCCACCAGCAGGCGGCCGACGGCTATACGAAGAAGCCTTTTTCTTCCCACACTTTCACGTTCTGAACGCGCACGAAGCGCGTCTCGATGTGCCCCCAGGCGTCTTGCTTATACATTACGACCTTGCCCTGTTCGCGGGCGTTGAGGGCCTCCATCTGAGCAGCGTGGGAGGCATACTTGGTGGGCTGGGCTTCGACCGGCTTGCGGGAACGCTTGGTTGATGATGACATAGGGTACTAACCGCGTTGAGCACAAAAAGATGCTTGATGCAAAGGTACTTCCGCGCGGGAGATTTTGACGAGGGGCGGCTGGTTGGGGCGGGGCTGAGTGCTGCGGCTGAGCAACGCGGCTGCCGGTAATCAACAAACTCCCCTCCCCGGATGGGGATTGGGGTAGGGGCCCTAGAAATGGGGTTGGGGGTGGGGCGACCACGGCGGTTGGGCCACGCTTGCTACATTAGGACTTACGCACTCGCCGGCAGTAGTGCCGGGATGCGCGGGTTTTGGAGT
>ERZ1066122.2787-NODE-2787-length-10945-cov-36.749495_pt1 | contig 10945 bp, 11 predicted proteins | sample MGYA00382769_ERZ1066122 | MGnify/ENA primary metagenome ERZ1066122 (study PRJEB33369, sample SAMEA5778352) | biofilm metagenome | biome: Industrial cooling water; feature: Water cooling tower basin; material: Biofilm | place: United Arab Emirates | collected...
CCCGCGGAGGCGCTCGCGCGCCGCGCCCGCGCCTCCTGTAGCCGCTGCGGGCGGTTGACCACCCGCGGGATCGCCGCGATGTAGAGTGAAACCAGCGCCAGGCCGGCGAACACCACGCTCAGGCCCAGCAGCGTGAGCATGAGGCCCTCCCCGGCGACGACGTTGTGCCAGCCCATAGACTCGGTGCGTTGGTGCGTTAGTGCGTGGAGTGCGTTAGTGCGTTAGTGCGGGGAGCGCTGGGGTTACTCCCGCACTTCACGCACTTCACGCACTTCACGCACTCCTACAACGGAATATTCCCGTGCTTCTTCGGCAGGTTCTTGTCCTGCTTCTGCTCCAGCATGCCCAGCGCCTTGCAGATGCGCAGGCGCGTGCGCGCGGGGACGATGACGTCGTCGATGTAGCCGCGCCGCGCCGCCACGTAGGGGTTGGCGAAGCGCTCGGCGTACTCGCGCTCCTTCTCCTCCAGCAGCCGGGCGGCGTCGGGGCCGGCCTGCTGGGCCTCGCGGGCGTAGAGGATCTCGACGGCGCCCCGGGCACCCATCACCGCGATCTCGGCGCTCGGCCAGGCGTAGTTCACGTCGCCGCGCAGGTGCTTGCTGCTCATCACGCAGTAGGCGCCGCCGTACGACTTGCGCGTGGTGACCGTCACCTTGGGCACCGTCGCCTCGGCGTAAGCATAGAGCAGCTTGGCGCCGTTGCGGATGATGCCGCCGTACTCCTGCGCCGTGCCCGGCAGGAAGCCCGGCACGTCCACGAAGGTGACGACCGGGAGGTTGAACGCGTCGCAGAAGCGCACGAAGCGCGCGCCCTTGATGCTGGCGTCGTTGTCCAGCACGCCGGCGAGCACCAGCGGCTGGTTGGCCACGATGCCCACCGCCTGCCCCGCGTAGCGCGCGAAGCCGATCACCAGGTTCGCCCCGAACTCCGGCTGCAGCTCCAGGAAGGCGCCGTCGTCGACGGTGTGGAGGATGACCTCCTTCATGTCGTACGGCGTGCTGCTGTGGTCGGGGATGATCTCGTCGAGGTAGGGGATCTCGCGGTCGGCGGGGTCGGCGCTGGGCCGGCGCGGCGGCGTACCCAGGTTGTTCTGCGGCAGGAAGGAGAGCAGATGGCGCAGCAGCGCGATCGCCTCCTCCTCGTTGGCCGCCGCCAGGTGCGCCACGCCGCTCTTGGTGGTGTGCACGCGTGCGCCGCCGAGCTGCTCGGGGTCGACGTCCTCGTGCATCACCGCCTTCACCACCTTCGGCCCGGTGAGGAACATGTAGCTGCTGCCCTCGACCATCACGGTGAAGTCGGTCAAGGCCGGGCTGTAGACGGCGCCGCCGGCGCAGGGCCCGAAGATGCCGGAGAGCTGCGGGATGACGCCCGAGGCCATGACGTTGCGCAGGAAGATCTCGGTGTAGCCGGCCAGGCTCTCGATGCCCTCCTGGATGCGTGCGCCACCGGAATCGTTGAGCCCGATGAGCGGCGCGCCGTTCTTGACCGCCAGGTCCATGACCTTGCAGATCTTCTCCGCCACCGTCTCGGAGAGCGAGCCGCCGAAGACGGTGAAGTCGAAGGAGAAGACGTAGACCAGGCGCCCCTCGACGGTGCCGTAGCCGGTGACCACGCCGTCGCCGGGGTAGCTCTGCCCGGCCATGCCGAAGGCGGTGGCGCGGTGCTCCTTGAACATGTCGAACTCCTCGAAGCTGCCCTCGTCGAGCAGCAGCCCGATGCGTTCGCGCGCGGTGTAGCGGCCCTGCGCGTGCTGCTTGCGGATGCGGTCCTCGCCGCCGCCGAGCTGCGCCTGCCGCCGGCGGTCGAGGAGCTGGAGGATCTTTTCCTGCGATTGGCTGCTCATCGCTCTCCTAAGAAAAAGACGAAAGGCTGCCGAGCGCCCGTCGCCGTGAACGCCTGCCTACACAGTGCGCCCGCGCGCCGCTCTGCTGCGGCGCGCGGGCACGGCTCACGCGTGGTAGAAGACCTGGTAGTAGGTACTGCGTTCCAGCAGCGCGTCGACCCTGTCCTGCACCGCGGCTCGGCGCGGGTTGTTCAGCCAGGCGTTCCACTTCTCGATGCTCGTCCAGGTGCTGATGACCAGCACCTCCTCCGGGTCGTCGACGTTCATCAGCGTCTCGCCCGAGACGTAGCCGGGCTGGGCCATGGCGAGGGTGCGCAGCTCCAGCAGCAGCGGGCGCACCTGGCTCTCCTTCTCGAACGGCACGCGCCGGTGCAGGATCACTTTGACGGCCATGGGGTCCGCGCAGATTTCGGGTTCACGGGTGCTCGGGGCCCGCTCAATGTAGCGCCCGCGCCGCGCCCGGACGATAGGGAGCCCGATGACGCGCCCCCGGACATTCCCGCCCTACCCCGATCGGGAGCCTCACGACAGGAGATTCCCCACGGGGAGTTGAGAGTTGAGAGTTGAGAGTTGAGAGAAACCCCACCCCTCCCCGCCGCAGTGGCGGTGGAAGGGGGTGGGGTTGCCGTTCACGCCCAACTCTCAAGCGGGAACTCGCCACTCGGCCGGGCGTATTCCGGGGGCAGTCCCGCACCCCACGAGCCGCGCATGAACCGCACGGAAGACCTGGTCAGCCCGCCGCCCGAGGCGCTGGTCGCGCGCCTCGGCGCGGCGCGGCGCGCCTACCACATCCCGCTCGGCCTGCGCGAGCGCTGCGAGAGCTTCGCGCGCGCCACCCTCGGCTTCCTCTTCCCGCACTTCGCGCCGGTCTGCGCCTTCGGGCCCGGCCAGATCGCCGAGGAGCACGCCCGCCTGCACACCCTGCTGGACCGCGCGCTGCACGGCGTCTTCGGCGAGTTCCGCACCCCGTCCCCCGGCGTGGTCGCCGGCGAGGAGCGGGAGCGCGTGCTGCACGCGTTCGTCGCCCGGCTGCCGGGCCTCTACGACGCCCTGCTGCTCGACGCGCAGGCGCTCTGCGAGGGAGACCCCGCAGCGCGCAACGTCGACGAGGTCATCCTCGCCTATCCCGGCTTCCTGGCCACCGCCTTCTATCGCGTCGCCCACGAGCTGCACCGGCTGGAGGTGCCGCTCGTCCCGCGGCTGATCACCGAGCTGGCGCACCGCGAGACCGGCATCGACATCCACCCCGGCGCGCGCATCGGCCGCTCGTTCGCCATCGACCACGGCACCGGCGTGGTCATCGGCGAGACGACGGTGCTCGGCGACCGCGTCAAGCTCTACCAGGGCGTCACGCTCGGCGCGCTCAGCGTCAGCAAGGAGCTGGCGGGCGCCAAGCGCCACCCGACGGTGGAGGACGACGTGATCATCTACGCCAACGCGACGATCCTCGGCGGCGCCACCATCGTCGGGCGCGGCAGCGTCATCGGCGGCAACGTCTGGCTGACGCACAGCGTGCCGCCCGGCTCGCTCGTCACCTACGAGAACGTCACCCGCCGCGCCGAGGCGCTGCAGGAGCGCGTGCAGCCGCCGCTCTGACCTATCCGCGCCAGCCGCGCCGACGCCCTACCGGCCGGGTTCCTACCGCCTCCGCTCCGCCGCCAGCCGCTCGGCGAGCTCCGGCTCGGCCAGCAGCCGCCGCAGCGCCAGCGGGAACCACGCCGTGTACAGCCGCGCCTCCGCCGCGATCGCCACCAGCAGCTCGCGCGGCGCCGCCCAGCGATAGGCGTCCGCCTCCGCGGGGTTCAGCCGCGGCGCCACCGCGGTGTGCCCGGTCAGCACGTGATCCAGCTCGTGCTCGATCAGCTCCGGCCCCACCTCGCTGCGGTACTGGAAGACGAAGCGTGCCTCCAGTTCGCATTCCAGCCCCATCTCCTCGCGCAGCCGCCGCTCCGCCTCCGCCCGCACCGTCGTGTCGGGGCGCGGATGTCCGCAGCAGGTGTTCGACCACAGCCCGCCCGAGTGGTACTTGCCCGCCGCTCGCCGCTGCAGCAGCAGCTCGCCCACGTCGTTGAAGACGAAGACCGAGAACGCCCGGTGGAGCCGACCGGTTCGGTGCGCCTCCAGCTTCTCGGCGCGGCCGATCTCGCGGTCGTGCTCGTCGACCAGCACCACGTGTTCGGGAGGCGCGGAGGCTGCGCTGGAGTCGATCATGGCCGCTCGGGTGCGGGGTACGGGTGCGCCGGCAAGCCGCGCACGCCCTGCAAGCTGCGGCCCGCGGCGGCCACCGCGCCATCCGTCCGCCGCGCGCCCCCCGCGGCCGCCCCGTGTCCGGAGGGAAAGATTCCCCGCACACCCCGCGCCTCCCCCTACCCCCCACCCCCCGCCACCCGTGCTCCACCCCGTGGGAGGAATGTTACCCATAGGACGCACCGGGTGAGGTAACTCGCTGTCAAAGATAGGCTTGACGGGATCGGGGCGGCGATGCATGCTACACCTATCCGCACGCTGACCGAAGCCGGAGGAGCGCATGCAGCCGCAGGCTTACGAACCGCGCCGCCCCCCGCAGCCGCCCGTCGACCCGCGCTCGCGCGCGCTGCCACGCGACGGCAGCAACCTGCTGGAGGCGCTGCTGAAAGCGCGCATGCCGCGCCTCGTGCAGCGGCTGCCCGCCGCGACGGTGGTGGAGGTGCTGCTCTGGCCGAAGAACCGCGCGACGCTGGCGCGCGAGGCAGGCTACAAGTCCGTCTCGGTCGCGTACAACGCGCTGAAGCCGGCGCCGACGGGCGAGGGCGGGGCGCGGCGGCACCCGCAGCGGCCGTTCCGCAAGCGGTACGCGCTGGCGCTCGGCTGCCCCGTGGAGGCGCTGGACGAGCTGGTGGAGACGCCCGCGGCCGGCGAGCACGACGAGCCCGAGCCGGCCGCTACCGGCGCGAGCCCCTCGCGACCGCCGGCGGTGCGCGACGGCAGCAGCCTGCTGGAGCGACGCGCCGTGGCTCGTGTCGAGCAGCAGGTGCAGCACTTCACCGCCTCCGCGGTGGTGCAACTGCTGCTCTGGCCGCAGACGCTGACGCGCTGGGCCGCGGAGCACGGCTTCAGCGACTCCGCCGTCTTCAACTGCCTGTGCTGGACGAGCCTGCTGGAGTACCGGCCACTGCGCCGCGCGCTGAGCGCGACACTGGCCGAGCGCTTCGGCGAGGACGCCGTGGTGGCGGAGCGCGCGCTGGACGTGCTGATCGAGACGCCGGCGGCGCCGTGGCCGCGCGCCGCGCGGGGCGGCGGCCCGCGCCGCACGAACCAGATCGACCTGCCGCTGCCGTTGCCCGCTGAGGGGAGGGAGCCCTCCCCCGGCGGGGGCGGGGCAGCACGCACCCCGGAGTAGCGCGCCGGCGAGCGGCGCGGCGCGCGCTCCCGGCGCCGCGGCGTTCACGCCGCAGGCGGACGAGCCCGCCGCGGGCGCAGGCCGGTCGGTTTCGCCTGAAGAACGACTCGCCATCGCCCGTGCACTTCGTGGCGCTGGAAGAAACGACCTCTGCCCGGGTGAACCTATTCCCGGACCCTCGGCGCTGGCCGAGCGTCGCGCCGGGAACCGAGCGCCGCATCGTGTACGGGGCGTTCGGGGCGTTGATGGGCTACACGCCGGGCGCTGCGCAGGCGCGCGTCTACTGGTGGAAGGACGAGCGACACGGGCGGCACCTCGGGGTGGACCTCAGGTGGGAGCGCTCCACGTCGGCCGGCGGGCGGGTGCGCCGCGGAGCACGTCGAGCGCCCGCCGCGCCGGCAGGCGTGCTGCGCGGTAACCAGGCAGAGCGCGACCAAAGCCCGGCCAGGCCCTCGTGGGCAGAACGCTGGTCGTACCGGTCTCCACCCGCTGCGCAGACCCCTGCTCTTCCCTGGTGTTGCCGTTCCCCTGAATCCCGGATCCCGAATCCCGAATCCTGTTGGCGGTTCAGCCCCGGTGCTCCTGGGGTGGCGGCTGCAGCTCGTCGCGCTCGCGACAGCGGCGTGCGATCTCCTCGGCGTCGAGCGACCCGCCGTCCTCGACGATGGCGAGCGGGCGGCGGCGGCCCTCACGCAGGTCGCGGCAGGCGAAGTGGAGCGCGTCCGCGACGGATGCGTACTCGACCTCGCGGACCTCGGACGTGCCGGGGACTTCCGCCCGATAGATGACCACGCGGGGCTGCGCTCTACGATCCGACGGCATGCTCTTCCTCCTCGGCGGTGGTTCGCTGCGGACGCCAGTGCTTGTGCAGGATCGGGTCCACGGCCCGGCCGCGGCACCGGCGCCGGCGCGGATATGACTGCGTCGGCGTCGGCGCCAACGTACAGCCGGCTCGCCCAATGAGCCCGGCCGCCGATCAGGCGCCGGCGGACGCCGTACCGGGCCGCCGGCGCCGCAGCCGGGCCAGAGCGGCGTCCGCCGCGACGTACGACGGCAGGCCCAGCACCACGACCAGCGCTGCGTCCAGCCAGCCGCTGAGCCCCGGCGCGAAGCGAGCCAGCAGATTGGCCGCCGTGTACGGCCCGAAGCCGATCACCTGCCACGCCGCCAGCAGGCCGCGGAACAGCCGCGAGCCTGTGGGCGGCTCCAGCAGCAGCAGGGCGAAGAACGCGGCGAACGAGCCGATCCCGAGCAGCAGGAACGGGTGCTCGCGCAGCCGACGCCTCAGCGCAGCCGCCGGCGGGGGTTGGCCGGGCCGGGCGTCTGCAGACTGCCGCCGCGGGAACGATGGCATGCGTCGGGCCGGGCGTCAGCGCGACGGCGCCTGCCGCTCGCGCAGGAACGCCTCGATGCCGCGCAGGTGCGCGCGCGCCATGCGCTCCAGCACCGCCGGGTCGCGCAGCGCCGCCTCCTGCTGCGGCAGCATCAGGAAGAGGCTCTCCGTGAGCGCCGAGGGCATCCAGGTCGGGCGCACGAGCGCGAGGTCCGCGCGCGCGATGCCGAGGTCGCGCACGCCCAGCTCGCGCACCAGCTCGTGCTGCAGGTGCTTCGCCAGGGCGAGCGAGGGCGCGTGGTTGTAGAAGACGGTGGTGCCGTTGTTCTCGAACGGGTTCACGCCGTCCGGAAAGGCGTTGTTGTGCACCGAGACCAGCAGGTGCACGCTGGAGTCGCGCGCCAGCAGCGGCCGCTCGGCGAGCCCGAGCGCGGCGCTGTCCGGCCGCGTCTCCAGCACGCGCGCGCCGCGCTCCCTCAGCAGTGCCGCCAGCCGGCGGGCGATGCCGAGGTTCGCCTCGCTCTCCAGCAGGCGCGTGGGTCCGATCGCACCGCCGGGCGGGTGGCCGGCGTCGACCGCGACGTAGAGCCCGCGCAGCGGCTGCCGCGCGTCCAGCGTCGGCGGCCGGCGCACGCGCACCACCAGCGAGCCGCCGGCGTCGTAGGACGCCTCGTATCCCCAGAGCGGCCCCGCCGTCTCGATCTCCAGCCGGTACTCGTCGTCGCGCGGCTGCGCCCAGGCCAGCCGCTGGATGAGCGTGTCGGTGGGCCCGTACTGCAGCCAACTGGTGCGCGTGGCGGCGCCGTAGACGGTGACGCTCAGGCCGCGCTCGTGCGCGTCGACCCGGAACGGCAGCCGCTCGGTGGTGGCCAGGCGGACGTCCACCCACTCCGCGCGCAGCACGGCGCGCACGGCGCCCACCGCCCCGCCCGGCGGCGCGTTGCCGGGCAGCAGCCGCACCTGCTCGGCCGCGACCCAGACCGAGAGGTCGTCGGTGAGCTGCACGCGCAGCTCGCCGTTGCGCTCGCCGCTCACCGCCAGGCGCGTGCGGTTGGGGAAGAACCAGTGGTAGGGCGTGTTGCCGCCCGGCACCGCCACGCCGATCAGCGTCGAGTCCGGCCGCGTGCTGGCGACCTCCACCACGCGCACGGCGCCCGCCGGCAGCAGGCCGAGCGTCAGCGGCAGCGGCAGGCGCTGCACGCGCTCGCTTCCGCGGAACGCCTCCACGTATGCCGCGCCGGCGCGGCCGTCCCGCCGCTCGCGTGCGGGCTCAGCGGCGGGGAGCAGTACGGACGTGCGCGTCGCGCCCGGCGCCCCGATTGGCGTGCGCGGCGTGAACGCGGGCGTCGCGTAGCCGGCGACCTCGCGCGCGTCGCCGCCCAGCATGAAGCCCGCCGCGCGCTCGAGCAGCGTCTCGGGCGCCAGCGGCACGATCGTGCTGTCCGGCAGCACCAGTTGCACGCGCAGGCCGGGCTCGCCACGCAGCCGCACCACCAGCGGCTCGCCCTCGCGCAGCACCAGCGCCCCGCTGGGCGAGACGCTGCCCGCCACCAGTGCGGTGTCCGCGGGCTCCCGCGCGGCCGGCACGCGCACCGTGCGCGTGGCCTCCGCGGTGCGCTCGGCGGCGCGCGCCGTCAGGCGGTAGACGCCGTCGCGCGGCACCGGCAGGTAGCCCAGGAATGCGCCGTTCGGCGCGACCTGTACCGGCGCACCGTTGATGCTGAGCTGCGCCGCACCCGTGCCGACGCTGCCGAAGACGAAGGTGCTGTCGCGGCTGGTGACGGTCGCGCCCTCGGCGGGGTAGACCAGGTCGATCGTCAGCGCGCCGCTGCGCGCCGGCACCGGCGGCAGCCCGCCGCCCGCGACGGCCGGCGCGCCGGCCGGGCGGGGCGCGGTGGCGCACGCGGCCAGCAACGAGACACCGGCCAGCGCGATCGCGACCGCGGGCCGGCGGAAGCACGGAAACTCGGGCCTTCCAAGCATGATGCGGTGGGTTGGTGGATACGGAGCGGCGTGCGGCGTTCGTGGCGAGCCGTCTCACGCCGTGCCCAGGTACTCGCGCCGCAGGCGCCAGTGGCGCTCAGCGTCGGCGCGCGTGCCGATCTGCTGCGTGCTGCCATCGTGCATCCAGACGAAGTCGTCAGCGGTGGCGAGCACACTGCCGATCTCGTGCCCGGTCAGCACCACGCCACAGCCCTGCGCCGCCAGAGCGCGCAGCGCTCGGCCCACGACCTCCTGGTCCTTCGGCGTGATGCCGTGGAACGGCTCGTCGGCGAGCAGACAGAGCGGTCGACGCAGCAGTGCCAGTGCCAGCGCCGCCCGTCTCTGCTCCCCGCCCGAGAGCGCGCGCGTCCGTGCGTGCCGCACCGCCTCCAGCTCCAGCAGGCGCAGCACCGCGGGGCGGTCGCCCGCGCCGAAGCGGCGCTCCAGCGCGTCCAGGTGCTGCACCAGGCTGAGGTCCGGCGAGAGCAGTCCTCGGTCCACCGGCAGGTAGAAGAGCCCGTCGGCGGCCAGGCGGTGCAGCCGCGGCCGTGGGTAGCGCCGGCCGCGGAAGAACACCAGCCCGTAATCTGCCGGCAGCAGCCCGGCCAGGATCTTCAGCAGCGTGGACTTGCCCGTGCCGTTGCGGCCGAGCAGCGCCGTCACCACCCCGGGCTGCACGCGCAGGTAGGCCGAGCTCAGCACCTGCCGCTCGCCGAATCGCTTGCCGATGGAGTCGCCGACCAGCAGCTCGTTCACCACCGCACCAGCGCGGTGACCGCCGCCTCCAGCAGCAGCGGCGGCAGGAGCAGCAGCGGCAGCAGCCGCGCCGGCCCGACACCGAGGTTGGCGAGCAGCAGGTCCTCGTTGCGCCGCCTCAGATCCAGCCACTCCACGCCGAGCGTCACCGGCACGACCGCGAGCGGCGGCAGGAGGAGCAGCTCTCTCAGCGGCGGTGGCTCTGCGTGCAGGCTACCCAGCAACGCCACCAGCGTCATGAGTGCGCGCACGCCCAGCCACAGCAGCGCGCCGCGGCGCAGCAGCACGCTGACGAACGGCTGCGGGGGGAGGAAGCTCAGCTTCACGATCGGGTGCGGGTACGGTCAGCGACGCGGCCACGGCGTGCGCTATTCTGCGCCCTCGCTCCTCTCCGCGCAATCGCCTGTAGCCGCGCTGGCGCCGCCCTCCAGAACGACGAGCGCCGCTCAGAGGTCCAGCGGGCTCTGCACGCCGCGCCCACCGCGGTTGAGCACGTGCGTGTAGATCATGGTGGTCCGCACGTCCTGATGCCCGAGCAGCTCCTGCACGGTGCGGATGTCGTAGCCGGCCTCCAGCAGGTGGGTGGCGAAGGAGTGGCGCAAGGTGTGACAGCTTCCGGGCTTGACGATCGCTGCGCGGCGAACCGCGGCCCGGACGGCACGCTGCAGACCATCCTCCGAGGCGTGGTGCCGACGCTCCACACCCGAGCGCGGATCGATGGAGCGCTTGGCAGCCGGGAAGATGTACTGCCAGCCCCAGGAGCGCGCGGCGCCCGGGTACTTGCGTCCCAGCGCGTCGGGAAGGAACACCTCGCCGTATCCGGCCCGCAGGTCGTCCTCATGGAGCCGCCGTACCTGGCGCAGGTGCAGACGCAGGGGCTCCACGAGCCGCGCGGGCAGAACGGTGACGCGGTCCTTCTGGCCCTTGCCATCGCGCACCACGATCTGTGCAGGCTCCCACTGCAGGTCCTTGGCCCGCAGTCGCACGCATTCCAGCAGGCGCAGCCCGGAGCCGTAGAGCAGGCCGGCCATGAGCGCGTGCCTTCCCTGCAGGACGGCCAGGACGCGGCCGACCTCGTCGCGGGTGAACACCGTCGGCAGGCGAGCCGGGCGCCGTGCCCGCACCACGTCGCCCAGCTCGTCCAACTCCTGCTGCAGGACGTGGCGGTACAGGAAGACGAGAGCACTGAGCGCCTGGTTCTGCGTGGAGGCCGCCACCTGGCCCTCGACCGCCAGATGGGTGAGAAACGCCCGGATCTCCGCCGCACCCATCTCTGTGGGGTGCCGCTTCCCGTGGAAGAGCACGAACCGGCGCACCCACCCGGCGTACGCCTCTTCCGTGCGAATGCTGTAATGCCGCGTCCGGATCTCCTGCCGGACACGTGCAAGCAGCTTCGGGGCTCTCGCCTCCTCTTGTGCGGGCTGCATAGCGAGCCTATCGTGCAGAAACGTCCGGGCCGCCCCCGGTTGCACGATGCGGCGGAGAGGTCCCACCCGCAAGAGGAATAGGCCGCCGGCGCGCGCGCAACTCGGCATCGAGTCCGAAGTTGCATCCGCCGGCCCGCGAGCGCTCGGCCGCGCAGCGCGGCCTACTACTTGTTCGGCGGCAGCCTCCAAGCTGCCGCGATGCGGCTCGTAGGGGTGAGGCACCG
>ERZ1066122.2788-NODE-2788-length-10942-cov-5.615229_pt1 | contig 10942 bp, 11 predicted proteins | sample MGYA00382769_ERZ1066122 | MGnify/ENA primary metagenome ERZ1066122 (study PRJEB33369, sample SAMEA5778352) | biofilm metagenome | biome: Industrial cooling water; feature: Water cooling tower basin; material: Biofilm | place: United Arab Emirates | collected...
CGACAAAAGAATCGCGAGCACCAAGAGTGCAGGCGAGGTGGAGGCGAAGGCGAAGAGGCCGTTGGTCAAGCAGCCGAGCGCGTAGCCTGCGATAAGCACACCGAGCTTGGAGCGACGGTCACCGAGGTAGCCCGCAGGGTACGCCGCTAGCGCGCTCATGAGATTGTGCGCGGCATAGAGCAGCATCGCGATCGAGAGCGAGCCGGGAGCGATCTGCCCGCCTTCGCCGAAGACCCTGGCGGCCGTGAAGATCAGAAAGGTGCGCGAGAAGTCCCCGAGACCGAAAAGCCCTACCCCAACGCAGAACAGCCAAAAACGCCGCGGCAGGACGCGAGACGCAGCAGTCGCCGTGGCGCTTGGCGAGGGTGGAGCATCGCGCGTGGAGGAAAAGAAGAAGGCGACTGCGAGGAAAGAGGGCACGATGCTGAAGAGGAGGATCGTCCTGACCTCGAGCCCCGACCAGAGAAAGCTCGCCGCCAGCAGAGGTCCGGCGACGGCGCCCAACATGTCGGCGGCGCGCTCGAGGCCGTAGGCGCGACCGAAATGCGTCGGCCCCACCTCGTCAGCCAGCAAGAAATCACGCAGCGGCGAACGAAAGCCGCGACCAAACCACGCCGCCGCACGCAAAGAGACGAGGGCGAGCAAGCCTTGGGTCAACGCCATCGCGCTCGTCCCCACCGCCGTCAAAAGATAGCCCGCCGAACCCCAGAGGCGTTTGCGCGAGCTGCGATGTCCGACCCAGCCGCCGAGGAGCTTGGAGAGGCTGAACATCAGATCGGCGAGGCCCTCCATGGCGCCCAGCGCCGCGGCGCCGAGCCCAACGCTGCCGAGATAAATCGGTAGGGCGGCGGTCACCATCTCGTGACCCACATCGGAGAAAAAGGTGGCGAAGGCGATGCCCAAGACCGCAGGCGTCATCCATGACTTGTGCTTCGCGTGCGGCATCGCTCGACTCCCCTAGACCGGAGAGGAAAGAGGCTTGCGAGTGTAATGCCTCCGCTCAGGGAAAGACAAAGCCGTTTTGCATGCGCAGTTGCCAATCCGGCGCGTCCCCCGGGCGGACGACGTTGTAATACGCCGTGATGTTCGAACTCCAGGTGAACTCCCCGATGCGCGTCAAGCGATTGATGCCCAAACCGATGGGCACGACCACGCGGCTGCCGCGGGGCGCGTTCCACAAGGCTTCGATCAGCGGCGCACTGGTCAGCGCCCACGCTTTGGCGAAGTTGTAGAAGATGAAAGGTTGCAGCGCGCTGAGGTTGAGCTCCGCGGGGCGCCCTCCCTGAGCGAAGGACCAGAGGTGGGTAAGGACAACGCCGAAGGTAAAGCGCCCCGGGCTCGCGACGAGGATCGCGCTCGGCCCGAGCCCCCACTGTTTGACGCCGAATCCTGGATCCTGGGCCGTAGGAAAGACTAGCGTCGGCCCGATACCGTAACGGAAGCTTCGCGCGCGCGCCGGAGTAAGCGTCCAGGTCGAGCTGACGTCGCCCACACCAAAGGCGCGAACCGCAGTGCCGATGGGGTGGTTGACCATGGGGATGTTCCAGCGGTTGATTAGATGCAGACGAGGGCCCAACGAGAAGGGCAAAACGGGCTGCAGATTGATCACCATCCGCAGGCGTTCCGCGCCGCCTGTACGGAAGTTGAAGTTGTTCTGAATATAAAAAGCGAGCAGGTCTTCGAGGGGGTCCTGCGTCCGCCGCATCAAGGTCGCGATGGGCTCTTGCGTCGGCTTCGGAGCCTGCGCGACGCCGGTGGTGGGCGCAAAGCCGAGCCAAGCCAGGACGACGAGCGAGAGGAGCAAGGCGGCGAGGGGGCGCGATGCGACGATGCCTGCGCCCCCTCGCCTCACCACTCCCCCTGGTTGGGCATGGAGAGCCAAGGTTCCTGCGGCGGCAGGGGCTCGCCTTTCTGCAAGAGCTCCACGGAGATTTGGTCGGGTGAGCGGATAAAAGCCATGTACCCGTCCCGCGGAGGACGAAGGATCGCTACCCCCATCGAACGCAAGCGGGCGCAGGTCGCGTAGATGTCGTCGACCTCGTAGGCGAGATGGCCGAAGTTGCGGCCGACGCTGTAGACCTCGTCGTGATCCCAGTTGAAGGTGAGTTCGATCTGCGCCGAATCGCCCTCGGCCGCGAGGAAGACCAAGGTAAAGCGCCCCTTCTCACTCTCGCGTCGCCGCAGCTCGCGTAAGCCGAGCTTGGTGCAGAAGAAATCGAGGGCCGCGTCGAGGTCGCGAACCCGGATCATCGTATGCAGATAGCGCATTTGCGTGTTGTAGCGCAGAACCGAGGTCCTGCTCGCCTCGGCTCACCCGGAAAACACTTGGCAGCGAGGGCAGAGGTAGAGCCGCCGTCCCTGATCGACGATGCGCTCGATCGCCTGCGCACAGCCGTAACAAGGCTGCCCGGCGCGCGCGAAGACGTGATGGCGAAACTGGCGCCGCGGCAGACCGAGAGCCTTCAGGGAAGCGACACGTTCGAGATCATTGGTGATGCCGGCGTGCGCGTAGGACTGAATGCTGAGCTTCGAGGTGTTTTCTGCCAGGAGCCGCAGCTGAACTTCACTGCAGTCGCTGGGCCGCAGCTGCGGATGCAAGCCGCTCACGTGGAGGATCTCGCTCCGCAGATAATTGCCGATGCCCGCGATGAAGCCTTGGTCGAGGAGCAAGGCGCCCAGGCGGCGCCGACCAAAGCGGCCTTCGCGATACCGCTGCAGAAGACCGTCGGCGTCGACCTGCGGATGCAGGGGATCGGGCCCGAGGCGCAAGAGGTAGGGATGTTGGGCCAGCTCCGCTTCGGAGAGAAGTGCGATCTCGGAAGCGCTGTAGAGCAGCGCCGCCCCCTTGGCGTTGCGCAGGAGCACGCGCAGCGAACGCGAGGACTGCGGCAGCCCGCCGCGCCGCCAGATCTGCCAGCGGCCGTAGAGCTGGTTGTGCGTATAGAGCACCAAGTCGTTGTCGAAGAAGGTCAAGATGGCCTTGCCGCGGGCCTCGACGGCGCGGACGCGGCGACCTTTGAGCGTCTCGGCAAAATCGCGGAGGTGCGGGAATGCGAACTCGACCTCGTCAAGGGCTGCGGCGAGCAGGAGTCGGCGCAGACGATCGGCGCTGCGGTGGATCTCGGGGCCTTCCGGCATGGAGCCTTTATGGGGGCGGTCGAAGTCCAGGAGAAGAAGCCAAGTGGCTCTTCTGCGTCGACGCAGTGTCTGCGGCCCGCGGGTTTAGCCCGGTGAAGCCGTGGCGGCCGCGCTGGAAAGCTCGATCAGGCTGATTTCCGCCGGCGCACCGACACGCATCGGGGGCCCCCAATAGCCGGTACCGCGGCTGACGTAAATCCAGGTATCGCGATGCCGGTGCAAGCCCTTGAGGTAGGGCTGATCGAGGCGCACGAGCCAATGGAAAGGCGACATCTGGCCGCCATGGGTATGGCCGGAGAGCTGCAGGTCGACCCCCTGCGCGGCCGCTTCCTCGATGCTCTTCGGCTGGTGCGCCAGCAAGACGACGGGCCAGTGTGCAGGCCGGCCCGCGAGAGCCGCGGCAACGTCGTGCCCTTTGCCTGCTCCGAAATGGCTCGAGCTCCAATCGTCCACTCCTGCCAGCGCAATGCCCGCCCCTTCGCGTTCGATGGACACGTGTTCGTTGCGCAAAACCTTCAAGCCGAGGCTCCGTAGATGGGCCACCCAAGACGCCGCACCCGAGTAATATTCGTGGTTGCCGGTGATGAAGAAGACGCCATGCCTCGCCTTCAACTCGGCGAGAGGCGCCACGTGTTTGGCGAGTTCGTCCACGTCTCCGTCGACCAGGTCTCCGGTGATGACCACCACATCAGCGTCGAGGGCGTTGACCTTGTCGACGACCTTGCGCACGAAGCGACGACCGATGGTGGGGCCCACATGCACGTCGCTGAGTTGCACGATGCGGAAACCGTCGAGACGGGGATCGAGCTTGTCGAGAGGGACACGCTGATGCTCGACCACCAGACGGGCCAAGGCGTCGACCATACCCACGGCGCCGGCCACCAAGGTCGACCCCGCGGCGACGAGCGCCCAAGTGCGCGCGCTGACGCTCGGGTCGAACCAGAGACGCGGCAACTCGAACGCCAAGGTGAAGAGCAGGAGGTAAAAGCTCAGACCCATCCAGAGATAGGCGAGCCAAACCCAGGGGGCCGCCAGAGCGCGCGGCATACGGCGCCAGAGCAGGGGCGAGAGCGGCAGGAGCGCGCCTAACGACGCGAGAGCCGTCGTCAGGAAAAGCGGCCAGGGCTCGGGCCACGCCGGCGCGACGATCAGGCGGCGCCAGAGATAGAAATGGATGAGCCCCGTCAAGCTCGTGAGCACCGCGATGAAAGCCAAGAAGCGTCGTATCGCCATTTCCTTCTCCTAGCCGACGAGAGGCTCGATGCCAGGCCGGACTCTCCGCGGCCTCGCGCCGAGCCTCTCTACCCCCATTTTGCGCTCAGCGTCGCGGGTCGACGCGCGCTTGAAGCATGGGCGCATAGGCCTGACGGTAGACCCAGGCGAGATAGACCTCCGCGATGAGCACGAAGGCCGCGATCGGCGAGGGAGGCGTCAGCAAGGTATGAAAGAGCACGATGTTGACGATGACAGGCGCGAGCAGGGCCAGGGCCAGGGGCACGAAACGGTTGGTGAGCAAGAGGGCGCCCGCGATGACCTCGACGCCTTTGACCACCGGAAACATGTAGCCCGTCGCGGCCAGCGCACCGAGGAAGGCCAGCGCGCCTTCCGGCAGTCCGGGAGGCTGCGGCAAGAAGTTGAGGAAACCGTTCAGGCCGAAGACAAAAAAGATCAGGCCCAGCAAGACTCGGACGATCATGGGCAAGTAGAGGCTTAGCTTCTGCATCGTGGACTCCTTGGTGGTCGACTCGTTCTAGCTCATCCAATATTGATAGATTGAAATGTGTCGATGTAAGATGCAAGCCCTCCCCCGCCGGCCGCGCCCTGCTAACGCTTCTTTGGGGCGCGCCAGGTCTCGCGCAGAGCGCGCAAAACCGCATCGAGAAAAGGCCGGTTGGCCGAGACGAAGTGATGCTTTGCCTCCGGCCGCATGCGCAAAAAGCCTGCCTCGACCAGGATCTTCAGATGGTGCGAGATGGTCGGTTGCGAGAGAGGAAAACGCTCGGCGATTTCGCCGCAGCAGAGCTCCCGGCCGGAGAAGGCGATCTCCTGCACCATGCGGAAGCGCGTCGGATCGGCCAGCGCCTTGAGGGCTTTGACCAGAGCGTCGTCCTGCAGCTCCATGATTCGAAGTATTTCAATATGTCGAAGCGCTGTCAATCGGTGCCCCGCTCTTGCCCCAGGGCCTGCAGGCGCCTATATCGCGAGCCTTATGCCCCCAGGCAGCGACCCTGCGCAGCCTCAATCTCCGCGTTCCACCCCCCTCGTCTTCGGTCCGCTGGGCCGCTTCATGCTCGGCCGCGCGGCGGGCATTACCGGCGCCCAGCTCATCTCCGTCGCGGTCGGCTGGGAGCTCTACGAGCGCACGGGGGATCCTTGGTCGCTCGGCCTCATCGGTGTCTTCGAGCTCGCCCCCGTGCTCTTGTTCATGTTCGCCGCAGGCGACGTGGCCGACCGCTTCCCCCGCCGCACGATCGCCCTCTGGGCTCATACCTTCTTCACGCTCAACGCCTTGGGCCTAGCCTACGTCTCGAGCGCCCGCCTTCCCATCGCGCTGACCTACGGCCTGCTTCTCGGCGTCGGCACGGCGCGCGCCTTCGGTTCACCGGCGATGGCGGCGTTTTTGCCGCAGCTCCTCAGCCGCAGCGAGCTGACCCGCGCCAACGCCTGGGTGGCGTCGAGCTTTCAGCTCGCCATGATCGGCGGCCCGGCGCTCGCGGGCGCCCTCATCGCGCTCACCGGCGGTGCCACGGCAGCCTATGGGGTGGCGGCGGCCTGCGAGCTTCTCTTCGTGCTCTTGCTCTTCACCTTGCCTTCGATCGCGCCGCAGGTGCAGAAGCGCTCCCGCAGCCTCGCGGAGCTCTTGCAGGGTTTTCATTTCATCCGCCGTAGCGGCATCTTTTTGGCGGCGATCAGCCTCGACCTGCTGGCGGTACTCCTGGGCGGAGCGGTCGCGCTGCTGCCCATTTTCGCCAAGGATATTTTGCAGGTCGGCGCCTCGGGGCTGGGCTGGTTGCGCGCTGCCCCGGCACTGGGCGCCCTCATGATGTCCTTGCTCGTCACCCGCCTGCCGCCTTGGCGCCGTCCGGGCATCGTGCTGCTCACAAGCGTCGCGGCCTTTGGCCTCGCCACGCTGGTCTTCGGCCTCTCGACCTCTTTCCCGCTCTCGATGCTCGCCCTCTTCCTGATCGGCGCCTTCGACGCCATCAGTGTCGTCATCCGCATGACCCTCGAGCAGACCCTCACTCCCGACTCTCTGCGTGGCCGCGTCTCGGCCATCAACTATGTCTTCATCGGCTGCTCGAACGAACTCGGCAGCTTCGAGAGTGGCGCCACGGCGGCGCTATGGGGTCCGGTCGGCGCGGTGGTCATCGGCGCCTGCGGCACCCTCGCGGTAGTCCTGGCGGTCGGCTGGATCTGGCCCGAGCTCTTGCGCCTCGGCCCGCTGCACGAACTCGACGCTCTGGACCCGCCGGAGTTCGAAGGAGGAGAGGCACAGGCCTCTCCTCGACAGAGTGCATGAGCGATGTCTGCCCTAGCGCCTCGCGGGGCGATCAGTTCACCACGTAAGGGTGCCCTGCATTGGGCGGATGGATCTGGATGTTGCCGCCGCTGATGACGCGGTCTTGTGCCGTGCTCTGCTGGTAGACGACAGTGCCGGCCGCATCCCGAACCGTGATCTCGTAGGCATCGCGTCGCGAACCGCCTTCCGCGCGATCGGCGATGGCGGCTTCGAAGGTATACCCGCCCTCGTGGCTTTGGGAACCTCCGGGCCTTCGCCGCCATCGCGCCAGCATTCGAGCCAAGTCGCCTGTCCGTGGAAGACGTCTCCCAAATGCGTGGTGTTTTGAATCTGTCCGCGCACGGTGCCCTGCTTGGTGCCCATCGCGTTGAAGCCGAAACTGTCTTGCCGATTTTTGCCCGCGCCGCCGCGCGCATTGGCATCGCCTAGATGTCCACCGCCAGTGATCCAGCATCCTTCCTCACGGATCTCACCTCGCTCGTCGTCATCGACGTCGTCCATGCCGCAGGGAAGCGAACATTCGGGCGGCGTGCTCTCGCACTGGGCAAAGACGAGACCGTTGACGCTCTCGTCCGAACCTTGCCCGCCCTCATTCGAGGTGCAGGAGATCGAGCAAAGCAGCACGACGTAGATCCAGATACGCGTGGAACTCGGGGATTTCATAGACATGCTCCGGTGGAAAAAATGCGCTCCCAGTGCATGCCTGAGCAAGTTCGATGCCCGCTCGAGACGGGCCTTCCGCGTGGTGGGGACCACCGGAAACGAAGGCTTCGCGGAACGCAGAACGTTCCGTGTGCTGCTCCTCACTCAGCGGCTGAGCGCGTAATGAACTTTGCCCGCGCCGTAATAGGCCACGTGCACTCGCCCGCGGCTGTCTAAAGCCATGGAGGTCCAGGCTTCGGTCGATAGAGCGCCACCCCCGGAGGGTGCGACGGTGCGGAACTCCCAGGCGGCTCCGGTCCAGGTGGCGTATTTCACCGCGGCGCTGGTTTGCCCCCCTGTGCTGCGATCGAAGTAGGTGATATGCGGATGGTCCTGAGCGTCGAGCGCGAGGGAGGCGCCCCATCCGGTATCGCCCTGGCTGTCGACCGACTCGATCACCCAGGCGCTGCCCTCCCAACGCGCGTATTTGAGGTCACCAGCACCGGGATCGCTGTAGGCGATATGGGGACGGCCTTGGGAGTCGAGCGCGATGGCGTTGTAGACGAAAGAGAAGCTCGTGGTGGGCGTGAGGTTGTCGACGATGCCCGTGGCCCAGTTCTCTCCCTCTTTGCGGACGTAGCGCAGACTCATCGCACCCAAGCCGCCACCGCCTTGATAACTAATATGCGGATTGCCCGCCGCGTCCAACACCATCTCCGACGCGAATCCGACGTCGGTGTCGTCTGCAGCAATGGGGACCGCCACTTCGAAGCTCCAGGTCTCCGCCAAAGGCCGGGCCACGACGAGGCCGAGACGCGCGTTGTTGCCCGCGACGCCGTCGCGGTAGGCCACGATGGGTTGCTGAGCGGCATCGAGCAGGAGCGAGACATGGGCGCCCACGTCCAGGCTGCTCTCGACCTCACGCGTGCTCCATCCCTGAGCACTCCGATACGCGTAGGCCACGGTGCGCTGCTGGTTGAGGGCACGGTAGAAGGCGACGTGCAGACTGCCATCGCTTGCGACGCTCAGATCGGGGTCGAAGCCACTGAAGCCGGGGCCGCTGTCGACGGTCTCGGCGCTCCATTGTCCCGCGCTCGCGATCGAACAGCGGAGGGCGTAGGTGTTGTTGGCGATGCCTTGGTAACAGATCCTCGGCTCGCCCGAGGCATCGAGGGCTAGGCTGGGATAACGGCCGTGAGGGATATTGCCTTGCCCGAGTTCGGGGTCGACCGGCGCCGCCGTGCCTTCGCCGTCCCAGAGATCGGGACAGCAACCTTCGCCGCAAGGGCTGTAGCCCTCGCGACAGGCGCTGGCGACGCAACGCGCCTCGACGCAGGTCGCTTCGCCCACACCAACCGAGGGGCAGGCGGCACACTGCCCCGCGCATGAACGCTGGCTGGCGGTGCAGAGTTCCGCATTGGCGCCCTGGCCATTTTCGCCTTCGCCGTTTTCGGTCGTTTCCCCGGCACCGTCGCCGCAAGCCGTCAGGCCGAAGAGAAGCACAAGGAAAGAAAGCGCTGATCGCATGCCTCGCCCCTTTTCAAACCACCCTCGCGGTGGAGAAGGCTAGCCTAAAGGAAGAATCGTTTGCGAAACAAGCGCCGGAGCGAAGGATTGGCGATGAGTGGCGATCTTGACCGCTCCCAGGCCATCGCACAGAGAGCACAAAAGGATACCTCACCCGCCCTCCTCGAGGGCGCCAATGCGCTCGAGTCTAGTCTCATGTCCTTACGCCCCGACATCGACCTCGCCTATCTCAACGGCTATAGCCGCGGCCATCTGCCCGAGCTCCTCGGCATCCGCATCGCGGAGCTCCAGGAACGCTACTTACGCGCCGAGATGCCGCTGCGCGCCGAGCTGATGGCGCCGAACGGTTTTCTGCATGGCGGCAGCGTCGTCGCCTTGGCCGATACGGCCGCAGGTTACGCCTGCCGAGCTCACCTCCCCGAAGGCGCGGAGGGTTTTACCACCCTCGAACTCAAGACCAACTTCCTCGCCACGGCGCGCGAAGGGAGGATCGAGGCCGAGGCGCGCGCCATCCATCTGGGCCGCTCGACGCAAGTCTGGGACGTTCAGGTGTTTCACCCGCGCGAAGATGGGAGGCGCGAGCTGGCGCTCTTTCGTTGCACGCAGCTCGTGCTCTACCCGCCTGCGGGAAGGCTCAGCGACCCACGAGCTTGAAGGCGACCTGCCGACCTTGACCCCCGACCATCGCCATGTGGATCCAGAGCACAGCGAGGTTTTCGAGCAGGCCCGCGTTGCGCAAGGGGCCAGCATCGAGAGGCCGAAAACCCGACTGCTCGGCGAGGGCGGCGACGCGGCGCTTGGCCTCCTGCGAATCGCTCGCCATGTAGACGTCGACCGGTCCCGACTGCGTACGGGGATCGCCATGGAACTCTGCGCCAAAGGTATTGAAGGCTTTGACGACGAGCGCTCCCGGGAGCACGCGGGCGAGGGCCGCGGCGGTCGAGCCTTCGACGGGCGGATCCCATACGGGCCCTTGCTCCCAATGCAGGGGATTGGTGCAGTCGACGAGCACCTTGCCTTCAAGATTGCCCAAGGCTTCGGTGGCCTCGACCGCGATATCACCCGGGACGGCCAGGAAAAGGATCGACGCCTTTTGAGCCGCCTCTTCGAGGGGGAGCACCGCTCCGAGGCGGGCGAGTTCTCCGAGTTCGGAAGCCGGCTTGCGCGCGCCGAAACTACATTCGATGCCGCTCTGTACAAAGCGACTGCCTAGGGCTTGGCCGACTTTGCCCGCGCCGATGATGGCGATGTTTTCTTTCGATTGCATGAAGGCTCCTTGGCTGATTCACTCGCACGCTAACGCGAAGCCTGGGCCTTCGTCGATCTTTTAGCCGGCGGGTTTGCTCCGCAGCTCCTGCAAGACGCGCTGCGCGGGCAGGTAACTGGAACGCAGCCTCAGGGCTTGCGCGGCATAGTTTTCGGCCTGCCTGCGGTCGCCTCGCTTCAAGCTGAGGCGAGCCATGGCGCCGAGCGCCGCGACGTAGCTGGGATTGCGCTTGATGGCCGTCTGAAAGAGCTTCTCCGCCGTATCGAGCTGGCCGCGTTCGAGGGCGATGCGTCCCAGCGCGTGGTAACCCGGCGCGAAGCGATCCTGGATCTTGAGTGCGTTGCGGAAGTGCTCCGCCGCCTCTTGCTCTTTGCCGCGGCGTTTGGCGCGCAAACCTGCCCGCCACTCGTTGAGCGCTGCACCCAGGCCACGCTTTGCCCCTGAGGGCGCGGCATCGACCACCTCACCGACGGCGGCGTCGTAGCGTTTGAGCTCGGTTTCGGCGCGATCGAGGCGCGCTTGCAAGGCCTTGTATTCGGCGCTCAGGTTCGCCCGCGCCGGGTTCTTCGGCGACAAGGAGGAAAAGTAGCCTTCTACCTCTTTCATGTAGCCACGCAGTTCGCGGAGCTGGAGACGGAGCTCTTCGCCATTGTCGATGGCCTCTTCGATGCTGTTCTTGCGCACCTGTTCGAGCGAAAGGGTGTGGGCGGCAAAACCTTCGACGCGGAAGCGCAGCTCCGCGATCCGCGCCTGCAGTGCACTCAACTCGGCGGCGCGCTCTTTCTTTTTGGCATTCGCGGCCGCAGTGACCAAACGCTGCGCCTCCTCGCGCTGGCCCCGCTGCTGGC
>ERZ1066122.2791-NODE-2791-length-10928-cov-10.580980_pt1 | contig 10928 bp, 10 predicted proteins | sample MGYA00382769_ERZ1066122 | MGnify/ENA primary metagenome ERZ1066122 (study PRJEB33369, sample SAMEA5778352) | biofilm metagenome | biome: Industrial cooling water; feature: Water cooling tower basin; material: Biofilm | place: United Arab Emirates | collected...
TGGTGCTGGTGCCAGAATCGGAGAATGGCACCAATCCCGCCACGGCCGACTTTGCCGGCTACGCGGTCGAGAACCTCCCGGCGACCCCCGAAGGCCGTGTCGATTTCGACGCGCTGGTCGCGCGGCTGGGGCCGGACGTCGCGGCGGTGATGATCACCAATCCGAACACCTGCGGCCTGTTCGAACGCGATCTGAAGCGGATCGCCGATGCCGTGCATGGCTGCGGCGGCTTCGTCTATTGCGATGGCGCGAACTTCAACGCGATCGTCGGCCGGGTGCGGCCGGGCGATCTCGGCGTCGACGCGATGCACATCAACCTGCACAAGACCTTCTCGACGCCGCATGGCGGCGGCGGCCCGGGTTCCGGCCCGGTCGTGTTCTCGGCCGCGCTGGCGCCGTTCGCGCCGCTCCCGTTCGTCGAGCAGCGGGAGGGCAGATATGTGCTCGTCGAGGAGTTCAACCGCGGCGACGATCATCAGGACAGCTTCGGCCGCATGGTCGCCTTCCACGGCCAGATGGGCATGTTCACCCGCGCGGCCGCCTATATGCTGAGCCACGGCGCCGATGGCCTGCGCCAGGTGAGCGAGGATGCGGTGCTGAACGCCAATTATCTGCTGCGCAGCCTGGAGGACGTGCTCGACGCGCCGTTCGCCGCCAGCGGCCCGTGCATGCACGAAGCCCTGTTCTCCGACGACAATCTGGCCGACGGCTTCACCACTCTCGACATTGCGAAGGGCCTGATCGACGAAGGCTATCACCCGATGACCATGTATTTCCCGCTGGTCGTCCACGGCGCGATGCTGGTCGAGCCGACCGAGACGGAATCGAAGGCCGCGCTCGACATGTTCATCGGCGCCCTGCGCGCCGTTGCCGAACGGGCCAAGGCCGGCGATCCGTCGCTCAAGTCGGCGCCGCACTATGCGCCGCGCCGGCGGCTCGACGAGACGCTGGCGGCACGGAAGCCGGTGCTGACCTGGAAGGACGCGGATCCGGCGCAAGCGGCGGAGTGAGGGCGAGGCCTCTCCCCGTCAGGGGAGAGGGAGTAAGGAGCATGCCCATGTGGCAAAGCCTGTTCGGCCTGACCAACCTCATCGCGGTGATCGGCTGGGCGATCCTGCTGCTCGCGCCACGCCGGCCGCTCCTGCTCACGGTGGTGCTCTATCTGGGCGTCGCGCTGCTCTGCCTGATCTATGCCGGGCTGCTGGTCGCGCTGGTCGGCGGATGGGTCGATCCGCTGCGGGTGCCGGGGGCGCCGCCGGCTGCGCTCACCGATTATTCGATCGCCGGCATCCGGGCGCTGTTCCAATCGGACGGCGGCATTGTCATTGGCTGGACCCATTATCTGGCGTTCGATCTCTTCGCTGGCCTGTGGATTGCGCGGGACGGCGATCAGAAAAGCGTATCGCGCTGGATCCAGGCGCCGATCCTGTTCGCCACGTTCATGGCCGGGCCGCTCGGCCTGCTGATCTGGCTGATCGTGCGCGAACCGGCGGCACGCCGCTCCGGCTGGCAGAGCAGCCGCCGGCGCTGACGTTCGTCGAGCATCGCTGCGCTCTGCCGATCCGGGCTTGCCGGTGGCCGGCGCGGCGCCGAGCAGGCGCCATGCGCGCTGCCATCCCTTTTCTCGCCCTGCTGTTGCCGGCCGCGGCACCGGCCGCGACCACCGCCGATCTGGCCGAGCTGTTCGCTGCCGATCGCGGCTTCGCCGCCGCAGCGCAGGACCGGCCGCTGCCGGCCGCGCTCGCCGCGATGTTCGCCGATCATGTCGTCATGATTGCCGGCGGCGTGCCGACGCATGTTCGCGGCAAGGCCGCTGCCGAGGCGAAGCTTGCCGCGGGCGGCGCTGATGCGCAGGGGGAATGGGCACCCGCCGGCGGCGGGATCTCCGCCGATGGCAGCCATGGCTACACCTATGGCAGGCTGACCGTGCGGGTGCCGGGCCGGCCCGTTGCGATCCAGAAATATCTGAGCTGGTGGGAAAAGGGACCGGACGGGTGGCGCGTCGCCGCGTTCGTGCGCCGCGCCGGCGCGGCCGGGCCGATCGCGGCGGCGCCGCCGGTGATCGGCCTCGCGCGCCATACGGACGACGCCGCCGGGACGCTGAGAGCGGCCGAGCAGGCATTTTCCGATCGTGCCCAGCGGATCGGTCTGCGCGCCGCCTTTGCCGAATTCGGTCGGGCGGAGTCGATCAACATCGGCGCGGCGCCCGGCATTGCGATCGGCGCGGACGCGATCGCCGCGGGCGTCGCGGGACCGGATCCGACAAGCCCCGTCTCCTGGCGCGCGGACGAGGTCCGCGCCGCGCCGAGCGGCGACCTGGGGATCAGCATCGGCCATATCCGCTTCAACGGGCCACCCCCGGCGGGGGCGCCGGCCGCCATCCCGTTCTTCACCATCTGGGTCCGTCCTGAAGCCGCCGACCCGTGGCGCTATGTGGCGGAGTGAGCTAGCGCCGGGGGCATGACCGCTCACCACGCGCCGGCCACGCTCCGCAATCGCGATCCCATCCTTGCCGTCCTTCGGGAAGCGCTGCCCGGCTCGGGGCTGGTGCTGGAGGTGGCGAGCGGGACGGGCGAACATGTCCGTCATTTTGCCGAAGCGCTGCCGGCTTTGTCCTTTCAGCCGAGCGATCCGGACGCAGCGGCCCGCGCGTCAATCGCGGCCTGGTGCGCGGGGCTGCCGAACGTGCTGCCGCCGCTCGCGCTCGATGCCGCCGCGACGGACTGGCCGATTGCGCGGGCGGAGGCGCTGCTGTGCATCAACATGGTCCATATCAGCCCCTGGGCGGCAACCCTGGGCCTGTTCGCCGGCGCCGCGCGGCTGCTGCCCGAGGGCGGGCCGCTCTATCTTTACGGCCCTTATCGGCGCGCCGACGTGCCGACCGCACCGAGCAACGAGGCGTTCGACGAATCGCTCAAGGCGCGCAATCCGGCCTGGGGCCTGCGCCGCCTGGAAGACGTGCATGCGGTCGCCGACGCCGCGGGCTTCGCCTTCGACCGGCTGGTCGAAATGCCGGCGAACAATCTTTCGGTGCTGTTCCGGCGGGCCCGCTCCGCAGGCTGAGGTTGTCGCGGGCGCCGCTTTTCGGCAGAGCCGCGCGCGATGACCCCTGCCGATATTTCGACGCTCGAGCTCATAGATGCGCGCCTGCGCTGGCTGTCCGCCTGGACGATCCACAATGCAAACCATCTGCGCCCGAGCCGCGATGGCCTGAAGGTGGGCGGGCACCAGGCGTCCTGCGCGTCGATGTCGACGATCATGACGGCGCTCTATTTCACCGCGCTCCGGCCGGCCGACAAGGTGGCGGTGAAGCCGCATGCCGGGCCGTTGCTGCACGCGATCCATTATCTGATGGGCAATCAGTCGCGCGAGCAGCTGGAGCGGTTTCGCGGCTATGGCGGCGCGCAAAGCTATCCGAGCCGGACGAAGGACCAGATCCCGGTCGATTTTTCGACCGGATCGGTGGGGCTGGGCGTCGCGATCACGGCCTTTGCGAGCCTGGTCCAGGATTATCTGATCGCCCATGGCGTGCGGCCGGAATCGGATGCCGGCCGGATGATCGCGCTGATGGGCGATGCCGAGCTCGACGAAGGCAATATCTACGAAGCGCTGATCGAGGGTTACAAGCACGCCGTCCGCAATTGCTGGTGGATCGTCGACTATAACCGTCAGTCGCTCGACGCGACGACGATGGACCGGATGTTTCGCCGCTTCGACGACATTTTCGAGACCTGCGGCTGGCGGGTCGAGACGCTGAAACATGGCCGGCTGCAGCGCGCGGCGTTCGCGGAGCCGGGTGGGGCGGCGCTGCGCGACTGGATCGACAACACCCCCAATGCCGAGTTCGCGGCGCTCACCTATCAGGGCGGCGCGGCGTGGCGGGCACGGCTGATGGCGGACGTGCCGGAGACGGCGCCGATCCTCGACGCGCGCGACGATGCCGCGCTCGACCGGCTGATGACCAATCTCGGCGGCCATTGCGTCGAGACGCTGACCGAGGCGTTCGCGCGCTGCGACGACGAGGTGCCGACACTCTTCATCGCCTACACGATCAAGGGCTATGGCCTGCCTTTCGCCGGCCACAAGGACAATCATGCCGGGCTGATGAATCCGGGCCAGATCGCCCAGCTGCGCGACGAAATGGGGATCGCCGAGGGCGCGGAGTGGGAGCCTTGGGCAGGTCTGGGCGACAATGCCCGCAAGGCGGCCGAAGCCGCCGTCGCCGCTTGCCCGATCGCGCGGGAGAGAAGGGGCCGGGCCGAGGCGATCCCGGTGCCCGCCATCGCGGCGCCAACGGGCGAGCGGCAATCGACCCAGGCCGCGTTCGGGCGGATTCTGCTCGATCTCGCCAAATCCGGCCATCCGCTCGCCGACCGCATCGTCACCACCTCGCCGGACGTCACCGTGTCGACCAATCTCGGCGCCTGGGTGAACCAGCGCGCGCTGTTCCGCCGCCAGGAAGTGGCCGATGTGTTCCAGAAGGCGCGCATCCCGTCGGCGCAGAAATGGGCGGCGTCGACGGCGGGCCAGCACATCGAATTGGGGATCGCCGAGCACAATCTTTTTCTGATGCTGGCGGCGCTCGGCCTTGCCGGCGATCTGTTCGGGGAGCGGCTGATCCCGATCGGCACCGTCTATGATCCGTTCATCGCCCGCGGGCTCGATGCGCTCAATTACGCCTGCTACCAGGATGCCCGCTTCATGCTGGTGGCGACGCCGTCGGGCGTGACGCTGGGCCCCGAAGGCGGCGCCCACCAGTCGATCAACCCGCCGCTGATCGCGCTCGGCCAGCCGGGCCTCAGACATTATGAACCCGCCTATGTCGACGAGCTTGCGCTGCTGATGCAGCACGGCTTCGATCTGATGCAGCGGCCCGAGGGGGAGAGCCTCTATTTCCGGCTGACGACCCGCGAGCTGGACCAGATCGAACGCGTGGACAAGGACTGGCAGGCCGGCGCGATTGCCGGCGGCTACTGGGCTCAGCGGCCGGCGGCCGGCGCGCGCGCGGCGATCGTCTATGCCGGCGCCCTTGCGCCCGAAGCACGCGCCGCTTGGGAGCAGCTGCGCGAGGATGTGCCCGGCCTGGGCCTGCTTGCCGTCACCTCGCCCGATCTTCTCCATCGCGGCTGGTCGGCGCGGGAAGCGGCACGCTGGACGCAGGGTGCGGCCGCTCCGTCCCATGTCGAGGCGCTGCTGGCGGACCTTGCGCCGGACGCGGGGCTGGTGACCTTGCTCGACGGCGCGCCGGCGGCGCTCAGCTGGCTCGGCGGCGTGCGCGGGCAGCGCGTGGTGCCGCTCGGCGTCGACCGCTTCGGCCAGACCGGGGATCTCGACGATCTCTACCGCGCGTACCGCCTCGATGCGGATGCGATCGTGGCGGCGATGGCGGCGGTTTTCCTCTAGCTTCCCGCCGGGCCCAGCTTCGGGAGAGGATCTTTTCGTTGCGCCGCTTTCTCGTTCTTGCACCGCTGACGCTGCTGATCGCGGTGATCGCCTATGAAGGCTATGCGGTGACCCGCGCCCACGCGCGGACGCCTGAGGTGCTGGCGCTGCCGCGGCCCTTGACGCTGGACCGGGTGTCGCCGGATCGGCAGGCTGCGCTGCTGACCGTCGACGATCCGAATTTCTATGGCCATCATGGCCTCGATTTCGCGACGCCGGGGCAGGGCAACACCAATCTCACCCAGTCTTTGGTGAAGCGTTTCTATTTCAAGCGGTTTCAGCCCGGCTTCCAGAAGATCGAGCAGATGCTGATCGCGCGCTATGTGGTGACGCCTGCCATCTCGAAGCGGGACCAGCTGGAGCTGTTCTACAATTACGCCTATTTCGGCAGCCTGCGCGGGCGTGAGGTGATCGGCTTTCCGGCGGCGGCGCGGGCATATTTCGGGCGCGAGTTCGCGGCCCTCGACGAGCGCCAATATCTCGCCCTGGTCGCGATGCTGATCGCGCCCAACGCGCTCGATCCGCTTCGCCATCCGCGGGAGAATGCCGAGCGGGTGCAGCGCATCCAGGCCTTGCTGGAGGCACGCTGCCGACCGGCGGATCGCGGCGACATCTGGTATGCGGGGTGCGCCGTCAATCGGTGACCAGCGCGCTGGCGTCCTTGCGCCGGACATGTTCGCGCCAGACGATCCACAGGCCGCTCGCGATGATCAGCGGCGCGCCGAGCCAGAGCGTCGGGCTCGGTACCGTCGCGAACACCAGCCAGCCGAGCAGGGCGGCCCAGACGAGGTTCGAATAGTCCATCGGCATGACGACCGACACCGGGGCGAGCCGGAGCGACGCGGTCAGGGCGAACTGCGCCAGGCCGCCGGTCAGGCCAAGCGCCACCAGGAGGGCATAGGTGGTCGGATCATGGGTGCGGCCCGCAAAGGGGAGGGCGAGCGCCAGCGCGCCGCTCGACAGGGCGGTGAACCAGAAAACGGTGGTGGTCGCGCTTTCGGTGCGGCCGATCTGGCGCAGCGTGATGCTGACGCCCGAGACGACCGTGGCGGCGGTCAGCCCGACGGCCACGCCCAGCGGCGGCACGGCCCAGCTGCCCGGGCTTACCACCACGGCAACGCCGGCAAAGCCGAGCAGCACCGCTGCCCAGCGATGCCGGCCGACCTGTTCGCCAAGCAGCAGGGCCGAGAGAATCGTGGCGAAGATCGGGGTGGTGAACAGCAGCACGGTCGCTTCGGCGAGCGGCAGCAGCGTGAAGGTCAGGAAGTTCAGCGCCATCCCGCCGAGTCCGATCAGCGTCCGCCACAGATGGGCACCGAATCGCTCCGTCCGGACGCTCGCAAGGCCAGGTCCCGCCAGCAGCCAGCCGAGCACCAGCGGGAGCGCCAGCGCCTGGCGGTAGAAGAGGCTTTCAAGCAGGCTGACGCCGCGGGCGTCGACCAGCTTCACAAGCGCGAACATCATCGTCAGCAGCACCGCGGCCAGCAGGCGACAGCCAATGGCGAGCAGGCGGCGATCGGGAGTTGGGGAAGCCACGTCCGGGCCCTAGAGCCTGATCGACCGGGGTGGAAGCGCCGTGCACGGTCGCCACATGCGCGGATCGGGCGCGGGCCCGCCGTCTCGACTTCCCGCGGCCGGGTTCGCTAAGGGGCACGCACAGCAACCCGGCCGAACCGGGGCGGCCTTTCGCAGAGGATCAGTTTCATGCGTGACATCAACCATTTCATCGCCGGCGGTGCCGGCGGTTCGGCCGCTCGCTTCGGCGACGTGTTCGATCCGAACTCAGGCCAGGTGCAGGCGCGCGTCGCGCTCGGCGACCGGGCGGTGCTGGACCGCGCCGTCGCCGCGGCAGCGGCCGCGCAGCCGGGCTGGGCGGCGACCAATCCGCAGCGCCGCGCGCGCGTGATGTTCCGGTTCAAGGAACTGGTCGAAGCGAACATCGATGCGCTCGCCCGCACGCTGTCCGCCGAACACGGCAAGGTGCTGGCCGATGCGAAGGGCGATATCCAGCGCGGCCTGGAAGTGATCGAGTTCTGCTGCGGCATCCCGCACGCGCTGAAGGGCGAATACACCCAGGGCGCGGGGCCCGGCATCGACGTCTATTCGATGCGGCTGCCGATCGGCATCGGCGCCGGCATCACGCCGTTCAACTTTCCCGCTATGATTCCGATGTGGATGTTCGGCGTCGCGATCGCCTGCGGCAATGCCTTCATCCTGAAGCCGTCCGAGCGCGATCCGAGCGTGCCGGTGCGCCTCGCCGAGCTGATGCGCGAGGCCGGCGCGCCGGACGGCATCTTGCAGGTCGTCCATGGCGACAAGGAAATGGTCGATGCGATCCTCGACCATCCGGCGATCGCCGGAGTGAGTTTCGTCGGATCGTCCGACATCGCCCATTATGTCTATCGCCGCGGCACCGAGAACCACAAGCGCGTCCAGGCGATGGGCGGCGCGAAGAATCACGGCATCGTGATGCCGGACGCCGATCTCGACCAGGTGGTGAAGGATCTGACCGGCGCTGCGTTCGGCTCGGCAGGCGAACGCTGCATGGCGCTGCCGGTGGTGGTGCCGGTGACCGACAAGACCGCGAACGAGCTGCGCGAAGCGCTGCTGCCCGCGATCGCCGGGCTGCGCATCGGCGTGTCGACCGACCCGGATGCGGACTATGGCCCGGTGGTCACTGCCCAGCACAAGGCCCGGATCGAACAATGGATCGGAAAGGGCGTCGAGGAAGGCGCCGAGCTGGTGGTGGACGGCCGCGGCTTCAAACTCCAGGGCCATGAGGACGGCTTCTTCGTCGGCCCGACGCTGTTCGATCATGTCCGGCCGGACATGGAGAGCTACAAGGAAGAGATTTTCGGACCCGTCCTGCAGATCGTCCGCGCGCCGGATTTCGAAACGGCGCTGCGGCTGCCCTCCGAGCATCAATATGGCAATGGCGTCGCGATCTTCACCCGCAACGGCCATGCCGCGCGGGAATTCGCCGCGCGGGTGAATGTCGGCATGGTCGGCATCAATGTGCCGATCCCGGTGCCCGTCGCCTATCACACCTTCGGTGGCTGGAAGCGCTCGGCCTTCGGCGACATCAATCAGCACGGCCCGGAGGGCGTCCGTTTCTGGACCAAGATCAAGACGATCACCCAGCGTTTCCCGGACGGCACGCCGGACGGCTCGAACGCTTTCGTGATCCCGACCATGGGGTGAGGTCCCTCCCCCGCATGGCGGGAGAGGCGGCCACGGCGCCGATGTTGTAATGGAGCAGGCATGAATCGCACCCGCACCCGGTCCGCTTCGCCTTACGAGGCCGAGATCGGATTTTGCCGCGCCATCCGGGTCGGCAACCGCATCCTCGTGTCCGGCACCGCGCCGGTCGAGCCGGACGGATCGAGCACGCCGGGCGACGCCGAGCAGCAGGCGACCCGCTGCCTCGACATCATTCTCGCGGCGATCGGCCAGTTGGGCGGGACCGCCGCAGATGTGGTCAGGACGCGCATCTATCTGGTCGATCCGGGCGATGCACGGGCCGTGGGCTGCGCGCACGGGGCACGCTTCGGCGCCGCCGCGCCCGCCTCGACGATGATCGTGGTGGGAGGGTTGCTGCGGCCCGAATGGCGGGTCGAGATCGAAGCGGAGGCAGAAGTTCATGATGCATAGACCGGTCTGGATGCTCGCTCTGCTGGCGACCGCCTGCCAGCAGGCACCGCAAACCGCGCCTGACGCCGCGGCCGGCGGCCAGCCTTCGTCGCCCACGGTCCCGGCCCCCGGGGCCGCGCCGTCGCCTGCGCCGGAGGCACCGTCCGCCGAGGCGGATGCAGCGGCCGAACAGATTCCTGCCGCCTTCCATGGCCGCTGGGGCATGGTGCCCGCCGATTGCACGTCCACGCGCGGCGATGCCAAGGGACTGTTGACGATCGACGGCCAGTCGCTGCGCTTCTACGAAAGCCGCGCCGTGCCGACTGATCCGCGCATGACGGCGCCGGGCAGCTGGACGGCGGTTCTGGCATTCGAGGGCGAAGGCCAGCGCTGGACCGAACCCACGACGCTGACGCTCGCCGACGATGGGCAGACGCTCACCCGGGCGGCGGAGCAGAGCTTTACCTATCGCAAGTGCCCGGCGTGATGCCGCATCGACCGGCGCGGGCGCGCCCGGGCGGCGCGAACCGCCTCGATCGCGACAGGGAAATACGGGCATGAGCGGTCTCGCGCTCGTCACCTTCGTCGTCCGCGACTATGACGAGGCGATCGACTTTTTCGTGCGTGCGCTCGGCTGGCGGCTGGTCGAGGATCGCCCGCTCGGCGGGGAGAAACGCTGGGTCGTGGTGCGGCCGGACCGCGAGGGAGCGGGCCTGCTGCTGGCCCGCGCGGTCGGGCCGGAGCAGACGGCCGCGATCGGCGCGCAGGCCGGCGGGCGTGTCGCCTTCTTTCTCGAAACCGCCGATTTCGCGGCCGCGCAGGCGCGGATGGAAGCGGCGGGAGTCGCTTTCCTCGAAGCCCCGCGCGACGAGCCTTATGGCCGCGTCGCGGTGTTCGCCGATCTCTACGGCAATCGCTGGGACTTGATCGAGCCGCGCTGACAAGCGCGCGCGGGACGGCTAGGGACGCGCCATGACTCAGTTCGACCTGACCGACGATCAGCGCCAGATCCAGGATATGGCGCGCAAGTTCACTGCCGATGCGATCACGCCCTTCGCGGCGGAATGGGACCAGCGGCACATTTTCCCGCGGGAGACAATCAAGGCCGCTGCCGAGCTCGGCTTCGCCGCAATCTATGTGTCCGAAGCCTCGGGCGGCATTGGCCTTGGGCGGCTGGAAGCGGCGCTGATCATGGAAGCGATGGCCTATGGCTGCCCATCGACCAGCGCCTTCATCTCGATCCACAACATGGCCGCGTGGATGATCGACCGGTTCGGATCGGACACGGTCAAGGCGAAGTATCTGCCGTCGCTGGTCAGCATGGCGCAAATCGCCAGCTACTGCCTGACCGAGCCGTCCTCCGGCTCCGACGCGGCGGCGCTCAAGACGAAGGCGGTGCGCGACGGCGACCATTATGTGGTGACCGGATCCAAAGCCTTCATCTCCGGCGGCGGCGCCAACGACATCTATGTGACGATGGTGCGGACCGGCGAGGACGGGCCGAAGGGCATCAGCTGCCTCGTCATCGAGAAGGACATGCCCGGCGTCAGCTTCGGCGCCAACGAACGCAAGCTCGGCTGGCATTCGCAGCCGACCGCGCAGGTGAATTTCGATGGCGTCCGCGTGCCGGTCGAGAACCGCGTCGGCGGCGAGGGCGAAGGCTTTCGGATCGCGATGATGGGCCTTGATGGCGGCCGGCTGAACATCGGCGCCTGCTCGCTCGGCGGTGCGCAGCGCTGCCTGGATGAAGCGATCGGCTATACCCGGGAGCGCCGGCAATTCGGCCAGGCGATCGCCGATTTCCAGAACACCCAGTTCATGCTCGCCGACATGGAGACCGAGCTGCAGGCGGCGCG
>ERZ1066122.2792-NODE-2792-length-10924-cov-37.160640_pt1 | contig 10924 bp, 14 predicted proteins | sample MGYA00382769_ERZ1066122 | MGnify/ENA primary metagenome ERZ1066122 (study PRJEB33369, sample SAMEA5778352) | biofilm metagenome | biome: Industrial cooling water; feature: Water cooling tower basin; material: Biofilm | place: United Arab Emirates | collected...
GTGGCGCGCCCGGCGCCAGCAGCCGCTCCGGCGGCAGCCGCCGGCCGGAGCGGGCGCCGTCGCCGCGGCGCCCGTAGCGGGCCGCGATCTCGTGGTAGCTGAGCCCCTCGCGGCGCAGCTCGCGCAGCTTCGCCAGCGCTAGGCGGCGCAGCAGCGCGCTCGGCGGCCCGAGGCCGGGGCGCGGCGGCGCCACTCGGCGCGGCGGCTGGGGTGGGGCGACGGGGGGCATCGCGCTGAGGGGTGAGGGGCAGGGCGCGGCATGCGCGAGGTCAGCCGCGGCGCCGGTGCCGCCGGCGAGCTTGCAGGAAACAGTCTAACCGTCACGAAACCCTTGCAGATGGGCAGATCTGCCTATTTGTTGGATGCCGCTGCCACACCGAGTCGGCAAGCCCATTGAGATCGCCCCGCCCCCGTTCCAATCTGCTCCCCTACCCCCGATGAGCCTCACGCTGTCCGGCGCCGAGCTCGCACGTCTACAGAGCGCCCTGGACGCGCTGCTGGCGCCGCTCGCCAGCGACGGCGCCGACGCCTGGCGAGCCAGCGTGAACCGGGCGCTGCGTTCGCTCCTGCAGGCGGACAAGGCGATGTTCATCCTCCCCCTCCCCGGTGCGCCGCTGATCTACAGCGACGAGTTCTCCGCGGCGGAGGTCGCCCAGTACGAGGCGCTCCTGCCCAGCGACCACGGCCGGCAGATCCTGCTGGCGCAGGGCATCGAGGTGTGGAACCACAGCCGGATGATCGCCCCCGACCCCGACGTCTTCTACAAGAGTGGGATCTACGCGGACTTCTACCAGCCGTACCGCCTGCTGGACGGGATCGGCTACTGTATCGACGACCCGCAGGCGCGGTCGTTCGCGATCATCAAGCTGCATCACGAGCGCTACGGGACGGCGTGCTTCGGGGAGCGCGGAGTCGCGCTGCTGCGGATGCTCCTGCCGGCGCTGAAGGCAGGGGTAGCGAACCAGCTGCGCTGATCGCAGCATCGGCAGGGGTTCGCGCGGCTCGTCGACGCCCTGACGGGCGCCGTGCTGGTGTGCGACGCGCAGGGGCAGGTGCTCCACGTCAATGCGGCGCTGCAGCGCCTGCTCCAGGCAGACCCGGAGGGTGCGCGGGTGCGGGCCGAGGCGCTCGCTCTCGCGCGCGCCCTCGGCGCGACCGCCCTGACGGCGAGCCGGCGCCGTGGAGAGCCGCACGGTGAGTGCAGCCTGCGGGAAGTGCGGGCCTCGGCGGGCCGCTACCGCCTCTACGGCAGCTACGCCGGAAGCGACCTGCTGGGCGCGCAGGCCGGCGTGCTCGTGACGGTGGATCGGCTCACGCCGCAGCTCCCTTCCGAGCGGTCGCTGCACGAGCGGTTCGGCCTCTCGGCGAAGGAGGCCCAGGTTGCGGTCCTGCTGGCGGGCGGGCAGTCGAACAAGGCGATCGCGGCCACGCTGAGCATCAGCTCCCATACTGCGCGCCACCACACGGAGCGGGTGCTGCAGAAGCTCGGTGCCACCTCGCGTGCTGCCGCGGCGGCGCTGCTGCTGACCGGAGCGCCCGGCCGGTAGGACGGCTGCCGCCGATGCCCCTGCGGGGCGCGGGGGCCTCGGCGCGCCCGACGCGGAGCCACCACGCGGCCCCACTGTCACAAGGCCCTTGCGGATGGGCAGAACCGCCTATTTGTTAGAAGCTGCTGCCCCACCGGCCGGCGGCGTCTCTCGCCGGCTCCCCGCTCCCCCCTCGACCGCGCGGCGCCATGCCCCCCACCACGCTTCCCCGCACCGACCTCGTTCCGTACGTCGTCCGCCACGGCCGCGGCACCCCCATGTTCGTGCTGCACGGCGGCCCGGGCATGGACCACAGCTACCTGCGCCCGGGGCTGGACGCGCTCGGCGAGCGCGTGGAGCTGATCTACTACGACCAGCTCGGCAACGGCCGCTCGCCGGAGCCCGAGGACTGGAGCACGGTGGAGCACGACACCTGGGTGGCGGAGCTGGAGGCGTTGCGCGAGCGGCTCGGGTTGGACAGGGTGCTGCTCTTCGGGACCTCGTACGGCGGGTTCCTGGCGCAGGAGTATGCGCTGCGCCATCCCGAGCGCGTGCCGGGGCTCGTGCTCTGCTGCACCAGCCCGGCGCTGGACTTCGGCGAGCGCGTCGTCGCCAACGCGCACGCGCGCGGCACGCCCGAGCAGGTGGCGGCGGTGCTGGCGTTGCTGGGCACGCCCGTGCCGGACGACGCCACCTTCCGCTCGCTCGCACAGACGATCCTGCCGCTCTACTTCCACCGGCCCACGCCCCGGCTGCTGCAGCATTTCGCGGCCGTCCGCTATCGGGCGGCGCCGTTCAACCGCGGCTTCCACCACTGCGTCGCCGGCTTCGACACGCGGCCCGAGCTGCCGCGCCTCGCGGTGCCCACGCTGGTGCTGGCCGGCCGCGACGACTGGATCATGCCGGTGGACTGCAGCGCCGCGCGCCTGGCGGCCGCGCTGCCGAACGCGGAGCTGGCCGTCTTCGAGCGCAGTGGGCACTTCCCCTTCCTAGAGGAGCCGGCGGAGTTCGCCCGCGTGGTGAGCGACTGGCTGGCGCGCACGCTCTGAGCCGCTGAGGGCGCGATGGGTCTGCGGCTGTCGCAGGCGGAGGTGGAGGCGCTGCTGGCGGCGCAGCGCGCGCTGCTCTCGCCGGCGGAGCATGCGGAGGTGCGCGAGTGGCAGCGCGCCGTCAACCGCGCGGTCTGCGCGCTGATCGGCGCGGACAAGGCGGGCTTCTACCTGGGCCTGCCGGACGGGACACACGTCTTCAGCGAGGAGTACGACGTCGCCCGGGTTGCTCAGTATCCCACCTACGTGGAGCCGCTGCAGCGCAAGTACCACCTCTTCGAGCGCCAGGTGGAGCTGGGCGCCTGGATGCGCGACCAGCTCCACGCGCCGTACCTCCCCGAGTACTACCGCAGCGCGTACTACCATGAGTACATCGTTCCGCTGCGGGCGTACGACGCGGTCGGGCTGACCGTGACGCTGCCGGCGTCGAGCGGCTCCAGTGAGATGACGTACCTGCTCTGCCACCACGACCAGCCCGGCGCCTGGCGCCGCGGCGACGCCACGGCCGAGCTGCTGCGCCCGCTGCTGCCCGCGCTGCGCGCCGGGGTGGAGGCCTGCCGGCGGCTGCGCCTGCAGGCGAACGCCCTCGCCGGCATGCTCGACGCGCTGCACGAGGGCCTGCTGCTCTTCGCGCGCGACGGCCACCTGTTGCACGCCAACCCTGCCGCCCTGGCGCTGCTCGCCGCCGACGCCGACGCCGCGCGGCTGCGCGCGCTCGCCGCCGCCTGCGCCCGCGCGCTGTTGCCGCTGCTCGCGGGCGCGGCCGATGCCCGGCCCCTGCAGGCGGCGGCCGGCGCCGAGCGCGAGCTGCGCACGGCGCACGCCGCCTATCGCCTCCGCGCGACGCTGCTGCGCGAGGGGCTGGTCACAGCCCAACCGGCGGTGCTCGTCGCCCTGCAGCGCCTGACGCCCGCTGCGCCGTGCGCCGCGACCGTACGCGCGCGCTTCGGCCTCTCGCAGAAGGAGGCCGAGGTCGCCGTGCACCTGGCGCGGGGCGAGAGCAACGACGCCATCGCGCGCGCGCTGTTCATCAGCCCGCACACCGCCCGCCACCACGTCGAGAAGATCCTGCTGAAGCTCGGTGCCTCCTCCCGCGCCGCCGCCGCCGCTCGCATAGCGGGTAGCGGATAGGAACCGACACCCCCCACTCCAGTGCGGGCTCAACTCCCGTGCTCGGCGTCCTGCCGGCCCCCCCCCGACCCCCTTCCGCCCGCCCGGCCCGCCGCGCCGGCCCGCGCGTGCAGAACCGACTGACCAAGCCTGGGAGTCCAGCATGCTCTCGATCCGGCCCCTGACGACGGAACGGTGGCGCGACTTCGAGTCGCTCTTCGGCGACCGCGGCGCCTGTGGCGGGTGCTGGTGCATGTGGTTTCGCCTGCCGCGGGCCACGTACGAGGCCCGGAAGGGCGAGCCGAACCGGCGCGGGATGCGCGAGCTGGTGGAAGCGGACCAGCCCGTCGGCGTGCTCGGCTACCTCGACGCGACACCCGTGGGCTGGTGCTCCGTGGCGCCGCGTGACCAGTATCAGCGGCTTCGGACCACGCGGATGATGCGCTCGCCGGATGCCCTCCCGGTCTGGGCGATCCTGTGCCTCTTCGTCGGGCGCCAGTGGCGGAACCGCGGCTACGCGACGCAGCTCATCCGCGGCGCGGCAGCCTACGCGGCGCAACACGGCGCGCCGGCCGTCGAGGCCTATCCCGTCGTGCCGTTGCGCGGAGCGATCCCGCCGGTCTTTGCTTCGCAGGGGCTGCTCGCCTCCTATCTCGCTGCCGGGTTCCGGGAGGTCGGCCGGCCGTCGGAGTCCCGCGTCGTGGTGCGCTGGTACCCGGAGCCCGGAAGCTGAGTCGGCGTCCCATCTGGCGAGCGGCTCCCTCCGTCGCGGCACAGCCCGACCCCACGCATACCCTTGGGAGTGTGTGCACATGGCCACAACCGACCAGCCGGGCGACAGCGTCTACATCCATGGGGCGGCCCCGAGCGAGCAGGAGCGGCTCTCGTGCCTCAACCAACTGCTCAACGGCGGCTCGGTGCGGGAGGTGGCGCCGCGCGACGGGGAGCGGTTGATCGACTTCGGCGCGGGCCTCGGGCAGCTCACGCGGGAGCTGGCACGCCGCACGGGCCGGAGCGACCACCTGGGCCTGGAGCGCTCGGCGGAGCAGATCGCGCGCGCCCGCGCGCTCGCCGCCGAGGCGGGCGAGGCGGAGCTGGTGGAGTTCCGCGCCGGCGACGTGCTCGACCCCCCGCTGCGGGCCGAGGAATGGGGGCGCTTCGACCTCGCGCATGCGCGCTTCGTGCTGGAGCACGTGCCCGAGCCGCTCGCCGTGGTTCGGCAGATGGTGGCGGCGGTCCGCCCCGGCGGGCGGATCGTGCTGCAGGACGACGACCACGACCTGCTGCGCTGCTGGCCGGAGCCGCCCGGGTTCGCCGCGCTCTGGCACGCCTACGTCCGGGTGGCCGACGACCACGGCAACGACGCCTTCGTGGGCCGACGCCTGGTCACACTGCTGCACCGCGCAGGCGCCATCCCGCGGAGAAGCACCATGATCTTCTTCGGCGGCTGCGCCGGCAGCCCGGAGCTGGAGATGATGGTCGGCAACGTGGTCGAACTGTTCCACGGTGTGCGCGAGCAGATGCAGGCGCGCAGCCTGATCGACGCCGCCGACTACGACGCCGCCGTCGCCAGCTTCCGTGCCTGGGGGCAGCGTCCGGACGTCGGCTTCTGGTACGCCGTGCCCTGGGTGGAGGGGATCCGGCCGTGAGCCGCGGTCGTCCGTGACGCGCTCAAGCGTCCCGATCCTCTATCCTGACGGCGGCGCCGTCCCGTCCGCGTGGTTGAGTGCACCTCGATCCTGTCTCGCGATGAACAGAACCCGTACGTTCGGTGCGGTGCTGGCGCTCCTGGCCGGTGCTGCGAGTGCCGCGTGGCTGTACCCGCCGCCACAGGGGATCGAGCGCCTGAGCTGGATGAGCGGGTGCTGGGTCATCGAGCGCGGCGAGCGCGTTACCGAGGAGCAGTGGATGCGGCCGCGCGGCGGGCTGATGCTGGGAATGAGCCGCACCGTCCACGGCGGACGCCTCGCAGAGTACGAGGCGACCCGAATCGAGCAGCGCGGCGCGGCACTCGTGTACGTCGCGCAGCCGGCGGGCCAGCCGCAGGCGGAGTTCACGGCCTCAACCGTGAACGACACGCTCGTCGTCTTCGCCAACCCGACGCACGACTTCCCGCAGCGCATCCTCTACCGCCGCGTGGGGCGCGACTCGCTGCGAGCGCGCGTCGAGGGGGAGCGCGGAAAGCATGTGCAGGGCTTCGATTACCCGTTCGCCCGCACGGCCTGCCCGTGACGCACCTCCCGCTCGCTCAGCTGGGCCCCCAGGCACGCTGGTCACGGCGGTGAAGGTGGAGCACGTGAGACAGCGCGCCGGCAGAGGTGCGAGCAGCCGGATTGGAAGGCGCGAGGGTGGGCTGGCTGCGCCGGAGCGGCCAGCCGCGCGCCGGGCCGAACGCACAGGGCAGCGCCGGAGAGCGTTACAGCATGCGCCCCGCGAAGAGCTGCTGGTGGCGGCGGCTCAGCTTCAGCTCGGTGCCGTCCTTCAGGAAGACGATGGAGTCGCCGCCGAGCCGGGGCTGCCGCGGAGCCAGCAGATAGGAACAAGCACGCCTTCTCCGCTCATCACCTAAGCTATCGGCCGACCTTCATCCCCGCACCTCGCCGCTCCGCCAGCGCACGCCCAGCCGGTGCTCCACGCCCAGGTGGTCGAGGATGCGGGCGACGACGAAGTCCACCAGCTCCTCGATGCGCTGCGGGCGGCCGTAGAAGCCGGGCGCGGCGGGCAGCACGGTGGCACCGGCGCGGGTGACGCGCAGCATGTTCTCCAGGTGGATCAGGGAGAGCGGCGTCTCGCGCGGCACCAGCACCAGCGGGCGGCGCTCCTTCAGCGCGACGTCCGCCGCGCGCTCCACCAGGTTGCGCGAGGTGCCGGCGGCGATGGAGGCGAGCGTGCCCATCGAGCAGGGGCAGACGACCATGCCGCGCGAGGCGGCGGAGCCGGAGGCCGGCGTGGCGCCGCGGTCCGCCTCGTCGTAGAGCGTCACGCGCGACCAGTCGCCGGTAGCGGCGCGCAGCCCGGCGAGGTCGTCGATCGCCAGCTCCTCGTGCAGCAGCCGCCAGCCGTGCCGGGAGACGATCAGCCGCACGGAGACCTGCGCCTCGTCCAGCGCGCGCAGCAGCCGCACGGCGTAGGGCGCGCCCGAGGCGCCGGTGATGCCCAGCGTGACCGGCGCGTTCGCGTCCAGGCGCATCATCGCGCCAGCAGCCGCTCGGCCAGCACGAGGCCGAAGAAGAGCACGGAGATCGCGCCGTTGAGGTTGAAGAACGCGGCGTCGAGCTTCGAGAGGTCGCCCGGCCGCACCAGGCTCTGCTCGTAGGCGAGCATCCCGGCGATCAGCGCGACGGCCGCGAAGTAGAGCGGCCCCAGCTCGGCGAAGAGGAAGCCGAGCGCCAGGAAGCCCGCGGCCGAGAGCGCGTGCAGCAGCCGCGAGACCGTGATCGCGCGCGCGGCGCCGAGCGCGGCGGGCAGCGAGTGCAGCCCCTGCGCGCGGTCGAACGCCTCGTCCTGCAGCGAGTAGAGGATGTCGAAGCCCGCCACCCAGCAGAGCACCGCGCCGGCCAGCACCAGCAGCGCGCCGGCCGGCTCGCTCCAGCGCCCCGCCACCGCCAGGTAGGCGCCGACCGGCGCGATCGCCAGCGCGAAGCCCAGCACCAGGTGCGCCCAGCGGGTGAAACGCTTGGTGTACGAGTAGAAGAAGACCCACGCCAGCGCGAACGGCGCGAGCGCCAGGCAGAGCGGGTTGAGCAGGGCGGCGCTGGCCAGGAACAGCGCGCTCGCCAGCGCCACCGCGACGGCCGCCTCGCTCACCGAGAGCCTGCCCGCCGGGATCTCGCGCCCGCGCGTGCGCGGGTTCTGCGCGTCCAGCGCACGGTCGGCGATGCGGTTGAAGCCCATCGCCGCGAAGCGCGCGCTGGTGAACGCCAGCAGGATCCAGAGCACGTCCAGCGTGCGCAGCGGGAAACGATACGACGCCAGCACCACGCCCACCCCCGCGAAGGGCAGCGCGAAGACGGTGTGCGGCAGCTTCACCAGGTTGGTGTAGTCCACCAGCCGCCCGCGCCCGCGCAGCGTCTGGCCTTCGAGGGTGTGTTCAGCCATGCTCGGTGCTCTCCAGCCAGTCCGCATCTGCCCTGTCGCGCGGCCTCCCCGTCGCCTGCTTGTTTCGCAGCAGGTGCTCCCGTGAGATGACCGGCACCCGCACACCCTCCACGTCGACCTCGACCCGCTCCCGCCAGGCATCCTCGAAGTCGACCCCGTCGATCGCGGTGAGCAGATCGATGCGCGAGGGTGCCACCCCGATCTGAAAGACGATTCCTCCCACGCGGAAGTCCTCGACAGCGATGGCATCCGTCGGTGCGCCGAACCGGATCAGGGCCTGTAGCACGTGCTCTGCGTTCGCAACAGCCGGACGAACCCACACGTCGAGATCGCCCGTGGCACGTGGCAGACCGTGGGCAGCCAGCGCGTACGCCCCGACGACGAGGAACTCAACCCCCTCGTCGGACAACGCGGACAACATGTCGCTGAAGTCGGGATTCACCGGGCGGTTCTCCCTTGAACGTCCAGGCGGCGACGGCGAGCGGCCACATCATCTGGATGCGCTGCTCGGGCGTCGTACCAGTGAGATCGTCGGCAGGCTCCTCGCCCAGCCGGAACCGGCGCACCGGCCAGGTGCTCCGCCGCTCACGCTCGTCCATGCCACGCCTCCTACCGCGCCAGCAGGTTCAGCAGCACGAAGCCCAGGTACGCGCCGACGCCGAGGTTCAGCAGCCTCCGCGCCAGGCGCACCTGGCGCAGCCCCACGGCGTCGAAGCAGCCCTCGGGCCGCCAGAGCGCCTTCACCGAGACGCGCACGCCCTCGCGCGCGTGCCGGCCCCAGGCCAGCACCTGCAGCGCCGCGGAGAGCACGCAGCAGAGGATGAACGCGTAGAGCAGCGCGGCGGCCAGCAGGTCCGCCAGCGGCAGTTGCCTCACCGCCGCACGCCCCAGTGCAGCGCCGCGATCCCGCCCGTCAGCGCCTGCCAGCCGACGCCGGCGAAGCCCGCCCGCCCCATCCTCTCCGCCAGCTCCGGCGGCTCCGGGAAGCGCAGTACCGACTCCGGCAGGTAGCTGTACGCCGAGCCGTGCCGCGAGACCAGGCCGCCGACGGCCGGCAGCACCTTCAGGAAGTAGAAGAAGTACAGCGCCCGGAACGGCTGCCAGCGCGGCGTGGTGAACTCCAGGATGACCAGCCGCGCGCCGGGCTTCAGCACCCGCGCGAACTCGGCCAGCCCCGCGTCCACGTCGGCCAGGTTGCGCACGCCGAAGCCGACGGTGGCGCCCTCGAACGTCGCGTCCGGGTAGGGCAGCCGCAGCGCGTCGGCACAGACGGGCGAGACCGCCAGCCGCTCCAGCTTGCCGCGGCCGTGCGCGAGCATGGCGTAGGTGAAGTCGCTGCCGACCACCCGGCCGCGGAAGCCGGGCCGACGCGCCAGCTCCACGGCCAGGTCCAGCGTGCCGGCGCAGTTGTCCAGGTAGCGGCCCTCGGGCGCACGCTCCCAGCCCAGCTTGTCCACCGCCCGGCGCCGCCAGCGCTTGTCGACGTTGAGCGAGAGCAGGTGGTTCAGCAGGTCGTAGCGCGGCGCGATCGCGTGGAACATGCGCCGCACGTGCGCCGCCTTCTCCCGCTCGCCCGGCAGAGCGGTGGACCCGAGGCTGGTACGTGGCATGGGCCGCGAGTACAGGATGACGGGGGTGGACAGGGTGCGCAAAGCTAGTCCGGCGTATACATTCGGGCAAGGTTGGGCCCCGGCGTGAAACCCGCCCGCCCGCGGCCCCGTACAGGGGCCCAATGAAGCGATCGCTCCCGACCCTCATGGCTCTGGACCTCGTCCACACGCCCGACCACGAGCTGGTCGCCCACGCCTGCTCCGGCAGCGAGGGCGCCTATCGCGAGTTGCTCGGCCGCTATCAGCGGCCGGTCTTCTCGCTCGTCTATCGCATGGTGCGCGACCGCGAGCAGGCCGAAGACCTGGCGCAGGAGACGTTCGTCAAGGTCTTCAACAACATCGAGCGCTACGATCCGCAGTACAAGTTCTCCAGTTGGATCTTCAAGATCGCCAGCAACCTGGCGATCGACCACCTGCGACGTAAAGAGCTGCAGACCGTCTCGCTGGACGGCTCGCGCATGGCGCAGACGGCCGAGGAGGTGGAGGCCAGCCGCATCAGCGTCGCCTCGGACGACGAGACGCCGGAGGAGGCGCTGGAGGCCAAGGAGCTGGGCGCGGAGATCGAACGCGCCATCGGCAAGCTGCGGCCGGAATACCGCACCGCCATCCTGCTGCGCCACGTCGAGGGGCGGCCCTACGAAGAGATCGCCGTGATCATGGGCATTCCGCTGGGCACGGTGAAGACGTTCATCCACCGCGCGCGCCTGGAGCTCAGAGAGGCGCTCGCCCACCTGCGGGCCGAATGCTGAAACTCATGAGGCTACGACCCCGTACTCCGGGACGAACGAGCGAGACCCATCGGGAAGGAGGCGACCCGTGCCGGAGCTGACCCTGCACCTGAGCGATGAGACGCTGGAGCTGCTCGCCGAGGGCGCGCTCCCCGTCGAGCAGCAGGGCACGGCCCGGAGCCACCTGGACGCCTGCCCCCGCTGCTCCGCCACCTTCGACGCCTACTGCGCGCTCTTCTCCGGGCTGGCCGCGCTGCCGCGCCTGGCGCCGTCGCCCGGTTTCACCGACGCGGTGATGGCGCGCGTGCGCATCGCGCAGCCGCCGCTCTACGAGCGCCTGTTGCAGCGCTGCCTGCCGCAGTCGCGGCGTGGCTGGGCGCTGCTGCTGGGCGCGCTGGCCGCGCCGGCGTTCACCGCCGTCGCGCTGGTGACGTGGGTGCTCTCGCACCCGCTGGTGTCGGTGCCGGCGCTGGCGCAGATGGGGCTGACCTGGGTGCGCACGGAGCTGTGGGTGCTGCTGCTGCACGCCGTCGAATGGCTGGCCGCGGCCGGCGTCGTCGGCAACGTGCGCGAGCTGCTGACCCGGGTGGACGCACTCTCCAGCACGGTGCTGGTCTTCGCGGCGCTCAGCCTGGCCTTCGCCACCCCGCTCTCGGCGTGGCTGCTCTATCGTCTTCTTCGCACCCCGAGCCGGGAAGTTGCACATGCGCATCGCTGAACCCATGACCCACCTTCTGCAGGCACCTCGGCCGCTCGCGACGGCGCTCGCGGCGCTGCTCTGCGCCGCGCCGCTGACGCTGGCC
>ERZ1066122.2793-NODE-2793-length-10924-cov-5.697028_pt1 | contig 10924 bp, 9 predicted proteins | sample MGYA00382769_ERZ1066122 | MGnify/ENA primary metagenome ERZ1066122 (study PRJEB33369, sample SAMEA5778352) | biofilm metagenome | biome: Industrial cooling water; feature: Water cooling tower basin; material: Biofilm | place: United Arab Emirates | collected...
ACCTCGCAATGGAAGCCGCTCGTCTGCAATCAGGCTCCCCTGTAAGCGAGGCGGATGTGGAAAGGGTGGCGCGGGCTATCGACGGGGCGCGTGGCGCAAATCCTGACGAACTAATCCTGCCGGGCACGCCTTCTTGGGTTTGCTGCCTGCCAGAAGCCCGCGCTGTAGTCGCCGCTCTCCAAGCCCCTGCCGCCCAACCTACAGGTGACTCATGACCAGCGATAACGTGAAGTGCCACCATCACACTATCCTGGTCGAGCCCGTCCACTTCTATGGCGAGAGTGAGACCTACATCAGCGCCTTCAAGGCGACCTGCCAGGAGTGCGGCGCCGAAGCAACCGATGCGCAGCAAGCATGGACTGACCGGGGGCAGGTTGCGCCTGTGGAGGCGCTCCTCGGTCTCCCGGTCACGGAAGGAGCTTATCGTGACTGAACGAATGATCCGCCTACCCCTTATCCTTTGCGCGCTGCTGGCAGGGTGCGGTGACGATCCCGAACGAATGAGCGGATCGAGCACGACCGAGCGGAGGGCGGATACGCAACACCGAACCTTCTACGACGGAACCAGCGGACCCGGCTCCCACTTCGGCATCAACTGCGTGGAGGGCGGCGTCAACGGCAAGGTGAAGATCAAGGACGATGGGGGCTTCACCTGTTCCGGCACCGTGCGGATCACCTGCATGGACGGCAACGGGATGAACCCCGTGGAGGTCGAGGACAGGGGCGTCACGCTTTATCGTTGCGACGGGCCGCTTCGGCTGAAGCGAGGCGAGATTGCATACATCGCGCCCACCCTTGAACAATAGGATTCCCCCCGCTCTACCATCCCCAGCAGCGGCCCGCTCTCGATTCGGCGATTGATGACCGGAGCCGCTGCTACCTCACCACCTTCGTCTGCTGCTCAATCCACTCCTGAAGCCGCATCAGTTGGAGTTCGGTTTCTGCGGCGTACAGTAGGTCTCCGGCAGGAACCGGCACCGTTTCGCCATCAGCTCCGCCGGCGGTGTCGGGAACGGCGCCTGCTCCACCTTCGCCGGGGCGACCGGGATTGGCTTTGGACGCTCCTGACAGGCGGACAGCAAGCTCACGGCGCAGACGAGCAAGATCGCTCTGGTATTCACGGGATGCCTCCTGAGTAATTCGATCCTGGTCCGCCTTGATCCGGGCGACAGTCTCACGGTTGATGCGCTGGGCTTCTCGAGAAGCGGCTTCGATGTTGCGCTTGTCCTGCTCACGAAGCGAGGTCAGCAGTTCGACCCGTGCCTGGAGCTTGGCGGAGTGGCGCTGTTCTCCTTTCCACAGCAGGATCAGGACAGCGATGACGATTGCCACCGCACCCGCGCCGATCAGCTTCCACGGGAGGTTGGGGATCATGCGATCGTCCTCTGGTCGTGCGTGAAGGTCTGCACCGGCTCGCGCGGCTGCTTCTCGCGTGTGTCTGGACCGGGCGCGGTGACATCGCACCACTGCCCTCCCGCGTCGTGGACAGGCGGGGCAGGCAGGACCACCAGCACAGCAATCGACAGGAGCTTGGCGGTGTCGATCATGGCTTCGGCTCCTCTGTACGCCCGCTTGGCTTTTGCTGCGTCACGCGCGCGAGGACGCCCAGAACGAACCAGGCCGCAATCGCAAAGACGCGCCACTCCTCGGGGATCGCGCGCTGAACCTCGGCCGGCATCTGCGGCATGATGACCAGCATGGACGCGAGCATCGTGCCGATGACGTGCAGCTGCATCGAGTACCAGCGCCAGGCACTCCGCCATCCCTCAACCAGCCTCAGCTTCATATCGCCCCCCACAGTTCGAAGTGCGGACTGTCTGTCTCGCCGCGCTCGCCGAACACGCCGTCTCGGTCCCAATCGGCGCCCCAGCGGATCGGGATGTCGAGTTCGTCCGCGGCTTGGAACATCGCGCGCGCGACGAGTTCGAGCTTCCGCTTCAGCTGAGGATCGGACAGGTTGATCGGTGCCGGGTACACGTCGACCGCATGTCCGAAGCCGGTGCGCGGGTTGCGAAAGTGGTTGCTCTTGAGCGTCCATGTGACGACGCGGCCGGGCTTCGTTCGTCCTTGCGCATACAGCTCCCGCTGGCGTTCTGGCGTCCGAACCCCCTCCGTCACGGTGAAGTCGATGCTGGTGACTTCCAACGCTCGCTTCACGACCGCCACCATATCCGGGTGGACGCCCTCCAAATTCTTCCTGCTTCGTTCGCTCAGCATGGAACCGTTCCCCCTCAACCCCGTTACCGCCTCACCCTCCGGTACACCGCATCCCCCGCCCCGTGCCGGAGGGGGCTTTTCCTACCCATCGCGGCCAAAGCTTTCCGCCCCTCGCGTGGGCGCGACGTAGTTCGGCGTCTTGGCGTCGATTTGGGCGAGCAGGTCCGCCCACTCTGGCCCGTCGCTGTTGATCGGAGGGAGCGCTCGAAGCATCATGGCGCAGTGACGCAGGACGCCGTTTCCGGGGTCCAAGCGCTGCAGTTCTGGCATCGCCACCCGGACGACGAGCTCCACCGTGCGGCTCCTGACGTCCCGCCTCTTGCACTCTTCGACCTCTGCGCGAAGGTCCGCGTTCTCAGCGCGAACCCCCTCCATGATCTTGTCGTAGAGCTCGTTCGCCCGCCTCTCGCGGGTTGAGCGTGTAGCAAGCCATGCGGAGCCCATGCCGCCGGCGCCAAGGGCGGCGCCGACGAGCGCCTGTATCCCCTCTCCAAACAAACTCGCCGGCATCATGCTTACCCCCTCGCCACGCGTTACGGCGCACCAACCGCCACCCCGAAGCTCTCGCTGAAGTTAACCTGATTGTCATTCGACGCCATGCCGCCGCCCAGCGTGTGGCTATGCGCGCCCGGAACCGGAGTGCCCTTCGGCAGCGGATGGTAGAAGCCGGGTTGCCCTGGCTGAGCGGTTGAACACTGGATCACGCTGGCGCAACTCATCGTGTCGTCATAGCCGGATGGTCGCGGGCCGTAGTGCAGCCCCTTGTCGATCGACAGCTGGCTATCCCCGCACTCGGCCGGACCATTGACCGGCGCGACACCGCGGACGGCGATGCCCAGGCACTCGCGTTGCCACAGGTCAGCAGCAGTTGCTTGCCAGCCATACCACCAGTCCGCATGCACCGTTGAGCCGTTGCAGTACCACGGACCAGTGGCGCGGCACGGATCCTTGCTCTGCGTATCGGGTGCTGTGCCCGAGGGGTTCATCCGGTCGGAAGCGAAGAACAGTTCCCCATAGGGGGCACTGCCGCCGCTGAATCCCGTGTGCCTGAACTCCTCCTTCACCTGAAGGGCGGGAACCTGGACGAAATCCTTGCGGACCCCGTTCACCACAACCGTCGGACAGCGTCCTTGGATGGTGCCGTCGGCACTCTCTCCAGCAAAAGCGACGTGGCTCTTGCCGTCGTGGGAGCCGCCGTTGTGCTGGTCCCAGCACTGCTGCGCGTAGAGGTTGATAATGAGGTTTCCGGGCTGGGCGTCCGAGCCGGTGCAAGCGCCACCCCAAGGGTCGGAGCCATCTTCGGCTTTGAGATGCCGAGCATAGCCGCTGAGCTCCTGCCCCTTGGAGCCCTTCATCCGGGACGCGATGCGGGAGACAGTGATGTAGGCACCGTCACTGCCTCGATAGCACTGCCAGCCAGCGAACCCAGCCGGGGTGTCGGGACCGCCCGGATAGACAAGGCCCGCATTGGCGTACATCGCCCGACGGGCGGTGTCGTTGTAATCGTTCGGCTGGCCGGTGTCGTTGAAACCCGCCCCCGTGATGAAGCGGAAGTTGCGGCGCAGCCAAGTGTTGCGATTCGCCTCGGAGAGCAGCCCGCCGATGTAATAGAAGCTGATGATGTTCGGCTTCTGGTGCGCCACCGCGCCGTTGGCGAGCGTCCGCTGTCCAGCCGGCGCCCAATAGATCACGCCGTTGCCGGGTCCACCCGTGCAGGACGATCCCGGCTGCGAGCGCAGCGTTCCGTAATAGGTGAGCGGCGACCACTTGAAGTTACCGATCCCTTGGTGACGGTGGCCGATGTCCTGCTGAGCGTAATAGAGCAAGGGATCAAAGAAGCCCGGGGTGCCGACGTCGCAGGTGATGCGGAACTTGCGCTCGCGGATGGTCGGGTCGACCCGAACATAGCTAGAGGAATCTCGGCCGACGATCCAGTCGGTGACTGTGAACCCCAGGTCCAGCGCTTCCGCCGGCTCCCATGTGTCGAACACCGCCGTTTCGTTGCCCACCTTGGCCGCAGCAACGGTGAAGTCGATCGCCGGAATGGACCCGTCCTGCCAGTCTGGATGATCCCACTTCACGCCCAGCGACTGAGTGATGACATGACGATAGTGCGTCTCGGCCTTGGCGTGGCCTGAGGCGTTGGGAACTCCGCCCGTATAGTCCGAGCCGCTTGCAGCGCTGGCGTCCTCGCCCAGCCCCTTGATGACGGCGAGGTCGACGATGCCGTCGAACTTGGCTAAGTTCGCGTTGCGGACGAGGTTGTTGAAAACCAGCCTGTCGGTGTTGTGCTTGGCCTTCTTCGTGGCGTCCGCATTGTTGCTCGGCAGGATGGTCGAGATGACGACCTTAGCACCCGCCGCCCGAAGCGGGTCAGTGATCGCCACCAGCGCGTTATAGTAAGCCGTGCCGTTGGCGTAAGTCGTCTCCCCGAGGTCATCACCTACGTCGACGCTGACCACCCACACGCCCGACGCCGGCTTGGCCGTGATCATCGCCGTCACTTGGGACTGCAGGTTCGTCAGGGTCGCTCCAGCGGTCGCGTACCCGTACTCGGATGCGAGCGTGGACGTCGACGCGAACAGCCCTGTGTAAGTGCTGGTCGTGCTGCATGCTGCACCGCCACCAGAGGCGTTACACGTCGCGGTGGTGTCGCCCGCAACGAACAGGGTTCGCTGAGCCGCCGCGGGAGTGGCGAGGCCGAACAGGATCAGGAACGCGAGGAGAAAGCGTGTCATAGGTTTACCCTGCCGCAGTGAAGCCGCTTGGGATGGCGCCGACCATCTGAGCGGACGTGGTGTTGATCGTGATCTGGTCGTTGGTTGCATCGCTGCTCATGCCGAAGAACTTCTCGGCCAGCATGGAGATGTCGTAGCCGCCGGTCCCCGCCGCCGGGTCGGCAGATCCTGCGTTCCACGCCCCGCCGTTGAGGCGCACCCACATCAGGCCAGCGCCTGCGTCGACCGCGAAGTCGATGCGGTTGCCCGTGTTGTAGCCCGAGTTCCCCATGTGAGCGGTCGCGTTGTTGTAAAGGATGCGGCCGTCGCTGACGTAGGCCTTGCCGTTCGCGTCGGCGCCCATGTAGCCCGACAGGGACGCAGCGGCGTTGACGATGCCGATGCCGATGGTTCCCGAGCGGGTGTTAACCACGACCTCGAAGTACTTCTTGCCTGCAAGCTGCGCCGCCGAGCGGATGCCCCGCGCCCCGGACCCGCTCGACAGGGTTGCCGTGCGATCGCCGTTGGTGACCGTGATGTTGGCGTTCTTGTCGGTGGTGGACAGCAGGAACGGTGTAGCCGCCCCCGCCATGACGTCCTGAAGCTCATTCGACCAGGGCGACCACGCCGAGCCGTCGCCGTAGCGGAGCCGCCAGCGCACGGTGGATCCAGCCGGCAGCGCGGGAATCGGCCACGCCACCGGCGCTTCGCCCGTCCCCATCGCGCCGGTGTATTCCAGTTGAGCATCCGACGTGCCGTCGGTGGTGTAATCCAGCTGGTAGAAGTGGCCGACGACGAGGTCCGCCGCAGTGACAGAGAACACGGGCGGGTTGGTGCCGGACGTGCTGCTGAGCGCGATGATCGGGGCCGAGTACGAGGTCGGCGTTTCCGCCACGTCGGTCACAGCCACCGTGATCGTCTGAAGGCTCGCGTTGTTCGCAGCATCGGCGGCGCGGACCTGAACGACGTAGGAGTTGTTCCCGTCCGAGTCGACCGGCGCCTCAAAGTTCTTGGCGGTCATGGACAGCAAGCCGCCCGCGGTCAGCGTGAACAGCGACTGGTCGGACCCGCCAACAATCGTCCATGTGACAGCTTCGTCAGCGCCCAGCTGCTGACTGAACGCCGTGTTCTCCGCGACCGTGAAGCTGTTCGCCGACGTGATGGTTGGCGGCACAGTGTCGGCAGTCGAGGCGCCACCGCTTGATGCCGCGGCGACCGTGATCTTGTTGGTTATATCGTTCTTTGTCAGGGTGACGTTCGTGCCCTGCTCCAGAATCTCCGCAACGATGTCGTAAACCAACTCCCCAAGTCCGCTCAGCGATACCTTGTCCGCCAGAATTGAATTGAGGCTGGCAACATCTCCGACGCCGATCGACATCAGCGCCTTCAGTTGAGCGAACGGCACGCTCTCCGCCGGTCCTTGCCCAACCGACTGCCGCGCCAGGACCGTTCCCGACGGGACCGAGAGGACGCCACCAGCGGCGCCCTGTGCCGCCGCGGCGCTCGCAGCAGCGGCAGCAGCCGATGCCGCCGCGGCGTCTCGGTAACCCTGTGTCGTCGCCGTCATCGTCTGCAGCTGGCCGACGAAGGCGGACGGGTCGTACATCTGAATGTTCGCCTCGGTCTCGATGATCGAGCCGTACTGGACGCGCTCGTCATAGGAGCCGTCCGCGATGTAGTAGCGATATTCGCCGTCCGCGTCGGTGAGGACAGGGTTGTCGATCGCCGCTCCGTTGCCGTCCTTCAGCGCTGCCTTCGTTGTCGTGCCGGCGAAATACACCGTCACTGAGGCGCCCGAGACAGCAAGCCCCGTACCGCGGCGCAGGACGGCGTTAATCCGATGGAACATTCTTCTCCCCCGCCACCGCGTTGACGAACGCGTCCCGGTCGCCTGGAAGGACCCCCCCTTCCTTGTTCCCCGTGGACATCACACTAGCAGTTGCCGCGATTCCGCGCAGTCGCGCCGCGCCGTAGGCATCAAGGCCCGGCTCAACGATGTTGTCGTAAAGGACGCGCGCTGCGTTGCGCTCGGTCGTGTTTGTCGTGTCGCGATTGTTGATGAGCGGCTCGGCGACGAGCTTCTCGGCCGTCTCCGCCATCGTCCCGATCGCTGGACCGGAGAGGCTCTGCGCCAGGCTTCGGTTGTATCGAACCCCCGACACGGCATTGATGACCGGCGACAGTCCGCCCGTGAAGCCTGAGCGATCAGCCACGCGCACGGCAAACTGCGCCGGTGTCTCCTTCGAGAAATCATAGCTGGAGCCGAACAGGAAGGGCCGCAGTGCCGTGTCGTTGAAGCCCTGAAACGCGGCAAGGATCGTCAGCCCGAAGGCCGGGAGCAGCAGCGCGGCATCCTTGTCCTGCCAGCCACGCTTCGCCATGCGCGCGGTACGGTCAAGGACGTTCTTCTTGAACGCGTAGCTGTAGCCCATGAGGCTGAACACTAGCGACCCGGCCGGATGGCTTGCCCACGTCGGACGAGTCGAGCGGTTCGGCATCATCACGGTTTGGTTCGCGAGCCGGAGCAGGGCGGTGCCGTACTCGGCGGCGGGCCCCTTGTCGGACAGTACTTCGTCGGGCTTGAAGCCGCGCTCTCGTAGTAGCCTTCCGAACACTTCCGGGTCCCTGATCCCGAGCTCCCGGAGGTAATGCGCGGCCCGGCTGCGAGTGCGAGCGTTGCGCGAGGTCAGGTCGCCTGCCCAGACGTCCAGCAGCTTGCGCCCCATCTTCACGGCGGCGATGCGGGTGCCTTCGGTGAATTGGTGGAGCCCGATCGCCTTGTAGTAGCTCGCCAGCATCTTCTGGGTGCCGGCCGTCGAGTTGTCGAGCGTGATGCGACTGGTCAGCGCCTGCGTCACCATCGCGTCCGTCGCCACGCCGATCGCTTCGGCCCAGCGGGTTGCATCGTCGGGTTCGGCACCGCGCAGCTGGCGGGTGAACTGCTGAACGGCATCCTTCACGAACGGGAACCCGTAGCGAGGCCCGCCACGGACAAAGCCCATCGTCAGCTCGCCGAGCGACGTGATGAGCGTCTTGTCCATCTTCGCGACCTGGTTCCACGCATGGATGTAGCTGATCGCCGTGCGCGCGGTCGGGCTCAGGTCCCCGAGCTGTCCGAGGTTGGACGCGAGGATGTTGTCGACGATGTGGAGAACGCCGGCCGGGTCTTCGTCGGAGGCGCGAACCTCCTCCTTGATGCGCTCCTCCAGCACTTCCAGCTTCGTCTTGCCGCCGTGCTGCTTCTCCCACCGCTTGCGCTGGTCGGAGCCCTCGCGCCCGTCCATGCCAAAGCGGCGGGCATATTCGGCGCGCTTGGCCGAGCCGGTGAGATAGCTGGTCAGCGTGTGGAAGACGTCGTCCTGGTAGAAGTCCTTCAGCGCCGTGTCGGCTTCCTTGCCGAACTCGCGCGCCTTCGCGGACGTCGACCCAAGTCCGCCGCCACCCGCAGCGCGACCGAAGCCGATCGCTCCGTCGAGCCCGGCATAGGTGTCCATGACATGCCCGAGCCAGCGTTTCGCCGCCTCGTCGGGCCGCTCAACGCCGTTGCGGCGGTACAGCGCCGCGGCCGCGCGCAGGAACTTGTCCTGCCCCTGCATCACTTTCTCGACATCGAGGACACGGGGGAAATACCCGTCCGTCACTTCGCCGATGTCCTCGCCAGCGTCCTTCCGATAATCGACGACCTCCTTCAGCAGGTCGCGCAGTGATGCGGCTGCAGTGCGCTCCTCTGCTGTTGCGCGCACATTCGACCGTGGCGCGGCGAGCAAATCCCGGATGCGGGACAGCGAGGCAGGCTTGTCGAGGAACGGCTTCAGCGCGTCGAACGCCCGCTGCGAATTGATGGCGGAGGAGCGCGCGACAGCTTCGTGATAGGTCCGTCCGGTGCCGTCCGCCTCACCTGCCCGAGCGTGGAAGAGGTCCGCGAACTCGTTCAGCGCGGGGCTGTTGAACTTCGCGGCCAGCGTCCGAAGCCTGGCCTCGTTCGTGAACATCATCCACGACGTGAGGCGGGGCGCACCGCCGTAGATCGAACGGAGCGCCGTCATGGGGTTGCCCACCATGCGCCGGATGCGCTCGGCGTCCTTGGTCAGCCCATCGCCGTCGATCAGGCTGCGGAGCGCGTCGAGGTTCAGCGAGCCGGTTTCGTCATCGAGGAGGCGCCGGAACGTGCCGGTGGTATCCCGCTGGTCGAACAGCCCGCCGTCGGAGCCGGGCGGCTTCTGTTGGACTGAGGAGCGTTGCCGCCCCTCAGTCTTGCGCTCTAGCGCTCGTCGCTGGTCGCCTTCGCGTTCGCCGAAGAAGTCACCCGCAGTATCCGCTTCGCTGCCATCCGGACGCTCTTGGGCGCTTGACCGTTCGCCGCGACCCTCTCCGCCGCCGCTCGCACGTTCGGATCCTGGAGCCTCCGGACGCCCTTGGTCTCGGTCGTCGTCATAGTTGTACGGGTCCTCTGGATCGAAGCGCGAGTCGAACGATAGCACATCGTCGATGTCGGCGTCCAAGGCAGCGCCGTACTCGGCGTCGATCGCGTCCAGTTCCTCATCGGACATGCGGTGCCAGTCGTCGCCGTAGAGCGCTTCGAACTCGTTCAGTCGGTTTGTGCGCTCGACCCATGCGTCATAGTCGGCAGAGCGCGGATCGGAGCGGTCGCGGGCGGAAGGGTCGCCGTTGATGGAGTCGGCGAGTAGCTGCCCGATGCGCTCGGGATCGGGCCGCTCACCTGGCGCGACGTCCAACCCGAAGTCCTGCCAATCGTACTCGTCGCCCAGCTGGTCGAGGGAGAGGGTGCGGGTTGTCTCTCCCTTGCTCTTGAGCGGCGCGCGCTTGGTCGCGAACAGCCCCTGGTACTGCAGCTTGACGACCGGGTGCTTTGCGCGCGCGTCGATGAAGATGCGGTCGGCGTCGACGCCGTAGGAGATGGCGTCCTCAGCGTCGATGCGGGTGCGGGTCGCTGAGCGCTTGGATCGCGCCTTCAGGTCGGCCATGACCCGTTGGTGGAATACTGCAGGCTTCCGCGGTTCAGGGCCGGGATCTGTTGCTGGGCGCGGACGCTCGAAGGTGCCAGCAAAGCCGTTCGCGGCGTCCTGCTCGGTCGGAAGCGGCGGGCTTTCGGCAGTCGGCAGCCCCTCCGCCGGCGGCAGCGGGTCAGAAACATACCCATCGTCGACGCGCGACGGCTGTGGCGCGGCGTCAGGCTGGACCTCCGACGGCGCAGGCCCGCCGATCAGGCGCTGACTTCCGTCTGCCGAGCGCCCCGCAGCGGGCTCAGCCGGACCTTGCGGTGCCGCCTGCCCGTAGGTCGAGCCCGGGCGCTTCTTCAGGACGATGCGGCTGCTGTTCGTGCCCCACGAATGGAGTTCGAAGTCGCCGCCCATCTCGTTCTTCGCCGCCCACTTTGCGGCTTCCTTCGCGTTGCGAAAAGCAACCGGCTTGCCGCTCTCGCCGGCGACGAAATCGTCCTCGGTCGTCCGCCAGAACTCCCCATCCTTGAGGGGCTTCTGAGCATAGCCGTTGGCGCCGAATGCAGCGGCAGGGTCCGGTCCCGGCTTGCTGTTGCGCTGGCTCTTACGGGCGCGCTCACGCTCCGCCCACTCAGCTTCAAGTTCCGCCTGGCGCTTGGCGAAGGCCTCCTCCGCCATCTTGCGGGAGCGGTCTTCCCAGAACCCAGGCTGGCCTTCAGGGTCGTCCGACACGTCGCGGAACAGCCGATCACTACCGCCGGTCTGCAGCGGCGCCGTGTACGACGTGCCCGCCTCGCGCTCCTCGTTCGTCGGGCTGGTGGGCGCGTCGGCGTCCTCGAAACCTTGCTCGCCGCGGATGGGGGTCAGCGGCTCGGATGCGCCGCTGTAGACGCCGTCGATGGTCTCGCCGTCCGGCGCGGCCATGCGGTACGGCGCGGCTGGCGCCTTGCCGCCCATCTTCTCCGCAGCCCAGGCAATCGCATCGCGGGCCGTCTTGCCGCGCAGAAACGGGTTGGCCTCGACCACATC
>ERZ1066122.2795-NODE-2795-length-10912-cov-14.921894_pt1 | contig 10912 bp, 10 predicted proteins | sample MGYA00382769_ERZ1066122 | MGnify/ENA primary metagenome ERZ1066122 (study PRJEB33369, sample SAMEA5778352) | biofilm metagenome | biome: Industrial cooling water; feature: Water cooling tower basin; material: Biofilm | place: United Arab Emirates | collected...
GCCGGCGCGCCCTGCCCGGCCAGGTGCAGCAGGGCCAGGTCGCGGTGTGCCTGCGGCTGGCCCAGGCTTGCGGCGCGCTGGTACAGCGAACGCGCCATGCCGAAGTTCTGCGCCACGCCGTCGCCGGCCGCCAGCAGGGCGGCCAGGCTGGTCATGGCCTCGGCGCTGCCCGCTTCCACGCCACGCTTGAGGTAGTCGATGGCGAGCACGGTGTCCTGCACGCGGCCCTCGCCGTTGAGGTGGGCCATGCCCACGCGCCACAGCGAAAAGCCGTCGCCCTTGGTCGCGGCGCGGCCGTACCAGGTCAGCGCGGCGTCGAGGTTGCGGTCGATGCCATCGCCCGTTTCCAGCGCACGGCCCATGTCGCGCTCGGCCTCGGTGATGCCGGCGTCGGCCGCGCGGCGGATCAGCACCAGCGCGCGCGCCATGTCCGGCGCCAGCCCGCATTCGCCGCGGGCCGTGGCCAGGCCGAGGTAGTAGCTGGCCACCAGGCCGATGTCTTCCTTCACCAGCACTTCCGCGAACAGCGCGCAGGCGGTGGCCACGTCGCGCGGCAGGCCGGGGCGGCCCTGGTAGAGCATCACGGCGTAGTCGGCGCGCGCGGTCACGTCGCCGGCCTTGGCGGCGCGCTCGAGGAAGTCGCGCGACTTCGCGGGGTCGCGGGCCACGCCCCAGCCGTTGTCGTGCATCAGCGACAGCAGGTAGAGCGAGGGGCCGTGGTCCTTGCCCGCCGCGCGGGTGGCCAGGCGCAGGGCTTCCGGCAGGTCCCGGTCCTGGCCGACGCCGGCCAGGAAGCGATTGAGGTGGGCCGAGGCCAGCGCGTGGTCCACCTCGGGACGCGCCAGGTCGCGGTGCGGCGCCAGGGCGTCGATCACCGCACCGAAATCGGACGCGGCCTCCAGCGTGGCGGCCTTCGCCAGGTCGTCCTCCACCGACTGTGGGAACGCGGGCGGCGACAGCGCGACGCCGAGGGCCAGGGCGAGGGGGGCGAAAAATCTGGAAGAGATCATGGCGTTCCGTGGTCGGGATGCCCGGACGGCCGGGCGGCGCGACGACGAGGCGGCGACCACCCGACGGCAGGCGGGACGACCAATCTACCCGTCCTGCCGGTCCCCGGGTACCCGCACGGCCCACCGGTGGCCGTCGCCACCCGCGTCCGGCCCGGGCTTCAAAGGCTTTGGCTGTCGAGCAGGAACGCGGCGTCCTCGTCGTCGGCCGCCGGGCTGGACTCGAGGTGCTTGAGCAGGGCGCGGGCCAGGTCGGCCTCGCCGTCCTCGACCACCACCCGGATCAGGCCGGTGGCCGGCACCTCGGGGATGGCCCCGGCCACGTTCGGACCGAAGATATGGGCCGTGATGCCCGAGCCGAGCAGAAGATCTTGTACCAGCTGGGCATCCAGCTCACTTTCCGCGATGTAGACCGGCGTCATGGCGCCCCCCCCGAAATTCCCCGCGCCATTAGCCCCCCTTCCTCACTCGGAAACTGTGACGGACTTCACGGTTCAGCGGGGCTCACGGGTACGTGGCGGCAGGGGGCTGACGAGCGGTGGAGCCGGAGGGCGGATTCAGGCGTCCGGAGCGCCCGCCGGCGCTGGCAACTGCGCGAGGCGCACCTTGGGATCGGCCGCATGGCGCTGCTCGCGCCTTTCGATGCGGGCCAGGCCCGGGCAGTCACCCGGGGCATCGCCGGCATCCGCGCAGAAGGTAATCGGCGTCTCGATCCGGGTGGGCTGCGGCACGCCGGCGACCTCCTCGACCTGCACCACCCAAGTGGCCGCGGCCCGCATTGCCGCTTCGGACAGTTGGTCGGCGTAGACGCGGCCGCGGCGCGATTCGGCGCCGAAACGGGACAGCTCCATGTCCTTGACGCGGCTGTTGGCGATATCGACCGCGCCGTCGGGCAGCACGGCCACTTCAAGCATCACACGGGCACTGATGCCGTCCAGCAGCGCCTGCCGCGGATACACCGGTGGCCGCATCTGCACCTTCGCACGCTCAACGCCCACCACGCTGGCGACCAGCGAGTCGCCCTCGCCGGGCGCCAGGCGCAGCGTCACGACCACGGCGGTCCGGCTGGCCGCCGGCACGCCGTCGACCGTGGCCGGCTGGAATCCCAGCGTTTCGACCGCCTGGCGCACCATGCCCACCAGCGGTTCGGGCACGCCGGGCGCCACCTCCACGGCCTCCACCGTTCCCTGCGCGGTGACGTGTGCGCGGGCATGGAAGGCCCGCTCGATCGGCGCCCGGGCGACCGGCGCGTCCGCCGGCGCGGTGGCGTGGACCGTTGCCGTGCAAAGCAGCGCGACGGTGAGCAGCAGGTGGCGCATGGACTTCCCCGAGGGTTGATTCGAAGCCCGACGCTAGCGTTCCGGCGCGCGCATCACAACCCGGTGAGCAAATTTCTTATCCGGCAGCGTGCCTGACGTGGCCCGGCGCCGTGGCGCGCGGGCGGCTGGGCCAGGCGTGCCGCAGGATCCGCCACACCACCTGGCCGAACTGCCGCGGCAGCGAGCCGGTGTTGTAGTGCTGGCCGTAGCGGGCGCAGATGTCGCGCACCTCGACCGCCATGGCGGCGTAGCGGTTGGCCGGCACGTCGGGGAAGAAGTGGTGCTCGATCTGGTGGCTGAGGTTTCCCGACATCAGGTTGAGCAGTTTTCCGCCCGCGATGTTCGACGAACCCCGCAGCTGGCGCAGGTACCAGCCGCCGCGGCCCTCGGTGCGAACCGACTCGCGGCTGAAGGTCTCGGCGTCGGCGGTGAAGTGGCCGCAGAAGATGATCACCCAGGTCCAGAGGTTGCGCAGGACGTTGGCGATGACGTTCCCCACCAGCACGGTCAGGAAGAACGGGCCGGCCAGCAGCGGGAAGAACACGTAGTCCTTGAGCACCTGGCGCGCCATCTTGCGGCCCACCGGGCGGAACTCCTGCAGCAACTCCCGCGTTTTCTTCTTGCCGGCGAACCAGCGGCCCAGGCGCAGGTCCTGGATCGCGATGCCCCACTCGAACCCGATCGCGAACACCACCGCCACCAGCGGCTGGAACAGGTAGAACGGGCGCCAGCGCTGCTCGGGGAAGATGCGCAGCAGGCCATAGCCGATGTCGTCGTCCAGGCCGCGCACGTTGGTGAAGGTGTGGTGGCGGAAGTTGTGGGTCTTGCGCCAGTTCTCGCTGGTGCCGGCGATGTCCCACTCGTAGGTGCGACCGTCCAGCGCGGGGTCGTTCATCCAGTCGAACTGGCCGTGGATGACGTTGTGGCCCAGCTCCATGTTCTCGAGGATCTTCGACAGCGCCAGCGACAGCACGCCGAGCGTACCGGCGATCCACAGCACGGGCGCGGCGAAGGCGCCGGCGATGGCCGCCACCATCAGCAGTGCGCGGCCCGCGAACCCGAACCAGCGCACGGCGGCGTGCACGGCGCGGATGTAGTCGGCGTCGGCCTGGCCGAGGGTGGCGACGGTGCGGGCGCGCAGGGCATCGAGCTCGGCGGCGAAGGCGTCGAGTTCGGTGGGCGTGAGGGCACGGCTTTTGGACGGGGTGGTCATGGGGTCACAGGTCCAGGACGAGGTCGCTGCACGCGCTGCTGACGCACAGGCGCAGGGCGGAAACGGGTTCGTGCTCCACCTCGCCGGTCAGCAGGTGGCGGGTGCGGCCAGAGGCCTTGCCGCAGGCGCAGGAATTGCACAGGCCGCGGCGGCAGCCGTGCGCGGGCGAGAGGCCGGCGGCCTCGAGCGCATCGAGCAGGGGCTGGCCGCGCGGCACCTCGAGCGTGCGGCCGCTGCGCGCGAGCCGGAGTTCGACGGAGCCGGTGTCGGTGTTCTCGAAGACCGGCGGCGAGAAGGATTCGGCGGCGAAGCTGGCGGTGCGCCCGGTCAGCAGGGTGCTCGCGGTTTCGACGAAACCGGTGGGGCCGCAGGCGAGCACGTGGGCCTTCGCGTCGAGCCACGGCGCTAGCAGGCCGGCGTCCAGGCGCCCTTCGGCCTCGTCGCCGGCAACGGCGCGGTCGCGGCTCAGCAGGAACCGGACCTGCAGCGCCGGGTTGGCCGCCCCGATTGCGCGCAGCTCGTCCACGAAGCAGCGCTGGTCGCGGGTGCGCGTGGCGTACAGCAGCGTGGTGGGAGGCGGCTCCGGCTGCGCGGCCAGCGACGCGAAGATCGCCATCATCGGCGTGATTCCGCTGCCGGCGGCGAGCAGCAGGCGCGGGGCCGTGTCGTCGGCCGGCAGCGCCAGTTCGCCGAAGGCCTGGCCGAGCACCAGCACGTCGCCGACCCTGGCCTGCTCGTGCAGGAAGCGGCTGACCTTGCCGCCCTCGATCGCCTTCACCGTGATGCGGAAGCTGCCGTCCGCGGCCGCGGGGGCGCTGGGGCTGTAGCTGCGCACCAGGCGCCGGCCATCCACCTCGACGCCCAGGTTCACGTGCTGCCCGGGCCGGAAGCCGAGGAAGTGCCGGTTCGGCTTCAGCACCAGGCTCACCGCGTCCGAAGCGGCCTGCTCGCGGGCCAGGATCCGCGCCAGCGGCCGGTCCCAGGACCAGGTGGGCGAAACCCGCTGCGCCCAGAAGTCGAACAGGGCCGGCGGGACCAGGGGCAGGCGTGCGCGGCGCCCGGGGGACCGGGCGCGGGCCGGGCCGGGGAGAGGGTCGGGTCGCATGGGCGGCAGTATACCTGCGCACATACGATTGTCTATACATCTGTATATTCAGCCCGGGGTTATGATGGCCCCCTCCTCCGAGGCGGCCCGCCCGTGACCCCAACCTCCTCCGCCGCCGACGCCGACCTGCACCCGGTCCGCCGCACTCCGATCACCCGCAGCGACCTGCTGGAGGCCGCCCTGCGCCTGATCGGACCCCACCGCAGCGTCTCGAGCCTGAGCCTGCGCGAAGTGGCGCGCGAGGCCGGCATCGCGCCCAACAGTTTCTACCGCCAGTTCCGCGACGTGGACGAACTGGCCGTGGCCCTGATCGACGTCGCCGGCCAGAGCCTGCGCAAGATCGTCGGCGCCGCGCGCCACCGCGCCGAGGCCGAGCACGGCGTGGTCCGCGGCTCGGTCGAGGCCTTCATCGAACAGGTGCGCGCCGACGACAAGCTGCTGCACGTGCTGCTGCGCGAGGGCACCGTGGGCTCCGACGCCTTCAAGCGCGCCGTGGACCGCGAGCTGGGCTTCTTCGAGGACGAGCTGCACCACGACCTGGTGCGCTTCGCCAAGCTGCGCAACCGCCCCATCGCCGAACCCGCGCTGGCCGCCAAGGCCATCACCCGCCTCGCCTTCGCGATGGGCGCCACCGCGCTCGACCTGCCGCCCGAGCGCGACGCCGAACTCGTGGACCAGCTGACCACGATGGTGCGGATGATCCTGGTCGGCGCACACGCGATGCCGAAGTAGGCCCGCCACCCCGCTCAGCCCGGACCGCAGGCCAGGCGGATCCGATCCCCGTGCCGCCGCAGCCCGTCGTGGGTGACCCGCGACAGCGGCTGCGCGCGATACGCCGCGTCGGCTGCACGCGCGCTCCGGCAGGCACGAGAAGCTGACTTCCGCGGCGGACCGGCGCGCGGCGCGTTGCCCGCCTGCCGTGCCGGACCCCTTGCCGCAATAGGCACCTTGGGCGCCGCGGCCGTCGACCCGGCCGGGGCGGGCACGGGTGACGGCTTCCCATCGATCACCAGCTCGCGCTCCCAGACCTGCTGCTCACCCGGCCCGCACGGCGCCGACTGGTAGCTGACCCGACCCTCACGATCGCTGCACTTGAACAGCGAGGCCGCCTCCGCGCGCACGGCCAGCGCGGCGGCCATCCAGATCGCGAGAAGAACCGTCGCGTGCCTTGTGCGTGAGTTCCGCATGCTGGCGTCTCCATCGAATGCCGATGGCTGCCAGCATCCCGACATGGCGGCGGCTGACCTATCGGCCTTCGACGCCCCCGGGCGTAGGACGCCACCGCATCGCGCGTGCGCTCAGTCGGTGGGTGCCGGCGCTGCCTCGGCCGGGGCCGCCCCGCTCAAACCCAACCGTCGCGCCGCGAACGCATACTGGATCGCCACGCTTTCCATCCAGCCGCTGGAGCCGCCGCCCCCGTGGCCGCCCTTCCGGCGCGACAGCATCAGGATCGGCGCTTCGCAGCCCTGCGCCGCCTGCAGCGCCGCGGCGAACTTGTACGCGTGCCAGGCCGGCAGCCGCTGGTCGTCGTGCGACGTGGTGACCAGCGTCGCGGGATAGCAGGTGCCCGGCGCCAGGTTGTGCAGCGGCGAATAGGCGCGCAGCACGGGGAAGACGTCGGCGTCGGCGGGCGTGCCCCACTGGTCCACCTGATGCGCGCCGTTGCCGGCGATGTGGCGGCGCATGGCATCGGTCACCGGCACGTCGGCCAGCACCGCGCCGAACAGGTCCGGCCGCTGCACCATCACCGCCGTCACCAGCATGCCGCCGTTGGAGGCACCGGAGACCGCGAGTCGCTTGGTGTCCGTGCGGCCGCTGGCGACCAGGTGTTCGGCCGCGGCGATCATGTCGTCGTAGGTGGTTTGCTTGCGCTCGCGGATCGCCGCCTCGTACCAGGCGCGGCCGAACTCGCCGCCGCCGCGCAGGTTGGCGATTGCATAGATGCCGCCCAGCTGCACCCAGGCCAGCGCATCCTCGCGGAAGTACGGAAGCTCGGACGTGCCCGAGGCCCCGTAGCCGTAAAGCAGCGTCGGATGGCTGCCGTCGCGCGCCAGCCCCTTCTTCGCCACGATGAACATCGGCACCCGGGTGCCGTCCTTCGACGCGAACCATTCCTGGCTCACTTCGTACGCGGTCAGATCGGGCGCCTGCTCCGCCTCGGACTCCACCCGCCCCTGTCCCGTGGAAAGGTCATGCTGCAGCAGCACCGGCGGCTGCAGCAGGCCCGAGTAAAGCAGGCTCACCCGCGGCGAGTCGGCGCTGCCATAAAGCCCCTGCACCACGCCCGTCCCCGGCAGCGTGATCGCGCCCGCCGGCTTCCCGGCGCCATCGAACACCCGCAGCACGCTGTGCACGTTCTCGATCCAATGCGCGACCAGGCGCCCGCCGAACCACTGCGCGTTGGTCAGCACGCCCTCGCCCTCAGGGATCACGGTCTGCCAGCGCGCGGGCGCCGGCGCCGCCAGGTCCATCCACGCCACGCGCCGGCGCGGGGCGTCCTTGTCGGTGAACACCAGCGCGCGCTCGCCTTCGACGTGCAGGATGCGATAGGCGGCATCGGGCTCGGTGAGCACGCGCGGCGTCGCGTCCTGGCGCGGATGGCCGCTGGCCTCGAGCTCGATCAGGTGCAGCTGCGCACGCGAGCCGCCGAGGTTGCCGTCGTTCCAGGGGCCGCGCTCGACCGAGACGAACAGCCGGCGGCGATCGCCCGGCAGGTCGAAGCCCAGGCTCCAGTCGCGGCGGTCTTCAGGCAGCGAGAACAGACGCGGATCGTCGGCCGGCGACGTGCCCAGCCGGTGCAGGTAGAGCGCCGGATCCTCGGCGGGCGCCTCGGGGCGGCCGTCGCGCGGCGGCGCGAAGCGGCGGTAGACCAGGCCCTCGCCATTCGCCGTCCACTGCATCGGGCCCTCGAAGCGGATGTTCGCCAGGGTCGCGATCGGGGCGTCCGGCGCGTCCACGTCCAGGAGGCGGATCTCGCTCCAGTCGGCCCCGTTGCGGCTGAGCACGTACGCGACGCGACGGCCGTCCGGCGAGGGCACGAAGGCGCGCACCATGCCGCCCTCGCCCAGCGCGGCGTCATCCACCAGCGTGCGCGGGGCGGCGTCACCGGGGCCACGCACCCTCAGGTGGATCCGTTCGTCGACCAGCGCGCGATAGAACGTCAGGCCATTGGCCTCGCGGCCCGGCTCCTCGGAGGGGTAGAGGTTCTCGAGCGCCTTCATGCGCGCCAGCGCCTGCGCGTAGGCGGGGTCGCCGCGCAGCGCCGGCTCGGAACGCTGGTTCTGCGCGTCGATCCAGGCGGCCAGCTCGGGGCTGCGCAGGTCTTCCATCCAGCGGTAGGGATCGCGCACCTCCACGCCGTGGAAGGTGTCGACGACGTCCGTTCGGCGCGCAGGGGGATAGGCATCCTGCGATGGTGAGGAGGCTGCCGGCGGCGATTCCTTCGCGGCCTCGGGGGCAACCGCGTAAAACTGGCCGGCGGCCAGGATCCATCCTGCTATCAGTGCGCGCATGTCCGGCTCCTGGAGTGACCTCCGGGAAAACGGCGGGCCTCACCAGCGCCGGCCAGCGCGGCGCGGGGCCTGCCCACCGCGCGCCGCGCGCCCGCGAGGCCAGGGGCCCCGCGGGCTGGCCAGGCGCGACCTCAGCGGCGCCGCGCCGGCTTGCAGCCGTCCAGCCAGACCTGGTGCAGGATGCTGTTGTACTCGGCGAAACGGCCTTCGAAGCGCGCGGTCTCGCCGCGGCGGAAGGTCAGCGCGAGCGCCCGCTGCTCGGGCTTGAACACGCAGGCCACGCCGGTGCGCGGGGCGTTGTCGCCGGGCAGCTTGATGAAGGCCTCGCTGGTCTCGGGGATGTCGAAGCCGACGATGGTGTCGCCGTCCTGCTCCTGGATCGAGCTGACCTTGCCCTTGAGCGCGTAGCGGCGGCCTTCGTGGCGCGCCGACACGGCGGCGGCGTTGGCCTGGCCCTCGCGGGCGATGCGGCGCGAGAACACGTACACGTCCTGCTCGGTCACGTCGTCCACGTTCTGGGTGGCGGCGCCCTTCGCGGCGGCCTGGCGGCCGGCGTCGCCGCCCTGCAGCTTGCCCAGCAGCGTGCACATGTACGACTGGATGGCGTCGGCCTTGGCGAACTGGCCCTTCTCGGTCTTCACCGTCATCTCGACCGCGGCCGCGCCGCCTTCGTCGTACACGTTGATCAGCGTCGGGATCGGGCGCGCGGTGTTGGTGGAGCGCTGCTCGACCAGCAGCGTGCCGTTCTCCACGTCCTCGGCGATCACGTCCATCTTCTCGCCGATCATGATGCCGCGCATCTGGCCGATGGCATCGGCCACCGACTGGTCGGGCACCACCACCACGCTGGAGAAATCATTGCCGGTGAAGGGGCTGCCGGACTTCTTGAAGTTGTCTTCGCACTCGCCGGCAGCGGCGGTGTGGGTGGCGGCGGCGAGCGCCAGGGCGAGCAGGGTGGGACGGAGCATTCGGGCCTCGTGGGGGATGGGGACGCCCCACGAGTGTGTTTGAGCGACCGGGCGAACTCAATACGGGTCGGCGCGGTGGCCGACCCGTTGTTCGCGTCTTGTAGCGCGATACTTACCCGGTCAACCGCACTTGCTGTAGCCGCAATTCAGGCAAGTCGCGCAGCCATCCATGATCACGGTGGCCTTGGTGTTGCACTTGAAGCACATGGTCGCGCTGGGCGGGAAAGAGGCGCCCTCGCCGGTCACCTGCACCGCCTCGTCGGCGCGCGATGCGCCGTCGGTGCCGGAGGTCCCCGCGGGGGCGCCGCTCAGGCCGGATTCACTGGACTTTTTTTTTGCGCGGGCCTCGTAGGCGGCGCGCTTGTCGGCGATCAGCTGGCGCTGGGCGTCGCTGAGCTCGGGGTCGAGGATCATGCCGATCGACTTGAGGTGCTCTTCGACCACCGAGCCGATCTCGGCCACGATGGACGGCATGTACACGCCGCCGGCCTTGAAGTAGCCGCCGCGCGGGTCGAACACGGCCTTCATCTCGTCGACCAGGAAGGTGACGTCGCCGCCCTTGCGGAACACGGCGCTCATGATGCGGGTCAGGGCCACGATCCACTGGAAGTGGTCCATGTTCTTGGAGTTGATGAACACCTCGAACGGACGGCGGAGTTCATGCTCCGTACCCGGATTCAGCACGATGTCGTTGATGGTCACGTACATCGCGTGCTCGACCAGCGGCGACTTGATCTTGTAGGTGTTGCCGATCAGCACTTCGGGGCGCTCGACCTTCTCGTGCATCTGGATGATGTTCGAGGCGGGCTCGAGCTCGACCACGGGCGCGGCGACGGGCGCGGCGGCTTCCTTGGCCTTGTCCTCGGGCTTCTGCACGCTGTAGCCCTTGATTTTCTTGCTGATCTTGATGGCCATCTGTTTCTTTTCGCTTATGGGATTCGGTGGGTGGTTCGCCCGGAGCCCCCCGCCGCCGGGCGGCGGGGGGACGGGGTACGACAATCGGGACAGCCTCAGGCTTTAGCGCTTCCTGGCAACCTTTCGGGCCGTCGTCTTGCGGGCCGCCGGCTTCCTGGCGACCTTCTTCGCCGCCTTGCGGGCCGGAGCCTTCTTGGCGGATGCCTTGCGCACGGCCTTCTTCGCCGCGCCCTTCTTGGCGGCGGCCTTGCGGACCGCCTTCCTGGCCACCGGCTTCTTGGCCGCGACCTTCTTCTTCGCGGGGGCCTTCTTGGCCGCCGCCTTCTTCTTCGCGGCCGGCTTGGCCGCGCCGACCTTGGCCTTGACGGCCTTCACCGCCGCGGCCGCCTTCTTCTTGGCGCCGGCCACGGCCTTCTTGACCGCCTTGCCGGTGTCGGACTTCTCGGCCTTCTTGATCTGGGCCTTGGCCTTCTTGATCGCCGGGGCCGCCTTCTTCTTCGCGGCCTTCACCACCTCGTTGGCCTTCTCGGCGATGGCGCCGCCGATCTCCGAGGCCTTGTCGCTGACGCTTCCAGCGGCATTGGAAATGGCCGCCGTGACACCGTTGCCGTTGCTCATACCGCTCTCCTCGTCATTGAAACCACGGCGATCGCCGCGGGCCTTCCAAACTTAGCGCGATTCGACGCCGGATGCGCGCCCCGCGGGCGCGCGGCCGGGATCAGAACTTGCCGTAGTAGCCTTCCTTGAGGGCATCGAACAGGTTGGCGGCGCTGTGCAGCTCGCCGTCGTACTCGATTTCCTCGTTGCCCTTGGCCTCGACCACCGTGCCGTCCTCGAGCTCGAAGCGGTAGGTGGTGTTCTCCAGGTCGGCTT
>ERZ1066122.2798-NODE-2798-length-10911-cov-29.439388_pt1 | contig 10911 bp, 11 predicted proteins | sample MGYA00382769_ERZ1066122 | MGnify/ENA primary metagenome ERZ1066122 (study PRJEB33369, sample SAMEA5778352) | biofilm metagenome | biome: Industrial cooling water; feature: Water cooling tower basin; material: Biofilm | place: United Arab Emirates | collected...
AGGCCCGGCTCGTAGATCGGCAGCACGCCCCTGCGCAGGCCTTCGACCTTGGCCGCGTCGATATCGACGCAGACGACTTCGTGCCCGACCTCGGCCAGGCAGGTACCGGTCACCAGACCGACATAGCCGGTGCCGAAGATTGCGACGCGCATGGAGCTTCTCCTGCGGACCGTGACGCGCCCTGCGGGCCATGCGACCGGTCGAAAACGATGACGTGATGTGATGTGACGCACCGGCCGGGCGCCCGCACGGGGCCCGGCTCGGAACGTCGCCGGCCCGGAGGCCGGCGACGGCATCTGCCTGGGGCAGGCCTTACTTGACGATGTCGAGCAGTTCGACCTCGAACACCAGGGTGGCGTTCGGCGGGATCGGGCCGCCCGGGGTGCCGGACTCGCCGTAGCCCAGGTCGCCCGGGACCCACAGCATGTACTTGCTGCCCTTCGGCATCAGCTGCAGACCTTCCTTCCAGCCCGGCACGACCTGCTCCAGGCTGAAGGTGACCGGCTCGCCGCGGTCGATCGAGCTGTCGAACTTGGTGCCGTCCAGCAGGGTGCCGGTGTAGTGCACCTTGACCGTGTCGGTGGCGGTCGGCTTCGGACCGTCGGCCGGGGTCACGACCTTGTACTGCAGGCCGGAAGCGGTGGTCTGCACGCCTTCCTTCTTGCCGTTCTCCTCGAGGAACTTCTTGCCGTCGGCCAGGTTCTTCTCGGCCTTTTCCTTCGCTTCGGCCTGCTGCTTCTCCTGCATGCGCTGGGCGAAGACCTGGGCGATCTCCATCATCTGCTCGTCGGTCAGCTTCAGCTTCTTGTCGTCGAGCACGTCCTGAAGGGCCTGGTTGACCACCTTCATGTCGATCTCGTCCTTGATCGGCTTGATGTTGCGGCCGATGTCCATGCCGATCATGTAGCTGAACTGGGCCTTCTCGCTGGGCAGGCCGGGGTACTTGTCGCCACCTTCGGCCTTGGCGCCATCGGCTTCGGCGGCCTTGTCGTCGGCCTTGGCGCCGTCGGCTTCGATCGGCTTGCAGGCGGCCATGGCGAGCGAGGCGGCGGCCACGGAAGCGGCCAGGGTGAGAGTGCGGAGGGACTTGATCGACGAACGCATGTGACGACGACTCCTTGTTGGATGGCGGCGGGCCGGAGGGGCCGCGACGCGACTGGGCTGTGGTGGGTGGATGTTGCGACGGAGGAGAGTGGGCGCGATGGACTGCGGGTGCGAAGTGGGCGGGCGGAGGTGCGGGCGGTCAGAGAATGCCCAGCAGCTCGACCTCGAAGACCAGGGTGGAGTCGGCCGGGATGCGCTCGCTGGCGCGGGAACCGTAGCCGAGCCCGGCGGGAATCCAGAACTTGTACTTGGCGCCGACCGGCATCAGGCCCAGACCCTCGGTCCACCCGACGATGACCTGGTTGAGCGCGAATTCGGCCGGCACCCCGCGTGCGTAGGAGCTGTCGAATTCGGTGCCGTCCAGCAGGGTACCGCGGTAACGCACCCGGACCCGGTCGGTCGCGCGCGGCCGCGGGCCGTCGCCCTGGCGCAGCACCTGGTACTGCAGCCCCGAGCGGGTCGCGATGACGCCGCGACGCGTGCGGTTTTCCTCCAGGAAGGCGCGCTCCTTCGCGACCCGCTGCGCGGCCTCGGCCTCGACCTTGGCCTTCAGGTGCGCGGCGAAGGCCTTGCGCACCGCTTCGACCTGGGTGTCGTTCATCAGCAGCGGTTCGCCGGCGACGGCGGCGCGCACGGCACGCATGAAGATGTCGAGGTCGATCTCCCCGGCCACCGGGGCCAGCGAGCGTCCGACATCGGCACCGACCAGCAGACCGGCCTTGGCGCGGTCGACCGGCGGCGCCTTCGCGCCCGGCGGCAGGCCCGGCACCGGGCGGCCGCTGCGCTGCGCGGATCGGCGCATCAGCGCCATCGACACCTCGCGCGCGGTCGCCTCGTCGAGCAGCGGCTCGCCGCCTGCGAAGGCGTTTTCCACCGCCCGACGGAAGCTGGCCATGTCGATGTCGGGGCCCCCGCTGGCGATGTCGCGGCCGACATCGACACCCGCCATGTAGCTGTAGCGCGCGCGATCGGAGGCCAGCTCCGTCTTGACTGCAGGCGCTGCCGGCTTGTCCGCCCTGGGGGCGGCACCGACAGGCTGCTCGGCGCGCGCAGGCGGCGCGCCGGTACGCGCATCCGCTGCCGGCGACGGCGCGAAAACGGCCGACAGCGCCAGCAGAGCGGGCGGCCAGGACAGACGGCCGCGGACGGACACAGTCATCGAGCACTCCGGAGAAGAGGGATCCGCCACCCGATGGATGGCGTACGGGGCGTGCGGACGGGCGCCGCGCGCAGCCGGTTATTGTGGCCGTGCATGGCGGTCGCGGGCAATGGCGGGCGGCCGGGGCCGGCGGCGCTCATGGCGCGGGCACCGCCAGCGCGCGCTCGATCGCCGCCAGCACCTCGGGGGCGTCGGGCGCGGTCCGGCTGCCGAACACCGCCGCCACTTTGCCGTCGCGGCCGATCAGATACTTGTGGAAATTCCACTTCGGGGGCTGGCCACTGGCGGCTGCCAGGGCGCGATAGAACGGCACGGCATCCTCGCCGACCACGCTCACCTTCTGGAACATCGGGAATTTGACCCCGTAGGTAAGGCGGCAGAACTCGCGGATCTCCTCCTCGTCGGCGAATTCCTGCCCCGCGAAATCGCCGGAAGGGAAGCCCAAAACCGCGAATCCCCGCGGCGCCAGCCGCGCATGCAGCGATTCCAGCGCATCGAACTGCGGGGTGAACCCGCACTTGCTGGCGGTGTTGACCACCAGCAGGACCTTGCCGCCGTAGGTCCTGCCCAGATGCACCTCGGTCTTGCCGGCGAGCGGACGGACACGGTGATCGAGCAGATCGCCGGCCACGAGCCTGGTCGTCGGCCCGGCCGGGGACGATGCCGCGGGGCCCTTCGGATTGGCTGCAACCACCGCGATGGCGGCCGCTGCGACAAGGGCGGTGGCGGCAAGAACGGCAACGACGGGCCGGGGGCCACGGCGGAACACGGGACCGACAGACACGGTGGCGATTCCTCTGAAGACAACGGGTCCGCAGGTACGGCGGGAGCGGCGATGCGGCTGCAGGGCCTGCCCGGAGGCGTTGCGCGAAGTTCGCGCAGGGCTCGAACGGGGTGCCTGCCGCCGCCGCGGCCGAACCGTGCGGGGCGGCAGTATGACTTCAGTTGGGGCAAAAAGTTTTTGGGGGGCTTGACCTGATGTGTTTAGGTGTTATAGTTGCATACAACACCAGTCAACAAGCACAGGAGCTGGCCATGCAACGCAAACTCCGCCGTCGTCTCAACGCCATCGCGCTGTCCACGGCCCTCACCGCGGCCCTGCCCCTGGCCGCCCTCGTGCTCGAACGTCCCGCCTCCGCCATGGAAGGCATGACCGAGGCCGGCCGTCCCGCGGTCGGTGCCTCCATCGGGCAGGAGCCCGCACACGCACAGCGTCGCCGCCGCGCCAGTTCCCGCGACGCGCTGTCCCTCCCCTTCTTCTCATTCGCCCGGACCCTGCGCCGCGGCAACGGGAGCTGACCCATGACCGCCATCCAATGGAGCGACGGCGCTCCGATCTACCGCCAGCTGAAGGAGCGCGTCATCGCGATGATGCTCGACGGCGTGCTCAAGCCCGGCGACGCGCTGCCCTCGGTGCGCCAGGTCGCCGCCGAATACCAGCTCAATCCCATCACGGTCTCGCGCGCCTACCAGGAGTTGGCGGACGAGGCTCTCGTCGAGAAACGCAGAGGACTTGGCATGTACGTCACCGAAGAAGCCGCGAAGAAACTGCTGGCCAACGAGCGCGAGCGTTTCCTTCGCGAAGAGTGGCCGGTGGTGCTCGAACGCATCCGTCGCCTGGGGCTCGACATGCAGGACCTGGTGCACCCGGCCGTGAACGGCCATCGGGGTGACGCATGAACGCCGTGCATTCGGAGGCAGTGTATTCGGACGCGCCGGTGGTCAGCGCCCGCGGCCTGCGCAAGCTGTACAAGGGCAAGCCGGCGCTGGACGACACCCGCTTTGACATCGGCCCCGGCCGCATCGTCGGCCTGATCGGGCCGAACGGCGCGGGCAAGACCACCGCACTCAAGGCGGTCCTCGGCCTGATCCCGTTCGAAGGCGAGCTGAAGGTGCTGGGCCGCGACCCGCGGACCGAACGCGACGATCTGATGAAGGATGTGTGCTTCATCGCCGACGTGGCGGTGCTGCCGCGCTGGATCCGGGTCCGCGAGGCGATCGAATTCGTCGCCGGGGTGCACCCGCGCTTCGACCGCGCCAAGTGCGAGCGCTTCCTGCTCAACACCAAGCTCACCCCGCAGATGCGGGTGCGCGAGATGTCCAAGGGCATGATCGTGCAGCTGCACCTGGCGCTGGTGATGGCGATCGACGCCCGCCTGCTGATCCTCGACGAGCCGACGCTGGGCCTGGACATCCTCTACCGCAAGGAGTTCTACAAGCGCCTGCTGGAGGACTACTTCGACGAGCACAAGACCATCGTCATCACCACCCATCAGGTTGAGGAGATCGAGAACATCCTCACCGACGTGATGTTCATCCGCGACGGCAAGGTGGTGCTGGAAGCGCAGATGGACACCCTGGGCGAGCGCTACGTCGACGTGCTGGTCGACGCCGGCCGGCTGGAGGAGGCCCGTGCGCTCAAGCCGGTGGACGAGCACGCCCTGCCCTTCGGCAAGACCCGCATGTTGTTCGAGGGCGTGCCGGCCTCGCAGCTCGCTGGCCTGGGCGAAACCCGCATTCCCGATCTCGCTGACCTGTTCGTCGCCGTCATGAAGGGGACCTACGCATGAACGCCATCTACGACACTCCCGAACAGACCCCCGTGCAGCGCGCCACGCGCAGCATCGGCGCCGCCGACCGCTTCAAGATGCTGCTCAAACGCGAGTTCTGGGAGAACCGCGGCGGCTTCGTCTGGGCGCCGGTGATCACCGGTGCGATCGCCACCCTGTTCGCGCTGATCGGCGCGATCGGCGGCAGCTGGGCCGTGCAGCACGCCAAGGCCACTTCGAACTTCAGCCAGGACCTCCAGGTCCCTGCCGGCGAGCTGCATCCCCTCGCCATGGCCGCCGATCTGGTGCTGCTGGGCGGCATGTGGATCGCCATCATCGTGATGGTATTCGTGGTGTTCTTCTACCTGCTGGGCTCGCTCTACGACGAGCGCCGCGACCGCAGCGTGCTGTTCTGGAAGTCGCTGCCGGTCGCGGACACCGAAACCGTGCTCTCCAAACTGGCCTGGGCGGTGGTGCTGGCGCCGCTGTTCGCGATCGCCATCGGTATCGGCATCGGACTGGTGCTGTGGCTGGTGATGGCGGTCACGACCTTCCTCAACGGCGTGCCCGGCGCCTCGGCGATGTTCACCGACAGCCGGCCGTTCCACATGATCTGGCAGGTGATTTCGGTGATCCCGGTGTACACCGCCTGGTCGCTGCCGACGGTGGGCTGGCTGATGCTGTGCTCCGCCTGGGCCAAGCGCTTCCCGTTCCTGTGGGCGGTGCTGCTGCCGGTCCTCGGCTGCGCCCTGATCAGTCTGTCCGGCGCCATCTTCGGTACGATCTCCGGCCTGGATTTCCCGTTCGAACAGCTGTGGTACGTGGTGGTGTTCCGCGGCCTGATGAGCCTGATCCCCGGCACCTGGTATGCCCGGATCGGCACCGACGACATCCAGCTGCAGGGCCCGCAGGACCTGCCCGGCCACTTCGACCTCAGCGGCAGCTGGGCGGCCTTCGCCACCCTCGACATGTGGGTGGGCATCACCCTCGGCGTGGCGATGATCGTCCTGGCGATCCGCCTCCGCCGCTGGCGGGACGAGGGCTGAGGGGTGTCGCGCGGCACACCGAAGGCCCGGCCATGGGTGTGCCGAAGGTGTTTGCGAGGCACTGCCTCGCGCCTTGGGCGAACGCCCCGAGCCCTGCGAGGGGCCGGAACGGCCGGGCGGGACTCCCCGGAATCCGCGCAGCACCGCCATGGATGGCATCGGTACGTTTCAAACGCGGCACCGCCGTGCGGCGCGCCGGTACGCCCGCACGCTGCGGCACGCTGAAGTGACACCCATCCACGCCCCAACGGAGACCGCACCATGACGCTCCCCCTCATCGCCCGTCTCGCACCGCTCGCTCTCGCCCTGTCCCTGGGCCTGTCCGCCTGCGGCGGTGGCGACGCACCGCCCGCCTCCGGCACCGCCAGCGACGCCAACGCCCCCAGCACCGCGCTGGGGCGCATGGTCGCCAGTGCCACCGACGAGGCCCGCCAGGAGCTGGCGACCCAGAACATCGACCTCAGCGCAACCGGCCATCCGAAGGCCGAAATCACCCCGGCCGGCGAACTGCTGATCGACGGCAAGACCGTGGCGACGACCGACGAGCAGCGCAAACTGCTGCAGGACTACCGCAAGGGCATCATCGATGTGGCCGAGGCCGGCATGGCCATCGGCACCCAGAGCGCCGACCTCGCCGGCAAGGCCGTGGCCGAGGCGATCTCGGGCATCTTCAGCGGCGAGCCCGACCGCATCGAACAGCGCGTCCAGGCCGAAGCGAAGAAGATCGAGACCTCGGCGTTGATGTTGTGCGAACGCCTTCCTGCGCTGAAAGAGGCGCAGGACCGCCTGAGCGCAGTGCTGCCCGAGTTCGCGCCCTACGCCAAGCTCGACATGGACGCCATCAAGGACTGCCGAGCGGACATCGGCGACAGCGTGACCGGGCAGCAGGCGCTGCAGAACGAGATCCGCGAGGACATCCGCGGCGCGGTGCGTGCCGCGGTCCAGGAGGCCACTGCGGAAATGCGCACCGGCGAGGCTGCGGAGGCCGAGGCCGCCGGCACCAGCGAGCAGCGCTGACCAGCCAGCCCCCGGGCGGGGGCGGCCTCAGCCCCCGCCGCCGCCCGCGACGATCCCGCCACGGGTCAGCGTCGCGGGGTCGAGCAGGCGCTGGAGCCGTTCGCGCGACAGTCCGCTGTCTTCCGCCGCCACCTCCAGCACCGGCCGCCCTTCGCGGTACGCGCGCTTGGCGATGGCCGCAGCGCGCTCGTAGCCGATCTCCGGGTTGAGTGCGGTGGCGAGAATGGGGTTCCGGGCCAGTGCGTCGGCCACACGGTCCGGACAGAACCGCAGCCCGGCCACCGCATCGTCGGCCAACGCACGCATCGCGTTCGCCAGCAGGCCGATGCTGTCCAGCAGGTTCGCCGCGATCAGCGGCAACATCACGTTGAGCTGGAAATTGCCGCTCTGCCCGGCGACGGTCACTGCCGTGTGGTGGCCCATCACCTGGGCGCAGACCATGCACACCGCCTCGGGGATCACCGGGTTGACCTTGCCGGGCATGATCGAACTGCCCGGCTGCAGCGCCGGCAGCTCGATCTCCCCCAGGCCCGCCAGGGGGCCGGAATTCATCCAGCGCAGGTCGTTGGTGATCTTCATCAGCGCCACCGCCAGGGCGTTGAGCTGGCCGGAGAGCTCCACCGCATCGTCCTGCGCGGCGATCCCTTCGAAGCGGTCCTTGGCCGCCGCGAAGCGCAACCCGGTCTCGGCCGACAGCGCCTTGGCCATGCGCCGGCCGAACTGAGGATGGGCGTTGATGCCGGTGCCGATCGCGGTGCCGCCGATCGGCAGCCGGCGCAGGCGCTTGCCGGCGTCGTCGATCCTCGCCTGGGCCGACTCCAGCTGCGCGGCCCACGCACCCAGCTCCTGGGCGAAGGACAGCGGCATGGCATCCATCAGATGCGTGCGCCCCGTCTTCACCAGCCCGCCGGCCTCGCGGGCACGGGTGCGGATGGTGTCGCGCAGGTGCCCCAGGGCCGGGAGCAGGTCTTCGGCCACCGCCAGCGCGGCACCCACGCGGATCGCGGTGGGCACCACGTCGTTCGAACTCTGTCCCAGGTTCACCTCGTCGTTGGGGTGCACGCGGCCGCGCAGCGCACGGCCGGCGAGCGTCGCGACCACCTCGTTGGCGTTCATGTTGCTGGACGTCCCGGAGCCGGTCTGGAACACGTCCACAGGGAAGTGGGCATCGTGCTCGCCCGCCGCCACCGCGCGCGCGGCGCGGGCGATGGCCACGGCCCGGCGCCGCGGCAGCAGGTCCAGACCGGCATTGACCTCGGCGGCGGCGGCCTTGATCAGCCCGAGCGCGCGCAGGAAACCGCGCGGCATGGGCCCGCCGCCGATCCGGAAGTTCTGCAGGGCACGCTGGGTCTGGGCGCCCCACAGCGCCTCGGCGGGCACCTGCAGCTCGCCCATGCTGTCGTGCTCGGTGCGGAACCCGGCGTCCTGATCACCGCCATGGGCGCGGGCGGAGCTGGCCGCCGCGGTGCTGCGGCCCGATGCGGTGTTGCGGCGCGGCCGCACTGGATTCCGGCTCATCGACTCGTCTCCCGTCTGGCAATGCCCCGAGCATAGCGCCGGCCGCATCGACAATGGCCGGTACAATGGCCGGCCCGCCGCGCCCTCCGCACCCTGCGCCCGCCCTGCCACGAGCCCCGCCATGTCCGATTCGCAGCTTCTCGCCCTCTCTCCGCTCGACGGCCGCTATGCCGGCAAGGTCGACGCCCTGCGGCCGATCTTCTCCGAGTACGGTCTGATCAAGGCGCGCGTGAAGGTGGAGGTGGAATGGCTGCTGGCCCTGGCCGCGGAACCCGCCATCGTCGAACTGCCGGCGTTTTCCGACGACGCCATCCTGCGCCTGCGCCGCCTGGCCGCGGAGCTGTCGCCGGCCGATGCGGCGCGGGTGAAGGAGATCGAGCGCACCACCAACCACGACGTGAAAGCGGTGGAGTACTTCATCAAGGAACGCCTCAAGGACGACACCGAACTGGCGCCGGCCCTGGAATTCGTGCATTTCGCCTGCACCAGCGAGGACATCAACAACCTCAGCTACGCGCTGATGCTCAGCGAGGCGCGCCAGCACGTGCTGCTGCCGAAGCTCGACGAACTGGTGCAGCGCCTGCGCGCCACGGTGCATGCCACCGCCGAGCTGCCCATGCTCTCGCGCACCCACGGGCAGACCGCCTCGCCGACCACGGTGGGCAAGGAGCTGGCGAACGTGGTCGCGCGCCTGCAGCGCCAGGGCGAGACGCTCGCGCTGGCCGCCATGCCGGGCAAGATCAACGGCGCGGTGGGCAACTACAACGCCCACGTCGTGGCCTATCCCGAAGTGGACTGGCCGGTGTTCTCGCGCCGCTTCGTGGAGTCGCTGGGCCTGGAATGGCAGGCCTACACCACCCAGATCGAGCCGCACGACGGCATCGCCGAGTTCTGCGACGCGCAGAAGCGCATCGACACCATCTGCATCGACCTGTGCCGCGACATCTGGGGCTATATCTCGCTGGGCTATTTTCGGCAGGCGGTGAAGGCCGGCGAAGTGGGCAGCTCGACCATGCCGCACAAGGTCAACCCGATCGACTTCGAGAACGCCGAGGGCAATTTCGGCATCGCCAACGCCCTGCTGGAGCATTTCGCCGCCAAGCTGCCGATCAGCCGCTGGCAGCGCGACCTCACCGACTCCACCGTGCTGCGCGCGCTGGGCACCGCCTTCGGCCATGCGCTGATCGGCTTCGATGCGCTGCTGCGCGGGCTCAACAAGCTCAGCCCCAACCCCGAGCGGCTGGCGGCGGACCTGGACGCGTCCTGGGAAGTGCTCGCCGAAGCCGTGCAGACCGTGATGCGCCGCTACGGCCTGCCCAGCCCCTACGAACAACTCAAGGCGCTGACCCGCGGCCAGGGCATCGATGCCGAATCGATGCGCGGCTTCATCCAGAGCCTCGACCTGCCCGCCGACGCCAGGCGCCGCCTGCTGGAGATGACGCCGGGCAGCTACACCGGCCTGGCGGCCTCGCTGGCGAAGGACATATGAGCCCGCGCTCCCTGCCGCTCGCGCTGGCGCTCTGCGCCCTGAGCGCCTGCACACCGGCTGCGCGCGCGCCGACCGCTCCGCCTGCGCAGGCGGCCGCGGCGCCCGCGGCGGCGGCGCGCTCGGCCGAGACCGACGTCGCGCCCTGCCCGCTCGACGCCAGCGCGATGGACGGCTGGAACGACCGCGCCCCGCCGCGCAGGATCCATGGCAACACCTACTACGTCGGCACCTGCGGGATCGCGGCGATCCTGGTGGTCGGCGCGGAGGGATCCATCCTCATCGACGGCGGCACCGAACAGGCGCCGGAGGCGATCCTCGCCAACATCCGCGCGCTGGGCTTCGCGTCCGAGGATGTCGAAGTCCTGCTCAATACCCACGAGCACAGCGACCACGCCGGAGGATTCGCCGCCCTGCAGCGCGCCACGGGTGCGCCGCTGCTGGCACGCGCACAGGCCGTGGAGACGCTGCGCAGCGGCAAGTCCGGGCGGGATGATCCGCAGTTCGGGCATCTGACCGGGTTCCCGGGTGTGGCGGATGTGCGTGCACTGCCGGCGGATGGCCGGGTGCGTCTGGGCGAGCTGACGCTGCAGGCGCATGCCACGCCCGGCCACGCCCCCGGCGGCACCAGCTGGACCTGGCGCAGCTGCGACGAGGCCGGGCGCTGCCTGGACATCGCCCATGTCGACAGCCATACGGCGATCTCGGACGCGTCGTATCGATTCGGCGAGCATCCGGCCTACGTCGCCGACTTCACGGACAGCATCGACCGGGTCGCCTCCCTGCCCTGCGACCTGCTGATCACCCCGCACCCGATCGCCAGCAATCTGCTCGCGCGCTTCCATGGCGACGCGCCGCTGGTCGATGCCGGTGCCTGCCGCCGCTTCGCGGACGCCGCGCGCCGCCAACTGCAAACAAGGCTGTCCACCGAGGCGGCAGGAGACCGGCCATGATCGAGATCGATGCCGCAGGCCGCTCGCCGCTGGGCATGCCCGCGGCCGAGTTCCTGCGCGACTACTGGCAGAAGCGCCC
>ERZ1066122.2800-NODE-2800-length-10904-cov-6.527330_pt1 | contig 10904 bp, 9 predicted proteins | sample MGYA00382769_ERZ1066122 | MGnify/ENA primary metagenome ERZ1066122 (study PRJEB33369, sample SAMEA5778352) | biofilm metagenome | biome: Industrial cooling water; feature: Water cooling tower basin; material: Biofilm | place: United Arab Emirates | collected...
GGGCAGGCGCGGTCCGAGGCTGAGGCGCGACCGGTGCTGCCGGTCGAGAAGGTTGCCGACAACGTCTTCTTTTCGGGCGACCATGCCACCGTCGGGGGCCGTGCAGGGCTGGACGAGCCTGTCACCGACGTGCCTGCGCCCGAGGGCCAGCGTATCAACATGGTGACGGCGATCCGCCGTGTGCTCGACCAGGAGCTGGAGGCGAACCCGCGCGTGCTGGTGTTCGGCGAGGACGTCGGGCCGAAGGGCGGCGTTCATGCGGTTACGCTCGGGCTACAGGAGAAGTTCGGGCACGGCCGCGTGTTCGACACCAGCCTCAACGAAGAGGGGATCGTCGGACGTGCGGTCGGCATGGCGATGGCCGGGCTGATGCCGGTGCCCGAAATCCAGTTCCGCAAATATGCCGAGCCGGCGACCGAGCAGATCAACGATTGCGGGACGATGCGGTGGCGAACGGCAAACCATTTCGCCGCGCCGATGGTGCTGCGGGTGCCCGGCGGCTTCTTCAAGTGCGGCGATCCCTGGCACAGCCAGACCAATGAGGTGCAGTTCGTGCACAATCCGGGCTGGCTGGTGGCGGTCCCGAGCAATGCGGAGGACGCGGTCGGGCTGCTGCGCGGGGCGCTGCGCGGCAACGATCCGGTGCTGTTCTTCGAGCACCGCGCCATGCTGGACGACAGCTGGGCGCGGCGACCGTGGCCGGGGGACGCCTATGTCCTGCCGTTCGGACGGGCGAAGAAGACGCGCGAGGGTGACCGGATCACGATCGTCACATGGGGCGCGATGGTCCCTCGCTGCGAGGCGGCGGCGGAGGGGGTCAGCGCCGACGTGATCGACCTGCGCACGCTGATGCCTTGGGACAAGGAGATGGTGCTCGACAGTGTGCAGCGGACGCGGCGCTGCCTCATCGCGCACGAGGACCTGCGCACGGGTGGCTTCGGCGCGGAGATCGCCGCAGTGGTCGCGGACGAGGCGTTCCTCGACCTCGATGCGCCGGTCGCTAGGGTGACCATGCCGGACATCCCCTCGCCGCATCATCCGGCGCTGCTGGAAGCAGCGGTGCCGAGTGTCGCGCGGATCAAGGCCGAGATCGACCGGCTGGTGGGCTTCTGACGTGATCGACGTTCGCGTTCCCGACGAGCAGGAAGGCACCAAGGCCGTGGTGCGCGCCTGGCTGAAGCAGGTCGGCGACGTGGTGGCGGAGAACGATCCGCTGGTGGAGCTCGAGACCGACAAGGTGACGCAGGAGGTGCCGGCGCCGGCGGCTGGGGTGCTGAGCGAGATCCTGCTGAACACGGATGCTGAGGCGGTGCCGGGAGCGGTGCTTGGTCGAATCTCTGCTGATGCAGAACGCGCTCGTCCTGAGCGGAGCGAAGCGCAGTCGAAGGGCGTGGCTCGTGACGAGCGCCCTTCGACTGCGCCGCTTGCAGCGGCTCCGCTCAGGACGAGCGTGAGTGGCGACGTGGAAACTCGCCTGTCCCCGTCCGTTCGGCGGGCGCTGCAGCAGCATGACATCGATCCCTCCCGCGTCCAGGGCACGGGTCGCAACGGGCGGATCACGCGTGAGGACGTGGACCGGGCCGTCGAACTCGCCACCGTGTCGCACGTCGATGCGGGCCCGAAGCCGATCGCACAGCCGCGGGTCGCGGAGAGCAACTGGTCACCGCAGGACATCCCGCACGATCGGATGCGGCTGAAGATAGCGGAGAACATGGTCCGCGCCGTCAGCGACGCGCCGCATGTCACTGCGCTGTTCGAAGCCGACTTCTCCGCGATCGCCGCGCACAAGAAGGCGCTGGCGGACCGTGGCGTGAAGCTCAGCTATACCGCCTACCTCATCAAGGCGGCGGCCGAAGCCATGGCGGTCGCGCCGGCGATCAACGGGCGGTGGACCGAGGATCGGATCGCCGTGTCGCCGACCATCGACATTGGGGTCGGAACGGCGCTCGGCGACAAGGGGCTGGTCGTCCCGGTGGTCAAGAACGCCGGTGCGCTCAGCCTTGAGGAGATTGGCGCCCGGCTCGACGACCTCACCAGCCGCGCGCGGGAAGGCCGGCTCACCGGCTCAGACGTGTCCGGCGGCAGCTTCACCATCTCCAACCATGGCGTGTCCGGTTCGTTGCTCGCAGCGCCGATCATCATCCACCAGGGCCAGGCGGCGATCCTCGGCGTCGGCAAGCTGGAGAAGCGCGTCGTGGTCCGCGAGGTGAACGGCCAGGACGCGATCCTCATCCGGCCGATGGCCTACGTGACCCTCACCATCGATCATCGGGTGGTCGACGGGCACCAGACGAACGCGTGGCTGACGCGCTTCGTCGAGGTGCTGGAAAACTGGCCCGCAGCTTAGGCAACACTCGCGCTTCCCAGCCGTTGGGCGATCAACGGAATGGAGGTTAGCACCATGGCCAGCAAGCAGGATCCGCAGATCGACGTGATCGCGGTTGAGGTCGACGAAATCATCATGGTCTCCGACGACGACGGAGCCGCCTCCGGTGCGCCCTTCATCGGGTCAGGCGCACAGGGTTCCAGCGATCAGCTGATTGCCGAACGGCCTCAGTCCTACTCGAACCGGCAGACTGGACGGCAGGATCGCGGCCGCAAGGACGGAAGCGGTGCGGGGCGCGCGATGGCAGGACTCGGCCTCGCTGCCGCCACGGCGGGCGCTGCATTCTTTTTCGCGAAGAAGATGGGCCAGCAGCAGGATGGTGAACTCGGCGATGGCCCGAACATCTCCGACGCCCCGGATCACGTGCTCCGCGGCAAGGCCTGGGAAAAGGCGCGCAATACCAGCAACGAACAGCCGCTGGTCGGCCGGACGGTGACGATCAACCGGCCGCGCCAGGAGCTGTACGAGCGCTGGCGCGACTTCACCCGCTTCCCCGAGTTCATGGACAATGTCCGCGAGATCGAGAAGCTGGACGACAAGCGCTCCCGCTGGTCGATCGAGGCTCCGTTGGGCGCCACGGTGCAGGTGATCACGCGAATCGTCGAGGACGTGCCCGGCGAGACCATCGCCTGGGTCAGCGAGCCCGACAGCCAGATCGAGACGGACGGCCGGGTCGAGTTTGCGGACGCGCCTCCGGGCCGCGGTACTTATGTCCGTCTGCTGATCCGCTACAAACCGCCGGCCGGAACCCTCGGCCGCGCGATCGCCAAGGTGATGCAGCGTGAACCCAACGTCCAGACGCGCCGCGACCTCCGTCGGTTCAAGCAGCTGATGGAGACGGGCGAGATCGCGACCAATGCCTCCCCGGCGGGCCGCAAGGCCGACAATCCCCCGACCGAAACGCACGCTTGAGGAGACGCACGAGATGCGCGCAGTAACCTGGCAAGGCCGTCACGACATCCGCGTCGAAACCGTTCCCGATCCGGTGATCGTCAATCCTCGCGATTGCATCATCAAGGTGACCTCGACCGCCATCTGCGGGTCCGACCTGCACCTGTATGACGGCTACATTCCCGGCATGCGGGCCGGCGACATCGTCGGCCACGAGTTCATGGGCGAGGTGGTCGAGACCGGCGCTGAGTCTACGCTGAAGAAAGGGCAGCGGATCGTCGTGCCGTTCCCGATCGCGTGCGGCGAGTGCTTCTTCTGCGGCAAGCAGCAGTTCTCCGCCTGCGACAACACCAATCCGGCGACGACCTCCGATCCGTCCGAAACCGGCTACGGTTATCCGATGGCCGGGATCTTCGGTTATTCGCACCTGACCGGCGGCTATGCCGGGGGGCAGGCGGAATATGTCCGCGTACCCTTCTCCGATGTTGGGCCCCTGGTGATCCCGGACCATCTCGAAGACGACAAGGTGCTGTTCCTGACCGACATCCTGCCCACCGGCTGGATGGCGGCGGAGAATTGCGACATCGAGGAAGGGGACACGGTTGCCGTCTTCGGCTGCGGCCCCGTCGGCCTGTTCGCCATCCAGAGCGCACGCGTGCTGGGCGCTCACCGGGTGATCGCCATCGACCACTATCCGCGCCGCCTGGAGCTGGCCAAGCAGATGGGCGCCGAGGTGCTCGACTATCGCGAGGTCGAGGTGCTCGAGGCACTGAAGGAGATGACAGGCGGCATCGGCCCGGATGCGGTGATCGACGCGGTCGGCATGGAGGCGCACGGCCTGGCGATCGACAACATCCTCGACACGGTGAAGGCGCACACCTTCCTCGGTACGGATCGGGGCCATGTGCTCCGCCAGGCGATCATGGCCTGCCGCAAGGGCGGGCGCGTGTCGGTGCCGGGCGTCTATGGCGGCGTGATCGACAAGTTCCCGGTCGGCGCCTTCATGGAGAAGGGCCTGACCATGAAGACCGGCCAGACGCACGTGCACCGCTACCTGAAGCCGCTGCTGGCGCTGATCGAGGAGGGCAAGCTCGACACCACCTTCCTCATCTCGCATCGCGAACCGCTGGAGAAGGCGGCGGAGCTCTACCGCCACTGGCACGACGAGCAGGACACCTACACCAAGATTGTCATGAAGCCGGAGATGGCCATGCCGAAGGTGGAGCCCGCGCAGCGCGAAATGGCGACGGCCTGAGGGAGAGCGCCATGGCGAACAAACTCGCGATCGTCACCGGCGCGTCCACCGGCATCGGGCTGGAGATTGCCCGGCTTGCCGCGGCGGAGGGCTACGATCTGCTCGTTGCTGCGGATACGCCCTTCGTGGACGCCACGCCGGCGCTGAAGAACGAAGGCGTGAACGTCGAGGCAATCGAGGCGGACCTCGCGACCGAGCAGGGCGTGCGGCAGCTGCTCGATCGGCTGGGCGAGCGCCCTGTGGACGTGCTGGTCGCCAACGCCGGGCACGGGCTCGGAGGTGCGTTCCTGGAACAGGAACCGCAGGACTGGCGGCACGTAATCGACACCAACGTGACCGGCACTCTGCTTCTGATCCAGCCGATCGCGCGGCGTATGGCGGAGCGCGGCGATGGGCGTATCCTCGTCGTCGGCTCCATCGCCGGCCACCTCGCAGGCTCGTTCCAGGCGGTCTACAACGGCACCAAGGCCTTCATCGACAGCTTCTCTGCGGCGCTTGGCAACGAGCTGAAGGACTCGGGCGTGACGGTCACCTGCCTGAAACCCGGTGCGACCGAGACCGAGTTCTTCGACCGCGCCGACATGGAAGACACCAAGATCGGTCAGGCCAAGAAGGACGATCCGGCGGACGTTGCCAAGACTGGCTGGGAAGCCATGAAGTCCGGCGAGACGGCGGTCACGCACGGCCTCCACAACAAGCTGCAGGTCGCGGCGGCGTGTATCCTGCCGGAGTCCGTCACTGCCGCCATGCACCGCAATCAGGCGGAGCCCGGAAGCGGCGAGTAGATCGTTCCCGCTGCGGAACAGGCTGGACCGCCGCGGGTTCGCTCCTCATGGAAAGCCGCACCGGGCTCAGCGAAGCCCAATTCGTCCGCCGCGTACTGATCATCATCGGACTGGTTGCGCTCGCGCTGTTGGCGTGGTCGCTCCGAACGGTGCTGCTGATGGTGTTTGGCGCCATCGTGGTCGCCACTCTGTTTCGCGCCTTGTCGGCACAGTTCGAGAAGTTGCGACTGCCGTCCGGTGCTGCGCTGGCTATGTCGGTGCTGACGGTCTTCGGCGTGGTCGGCGTTTCTGTCGCCCTATTCGGAGCTCAGGTGGCGGAGCAGACGGAGAGCCTGACCCAGGCGGTGCCGAAAGCCTGGGAAACGCTGCGGGGCCGCATCGAGGGCTTCGGCCTCGGCATCGACCTGGACCAGCTAAATCCTGCTGGAAAGGCGAGCGGCCTGGCCTCCACCGCCGGCAACTTCCTCATGTCGGTCGGCTCCGGGCTGGCCGACGCTCTCCTCATCATCGTCGGCGGCATCTTCATCGCTGCGAGCCCCCGTTTCTACCGGGTCGGTGCGGTGAAGCTGGTTCCGGAACATCGGCGGCATCTGATCTGGACTGCCCTGGAGGATAGCGGAAAGGCGCTTCAATTGTGGTTGAAGGCGCAGCTGCTCACGATGCTGCTGGTCGGCATCGTCACGGGCCTGGGGCTGTGGCTGATCGGCATCCCTTCATGGCTCGCGCTGGCGCTGCTCGCGGCGTTGCTCGAGTTCGTGCCATATGTCGGACCGGTGCTGGCGGCGATCGCGGCGGTGCTGATCGCCGCTGCCATCGACCCGCAACTCGCGCTGTGGACCGTGGGCGTGTACCTCGTCGTCCAGCAGATCGAGGGCAATCTGCTGCAGCCGCTACTGCAGCAATGGGCTGTCGATCTGCCCGGCGCGGTGTTGCTGTTCTCGCTGCTGGCGTGCGGCACCCTGTTCGGCGCGCTGGGTGTGATCTTCGCCGCGCCGCTGACCGTGGTCATCTACGTGCTGGTCAAGCGCCTCTACGTCCGCGAGGCGCTCGAAACGGCAACCCCCATACCCGGCGAGGATAAGGGAGACGAGGCCAGGGCCTGATCAGGTCCGGGCCGAGAGCTTCCCGACAACATTGTCGTAGGCGTGCAGCGCCTTGTCGGTGGCTGCCCTGACCGCGGCTTCGACGGTAGGGGCCTCGGCCGTTCCGGCCACCGGCTTGAGGTTTTCCGGGCGCAGCTCGACCGAGCACTTCTTGTCCCGTGTCCCACCCTTGCTGGCATTTACGTCACCCACGTGCACCTCCACCCGGGTGAGCCGGTCCGCGACCCTGCTCAGCCTGCCACTGACGATTTCCTCGATCTGCTCGGTAGGCGCTTCGCTCGGCGTGAGCTGATTGTCCCGGTTTACCTGGATGAGCACGTTCTTCTCCTTTTCTCGCCACCCAACCGGAACGAACGGCCCGAAAACCGGTGCCTTCCTGAATCTTGCCCTGCCCCGATACTTGCTCTTGTGGCACCAACCGCGAACAAGGCAGCGGGAGGGTCGGCAGATGGGGCGTTACTTCTGGACCGCACTGAGATGGCTGTGGGGCATCATGTTCGTCGGGAATGGCGTGATGCTGCTGCTGAGCCTGTTGGGCCTCGCGGAAGATCCGTTCGTGCAACCCACGCCGGAAGCACGGGCCTGGTACGACGGGCTTTTCAGCGCACCATTTCTGACCTTGCTGCTCGGGCTCGCGTTCCTGGTCGGCGGCTTGCTGATGTCCTTGAAACGCACGGCACCTCTCGGGCTGGCGCTCGTCGCCGGTCCGGTTGCCGTCATCGTGGCCTACCATTTCAGCATGACCGGCTTGGTCGCTTGGGGACTGTTCACGGCAGTCGTCCAAGGCTTGTTGATGTGGCGGTTCCGCTCGGCTTACGAGCCGCTGTGGAGCTACAAGGATCGGAGCTGACGCATGCGCCTTGCGCTCAAGACGACCACCTACGCCATCACGCACTTCGTGGTTGCCATCGCGGTGGCCTACGCCTTGACCCGTGACTGGCGGATCGCGATCGCCATCGGGCTGATCGAGCCTGCCGCGCAGACCGTAGCCTACTTCTTCCACGAGCGGGTCTGGGAGCGCTTCTCGCCTGCAACCGCCCCGGTGAAGCGCCACCTCCATTAGGGCTGGAACGGCGCCCGCCGCCGCCCGTTCGGCTTCGGCCTGAGCGGAGGATCGAGTGGCGACTGCAGTAAGGGAACGGCCGGCCGACGAGGCGTCGGCCAAGGTACCCGATGGGCCTGCGAAGCTTGAGGTCGGTGAGACGGCCGCAGTGCTGCTGACGGCTGCGGAGACTCGGGACGTCATCTTCATCGCGGCGGACGAGCCGCGCGCTCTGGAAATCGTCCGGGCGCTGCAGGGGGGTGCGCCGGAAGCCGGCGTGGTTTTCTGTCCTGGGAGCGACGCGCTGCCGGGCGACTCCGCGCCTCCTTCGCCGGCGAATGTGGGGCAACGGACTGCGGCCTTGCGCCAGGTTCGTGCGGCGCAGCAGAGCTTGGAACGGCCGCGCATCATCCTGGTCAGCACCGGAGAGGCTGCCGGGCGTCTCTACGCCGCGCCGGACCAGTTCGATGCCGCACCTCCGCTGGTCCGCGTGAGCGAGCCGATCGACCTCGAAGCGTTCGCGGCGCTGTTGCACGACATCGGCTATGTCAACGACGACCGGGTGGACGAGCCGGGCGAGGTAGCCGCGCGCGGGCAGGTGATCGACGTCTTTCCTGCCGATGCCGGCGAGCCTTACCGCATCGAGGCGCTGGATGGCGCGGTTGCGTCCATCCGGTCCTACGATCCAGGGAGCCAGCTGACGACCGCCGAATGCGACCAGTTGGAATTGGGCCGGGTTTGCGAGCCGGCAATCGGGCAGGGAGTCACGCTGCTGGACCATCTTCCCGGTGCCGCAGTCGCACTCGATGCAAAGGCGGACAGCCGCCGGTCCAAATCCCTCGCCCTGGCGGCCGACGCCGCACGCAGGCGGCCCCAGCGCGCTCTGCGGGATGTCTGCCCGGACGAGCGCTGGTCGGCCGCTCTGGCCGAGCATGACGTCATCGAACTGACCGGCAACTTCGGGGACCCGCCGCCGCGCTTCGTCGAACTGCGCTCGCCGGTGCGGGCGTTCACGAAGGCGGCGCGCGAGGCGCTGGACGCGGGCGAGCGCCTGCTTCTGCTCGGCACTGCTCGCGATCTGCGTTTCATTGCACGGCGGGTCACGAAGGCACTCAAGACCGAACCGAAAATGGTCGGGAGCTGGGCGGAGGCCGTCGCGGCGAAGCCCGGGTCCGTGCTCACGCTCGAGATGCCGGTGCCCCGAGGCTTCCGCTTCAACGGCGTCATCGCGATCGCCGCGGAGGACCTGCTCGGTAGCCGAGCGCAACGCGACGACGACCAGGCCCTCGGCACCGACACGCAGGTCTTCGACTTTGGCGAGATCCGCATCGGCGATGTGGTCGTCCACGAGGATCATGGCATCGCGGTCGTCGCAGGGCTGCAGGAACTGCCTGACGAGGGCGGCGATGCCATCGTGCTACGCTTCGCCGGGGACAACCGCCGCCTGGTTCCCGTCGCGGAGGCGAGCCGCCTGTGGCGCTACGGGGCGGACGAGGATGCCGTTACGCTGGACAAGCTGGACGGCTCGAGCTGGGAAAAGCGCCGACAGGAGATTGCTGCTGCTGTTGCGGAAACCGCACGCGGGCTCGTGCAACTCGCTGCTGAGCGGATGAAGCAGACCGCGCCGGTGCTGGAGCCGGAACCCGCCGCCTACGAACGCTTTGCCGGCGGCTTCCCCTACACCGTGACTGCGGACCAGGCCCGCGCCATCGAGGCAGTGCGTGCCGACCTGTCCTCGGGCAAGCCGATGGACCGGCTGGTCATCGGTGACGTCGGCTACGGCAAGACGGAGGTGGCGCTGCGGGCCGCTGCAATGGCCGCACTCGCGGGCAAGCAGGTGGCGCTGGCGGCGCCGACGACGGTTCTGGCGCGCCAGCATCTGGAGACATTCCGCGATCGCTTCCATGGCGCCGGCGTAGAAGTCGCCGGCTTGTCTCGCCTTTCCAGTGCCGCCGAGAAGAAACGAGTGGTTGCTGGGCTGAGGGACGGCACGATCCGAGTGGTCGTCGGAACCGGCGCGGTGGCGGGGAAGGCGGTCGTCTATCAGGACCTTGCCCTCGTCATCATCGACGAGGAGCAGCGGTTCGGGGCTGCGGACAAGACCAGGCTGCGCGACATGGGCGCCGGGCATGTGCTGACGCTCAGCGCCACCCCCATTCCCCGCACGCTGCAGAATGCACTCATCGGTCTTCAGCAGATGTCGGTCATCGCGACGCCGCCAGCCAAGCGCCAGCCGATCCGCACCAGCGTCGGCAGCTTCGACGAGCAGACTGTGCGCAGCGCCTTGCTTCGGGAGCGCAGCCGCGGCGGCCAGAGCTTTGTCGTAGTGCCCCGGATCGAGGACATCGAGCCAATGGCGGAGCGGCTGCGAACGCTCGCGCCGGAACTGGAGCTGCTGCAGGCGCACGGCAAGATGGCCGCGGCCGACATCGATGAAGCCATGGTGCGCTTCGCGGGCGGGGACGGGGACGTGCTGCTCGCCACCAACATCATCGAGGCCGGGCTGGACGTGCCGCGCGCGAATACGATGATCGTGTGGAAGGCCGACCGGTTCGGCCTGTCCCAGCTGCACCAGCTGCGCGGGCGGGTAGGGCGGGGCGCCCGGCGCGGGCAGATCTACCTGCTGACCGACCCGGACGCGGAGATCGCGCCGCGCACCCTGGCGCGGCTCAACACGCTGCAGGCCTTCGACCGGCTCGGCGCCGGCTTTGCGATCAGCGCCCGCGACCTCGACATGCGCGGCGCGGGCGACCTGCTGAGCGACGAACAATCGGGGCACATGAAGCTGATCGGCGTCGACCTGTACCAGCACCTGCTGGAGGCAGCGCTTCGCGAAGCGCGCGGCGAGACCGTGGACGATTGGACGCCTGTGCTGAACCTCGGCGTGGGCGGACGACTTGATCCGGAATGGATCCCGGAGGAGGAGACCCGCATCGGGCTCTACATCCGGCTGGCGCGGATCGGTGACGTCGACGGCCTGGACGCATTCGAGGACGAGCTTGCGGATCGTTTCGGCGAGTTGCCGGCGAACGTCCAGAGCCTCCTTGCCGTGGCACGGGTACGTGTGCTGGCTCGATCCGCCGCGATCGAGAAGATCGACGCCGGTCCTGCGGCGATCGCCTTTACTCCTCGCGGCGACATGCCGAAGCCCGCCGCCGGGCTGGAGGCAAAGGGCGAACGGCTGCTGCTGAAGGAAGCCCTCGACGATGCCGTCGAGCGGCTGGCACGGATCGAAGCGGTGCTCAGCGAGATGACTGAGTAGCGGCGCTCCGTCAGGGCTGCTCCTCGAGCTGCCTAGAAGGCGCTCAGCCCGGTGATCGCGCGTCCCAGGATCAGCGCGTGGACGTCGTGCGTCCCTTCGTAGGTGTTCACCGTTTCCAGGTTCAGCGCGTGGCGGATGACCTGGTACTCGGCGCTGATCCCGTTGCCGCCATGCATGTCG
>ERZ1066122.2801-NODE-2801-length-10899-cov-5.946975_pt1 | contig 10899 bp, 7 predicted proteins | sample MGYA00382769_ERZ1066122 | MGnify/ENA primary metagenome ERZ1066122 (study PRJEB33369, sample SAMEA5778352) | biofilm metagenome | biome: Industrial cooling water; feature: Water cooling tower basin; material: Biofilm | place: United Arab Emirates | collected...
CGAACCCGACATAGGCGAAGAAGATCGTCGCCGCCGCGCCGACCGCGCCGATGCCCGACCCGAAACCGCCGAACAGGCCGGCCGGCAGGAAGGGGTTGAACTTGTCGGGATCGAAATAGGCGCTGGTCAGCGTGAGGCCGATGAAGGCCGTCAGCGCGGTGATCTTGATCGCCACCAGCACGGCATTGACGCGCGCGCTCTCGGTGGTGCCGATCATCAGCAGCCAGGTGACGAGCAGCGCGATGCAGAGCGCCGGCAGGTTGATGAACCCGCCCGCTGCCCCGCCCAGCGCCAGCGGCCCGGCGCTGAGCCAGGCGGGCAATTGTATGCCGAGGAATTCATTGAGAATCGTCCCGCTGAAATAGCCCGACCAGCCGACCGAGACCGCCGATGCGGCGATGGCGTATTCGAGGACCAGGGCCCAGCCCACCGTCCACGCCAGGAATTCGCCCATGGTGGCATAGCTGTAGGTGTAGGCGGACCCCGCGACCGGGATCATGGCGGCGATTTCGGCATAGCACAAAGCGGCGACGATGCAGACGGCGCCGGCGATGATGAAGGCCAGCATCAGGCCGGGTCCAGCCTTCTGCGCGCCGGCCGCAGTCAGCACGAAGATACCCGTGCCGATGATGCAACCAATTCCGAAGAGAGTGAGCTGGACCGCGCCGAGCGAGCGATGCAGCGATTTCTTTTCCGCTGTCGCCAGGATGGCGTCGAGCGGTTTGACCCGGTCTAGAAACATTATCGATTATCCTCCCATTGGCGCACCATGGACGCGGCACAGCCGGAATGGGCCGGGAAGCTAACGCAATGCGCTGGCCATGCAAGGCGTAAAACCGGGCTTTCCCCGCACAGGTCGCGCGTCTAGAAGCGCGCCCCATGTCCACGACCTTCAAGCTCGACACCGGGACCAGCCGCGCGACGCCGACGCCGCAGCCGATGCGGCGCCTGACGGTGCCGGCCATCCGGGCCCACAAGGCCGACGGCGAAACCCGCGAGCCGCTGGTGATGCTGACCGCCTACACCGCGCGCCAGGCCCAGCTGCTCGACACGCATTGCGACCTGCTGCTGGTCGGGGATTCGCTGGCCCAGGTAATCTACGGCCTGCCTTCGACCATTCCGGTCACGCTGGAAATGATGGCTAATCATGCCGCCGCCGTCGTGCGCGGCAGCTATCACGCGGTGGTGGTGGTCGACATGCCCTTCGGCTCCTACGAAGCCTCGCCCCAGCAGGCTTTCGAAAGCGCGGCCTTCCTCCTCAAGCAGAGCGGCGCGGCGGCAGTGAAACTGGAAGGCGGGGCGCAGATGGCCGAAACCGTCGCCTTCCTGTCACAGCGCGGCATCCCGGTCATGGGCCATGTCGGGCTGACCCCTCAGGCGGTCAACATGCTCGGCGGTTATGCCGCGCGCGGTCGCAGCGAGGCGGAAGCGGACAAGATCGTCGGCGATGCCCGCGCGCTCGACGAAGCCGGTGCCTTCGCCATCGTGATCGAGGGCGTGGTCGAGCCGATCGCCATCGCCGCGACCGAGGCGGTGTCGTGTCCCACCATCGGCATCGGCGCTTCGACCCGCTGCGACGGCCAGGTGCTGGTTACCGAGGACATGCTCGGAATGTTCGAGCGGACACCGCGGTTCGTGAAACGCTACGAGGATCTCGCCAGCGTTATCTCCAAGGCAGCGGAACATTACGCCGCCGAAGTGCGTTCCCGCGCATTCCCGACTGCCGAACAGACCTATCAGCCCAAGGACTGAAGACCCCCATGACCAATCTGATACGCTATTACGGGTTTTCCGTCGCCTTCACGCTCGTCTGCCTCGGCCTCGGTGCGTGGTATGGCTGGAGCAGCACCGGCACGCTGGGGGGAACCGCCGCATTGCTGTGGATCGTCGTGGTGCTTTCGGTCCTCGAGATTTCGCTGAGCTTCGACAATGCGGTCATCAATGCCTCGGTACTCAAGGAAATGGACGAGGTCTGGCAACGCCGGTTCCTGACCTGGGGCATCCTGTTTGCCGTGTTCGGGATGCGGATCGTCTTCCCACTCGCCATCGTCGCCATCGCCGCAGGGCTCGGCCCGCTCGAGACGCTCGACCTGTCGCTGAACCAGCCCGAAGAGTACGAAAGGATCGTCAGTTCGGCCCATGTCGGCATCGCCGGTTTCGGCGGCGCCTTCCTGGCCATGGTGGGGCTCAAGTTCTTTTTCGACCTCGACAAGGACGTCCACTGGATCGCCGTGATCGAACAGCGCCTCGCCCGCGTCGCCGCGCTGCCGGCCATCGAGATCGCTTTGCTGCTGCTGACGCTGTGGGGCATCTCGACCATGCTCCCCGACGCCGAGGCGCTAACCTTCGTGGTCGCGGGAATGCTCGGCCTCGTTGCCTTCATCGCGGTCGAAGGCATCAACACCTACCTTGAACTGCGCGAGGAGCAGGCAAAGCTTGCAGGGGCAGTGGTCCGCAGCGGCCTTGGCGGATTCCTGTATCTCAATGTCCTCGACGCCAGCTTCAGCTTCGACGGCGTGATCGGCGCCTTCGCCCTGTCGAACAACATGATCGTGATCGCGCTCGGCCTGTCCATCGGCGCGATGTTCGTGCGTTCGATGACCATCCACCTCGTCAAGCAGGGCACGCTCGCCGCCTATCGCTTCCTCGAGCACGGCGCATTCTGGGCTATCATCGCGCTTGGCGGGATCATGCTCTTTTCGGCAAAGTTCCACATTCCCGAAACGATCACCGGGCTTATCGGGGCGATCCTGATCGCGCTGTCGCTGTGGTGGTCGGTGCGCTACAACCGTCGTCGTCCCGAGGGTGAGCCGACGCCAGCAGAGTAGCGAGCGGCGCCGCCACCACCAGCGTGAGCAGGTGGTAGAGCAGTAGGGGCATCACGACGAAGCCCGCATCGGCGGAGCTGAAGATCAGCGTCGCCAGCGGCGCGCCGACCGCGACGCTTTTCTGCGCGCCCGCAAAGAGGAAGGCGATGCGGTCGCGGCGCGGCAGGCGCAGCAGCGCGCTTGCCGTCCACGCGCCGCCGTGGGCGAAGGCGATGAAGGCGCCGGTCAACACCGTCAGCCAGACCCAGTCGCTCCCGCCGACGCGGCTTCCGATCCCTTGCGAAACAGCGCCGGAAAACGCCACATAGACCGCTGTCGCGATCACCAGGCGGTCCAGCCAGGCAATCGCGCCCCGATGCCGCGCGACGAAAGTCGCCGTTCGCGATTGCACCGCCTGGCCGATGGCGAAGGGCACCAGCAACAGCAGAACGATCCTGAGGATCGTCTCGCCCCCGCCATCGCCGGCTACGGGACCTCCCAGGGCCAGGAACAGGGGGACCGTGACGAACACCCCGAGAATGTTGAGCAATGCGGCGCTGACGACCGACAGGGCCGCGTTGCCGCCTGCCAGCGAACTGTAGGATGTGGCCGACTGGACGGTGGAGGTCAGCGTGCCGAGAAAAAGGAAGCCCAGCGCAAGGCTGGCCGGCAGCACTCCTAGCGCCAGCCTCGCCAGGCCGAGCCCGGCAAGAGCCATCGCCCCGAACACCCACAGGCAAAGCGGAACGAGAAACCGCCAGTTGCGGAAGCCGGCAAGGACCTCGCGGCGCGCGATCTTCATCCCGTTCATCAGGAACAGGACGAAAACCGCGCCATTGGCCACCCACCCGGCGACCTCGGCGCCCTGCCCGCGAACAGGCAGCAGCAGCGCGCCCGCGACCGCGGCTGCCAGCAGGCGCATCATGGGGTCGGAGAACAGCATCCGCAGGACGGTCACCGGCCCGCTGTGCCCTGATGCAATGCTGCTGTCGAGCAGGCGCCCCTTCAGGACTGCAGGTCGTAGTGCTTGAGCAAGTCGTAGAGCGTCGGGCGGCTGATCCCGAGAAGGCGCGCCGTGTTGGAGATATTGCCTTCGCTGCGGGCCAGCGCCTGGCGGATCATGCGCCGGTCGGCAGCCTCGCGGGCCAGCTTGAGGTTGAGGACCTGTTCGTCCTCGGTATCGCCCGAGGGGGCGAGGTCGAGATCCTCCGCCCCGATCAGCTTGCCGTCGGCCATGATGACCGCCCGCTTGACCCGGTTTTCCAATTCGCGGACATTGCCCGGCCAGCCCCAGCCGTCGATCGCGGCCAGCGCGTCGGGGGCAAATCCCTTGACCTGCGGGTTCATTTCGGCGGCAAAGCGGGTGAGAAACGCCTTGGCCAGCAGCACCGCATCGCCCGGCCGCTCGGCCAGCGTCGGCACCTTCACCACGATCTCGGCCAGCCGGTAGAACAGGTCCTCGCGGAACGTCCCAGCGGCAATCATCGCCTCGAGATTCTGGTGCGTGGCACACACGATCCGGGTGTCGACGGCGATGGGCTTGCGCCCGCCGATCCGCTCGATGGTACGTTCCTGGATGAAGCGCAGCAGCTTGACCTGCAGCGGCAGCGGGATATCGCCGACCTCGTCGAGGAACAGCGTGCCGCCGCTGGCCATCTCGATCTTGCCTTCGGTCGTCTTGACGGCACCGGTAAAGGCGCCCTTCTCGTGGCCGAACAGCTCGCTTTCGAGCAGGTTTTCCGGGATCGCGGCGCAATTGATGGCGACGAAGGCGCCCTTGCGCCGGTCGCTCGCCTCGTGGAGCCCGCGGGCCAGCAGTTCCTTGCCCGTCCCGCTGGCGCCCAGCAGCATCACCGAGACGCCGGTCGGCGCCACGCGTTCGATGGTCCGGGCGACCTTGGCCATTTCGGGGGCCGCGGTGATCATCGTCCCCAGAACGCGGCGATCTTCGCCCACCCTGGCGGCCAGGCGCCGGTTCTCCGCTTCGATGGCGTGGAGGCGCAGCGCGCGCGAGACGATCAGGCCGAGCGTGTCGATATCGACCGGCTTCTGGTAGAAGTCATAGGCGCCGCGGCGGATCGCCTCGAGCGCGCTTTCGCGGGCGACATGGCCCGATGCGACGATGACCTTGGTATCGGGCTTCAGCGCCATGATGGCGTCCAGCACCGCGAAACCTTCGCTGGTCCCGTCGGGATCGGGCGGCAGGCCGAGGTCGAGCGTGACGACGGCGGGTTCCTCCGCGCGCAAGGCAGCCAGCGCGCTTTCGCGATTGCCCGCGATCACGACGTCATAGGCTTCATAGGCCCATTTGAGCTGGGCCTGCAGCCCCTCGTCGTCCTCAACGACCAGCAGCTTGGGTTTGGCCGTGCTCACAGCGCCGTTTCCTTTTCCGCCTTCGCCGGGCCGCCCCTGCCAAGGTCCTGCGCCGCCTGCAGCGGCAGTCCGACGATGAAGCGCGTCCCTATGCCTTCGCGCGATTCGACGTCCAGCCGGCCGCCCATGGCGCGGATCATTTCGCGCGCCTCATAGGCGCCGATGCCGAAACCGCCGTCCTTGGACGACACGAACGGCTTGAACAGCTTGCCGCGCACGAACTGCGGGCTCATCCCCGCGCCGGTATCGACGACGTGGATGCAGCCGCTCAGCCCGTCGCTGAACACCTCGATCGAAACCGGGCTGCCCGCGGGCGAGGCATCGACGGCATTCTGTATGATATGGGCGAGCGCCTGTTCCAGCGCCTCGCGCTCTCCGACAACCACCGCGCCTTCCGCACGCGCGAGTATGACCGGGTGGATGCGGGCAAAGCGGTCGGCCAGCGTGCGGGCCAGCGCTGCCAGGTCGAAGGGGGCGGATTTCTCCGGCCCCTGCGCCCCATAGCGCCCGAGCCGGGCCAGCAGGCCGTTGAGCTTGTCGGCACTGTTGCGCAGCGTCACCAGCATATCGCGGCGGAACTCGGGATTGTCGGCGTGCTTTTCGGCATTGCGCAGCAGCAGCGACATCTGGCTGGACAGGTTCTTGATGTCGTGAAGCACGAAGGCCATGCGCCGGTTGAACTCGTCGAAGCGGCCTGCTTCGAGCAGTGCCGACTGGCCCGCTTCCTCCGCCAGATAGCTCGCCAGCTGGCGGCCGACGACGCCGAGGAGATCGAAGTCCTCCCAGTCGAGCTTGCGGGCGATGACCGGCCGGGCCAGCACCACGACCCCGACCAGGCGGTCGAAATGCTGCAGCGGAACGGCCGCCCAGGCGGCAGCGTCGTCGCGCAGCCACTCGGGGATTAGCGCCAGTTCACCATAATAGTCGACGCCGCTGCGAACCTCGTCGAAATCGACGATCAGCCCCTCGCGCTCGAGGATGTAGGCAAGGTCTGCCGACATCGCCCGTGCGGGAATTTCTCCCCCGGGCCATTTCCACCGGGCGCACAGCGCGAGCGAACCGTCGTCTTCGGGCAGGAGCAGCAGGCCGGCGGGGCTGTCGGTGATATCGGCCATCGCCTTGACGCAGCGGGCCTCGAGGCCGGTCTCGTCATAGCCGGTGCGCCCGATCGTGTTGGTGAAGCGAATCCACTCGTTGCGATAATCGTAGCGGTGCTTGAACAGGTGCTTCACCGCGGTGACCCGCAGGCGCCCGCGCAGCCGGTCGGACGGCAACCAGATCAGCGCCAGCGCGCCGGCCGCGGTGATCAGCCCGACCTCGATCAGCCGCGCCGTGTCCCCGCCCGACAAGAGATCGAGCCAGCGCGCCAGGCCCAGCATCAGCGCCAGGTACGCGCCCATCACCACCAGCGACAGGAACTGGAAGGTCGCCGCCCGCGACGGCCGGAACTCGAGATCGGCGGCGTGACGGTTGAAGCCGAGGGCAAAGGGAATAGCGGCGATCGCGGCGGCAAACCCGCGCAGCACCACCAACTCCTGCGGAAACGACCCTACCAGATAGGCCAGAGTGAAATGGTTGAGCTCGAAGGCATACAATCCCGCAAGCGCGGCCGCCGGCCAGCGCAGCAACTGCTGCGAACTTGCTGCGGCGCCGACATAGAGATTGTGGAGGAGCACCAGCCCCCCCATCGCCATCAGCATCCTGAGCAGCGCGCTGATCTCGAAAATCAGTTGCGGCACACCCGCGATCCCCTGCGTATCGCGGGCCAGAACGAGGAGCAGAACCTGCAGCCCCTCGACAAAGGCAAGCGACAGGACCACCGGGCGCACGAGGCGCAGGCTTTCGTCTCGGCCGTCGTTGGCAAAGAGGCGAAGCAGCAGGAACAGCCAGCCGAAATTCCGGGCTATCTCGGTCAATTGAACGATCGCCTGACCGGGTTCGAAGGTCGCCGCGGCAAAGCACCAGTTGGCATTGAGAGCCAGCGCGGCAATCGCGGCCGAACGGTCGGGGCGGACGGCATCGCCCTTGCCCACGATCCACAGCGCCATCGCGGCGCTGACGATGGCCCCGGCAAGATAGGCGGCAAAGCCGGACCCTGCAAACAACGCGCTCACGCCGTAATCCCTACGGCGTACGCTACCGGGCAAGCCGATTGCCGGACAGCTCTTGCGGACAAGCGGGGTGAAGGGAAAGGTTCGGCGATACGGTTCATGGGTAGGCTGCTCAAACCGGGGGGGTACCACCGGAGCTAGCAGCAAACTGTGAACTGTCGGTAAACTTTACACCGCTATCACACCAAAAGGACGGCCGCCACGGAGGCGACCGTCGCTTCGTTAAACACTCTCAGGTCTGCAATTGTCAGTTTGCGTCGACGGCTTCTTCGACTGCCGCGCCGGCATCCTGGGCGGCATCGCCGACCTGGCTTGCCGCTTCGCCGACGCTGCTGGCGGCTTCGGCCACGGCATTGTCCTTGGCGACTTCCGCGCCGCTCATCTGCGTGAAGATCAGCACCGCGACTACCGCGACGACTGCTAGCAGGATAAGCAGGCCCCAGTTGGCGCCGCTGCGGCGCGCATGGCCGTCGTCGGTGACGATGGTGTGCGTGGTGTGGGTGTCGCCCGCGGGCGTCGTGGTCTCTACGATGCGTTCTTCCGTCATGTCCGTATTCCCTGGGATAAGTGATTGTCCGCCGCAAAACGCCCGGTGCGACAGGGCGGTTCCGGCAAAAGAGGGTTAACCCGCTCAGGAAGCGGCGAAACTGAAGGGCGCCGCCCCGCGTCTCACCGGGTCGAACTCCAGCCGGCGCCCGCGTGGCGGGACCGAACGCTGGGGGCAGTCGGGGCGATAGCACCGGGCGCATCCTGGCCCGATCCGGCGCGCATCGGTGTTGTCGAAGGCCAGCCCCCTCGCCTGGGCGAGGTCGCTCGCCAGGACGCCCTCGATGCCGAGAACCACGACGAACTGCGCCCCTCCCGGCGCGCCGCTGCCTTCGACCATCCGGGCCATCGTCAGCCATCCGCCCTGCCGTTCGCCCTCCTCCTCGAGCGTGACGAATTGCGTGACCATCTCGCCGCCGCGCTCGAACGCCCGCAGGGCCGCCCACAGGGGACAGGCGACGTCGGTTTCGACGAAGCGAGCGGTGCTGGCACCGGTGAAGGTCTTGGAGAACTGACCTGCGCGGTCGATGCGGACCATGAAGAACGGCAGGCCCCGCTCGCCCACGCGCTGCAAGGTCGTGAGGCGGTGCGCGAGCTGTTCGAAACTGACGGAGAAGCGGCGCTCAAGCACCGGCAGATCGTAGTCCGTCGCCTCGCAGGCGCGCAGGAACCGGCCGTAAGGCATCAGGAGACCGGCGGCGAAATAGCCGGCGAGATGGCGAGCGAACAATTCGCGTGCGGTTTCGTCGGTGAAGTCCGCGCCGCGGGCGAGCGCGGTGATGGCATCGCGCTGTTCGAGGACGGCAATCTGCAGCGCGAGCTGGAAGTTGCGCGACGGCTGGGCCAGCATTTCCGACAATTGCACCTGCCGGGCGTGAAGGTCGAGGTTGCGCACCGCCCCGGCCATCACCTCGCGCGGCAGGATGCGGACGGAGAGCTGGTGCTTGTCGCGCAGCCTTTCGGTCAAGGCGAGGCCGATGTCCCCGCGCGACAGCCGCATTTCGTCGGCCAGCGCCTCGGCTGCCCGGTCGAGATCGGCGAAATGGTTGCGCCAGCGTTCGATCTCCCGGCGCGATGCCGACAGCGGGTCGTCCTGGACCTCGGCAGCCGGCGCGGCGCCGTCATACAGGCGCGCGAAGGCCGCAGCGATCTGCGGCGCAGCGGCGAGAAGCTCGCCGATCTCCTCGCGGTCGATCCCGAGGTCGGCAAAGCGCTCGTCACCCAAGCGGCGGGCCAGCCCATCGACCCCGCCCAGTGCCTCGTCGGCTCTGACGGAGCGCGGGTCGAAGGCGAACTGTTCGACCAGGGCCAGCACGACCCGCGCGCTGACCGGCCGCTGGTTGCGTTCCATCAGGTTGAGGTAGCTGGCCGACACGCCGAGGCGCGCGGCCATGGCACCCTGGGTCAGCCCCTCGCGCTTGCGCAAGCGGCGAATGGCGGCTCCGGCAAGAAGTGCAGGCTCGGCCATCTTGTAAACTCCTTTACATTCTTACAGCGAAATCTGCCCGAACAGCGCAGGTCGCACAAGAAAGTTTGTAAGTTTTTCTGTTCCTCACTCTTCAGCGGGCACAAGCATGGCCGGGCAAGGGCTAGAACCCGACCGGACAGGAGACCTATCGTGACCTACCAGAACCGCATCGCCGATCTCGGCAAGACCATCGCCGCGGCCGGCGCACCTTGGGGCGGCATCGATGCCGAAAGCGCCGCGCGGATGCAGGTTCAAAATCGCTTTCCGACCGGTCTCGACATCGCTCGCTACACTGCGAAGATCATGCGCGCCGACATGGCCGCCTATGACGCCGATCCCGCTGGCTACACCCAGTCGCTCGGCTGCTGGCACGGCTTCATCGCCCAGCAGAAGATGATCGCGGTCAAGAAGCATTTCGGTTCGACCAAGCGCCGTTACCTCTACCTCTCGGGCTGGATGATCGCCGCGCTGCGCAGCGAATTCGGGCCGCTGCCCGATCAGTCGATGCACGAGAAGACCAGCGTTCCGGCGCTGATCGAGGAAATCTACACCTTCCTGCGCCAGGCCGATGCGCGCGAGCTGGGCGGCATGTACCGCGAACTCGACGCCGCGCGCGCTGCGGGTGACGAGATTAAGGGCAAGCAGATCCTGACCGCCATCGACAATCATGAAACGCACGTCGTGCCGATCATCGCCGACATCGATGCAGGGTTCGGCAATGCCGAGGCGACCTATCTGCTCGCCAAGAAGATGATCGAGGCGGGCGCCTGCGCGCTGCAGATCGAAAATCAGGTGTCGGACGAAAAACAGTGCGGGCACCAGGACGGTAAGGTCACCGTGCCGCATGAGGATTTCCTCCAGAAAATCCGCGCCATCCGCTATGCCTTCATGGAACTCGGCGTCGAGGACGGCATCATCGTCGCGCGCACCGACAGCCTGGGCGCGGGCCTGACCAAGCAGATCGCCTTCAGCCGCGAACCTGGCGACCTGGGCGACCAGTATAACAGCTTCCTCGACTGCGAAGAGGTGGTCGGCGCGGGCAATCCCGGCGATGTCCTCATCAACCGCAACGGCAAGCTGCTGCGGCCCAAGCGGCTGCCGTCGAACCTGTTCCAATTCCGCGCCGGATCGGGCGAGGACCGCTGCGTGCTCGACTGCATCACCTCGCTGCAAAACGGCGCCGACCTCATCTGGATCGAAACCGAAAAGCCGCACATCGAACAGATTGCCGGCATGGTCGACCGTATCCGCGAAGTCGTGCCAAACGCAAAGCTTGCTTACAACAATTCGCCCAGCTTCAACTGGACGCTGAATTTCCGCCAGCAGGTCTTTGATGCGTGGGCGAAAGAAGGCCGCGACCTCGCCGCCTATGACCGCGCCAAGCTGATGAGCGCCGATTATGACGACAGCGATCTGGCGGTCGAGGCGGACAACCGCATCCGCACCTTTCAGCGCGATGCCGCCAAGCGTGCGGGGATTTTCCACCACCTCATCACGCTGCCGACCTATCACACCGCCGCGCTGTCAACCGACAATCTGGCCAAGGATTATTTCGGCGAAATGGGCATGCTCGGCTATGTCGCGGGCGTGCAGC
>ERZ1066122.2802-NODE-2802-length-10898-cov-6.680623_pt1 | contig 10898 bp, 9 predicted proteins | sample MGYA00382769_ERZ1066122 | MGnify/ENA primary metagenome ERZ1066122 (study PRJEB33369, sample SAMEA5778352) | biofilm metagenome | biome: Industrial cooling water; feature: Water cooling tower basin; material: Biofilm | place: United Arab Emirates | collected...
GGCGTGCGAGAGCGCGACGAGGAGCTCGGCGGCGCCGACGAGGGCGGGGCGGTCGACAGGGAGCGGGGTGCGTGCGCCGGGGGCGCCGGCGCCAAGCGTCGGCTGCGGTGCTGGGGCGAGCTGCTGCGGCGAGTCGGGCATCGCGGACGGGCGGCGGGCGGGCGAGTGGATCCGCGCGGAGGACGATCGGGGTGGGGTGGGGTGACGGAGTCCGGGAGCAGGGGGCGGGCCGTGCCGGGTGCGGCGTGGCTGCTGCCTCGAGCGGCGAGTGAGGCCGTCCGGGGGTGTCGGACGGGAGCGTGGGCGACTACGTTGCCGGTCTGTTCGCGGGCCAGGTGGGCCGCGACGGGACGTAGCGCAGCCCGGTAGCGCACCTGAATGGGGTTCAGGGGGTCGCGGGTTCGAATCCCGCCGTCCCGACTTGGTAAGATTCGAGTTGGCAAGGATTTGCAGATTCGAGTCGAGAGTCGGTTTAGAGTCGAAAGTCGGTGTGAGAGTCGGTTCGGTCCCGAAAGGGCCAGCGACCGACGCCAAGAATGCCGAACGCCCGCACTGTCATCGTGACAGCGCGGGCGTTCGCGTTTCGGCCCGGTGCTCAGTCGAGCGGAGGGCAGGGCGCGCCGGTGGCGGCGTAGGTGGCCCGGGTGTGCTGGAGGAGCCGGGCGGCGCGGAGGAGCAAGGTCTCCTCGGCGGGATCCAGATAGACGCGGAGCGAGGACGTCGCCCGCAGCGCGTCGCTATGCCGCCTGACCACACCGGACACGTTGATCGGATCATGGCCAGTGACCACCTCGTGCACTGCGGTCGGCACCTGCCACACGCGGTAAAGATCCGCGAATACGCGCCGCCAGAGTCTGAGGTTCACGTCGGGCAGCTTCGCCACCTTCAGCGTCTCCAGCAGCTTCTCATTCATGCCGCTGAACGGCTTGTCGTCCATCTGCGGCTGCAGCTCCGTGCCCTCGGGCAGGCGCCCAGCGACGAGGCGTGTGGCGCTGAAGAGCGGGTAGTTTGGGATCCGCCCGGCCTTCCACTCCGCGTGCAGCGTACTCAGGTAGCCGCACTGCTGCTCGAAGGCGAGCCACCCTGCCTGCTCGTCGCACAGGAGGAGGTCCGACATGCGCTTCTTGCCCTCGCCCTGCGAGCGAATCATGAGGTGCTCGCTCTCCGTCAGTTCGATGTCGGAGACGCACAGGCGGAGGTACTGCAGCACTCGACCTTCGGCGCCGAGGATGAGCAGCAGGCGGAGGCGAGGATCGACCCACTCCCACGATGCCTCCCTGCTGACGAGCAGGTTGGTGCCGTCCCATTCGTAGCCATTGAGGAACGTGTAGTCGTTGTGTTCCGGGTCGGCCTGGTATGCCGCCTCCTGCGTCGCATACCACCTCGCGACGAGAGCGTCGAACATCCTCGTCGCCCCCGCCGTCGCGAGGTACTTCCATCCCGCGAGGGACTTACCGACGCGCGGCACTGTGCCGTCCGTCTTCGTCGGACGCACACAGAGCGCGCCATCGGCGGTCCGGCCGAGATGCGAGCGCCGCACGCGAACAGTGGCCACGTCGCCCACGGCGGTCGCGAGCAGCGAATGCACGCGCTGCCTCGGATCACTGAGATAGCGCATCAGCTTCAGCGTGGCGTCCACCGGGGCACGCTCCTGCTTTGGGCGCGTGCTGATGCCTCTGCCGAGATCGCGAGCTGATGTCATGAGGTGCTCCTTCAGGTCCTGGGCAATGGTGAAGCGCCTGCCGAGGCCCATGATGTCCGGCTCGCGGTCGGCGGCATGCCGCAGCATGGCGCGGACGATCTGTGAGGCACGTACGGCCCACGCGAGTGTCTGGTCGGCATCACCGGTCGTCCGGGCATTGGCTGCTCGATACGCCTGCATCAGGACCTCGACGGACATGGCCGTTCGGGGGGACTTCTGGCGCGCCTGTTCGACGTGCGCGCGCCACTCGGGGATCGAGCAGCCTGCGAGCTGGCGCAACAGCGCCGAGCTCGACACGAGCACCGAGGCGCTGGCGGAGAGGGTGTTCAGGGGCGCGGTTGGAGCGAGGACGATCAACGCCTCCTCGCGCGCGCGCCGCCACTCCGTCGGCTGCGTGCTGTTTGGCGCGTGCTTCTTGCCCGTGATCGGATCAAGGGCGAAGTCGAGGGCCTCACCAACGGTGCCGTGGCGCACCGGCGCCGACGGCGTCTGCGAAGCCTCGTGCGCCTCGACGACGGCGCTCGCCGCAGCAGCGAGTTGGGCACGGTGGACAGGCGTGATACGCCCAGAGGAGTCACGAGGAGCCATGGTCAGGACACGGGTGATGGTGCGGCCATCGCGCGCGGACCACCAACGAATGCGCGCACAGGGACGGTCAGGCACCTCTTCCACGGTGATGCGTCGACCGGTGGGGGCGAGGTGGGTGAAGCGAATCAGGCGGCGGTTCGGCATCTGGTTGGGTACCTTCGCGCGCGGGTAACGCCGCTGGCCAGCGGGACGCTCAGGTTGGCGTCTGCGGCCTCCTGCTCCTGCGCGAGGAGCGCTTGCCATCTCATCGCGAGGGCATCGGCGGCATCCGCAGCGTGCGGGTACGCCGTGGGGGGCGGCGGTGCCATTGCGGCGTTCGACGCCTGGGAGGCCGCTGACGGGAGGGCGACCGCAGCTCGATGCGGCACCGGCACGGCGCCTTCGCCAGCGCCCGCGCCGCAGGAAGCATCATCCAGCACGTCGGTTGCGCGTGTCTCAGCCTCGGCCTCAGGTCGCTCCCCCTGCGTCTGCACCGTGACGTTCGCAGCGATGAAGCTGCCCGTGGGCGACGGCGCGAGGTGCGAGCCCGGCGCCAGTGGGCCGGTAGCCTCAGGCAGTCCTGCCGCAACCGGCCGGCGGGGGAGCTCCGGGCTCGGGGGTGGTGGCGGAAGCGGTGCGCCGACATGGGCGCCGTGCCCGTGGGCGAGCGCCACAGCCTCGAGAACCTGCTGCTCGAGCAGGTCACGGAATCGCCCAAGGGCGCTATCGGCGAGCAGCCAGTCCGGGTACCTTGCGAAGACACGCCTGACGGCACCGACCATACGGTCGTGCCCAAGGGCCGGCTCGATGCCTGTCGGGGCGGGCGTCCCGCAGATCTGGCTGTGCTGTGCCAGTGAAGAGGCGTCGGACGGTGCCATGCCGCGAGCCTCGGGAATCCGGGCGTCAGTATTTTGACAGCCCCCGACAAGCTGCCGCGCGCCTGAAGGGACTCCCAGCGGCGCAGCCTGGAGCGGCGGATTCACACAGAAGGTGACCATGCGACGAGCCTCGTGCGCCGAGGCGTCACTATATTTACATAGCCTCCCGCCGACTCCGGCTGCGCCCTTCCCGTTTGGAGCCCCACCCGATGCGAAAGCCCCAAGCAACCAATCCGGTTTCTCCCACCGCCGAGCCTGGCCGGGCGTCGTCGGGTGGGCAGCCCGCGGCCGTCGCGGGGCGTCGCCAGCGTGGTCGCCCCTCTGACGGCCCGCTCGCGAGTGGCGAGCGCATGCTCGATGCCGTGTCGCTCTTTCGGCAGATGGGGGCGACCAAGGCTGCCGAGGAACTCGGGGTCACGCGGCAGACGGTCTACAACGCACTGCGCGCGTACAAGAAGCGGATGGCGGCCGTGGCCGCGTTGGGCCAGCCGAGTGACCTGCACGCCATCCTCGAGGACGAGCAGGTGCGTTGGCGGGAGCGTCAGGCGCCCAACGCGCGCCAGCGCCGCTATGCGGCACGGTCGAAGACGCAAGGAGGCGCGATGACGACGACCCGCGCCGTCAATGCCGCCGACAAGGGGCGCGCCTCACGCCTGCCCGCACATCTGCGTCACTACGTCAGCCAGTTGAAGGGCCGCAAGCGGCTCTGTGGGGCGCTGATGACCGCGCTGCGGCACGAGGCCGGGCAACATGGACGCACCTTCAACGGCTGGACCGATGCGCGCATGGCGCAAGAGCTGTCGCGCCTGACCCAGCGGCCCGTCTTCGACGACCTGCCGCGCATCACTCGTGCACTGTGTCTAGAGTGGGGCGTACGCCAGAATGAGTCCGGCAACTGGATCCCTGATCTCCCGGCCCCGCCCGCGCCATAATGGGTTCAACGACGACGCCCCTCACCGCAGCGCCGCGTCCACCCAGCGCTCGTCGCCGGAGGACAGGGGGCCGCGATGAGGGGCGGAGTGTCGCGCTTCGTCAGGCCGCGTGATCCTGCGGAGACGTGAGGTCGTCCACCCGGCGCTCTACCTGCGCGACAACGTGCTCGGGCAGCCGCCCCACGGTCCCCGCGATGATGGTGTCGACCCAACGCGCGACCGACGGATCCTTGGGACGCCCCGAGACGCGCATCGTCAGCCGGAGGCAGCCGAGCAGGTAGGCAAGGCGCGCCGTCGTGTCCACCGGCACCAGCTCGCTGCTCACGTCCGGGTCCTGCACCTGCGCGTGGCGGTCCTGCGAACGGTTGAACGGCAACGTCATCACTCCTCCGTGTCGGTGGTGGTCACCAGCGCCAGTACCAGGCGGCGCTGGGGTACGGCAGCGATGTAGGGTGTCGCTCCAGCGGACGGAGGCTCGAGCAGACGCAACACCTCATCGAGATTCGCATCGGCAAGCGACTCGGTTGCTGACTCCGGCACGACACGCAGCCTGTCCCGCTGCCACCCGCCAGCAGGCAGCAGCCATCCCGGCTCGTCCTCTGCTGTGCCCGCGCGGCACGCTGCGTCAGTCTTCTCCACATTCGCGCTCACGAGGTCGGCCGCGTGCACGAGCCACGCCTCTCGGCTGATCGGCTTCGCGTTGGCCCCCCACTCGAGCGTGTTGTGGTGCGAGGCGACGATGTGCACCACTTCGTGGAACAGCGTTCGCTCCGCATCCGATGGCTGCCAACCCTCTGCCTGCGCCCGGGTGAACGCTTCCTGCAAGCGCATTGCACCCCAGAGTACGTGCGTCGCCTGCCGACCCGGATTGGCGAATGCAGCGCTTTCAAGCAGTTCGTCTCCCTTTCCCACATCGTGGAGCAGGGCGCCCAGCACGACAGTGTCGATGCTGAGGGTGCGAACCGCGTCTGTCGCCAGCGCCTTCGCCATCGCCACAGCACACTCGGCGACCTGAACGCTGTGCCACCAGAGCCCGCCTCGCATCGCATGGTGGTGCGACACGGCGGCCGGCCACCGACGCAGCCGGCTGATCACAGGCTCGCGGAGACCGTCTGCCCACTGGACAACAGTGGACAGCAGCACGTGCAGCAGCAGCATGGCCGTGGGGCTGCACTGACCGACGACCGCTCGCGTACGGTCGTACAACTCGCCGTGTGGGCGAGGGCAAGGAGGCAGGACCTCGGCCGCCACCGGGTGGTCACTCGGCAGGACACGATGCCAAGTGGGGGCCCACTCGTACCCCCCGCGATACCCAGGGACGCTCACGCACTCGAGCTCCAGTGGGGTGCCGACCACGGCGTCAGTCCAGTCCGGCACTCCCTCGCTCCACACCCGGAACTCAAAGCGCCCGTTGCAGTTGCCAACCTGCAGGACGAGGTACGGCTTTCCCGCCTTGGTCGAGCGCTGCTCGCGCTGCAGTACGACGACCGCTCCACGCTGCGAAACGCCCTCAGTCGAGGGGGTGGTGCCACACGGGAATCGAGCGTCAGCGATGTCATGCATCGTAGGCCTCCTGGGTCGTGGTCGAGGGAGGCTTGCTCGCGCTCCCATTCTGTAGTGCGTCGTGACTGCCACTGCCGACCTGCGCGATGAGGGCGTCGGCGATCATCTGGCGCGCTGCATGCTCCGCAGCGGCGAGCCAGCCCCGGGGGCCCGCGAAACGGCTCGGATCCAGTTCCGCCACACGTGCGTCGACCGCATCGAGGGCTGCAGGCACGCCCAAGCTGTTCGCGAAGCCACGGAGATGATCAAGGCGCGCGTGAAGCATGTGCGCCTGAGTCGTGGCACCGAGCGGCGGGAGGCGGTACAGCGCCCCCATCCGGTCGACAAGCTCGGACAGGAATCCGAGTGCAACGAGATCTCTAGGGCATGGCGTGGCGTCGTGCGCCAGCATCGGGAATGCGCCGAGGGCGAGCACTGCGAGACCACTCGTCCTGATCCGAAGCGGACCACTGCCTCGGGACACTGTGGTGGTGACCACCCCAAGTGGGTCGAGCGCCGGCAGGAGTGACTCCTGCCTACCGCTGCGCCACGAGGCGCTCTCGCGAGTGTGCCTCGCGCCCGTCCCGCTCACTAGAGCGATCTTGTCGATCTCGTCGAGGACCAACAGTCCTCGTGCAGCCACCGGATCCGTGGGAACCCGAATCCACCCCGCGCTGTCGGCAGGAGGCAGCGGCTCAGCCAGCAGTCGAGCGAGCGCATCGCCGATCTGTGGGCCGGTCCAGCTGCTCTCGGCCATGTCAGTGACCGAAAGGATGACCGCAGGCACACCTGAAGCCTCAGCCAGCGTACGCGCGATGTGCGTCTTGCCACTGCCGGTCGGCGCTATCAGCACCCCCCGGAATGGCGTGCCGTCAGTGAGCCACTGCACGAAAGCCAGGAGCAGGGGCGCCAGAATGCTCTCAAGTACACCGCCCTCGTCGCCGCGCACGCGCGCGCGGACGTGAGAGATGATCCGCGCGAGGAGCTCGCGCGCGTCGAACGGCTCGCCGGGGTAGTCGGGCTGCACCATGCGCACCTCTGTTCAGGGGATTGAGGGAGGGGAGCGACTCGCTCCCCTCCACCCAGTGGTGGCGCGTGACTGCCAAATCCTGTCAGCGACGCGGCAGCGGCGCCGGTCCGATGGACATCGTGACCGGCGGTATCCGGCGCGGCGCGGCCTCGCGGATCGGTCGCGGTGCGATGGGCGGCTTCACGCGCAACACGGGCCCCACGAGGGGCTGAAGCGCGTGCTCGAGAGCCGTCCGGGCTTCACGGAGTCGCCGGTACGCTGTTCGCTGCGCGAGCTTGAGCGCGGCTGCCGACACGGCAATCGGCTGCCCCTCCTCGAGCACCCCCTCGGCCATGCCTCGCTGCGCCGGCGTGAGAAGGGACTTGGCCGCCTGGTACGCAGCGCGGATGATCGCATCGCGTCCCGTGGGGATGTGCGAGGGCGAGAGCACCTGCAGCGCTGCGGCGAGGCACGGCTCGTCCGAGTCAGCGATGCGGATGCGGCTGGCGCCGCCGCTCTGGCGGATGTGAGCCGTGAGATGATGCTTGGCCGTTCCCCGGAGGTAGCCGAGCACCTTCGCGTCGGTCGTCATGCTCGCGGCGTGTGCGACGAGGGCCGCGAGCGAGTCGTGCACGGCGTCGACCGCGAGGTCCTCGGCCTCGACGCCCTCGAACCGCGCCTTGCGCAGCAGCTTCGCGCAGGTGGGTGTGAGGCGGGGGATGGCCTCATTGTAGAACGTGGCGACTGCCGAGTCTCGGCGAGCGTCGCTGGCTGCGGCGATGTTGCGCAGCACGGGGATCAGCACCTGCATTGGCAGCTCCGTGCGGAGGTCCACCGTCCCCCTCATTGGTGGGGGGCTCGGTGGCACAGCATGACGGACGCTGGCGGGGGGCGCCGGTCGGTTGGCGCTCACTGCTGAGTGACGACTGCTCAGAGACTGCTCGGCCCGTACGGCGTAGGTCCGCGGTGCGGGCGGCACGTCAGGGCCCGTACGCTGAAGCATGCGCAATCACCTCAGCTCCGGACGGCCTGCTCGACAGGCCTCGAGAACACGAGCGAACAGGAAGGCGTGGATCACCTTCCGCGAGCTCACCTATCACTTGGGAGTGCCATCCCACATGCATCGAACGCTCAAGCGCGCACTGCTCGGGACGTACTGGAACGAGCTTCTCATGATTCAGCGGTTGGACCCCCGCATCCATCGCCGAGGCCTTCCTACGCCTCCGTCCGAGCCGAACGAGAAGGCTGAAGAGGATCGGCGGCCATGGGTGATGTCCCGTAAGCTCGTGCAGCTGCACCGTTTGGACCTCAAGCTGTTCCTCTTCGGTTGACGAGCGCCACTAGCGAAGTAAGGGGCAGGGCACCTACGCGCCCTGCCCCTTTCTGCCTTGGGTTCTCTACGCTGCACGCTCGCGCGCTTCGGTGCTCCGAGTGCGCCTGGGGCGCCGAAGGGCTGGCGTACATGCATCGTTGCCTGTGTGCCGCCGCTCCCACTGCTGCAGGAGCGAAGAAGGCAGCAGCTCGGCCTCCCCCGTGCGCGTTGCCGTAGCCCAGCGCCCCCATACGGCAGCCCAGTCAAGGCGAACATCGGGTGCGCACAAGAGGTCGAGTGCCTCCGCCTGAGGGGCGAGTGGATGTCGCCAGTGCGACGTGTCTCGGAGGCAAAGCTGTCGCAGCAGGTCGGTCGCTGCGTCGTACGACTGGCGCATCGTCGTCTCCCTGTCGGTCGTTGCGCGGCGTGCGACTTGGACAGGGTCCACGAGCAGAATCTCACCGGAGCCAAGGCGACGCCGGAAGCTCAGGCCCAAGGCGGCGAGCACGCCCAGACAGTGGGTCGCCCACCACAGCCGCGCGATGTGCGGACAGAGCAGCCAGGGCCAGATCCTGGCAGCTTCTTCATCGTCATCGGGGATCGGTTGATCGACCAACCCATGGGAGAACGCGTCGATGGCACGGAGACCGGCGAGGAACCCGCGCCGGAAGCGTCGCCTGATCGCCTGTTCCGTAGCGTACCCTCCCGGCAGCGGCGGCGTGGCCTGGAGTCCGCGTTGCGCGTCCGGGTCAGCGACCCAGAGCGGAAACCGCTGCATCGCGAGCGCCTCACGAAGAGAGGTCGTGCTGCTGATCACCCCCTGCCGACGCAAGCGCGGTAGCCAGACGTGCTCGAGGTAGATCCCGAACCAATGCGGGCACAGCGCCACGTTGGCGAGGTCCCATTGCCGGTCCGGGTACTTGCCGGTCTTCAGCGCGGCAAGCTGATTGCCAAGCTGCGTCGCCCATGCCTTGCCCCCGAACTGCGATGACACGCGGCGCAGCTTCGCGAGCGAGCCATCAGCTGCGAAGTCCGCGTGGATCAGGTACTCCGTTCCGGCCAGACCGATGCGCGCCGCCCATTGATTCTTGATGCGCAGTGGGTCGGCGACTCCGATGGCGAGCGCAAGCCACGCTTCGATTCCTTCCTCGAACTCTGCAAGCGCGCGTCGCTCTTCGTGATGCTCCCCAGGGGCCCACTGCGGTGAGTCGCCTACAGCCTGGTTCACTGCTGCGATGCGCGTGCGCACTGCATTGAGAGCGGCCTCGCGGCGTGGCAACTCCACCAGCGTCCACCATGGGAGGTACATCGCCACCACCAGGGGCAGGCTTCCCATTCGGATGGCTGCAGCCTTGTCCTTGGCGGTGAGTCGCGGACCGAGTTCCTCGCCTAGTCGACGGCATGCTCGCTCATGTGCGCTCTTGGCTCGATCTACGAGCGCTTGGGCAGCCGGAGTCCATTGACGTCCGCCAAGCCCTGCTGTGGCGACCTCCTGTGCAGCATACCACACCGCTTGTGCATCGACGAGAACGGAGCGGGGGAGTTCGCCCTCGCCCTGCGCCTTGGCCATCATGCCTGTGCGAGCCGCCCAGACAAAGCACGCAACGAGTGCCGGCAGTGCGCTGTGCTCGTCGTCGACGGAGCTTCCGAGGAGGTCGTCCGTTACGATGGCGGCGGCGTCCAGCACACGCCCGTCGATGGAATAGGTGACCGGCTCACTCCACCAGTCCCAGATCTGGCGCGACTGCGCAACGGTTCCGGGGATGATGCCAGCCTCGACCGCACGGGCGGCGAAGGTGCACGCGCGATAGAGTGCCATTTCGCGGCCGTAAGCCGTCGTCGGCGCACTCTTGAGCTGACCGCTCTGCCGTAGCATCGCATATCGCTGCGCAAGCGCGGCGAGTGCCGGGACCAGCGCTTCGGCAGCCTTGAGATGGTCAACCGTTGCTTCGGCAAGGCGGTGTGCTGCGTTCCGGCGCGACGGCGCGGGCCAGCGCGGGACACCACGCACCTCGAGGCGTGACAGGCGACGTAGGGCGGACCGCGCCGCATGCCGCGCGGACTTATTGGGGAGCAGGCGCTCGAGAAACCTGGCTAGCTCAATCGCGTCCTCCGGCACCTCCGAGGGCGCCAGTCCGGCGGCGTCGCCAGCGCGTGCCAGGTGCATCACGCCTGTGATGAGGCTGCCCGGTACTGCCGGCGTGTGCGACTGCAGGGCGAGCACGATGTGCTGCCACGCGGGGTTCAGCATGGCCGCTTGGACCTGTGCTGGGCTCCGGTCGCTCAGCCCGGCGACAAAGGCAGCGAGGAGTCGACTGGTGCGGTTCGCGGCGACGCGTCGCGAGTCGGCACCGGTGCGAAGTGCTGCGACCGCGGTGGCCACGTGCGGAAGGAGAGGGCGCACATCGTGGGCAAACGTTCCCTTCGTCAGGGCGTGTACCCCTCGGGCCGCGCTTCGCTCGTCCTCGGGCAGGGTGGCCATCGCCGCGTGGATGAGGCCAGTGCGCAGGTCACTCATGGCGCTGTAGACCGTCGTGCCGGACCACTTGGCCCGCCCGCCGGCTTCTCCAAGCGCACGGGAGGAGAGCCCGCACCGGGTGTGGGCTTCGATCTTGTCCATCAGCGCTTGGAAGGGGATGGGCGCGACGATGGTGAACCGCTCCGGACAGGTGCGGCCGTTGCTCTCTGTAGATGCCTTGTTCTTGTTCGTGGTCTGCTGCGGCTCGTTCATCCCGACTCCTCCTGTCGTTTGGGACGTGGTCCGAGGCTACGTGCCGCAGCAGGGTGTCCGCCTGTGGCGGGGGCGCCGGGTGTGTTGTTCGTCTCTGGGTGGGCCTCCAATCGGGACAGATCGGGTCAGCGACTTAGCCGGTCGATTTGTTCGGCTTCAACGTGTTCCTAATCGGCGAGATTCAGGTGTCCGAACCGAACAACTCAACCAGCGGTCAGCGCGGTA
>ERZ1066122.2803-NODE-2803-length-10895-cov-5.326937_pt1 | contig 10895 bp, 5 predicted proteins | sample MGYA00382769_ERZ1066122 | MGnify/ENA primary metagenome ERZ1066122 (study PRJEB33369, sample SAMEA5778352) | biofilm metagenome | biome: Industrial cooling water; feature: Water cooling tower basin; material: Biofilm | place: United Arab Emirates | collected...
CCGCAAGCTCGCCGACCGCCGGCGGGACGACATCCGCGGCCGGAAGGCGATCGACTGGGGCACCGCCGAGGCGCTCGCGTTCGGCTCGCTGGTGCTGGACGGCAACCCGATCCGGCTTAGCGGCCAGGACAGCCGCCGCGGGACGTTCAGCCACCGGCACTCGTTCTACTTCTGCCACCAGACCGGCGCGTCCTACTCCCCGCTGGCGAACCTCGACCCGAACCAGGCCCCGTTCGACGTGTTCGACAGCATCCTGAGCGAGGTCGCGGTGCTCGGGTTCGAGTACGGGTACTCGCTCGACGACCCGTCCACGCTCGTCATGTGGGAGGCCCAGTTCGGCGACTTCGCGAATGGCGCGCAGGTCATCATCGACCAGTTCATCGCGTCCGGGGAGTCGAAGTGGAACCGGGCCAGCGGCATCGTGCTGCTGCTGCCGCACGGGTACGAGGGCCAGGGGCCGGAGCACTCGTCCGCCCGGTTCGAGCGGTTCCTCCAACTGTGCGGCGAGGACAACATGCAGGTGTGCAACTTCACCACGCCGGCGAACCTGTTCCACGCCCTGCGGCGGCAGGTGAAGCGGACGTTCCGCAAGCCGCTCGTCGTCATGACGCCGAAGAGCCTGCTCCGCCACCCGCAAGCCGTCTCGCCGGTGAGCGAGTTCACGACCGGGGCGTTCCGCGAGGTGATCGACGACGCCGCGGCCGACCCGCGGGCGGTGAAGCGGGTCGTGGTCTGCACCGGGAAGGTGTACTACGACCTGCTCGCGAAGCAGGCGGCGGCGAAGCGGACGGACACCGCCCTCGTCCGGCTGGAACAGCTGTACCCGTGGCCGGCCGAGCAGTTGAAGGCGGTCCTCGACCGGTACCCGAACGCGGCGGTGGCGTGGGCCCAGGAGGAGCCGCACAACATGGGCGGGTGGTTCTTCGTGGAGCCGCGGTTCCGCGACCTCGGCCGGCCCGCGGGGTACGTCGGCCGCGACCCGAGCGCGAGCCCGGCGACCGGCTCGCACTACGTCCACGAGCACGAGCAGAAGGACCTCGTCCGCGCCGCGTTCGAGGAGAAGCTGCCGTACTTCGTCACCGCCGCCCGGGCCGCCTCGAACGGCAAGCACTGACCGCCGTCACTTCCCGAGGGCGTGGACGGTGTTGTGAAGGGTGCCGGCGACGGGCCGGCCGTCGGTGCCCTTCAGCCGGTACTTGACCTCCATGCCCCACGTCGGGGCGAGGTCCGGCAGGTCCAGCCGGACCGTCTTCCCGTCCGCGGCGAGCGTCGCCTTCGCCACCGTCAGCGGCTTCTCGTCCAGGTGCTTGGAGCCGTAGTTCTTGCTCCGCTTCAGCCCCCAGACCTTCACGTCGAAGTTCTTGGGGTCCACGGCGGCCGCCTCCAGAGGGTCCGTGAAGGTGAGTTCGACCGCACCGGTCTTCGCGTGCAGACCGACGGGCAGGTCGGCCGGCTTGCCGGTGTACCGGACGCGGTAGAACCCGCCGGGGGCGGTCTGGTTCCCGGCCCAGGCGTACATCCCGCAGACGTACAGGCTGCCGTCGGTCGGGTGGAACCGCGGCCGCATGACGCCCGTCGGGAACGTCGGCAGCGGCAAGGCACACATCCCGCCCTGGGCCTGGCCGTTGACCGTCTCGTGCGGGACGACGTAAATTTTCCCCATGCCGTAGCTCGTGTTCAGCAGCGCCCCGGCGAGCGGCCCCCAGGTCTTTTCCGGCACCCAGATCAACTCGGCCGGCGAGCGGTCGAACTCGTTCGTGATCCAGCAGAGCGGCTGTTTCATCGCGGCATCGGCCGGGTCGGTCACGTCCGTGTAGCCGTACATGTTCCCGTAGAACCCGCCGACTTCCACCTTGTTGATGCGGTTCTTCGGCGTCCAGAAGCCTTCCTGGTCCGTGACGAAGAAGGTGCCGTCCGGGTTGAGGCAGACGCCGTTCGCGGCCCGGAACCCGGTGGCGAGGATGTCGGTCTTCGCCCCGTCGTGGCTGACCTTCAGCAGCGTGCCGTGGTGCGGGACGACGCAATCGAGCGCGTGCCGGCCGCTCTTCGCGTAGTAGAAGTTGCCGGCCGCGTCGGTCTGCAGGCCCATCGCGAACTCGTGGAAGTGCTCCGTCACCTGGTGGTCGCTGTTGAAGCACTCGTAGAAGTCCGTCTCGCCGTCGCCGTTCAGGTCGTGGAGCTTCACGATCTGGTCCCGGCAGCAGACGAAGACCGACCCGTCGCGGACCTTCAGCCCCAGCGGCTGGAACAGCCCGGACGCGACCCGCTGCCACGTCAGCCCGGCCTCGGGTTTTTCGATGTTGACCAGCCAGACGTCGCCGTCCCAGGTGCAGACGGCCATCCGCTTGCCGTCCGGGAGGAAGTCGAACCCTGTCGGGCGGAGCAGGGCGTTCCACGGGTTGCGGTCGGGGGTGCCGAAGGTGTCCGCGACGAACGCGCCGTCGGACTTGCCCGGGGTCACGGCCGTCTTCAGCACGTCCGGCCACCGCTTCGGCCCGCCCTCGGTGAGCGGCTTCAGCGGCTTCGGGGCGGGCGTGGTTTTCCCGAGGGCGGGGTGGGCGGCGTAGTCCTTCGCCATCAGCACCTTCACCCGCGTCGGCGTGGCGGCGGCGGGGATGGTCAGCACGTGGAAGCCGTCCTTCTTCGCCAGTGACACCGCGTTGTCACCGACGGTGGCGGCCGCGACGCCCTCGGGGGCGACGCGGCACAGCAGGTCTTTGGACGACTTCCCCACTTCCAGCGTGCGGGTGAACACGCCGCCCGGCTCGGCCCCTTCGAGTTCGAGAACGCCGGCGTCGCCGACGGTGTACGCGATCACCGTCTGGTCGCCGTAGGCGTAGGTGCCTTTGAACTGTGCCCATTTCCGCGGCAGCGGGCCGTAGGGTTTCTTGTCGCGGCCCAGCGGGCGGGGGTCGGCGAACCGGCCGGTTTCGGGGTCGGCCCAGCCCGGCCCCACAGGGGTTTCGACGTGCCGGTCGCCGACGATCTTCGGGTGGATGCCGTGCCGGCCGTCGAAGTGGATGCCCTTCCAGTCGATGAACCCGTCGCCGGCCCACGCGGCGGCGAACCGCAGCGTGTCGTGGTCGAACACCGCCCAGCTTTTCCCGCGGGACACCCCGCCGGGGCCGGCGTCGAGCCGGACGGCGATCCCCTTGTACGCGATGTTCCCGGCCGCGACCTCGTAGGTGTTCGTCAGGCTCGGGCCGTAGTCCATCGCCATCCACGGGTCGACGCTGGCCGGGGGCGGGCCGAACGCGCCGGGCTTGCCGGCCGGCAGCTTCGCGAGGTACGCGGCGTCGGCCGGGGCGAACTGCGTCGGGTTGTGCGGCTTCAGGTACGCTTCCCGCAGGTAGTGGATCACGTCGTACTTCTGCCGCGGGACCATCCACGTCTGCGGGGGCATCAGGTTGAACCCGTGCGTGAGCGTGCGGTACAGGCTGTGCGGGTCGCTGCCGTTCTTGAACGCGTGGGCGGCGAACTTCGGCGACGTGGGGAGCGACCCGGGCTGGTCCGTGGTGCCGTGGCAGTTGGCGCAGACGCGCGAATAGATCGCCTCGCCGCGCTGGAACGCCTTGGCGTCGAGCCCGCGGATGAGCCCGGCGTGGTCGATCTCCTTCTCGTACTCGGGGATGACGAGGGCCGTCACCGCCGGGCGGAGTTCCTTCGCCCGCTTCGGCCCGCCCTCGCTCACGTCGATCAGGTACTTCGCGAGGTCGAGGAACTGCTGACGATCCGAGAGGGTGTTCGCGAGCCCGTCCGGCATCAGGGACTGGCTGCCGACGGTTCGCTTGTCGATGTCCCCGACCGGGATGCTGACCCGCTTGCCGCCGGCCGGGTCGAGGAGCGTGAGCGTGCCGTTCTTTTCTTCGACGAGCAGGCCGGTGACGGTCTTCCCGTCGGCGGTCGCGACCGTGACCGGCTCGTACCCCTTCTTGATCACCTTCGACGGGGCGAGGACCGACTCGATCAGGTACTCGGCGGTCGCGTCCTTCCCGGCCAGGGCGATGTCCGGCCCGAGTCGGGTGCCGGTCTCGCCGTCGTGGCAGCGGGCGCACGTCAGGAACGGCTGGAAGAACAGCACCGCCCCGCGGCCGGCGTCCCCCTTCTCGCGGGCCGCCCTCGCCAGTTCCGCGGGCGACTCCTTGAGGAGTTGTTGGGCCAACCCCGGCGGCGCGGCCGGATCGGCAGCCGTGCCGCATGAGGCACAGATCGCAAGAGTCAGGGCAATCAAGACGTGCGTGATGCTGGGCATGCTGAGTCCGTGTCGGAGGGTGGGCTTCAGGTCGAAGGCCTGGGCTGGTTACTCCATCAGTTCCTTGACCTTGTCCTTGATGGCTTCCGACCAGATCTCGTAGCCCTTGGGGGAGAGGTGCAGGTAGTCCGGCATCACGTCCTTGCCGATGGTCTTGTCGGGCTCCAGGAACTTCTCGCCGATGTCCATGTAATGGACCGAGCCGCCGGCGAGTTTCGAAATCAGCGCATTGACGGCGGCCCTCGGTTCTTTGCCCGTGATGGGCTTGTTGCCGACGGGAAGGAGGCCCAGCAGCAGGATCTTCGCCTGGGGTTGCTTGGACTGGATCAGATCGACAACCGCCTTGACGCCGTCGGCCACATCTGCGGGCACCATTTTGGCATCCCAACAGTTGTTGGTGCCGATCATGACCACGAAGAGTTTCGCCCGGTAGCCGTCCAGCTGACCGTTCTTCAATCGCCACAGCACGTTCTGGGTCTGGTCCCCGCCGATCCCCATGTTGAGGGCTCGGTACGATCCCCAGTACTTGGTCCAGCTCCCCTGATTTTCTTTCCCCCGCCAGCGCCGGGTGATCGAGTCGCCGACGAAGACCAGATCGATCTTGCCGTCCATCTTCTTGATGTCGGCGTTGATTTCTGCCAGTTGCTTCTTGCCCAGACCATCTTTGCGCTCGTTGGGCGTCGTCGGACTGTCGACGGCGGCGGCCGTGCCGAGGAGGGCACCGACCGCAAGGGCGACGGCCATCGAGGGTCTCGTGATTGCGGTCATGCGTTCTCTCAGTGGGGGTGAGATTGCAACGCGGGTTCCGTTCAACCGGACAACAACGGCCGTCGGGCGAACCCGCGGCAGGGATCGTCTCGCGCTAGGGTTTGACCGATCGCCGGGAATCATCGCGGGGTGCCTTCGGTGCAGGTTCCCCCTTCGGTGTGGGCTCGGCGGCGTCCACCCCCCACAGCCTGGCGACGATCTCCGCCATCGCGGGGTCGTGCTTCTGAAGGTCCTCGCGGGTGAACGGGAAGAAGTCGTTCCGGCCGAAGTAGGCTTCCGTCGCCTCGGCGAAGTACTCCATCGGGGTGGTCATGGCGTAGGCCTTTTCGACCGTGTTCGGCCGGCCGTTGCCGAGGTGCCGCTCGACCTTGTCGTACTTGCCCGAGTCTTTCGCCCGGGCGTAGGCCCCGGCGATGTCCGGGTTGGCGAAGCCCTTCGGCAGTTCGCGGTCGTGGTAGGCGTGCGCGAGTTCGTGGAGCATGAACCACGGCATCCGGTTCACCTCGGCGGGGTACGTCCGGACGTTCGACACCTCGACGGCCTTCGCCATCGCCGGGTCGCGGCCGACCTTGCGGAGCCAGTCGGCACCGGGGTGGTATTCGGCGACCGGCTTCGCCCCCGGGTACTCCGGGTTGAAGTAGACCGGCACCTGTTGCAGCTTCGCCACTCCCGCCTTCGGCAGCACCTTTGCGATGTCTTCCAGCTGCTTGTCGAACAGCGCCAGGGCCTTCGCCGTGTCCGCGGCGTCGGTCGCGAGCAGCACGCGGTTGACGTGGACCGTCCACCCGCGGACGGCGCGGGTCTCGTACACCGGCTCCGGGGCCGGGGCGGTCGGGGCCTTGAGGTTGTCGTGCAGGAACCGGGCCATCGTCTCGTACAGGTGCTGGTCGGTGTTCCGCCCCTCCTTGATCGCGTGGGTGCGGTTCGGGTACGGCAGCACGGTGAACCGCTTCCCGGCGGCGATGAGTTCCTCCATCAGCCGCTCGACGCCCTGGTAGTGGCAGTTGTCGTCGCCGGTGCCGTGGATCAGGAGCAGGTTGCCGCGCATCTTGGCGGCGTGGGTGATCGGCGAGCCGTCGCGGAAGCCGGCGGCGTTGTCGGACGGCAGGCCCATGTACCGTTCCTGGTAGATCGTGTTGTACAGCGTCTGGTCCGGGACCGGGGCGAGGGCGACGGCGGTGCGGTACAGGTCCGGGTGGCGGAACAGCGCGTTCAGGCTCATGCTCCCGCCGCCGCTCCAGCCCCACGAGCCGACGCGGGCGGGGTCGACGAACGGCCACCGCTTCAGCAGTTCGCGAACCGCGGCGGCTTGCTCCGTCGGGGCGATGATGCCGATCTTGCGGTGAACGGACTTCCGCCACTCGCGGCCGCGGGGGACGTTGGTCCCGCGGTTGTCCACGCTGGCCACCGCGAACCCCTGCTGGGCGAGCATCCAGTGCCACAGCCCGCGGGGGCCGGGCCACATGTCTTTCACCGTCTGGCCGTGCGGCTCGCCGTAGACGTGCATCAGCAGCGGCAGTTTCGCCCCCGGCTCCACCGCCGGCGGCTTGATCCGCCACCCGTCCAGTTCGAGGTCGTTTCCGATCGGGACGCGGAAGAACTCGATCTCCGGCTGCTTCAGCGCCGCGAGCTTCTCCCGGAGCTTCGCGTTGTCGGCCAGCGTGCGGACGGCGGCGTGGTCCTTCAACTGCACCAGTTCGACGACCGGCGGCGCGGTGAAGCTCGACCGCGTGTGGACGGCCCACTGCGCGTCCGGGGAGATGTCGTACTCGTGCCAGCCGACTTGTTTCTCCGGGGACAGTTGCTCCGTCCCGGTGCCGTCGAGTTTCACGCGGAACAGGTACCGCTGGGTCGGGTTCTTCGGCGACGCGGTGTAGTACAGCCGGCCGTTCGCCTTGTCGATGCCGTCGACCCCGGTCACGTCGAACTCGCCCTTGGTGATCGGTTCCAGCGGCGAGCCGTCCACGAACGCGCGGTAGGCGTGCCGCCACCCGGACCGCTCGCTGAGCCAGAGGAAGCTCTTCCCGTCGTCGAGCCACCGCCACGGGTTGTCGTTCTCGATCCAGGCGGCGTCCGTCTCGGCGAAGACCGGCGTCGCCGCGCCGGTCGCGGGGTCGGCGCGGAAGACCGTGAGTTCGCTCTGCAAGCGGTTGAACTGCTGCACCATCACCCGCGTTCCGTCGGGCGTCCAGTCGGCGCGGGGGACGTAGTGCTCGCGGCGGTCGCCGGGCAGGTCGAGCCACCGGACCTTGCCCCCCGCGGCCGGGACGACGCCGAGCCGGGTGGCCGAGTTCTTCTCGCCCACCTTGGGGTACGCGAACGAGATGATTTTCGGCGACTTGCTGACGACGTTGTCCACCATGTGGAACTCGGCCACGCCGGCGGTGTCGAACTGCCAGAACAGGACGTGCTTCCCGTCCGGGCTCCAGCGGAAGCAGTCCCGCAGGTCGAGTTCTTCCTCGTTCACCCAGTCGGACGTGCCGTTGATGAGCGTCTTCGAGCCGTCCGCGGTCAGCGGGGTGACGGCGAGCGTGGCGACGTCTTGCACGTACAGGTTGTTCTCCCGGACGTAGGCGACCCGCGTGCCGTCCGGGGACAGCTGGGCGAACATCAGCGTCGCCGGCGCGGCGTCCCCGCCGAGCTTGCGGAGGGCGTTCGCCTTGAGGTCGAGCACCCAGTAGTCGCCGCGGGTGTTCCGCCGCCACACCCGCCGGCTGTTCGTGTAGAGCAGCACCCGCGACTCGTCGGCGGAGAACTCGTAGGCGTCGACCTTCAGCGGCTCTTTCGCGCCGTCCGGCACGAACGCCTTGGCCGAGGCGACGACGTCTTTCTTGCCGGTCGCCGGGTCGTGGCGGAGCAGTTCGTTCTTTTCCAGGGTGAAGTACGCGGCGGTCTTCTTGCTCCACCGGCGGGCGGGCAGCGGCTCGGTGTCGAACTCCCGCGTGCCGAACAGCCGGCCGACGGTCAGCAGGGAGTCGTCCGCGCGGAGGCCGTCCGCCGCCAAGAGGATCACCGAAAAGATGCCGAGCGAAACGCGGAACCAGGGTTGTCGGGTCATCGCGGGGTCTCGAGGGTGTCGACGGGAAACACACGTACGGCGAGAGGTCACTTGCCCCCGGCGGGTTCGTAGGTGAAGGCGTCCTTGTCCGCCGGGAGCACCCAGACGTTGCGGAACTTCACGGGGTTGCCGTGGTCTTGCAGGAAGACCGGGCCGGTGCTCGTCTTCTTCTGCCGGTCGCGGATCGCGTCCAGGTACGGCGTGTTGCCGTACCGGAACGGGTGGAACGTGGACTTCGGCTCGCCGACCGGGGTGCTGTCCTGCACCTTCGTCCCGTTGAACCAGACGGTGACGGTCCCGTCCTCGGCGATCTTGCCGGCGGCGTCCCGCCGGGGGGCGCGGTAGCGGATGTCGAAGACTTGCCACTCGCCCGGCTTGCGGCAGGCGTTCGCCAGCGGCGGGGCGAACCCGTACACCGCCCCGGCGTCCTGCTGCGTCGGCTTCTCCTTGCCGACCGAGTTGATGATCTGGACCTCGTAGTTGCCGTGGATGTACACCCCGCTGTTGCCGGTTCCCTTCTCGGGGATCAGAAACTCGACGTGGATGTCCGCGTCCTTGAAGTGCAACTTCGAGACGATGTGGTTCTGGTTCTTCTTGTTGGACGTGGAGACCAGGGCCCCGTCCTCGACCGGCCAGTCGACCTTGTCCCCCGCCATGCTGAGGAACTGGTGGGTGCCCTTGTCGTCCAGCAGGACCGTCGCCCCCTTGGGGGCCGGGACCGGCAACTTGGACTGGTCCGGCGGGAAGGCGGGGTCGGCCGCGACCGCCGCGAGGGTGAGCCACAGTGCGGGTGTCATGTCGTTCGCCTCCGGTTACTTGCCGCGCTTGTCCCAGACGACCGGCACGTCGTTCGACTGCTTCGGCCCCGGCGTGCTACGGCCGTCGGTTACGTACCGTTCTAGCAGCGCGGCCAGTTCCTTGACTTTGTCCGGTTCCGCGGCGTAGCGGTTGTTCTTCTGCGCCGGGTCCGCGGCGAGGTCGAACAGTTCGCCCGGCTCCGAATGGCCGGCGTACCCGCGGTCCTTGCGGAACCAGTCGGGCTCGCCGGCCTTGCCGTTGTCGTCGCCGGTCGGGGCGAGGATCAGCACCCAGTCCCCCTTGCGGATCGCGAACTTGCCCTGCCCGCTGTGGTGGACCGTGGCCTCGCGGAGCGGGGCGGCCCGCTTCTCGCCGAGGAGGGCCGGCAGGACGTTGACGCTGTCCGGCCCGGCGTCGGCGGGGAGCTTGACCCCGAGCGCCGCGGCCAGGGTGGCCATCAGGTCGACGTGGCAGACCGTCTCGGAGCACGTCGTGCCGGCCGGAATCTTCCCCGGCCACCGGGCGACGAACGGCACCCGGTGCCCGCCCTCCCAGGCGTCCCGCTTCGCCCCGCGGAGGGTGCCCGTGCTCGCGTGGCCGTGGTCCTTGAGCCGGTCGTACGCGCCGTTCTTGACCTCACCGGTGATCTCCGGGCCGTTGTCGCTCGTCACGACGACGAGGGTGTTGTCCGCGACGCCGGCCGCCGTCAGCGCCGCCAGCACCCTCCCGACCGCCGCGTCCGTCTGCACGACGAAGTCGCCGAACTCCCCCGCCCCGCTCTTGCCCGCGAACTCGGGCGTCGGCACGACCGGGTAGTGCGGCGAGGTCAGCGGCAAGTACAGGAAGAACGGCTGGCCCGCCTTCGCGGCCGTCCCGATGAACTCGACCGCCCGCTTCTCCAGGCCCGGCAGGACGTCCGCCAGTTTCCAGCCGGGGAGCATCGGGCCGGCGTGGTTGAACGAGTCGCGGCCGACCGGGGCGGCGTCCGAAGGGATGCCGACGGTGCGGTCGTTCTCGATGAAGCAGAACGGGGGGTAGTTGGGCACGTCGGTGCCGAAGTACGAGTCGAACCCGCGGGCGGTCGGGCCGTCGGGGATGGGCTTCGAGAAGTCGCGCTTGCCGTCCGCGCCGGGCTTCGGCCAGCCCCACCCGAGGTGCCACTTCCCGATACACGCGGTGGCGTACCCCTCTTTTTTCAACATCGCGGGGACGGTCAGCAGGTTCTCCGCGATGAGCGGCGGGGAGAACGGGCCGATGACGTTCCGCTGGAGCCGCGTCCGCCAGGCGTACCGGCCGGTGAGCAGCGCGTACCGCGTGGGCGTACACACCGCCGACGGCGAGTGCGCGTCCGTGAACCGCACCCCGTCCTTCGCGAGCCCGTCGATGTGCGGCGTCGGGATCTTCGACTTCGGGTTGTAGCAGCCGGGGTCGCCGTACCCGAGGTCGTCCGCGAGGACGTAGACCACGTTCGGCTTCGCCGGCGCGGCCGCGCGGGCCGAGGCGACGCCGAAGACCGCCACGCAGATCAAAATCGGGAATCCTGCCTTCATTCCGGGCCTCCGACGGCGGGATCGACCCCAGCAATTACTTCTTCGGCGGCTCCCGGCTCGTCAGCGCGAAGGAGAACTCGCCGCCCTCGGGCGGGACGTCGATCTTCAGCGTCGACTTCGCGCTGTACCGGTCGGGGATGAACATGATGTACCCGTCGGGTCCGTAGCCGGGCTCTCCGGGCTTCGCCGGGCGCGACGCGTGGATCCGGACGACGTACGAGCCGGGCGGCAGTTCCCCGCGGTACTCGCCGCGCGAGATCGGGTGACTCCCTTGAATCCACCGCCCCGGCGCGTGCTCGAAGTCGATGAACCCCTCGTCGACGGGAGCCCCGTCGAACGAGACCTTCCCCCAGACGGCGACGAGGGTCTTGGGCTGGCCGTCGCCGCCGGCACACCCGCAGGCGGCGAGCAACAGCAGGAACGCCCCGGCGCGGGGTCGAAGTCGCATGGCGGTTCCCCTGTGGGCTGG
>ERZ1066122.2804-NODE-2804-length-10894-cov-21.778116_pt1 | contig 10894 bp, 9 predicted proteins | sample MGYA00382769_ERZ1066122 | MGnify/ENA primary metagenome ERZ1066122 (study PRJEB33369, sample SAMEA5778352) | biofilm metagenome | biome: Industrial cooling water; feature: Water cooling tower basin; material: Biofilm | place: United Arab Emirates | collected...
CGGCATCTTCATCGGCCTGGACGGCGGCATCGACGGCCTGGTGCACCTGTCCGACATCTCGTGGAACACCACGGGCGAGGACGTGGTCCGCAACTTCAAGAAGGGTGACACCCTGGAAGCGGTCGTGCTGGCCGTCGACCCGGAGCGCGAGCGCATCTCGCTCGGCGTGAAGCAGCTCGAGCAGGATCCGGTCGGCCAGTACATGGCCACCACCCAGAAGGGCAGCATCGTCACCGGCGTGGTCAAGGAAGTCGACGCCAAGGGCGCCACCATCGAGCTCGACGGCGGCATCGAGGGCTACGTGCGCGCCAACGACATCGCCAAGGAGCGTGTCGACGACGCCACCCAGTACCTGAAGGTCGGCGACGCGGTGGAAGCCAAGTTCATCGGCATGGACCGCAAGGGCCGCGTCATGCAGCTCTCGATCCGCGCCAAGGACGAGGCCGAGCTGCAGGAAACGATGGCGGAGGTCAACAAGTCCTTCGACGCCGCTTCCGGCACCACCAAGCTCGGCGCCCTGCTGCGTGAGCAGCTGAACAAGGGCGAGTAACCCGCTGCAACGGTCCGCGGCCCGGGGTTTCCCGGGCCGCGGCACCTCCCGGCCACCGATTCGAGGTTCCGCCCCGGCATGACCAAGTCTGAATTGATCGAGGTGCTGTCGCGTCGCCAGGCCCACCTGAAGGCCGACGACGTCGATCTTGCCGTCAAGACCCTGCTCGAGATGATGAGCGGCGCCTTGACCCAGGGCGAGCGCATCGAGATCCGCGGCTTCGGCAGCTTCTCCCTGCATTTCCGTCCGCCGCGCCTGGGCCGCAATCCCAAGACCGGCGACTCCGTGGCCCTGCCCGGAAAGTACGTCCCGCATTTCAAGCCCGGCAAGGAGTTGCGCGACCGCGTCAACGCCGGCCCGGCCGCGTCCGAAGGCTGAGTTTCCGGCCCGCCTTGGGCTAAGCTTGCGGCATCCCGCCCACGGAACCGCCGCGGATGCGCCTGATCAAAGCCCTGTTCGCCCTCCTGTTCATTGCCTTCGGCGTGCTGTTCGGCGCGCTGAACCGCCAGGCCGTGCGCATCGAGCTGGGATTCATGGGCATCGACGGCACCGTCGGCACCGCGCTGCTGCTGGCCGTGCTGGCCGGCGCCGTGCTCGCGGGCGTGGTGCTCACCGCCGGCGTGATCTGGCCGCTGCGCCTGCAGCTCAAGCGCACGACGCCGGCGCCCGAGCCGCCCGCCGCGGAACGCCATGACTGAATTCGCCTGGCTGCTCCTGCTGCTGCTCCCGATCGCGGCCGGCAGCGGCTGGCTCGCGGGCCGGCGCGGCGGCGAGCGTCGCGGCGGCGCGCGCGTGTCGCGGCTGTCGAACACCTATTTCCGCGGCCTGAACTACCTGCTCAACGAGCAGCAGGACAAGGCCATCGAGGTCTTCCTGCAGATCGCGGCCGTGGACAAGGACACGGTGGAGACGCAGTTCGCGCTCGGCCACCTGTTCCGCCGGCGCGGCGAAGTCGACCGCGCCATCCGCCTGCACCAGAGCCTGGTGGCGCGCGAGGGCCTGAACGACGAGCAGAAGACCCGCGCCGTGCTGGCGCTGGGCGAGGACTACATGCGCGCCGGCCTGCTCGACCGCGCCGAGACCCTGTTCACCGACCTGGTGCGGATGGGCGTGCTGGCGCCGCAGGCGCTCAGGCACCTGATCTCGATCTACCAGGCCGAGCGCGACTGGGGCAAGGCGATCGAGCACGCCCGCCAGTTCGAGGCCGCCAGCGGCGAACCGATGGGCAAGCTGGTGGCGCAGTTCCACTGCGAGCTGGCCGAGAAGGCGCGGCTGGCCGGCGACCTCGACCAGGCGCGCCGGCACATCGCGCAGGCCTACGAGGCCGACAGCCATTCCGTGCGCGCCGGCCTGGCCGAGGGCCAGCTGGAAGTGGCGGCCGGCAACGATGCCGCCGCCATCCGAGCCTTCGAACGCGTGGCGCGCCACGACATCGAATTCCTGCCCGACCTGCTCGAGCCCTTGCTGCGCTGCTACGAACGCCGCGGCGACAGCGCGCGCGCGCGCGGCTTCCTGATGGAAATGATCGAGCACTACCCGGGCGTCTCGCCGGTGCTGGCGCTGACGCGGCTGGTCGAGCGCGACGAGGGGCAGGCGGCGGCGCTCGAGTTCCTCTCGAAGCAGCTGCGCCTGCGGCCGTCGGTGCGCGGCGAGGCCGAGTACATCGACCTGAGCCTGCGCGACGCCGGCGCCGACCCGGCCAGCACGCTGCGCACGCTCAAGCAGATCACCGACCAGCTGGTGGTGCGCACGCCGGGCTATCGCTGCCAGCGCTGCGGCTTCAGTGCGCGCGCGCACCACTGGCAGTGCCCCGGCTGCAAGTCCTGGGGCAGCATCAAGCCGGTGCACGGCGCGGTGAGCGAGTGACGGCCCACCCGACGCTGCCCGCCTGGCTCTTCGTGCTGCTGGCGACCGGTCTCTCGACCGCCGTGGCCGGCGCCTGGTGGCGCCATGCCCGCGAGCGCGTGCTCGACCTGCCCGACGAGCGCCGGCTGCACCAGGTGCCCACCGCGCGCGGCGGCGGCCTCGGCATCGCGCTGGTGCTGCTGCTGGCCTCGCCGTGGCTGGGGCAGGGCGCCGCCGCCTTCGCCCTGGGCTTGGCGATCGCCGCGGGCGCCGGGTTCTGGGACGACCTGCGGCCGCTGCCGGCGCTGGCGAAGCTGCTGCTGCAGGCGCTGGGCGCGCTGCCGGTGGCGCTTGCCTGGCCGCTGCTGCCGGCGCTGCTCGGGCCGGTCGCCGGCGCGGCCGCGGCCTGGCTGCTGGTGGTCGCCCTGGTGAACATCTGGAATTTCATGGACGGCAGCAACGGCCTGGCCGCGACCCAGGCGCTGCTGTTCGGTGCGGCGATGGCGCTGTTCGCAGGGCCGGGCACGCCGGCTTTCTGGCTGGGCCTGGCGCTGGCGGCGGGGGCCCTGGGCTTCCTGCCCTGGAACCTGCCGCGCGCCCGCCTGTTCCTGGGCGACGTGGGCAGCCATGCGCTGGGTTTCGCGGTGGCGGCGCTGTCGCTGCTGGCGCTGGCGGGCGAGGGCGGACTCGCGCCGTGGCTGCCGCTGCTGCTCGCCTCGGCCTTCCTGCTCGACGCGGGCCTGACCCTGCTGTCGCGGCTGGCGCGGCGGCAAAAGGTCTGGCAGGCGCACCGCGAGCATCTCTACCAGCGGGCGATCCTGCACGGCGCCCGCCATGGCCCGGTCTGCCTGGCCTATGCCGCCTGGACGCTGGCGGCGGCCGCGCTGGCGGCCTGGCTGCTGCCGGCCCCGCCCGCCGTTGCATGGGGAGTCACCCTGGCGTGGCTCATCTCTGGAATCATGTGCCACGCCCTGGGCGGCCGTCGCTGGCCGCGCCGGGGCACCGGCCCGGGAAAGGAAGCATAGGGAATGAAGGACAACGCTGGCGCTTCGGTGCTGTTGCCGCGCCTGCTGATCGTGGTGCACGACCTGGCCATGGTGGCGTTCGTGTGGCTGGGGCTGCGCTGGCTGGCCGGCCTGGCCGGCGCGCCGCCGGCCACCGCGCTGCAGCTCGAACTGGTGATCGCGGTGCTCACGCAGGCCATCGTCCTGCGCGCCGTGGGCCTGTACCAGGGGCTGTGGCGCTTCGCCAGCCTGCCCGACCTGGCCAACCTGGCGCGCGCGGCGCTGATCGGCGTGCTGCTGATCGTGGCGCTGCTGTTCCTGGCCGGCCTGCTGCCGGACGTGCCGCGGCGCGTGCTGTTCCCGTACCCGGTGGCCCTGGTGGTGATGCTGGGCATGCCGCGCGTGCTGTACCGCCTGTGGAAGGATGCCCGCCAGTCCGGCAACCACGCCGACGCCCAGCGCGTGCTGGTGCTCGGGGCGGGCCGCACCGCCGAGACCCTGCTGCGCGACCTGCGCACCGATGGCCGCTACCACCCCGTGGGCCTGCTGGACGACCAGCGCGCGCTCAAGGGCGCCAAGATCCAGGGCGTGCCGGTGCTGGGCGGCATCGACGAGCTGCCCTACATCGCGCAGGAAACCGCGCCCAAGCTGATCGTGATCGCCATGCCCTCGGCCAGCGCCGCGGAGATGCAGCGGGTGGTCACCCTGTGCGATGAAACCGGCCTGCCGTTCCGCACCGTGCCGCGGCTCTCGGACATGCTTTCGGGCAAGTCGGGCGCGCGCCTGGAGCTGAGCGAGGTGCGGATCGAGGACCTGCTGGGGCGCAAGCCGGTGGAGTTCGGCGCCCGCTACGAGGCGCTGGTGGGCAAGCGCGTGCTGGTCACCGGCGCCGGCGGCTCGATCGGCTCCGAGCTGGCGCGCCAGTGCGTGGCCGCGGGCGCGGCCCGGGTGGTGCTGTTCGAACGCGCCGAGCTGCCGCTGGTGGAGATCACCGAAGAGCTGCGCCGCGAACATCCCGAGGCCGACGTCGAGCCGATCCTGGCTGATTGCGGCGATCCCACCGCCTGCAGCATCGCGCTGGGGCAGGGCATGGACTACGTCTTCCACGCCGCCGCCTGCAAGCAGGTGCCGATGCTGGAGGGCCAGCTGCGCGAGGCGCTGCGCAACAACGTCACCGCCACCGCCACCCTGGCGCGGATGTGCCGCGAGCGCGGCGTGGCCAATTTCGTGCTCATCTCCACCGACAAGGCGATCGAGCCGATCAACGTCCTGGGCGCCAGCAAGCGCTTCGCCGAGCTGGCCTGCCAGTCCGAGCTCGACGGCAGCGCGGTGCGGCTGTCGATCGTGCGCTTCGGCAACGTGCTCGATTCCGCCGGCAGCGTGGTGCCGCTGTTCCGCCGGCAGATCGCCGCGGGCGGGCCGGTCACGGTGACGCACCCGGAGGTGACGCGCTACTTCATGACCATCCCCGAGGCCTGCGCGCTGATCCTGCACTCGGTCGACCTGTTCAACGAACCCTGCGCGGTGTTCGCGCTGGACATGGGCCGGCCGGTGGCGATCCGCGAGCTGGCCGAGCAGATGATCCGCCTCAGCGGCAAACGGCCCGGCATCGACATCGCGGTCAGCTACACCGGCCTGCGCCCGGGCGAGAAGCTGCACGAGATCCTGTTCCACCCGGACGAGCGCTACCAGCGCACGCGCCACCCGCGCATCCTGCAGGCGCGGCCACGCGACGTGGACGTGGCCGCGCTGCACGGCATCCTCGAGCGCCTGGACCAGCTGCTGCGCCGCCCGGACGGCGCCGACGCGCTGGCCGCGGTGCTGCGCGAAGCCGTGCCCGAGTACAATCCCGATCCCGATGCCCGCGAGGCCTTTGCCGCCGCCGGGCAGCCATAGAAGGGTTTGGCGACATGACGTTTCGCATAAGGAAGGCGGTTTTCCCGGTCGCGGGCCTCGGCACGCGCTTCCTGCCGGCCACCAAGACGGTGCCCAAGGAAATGCTGCCGGTGGTCGACAAGCCGCTCATCCAGTACGCCGTCGACGAGGCCATCGAGGCCGGCTGCGACACCCTGGTCTTCGTCACCAACCGCTACAAGCATTCGGTCGCAGACTACTTCGACAAGGCCTATGAGCTCGAGCAGAAGCTGGAGAAGTCGGGCAAGTCCGAGCTGCTGTCGCTGGTCCGCGACGTGCTGCCGCGCCACGTGCGCGCCGTCTTCGTCACCCAGGCCGAGGCGCTGGGCCTGGGCCACGCCGTGCTGTGCGCGCGCCCCGTGGTGGGCGACGAACCCTTCGCGGTGCTGCTGCCCGACGACCTGATCTGGAACACCGGCCCCGGCGCCTTGCGCCAGATGGCCGAGCTGGCCGCGCAGGAATCGGCCAGCGTGATCGCCGTGCAGGACGTGCCTCGCGAGCAGACCGGCAGCTACGGCATCGTCGCCACCCGCGACTTCGCCGGTCGCCACGGCGAGATCAGCGCCATCGTCGAGAAGCCCAAGCCCGAGGTCGCGCCCAGCAACCTCGCGGTGGTGGGACGCTACGTGCTCAGCGGCGCGATCTTCGACCTGCTGGCGAAGACCCGCCCGGGCGCCGGCGGCGAGATCCAGCTCACCGACGGCATCGCCGCGCTGATGGAGAAGGAGCGGGTGCTGGCCTATCGCTTCGAGGGCCGCCGCTTCGACTGCGGCAGCCGCATCGGGCTGGTGGAGGCGACCATGCAGTTCGCGCTCGACCACGAGGACCTGGCCGAGCCCACCCGCGAGTTCATGCGGGCGGCGCTGGCGCGCTGAGCCGGGCCGCGGCCGTGGGCCTGGACAGCTACTACCGCGCCACCGCGTCCGCCGCACCGTCGTACCCGCCGCTGTCGGGCGTGCGCGAGGCCGACGTCTGCATCATCGGCGGCGGCTTCGCCGGGCTGAACACCGCGCTGGGCCTGGCCGAACGCGGCCGGCGCGACGTGGTGCTGCTCGAGGCCGACACGGTCGGCCATGGCGCCTCGGGCCGCAACGGCGGCTTCGTGTTTGGCGGCTTCTCGCGCGGCGAGGAGGCGCTGCTGGCGGAACTCGGGCCGGTCGCGGCGCGCAGGCTGTACCGGGGCACCCAGGATGCGGTGGACCTGATCCGCGCGCGCATCGCCCGCCACGGCATCGCCTGCCAGGCCACCGACGCCGGCGTGCTGTGGGCCAACTGGTTCCGCGACCCGACGCCGCTGCGCGCGCGCCAGCAGCTGCTGGCCGAGCATTTCGACACCCGCTGGGACTGGGTCTCGCGCGACGAGCTGGCCGCGCAGGTCAGCACCCGCCGCTACAGCGAGGCCCTGTTCGAGCGCAACGCGCTGCATTTCCACCCGCTTGATTACGCCCACGGCCTGGCGCGCGTCGCCGCCGGCCTCGGCGTGGCCGTGCACGAAGGCACGCCGGCGATATCGCTGGCCCGGGCGGGGCAGGGCTGGCGCGTGCGCACGCCGCAGGGCGAGGTGCAGGCGCGGCAGGTGGTGTTGTCCTGCGGCGGCTACCTGGCGGGCCTGCGCCGCGAGGTGGATGCCGGCGTGTTGCCGATCGCCACCTACGTGATGGTGACCGAGCCGCTGGGCGCGCGCCTGGGCGAGGCCATCCGCACCCGCGCGGCGATCTACGACACCCGCTTCGCCTTCGACTACTACCGGCCGCTGCCGGATACCCGGATCCTGTGGGGCGGCCGCATCTCGGTGCGCGACCGGTCGCCGGGGCAGGTCAAGCGGCTGCTGCGGCGCGACCTGCTGAAGGTCTACCCGCAGCTCGAAGACGTCCGCATCGACTACGCCTGGTCGGGCCTGATGAGCTACGCCCGCCACCAGATGCCGCAGATCGGCCAGGTCGAGGACGGCCTGTGGCTGGCCCAGGCCTTTGGCGGACACGGCGTCGCGCCGACCACGCTGGCGGGCGAGGTGCTGGCGGCGGCGATCGCGGAGGGCGATCCGCGCTGGCGCGAGTTCGGCCGCTACGGCCTGGTGTCGGCGATGAAGCCCGCGGGCTTGCTCGGCGCTCAGCTCAGCTACTGGTGGCACCAGGCCCGCGACGCCTGGAAGGACCGCAGGGAGGGACGGCGCGAATGAGTGACGAGGCCACGCCCGGGATCAGCTGGGCGGATTTCGAGAAGGTGCAGCTCTGCGCCGGCACCGTGCTGCGGGTGGAGGACTTCCCGGAGGCGCGCAAACCCGCGTGGAAGCTCTGGGTAGACTTCGGCCCGCACGGCATCCGCAAGACCAGCGCGCAGGTCAAGGCCCTCTACACGGCCGAGGACCTCGTCGGCCGGCAGGTCGTCGGCGTGCTCAACTTCCCGCCCAAGCAGGTCGGCCCCTTCCGCTCAGAGTTCCTGCTCACCGGCTTCCCGACCGACGCCGGCGTCGTCATCACCACCCTGGAACGCCCCGTCCCGAACGGCACCCGACTGGCCTGATTCTTCGCTTCGGTGGGGGATGGCGTGATCGAGCGCGGATAAAGGCGGAAACGCCGGATAAGGGCGGATGGGAAGCTGGGTCAGGAGAGGCGGGCTCTGGCGAAGGGCAAGAGCGATTTTCGCCACGGATGAACACAGATGAACACAGATCCCAGAACCAAGAATCAGTGTTCATCTGTGTTCATCGGTGGCAAACAACCTCTTGGGGAAAGTTCGCAAGCGAACCCAGGTCGGTCTCAGGGTGCTTCCTGCTTTTCCAACCGATTGATCCGCTCTCATCCGCTTTTTCTGCCTTGATCCGCGTCTAAAAGAAAGGGCGGCCCCACCGGAGCCGCCCCTCCCAATCACGCGACCATCAAACCGCTTCGAAGATGCCGGCGGCGCCCATGCCGGTGCCGATGCACATGGTGACCATGCCGTACCTGGCCTTGCGGCGCTGCATGCCGTGCACCAGGGTCGCGGTGCGGATGGCGCCGGTGGCGCCCAGCGGGTGGCCGAGGGCGATGGCGCCGCCCAGCGGGTTCACCTTGTCCGGGTCCAGGCCGCAGGTGCGGATGACCGCCAGGGCCTGCGCGGCGAAGGCCTCGTTGAGCTCGATCCAGTCGAGCTGGTCCTGGTTCAGGCCGGCCTGCTGCAGCGCCTTCGGGATCGCGGCGATCGGGCCGATGCCCATCACTTCCGGGCGCACGCCGGCCACCGAGAAGCTGACGAAGCGCGCCAGCGGGGTGAGGCCGTACTCCTTGATCGCCTTCTCCGAGGCCAGCATCACCGCGCCGGCGCCGTCGGACATCTGCGACGAGGTGCCGGCGGTCACGCTGCCGCCGTTGCGGAACACCGGGCGCAGCTTGGCCAGGCCCTCGAGGCTGGTGTCGGCGCGCGGGCCTTCGTCGTGCTCGACCAGCAGCTCGCGCAGCTTCACCGTGTTCGAACCGACGACCGGCTGGCGCGAGATGACCGGGTAGGGCGAGATCTCGGCCTTGAACTCGCCGGCCGCCTGGGCCGCCAGCGCCTTGCGGTGCGAGGCGACGGCGAAGGCATCCTGGTCCTCGCGCGAGACCTTCCATTCCTCGGCGACCTTCTCGGCGGTGATGCCCATGCCGTAGGCGATCGCCACGTTCTCGTCGCGGGCGAACACCTGCGGGCTCATCGCCACCTTGTTGCCCATCATCGGCACCATCGACATCGACTCGGTGCCGCCGGCCAGCATCAGGTCGGCATTGCCCAGGCGGATCTGGTCGGCCGCCATCGCCACGGCCTGCAGGCCGGACGAGCAGAAGCGGTTGATGGTCTGGGCGGCGATCACGTTCGGCAGGCCGGCCAGCAGCAGGCCGATGCGCGCCACGTTCATGCCCTGCTCGCCCTCGGGCATGGCGCAGCCGATGATCGCGTCGTCGATCTGCGAGAGGTCGATGCCCGGCGCCTGCGCCACGACGCTCTTCAGCACGTGGGCCAGCAGGTCGTCGGGGCGGGTGTTGCGGAAGAAGCCGCGCGGGGCCTTGCCGACCGGGGTGCGGGTGGCGGCGACGATGTAGGCGTCCTGGACTTGCTTGCTCATGGTCTTGTCCTCAATTCCGCAGCGGCTTGCCGGTCTTCAGCATGTGCGCGATGCGCTCCTGCGTCTTCGGCATCTGGGCGAGCGCGACGAAGTGCTCGCGCTCGAGGCGGATCAGCCAGTCCTCGTCCACGGTGGCGCCGCGGTCGATCTCGCCGCCCGACAGCACGGTGGCGATGCGCGTGGCGATCTCCATGTCGTGCGGGCTGATCATCCGGCCCTCGAGCATGTTCACCAGCATCATCTTGAAGGTGGCGATGCCGACGTCGCCGGCCACCTGCACCTGGCGGGCGGGCAGGGGCGGGCGGTAGCCCGACTCGGCCAACGCCAGGGCCTGGGCCTTGGCCACGTGCAGCAGCTCGTACTGGTTGAACACCACCACGTCGTCCGCGCGCGCTAGCTTCAGCTCCTTGGCCTCCAGCGCCGACGCCGACACCTTGCCCATCGCCACGGTCTCGAAGTAGGGCTTGAGCGCGGCGAACACGTCGCCACCCGGACCCGCGGCCGCCGAGGCGCGCACCGCGATCTCCTTCAGGCCGCCGCCGGCCGGCAGCAGGCCCACGCCCGCCTCGACCAGGCCGACGTAGCTCTCGAGCGAGAACACGCTGCGGGCCGAATGCATCTGGAACTCACAGCCGCCGCCCAGGGCCAGGCCGCGGACCGCCGCGACCACCGGCACCAGCGAATACTTGATGCGCTGGCTGGTGGCCTGGAAGGTCTTCACCATCGCCTCGAACTCGTCCACGCGGCCGGCCTGCAGCGAAGCCATGGCCCCGGACAGGTCGGCGCCGGCCGAGAACGGCTCCTTCGTCTGCCACAGCACCAGGCCGCGGAAATCCTTCTCGGCGCGGTCGATGGCCTCGCCGATGCCGGCCAGCACGCCGTCGCCGACGGTGTTCATCTTGGTCTTGAAGCTCAGCACCGCGATGCCGTCGCCGTCGTGCCACATGCGCACGCTGTCGGTCTCGAACACGGTGGTGCCCGGCGCCGCGCGCTCGCCCAGGACCGGGTCCGGGAAGCGCTGGCGGTTGTAGACGGCCAGGTTCGAGCGCGGCTGCATCTCGCCGCGCACCGGGCTGAAGCTGCCCTCGGCGGCGTGCACGCCCTCGCGGCCGTCGAACACCCAGTTCGGCAGCGGCGCGTCGGACATGGACTTGCCGGCCACGATGTCCTCGGCGATCCACTCGGCCACCTGCTTCCAGCCGGCCGCCTGCCAGGTTTCGAACGGGCCCAGGCTCCAGCCGTAACCCCAGCGGATGGCCAGGTCGACGTCGCGGGCGGTCTCGGCGATCGAGGCCAGGTGGTAGGCGCTGTAGTGGAACAGGTCGCGGAACACCGCCCACAGGAACCGGGCCTGCGGGTGCTGGCTGGCGCGCAGCTGGGCGAACTTCTCGGCCGGATTCTTGTTCTTGAGGATGGCGACGACCTCGGCGGCCGCCTCGCCCGTGGCCGGGCGGTAGTCCTGGGCCTTGAGGTCCAGCACCACGATGTCCTTGCCCTTCTTCA
>ERZ1066122.2808-NODE-2808-length-10870-cov-9.481461_pt1 | contig 10870 bp, 12 predicted proteins | sample MGYA00382769_ERZ1066122 | MGnify/ENA primary metagenome ERZ1066122 (study PRJEB33369, sample SAMEA5778352) | biofilm metagenome | biome: Industrial cooling water; feature: Water cooling tower basin; material: Biofilm | place: United Arab Emirates | collected...
CGCTGATCGCACCGCTTCACCCAGGGACGAAGTACACACAAATCGGCACTTGACCAGCCCGTCACGAAGGTGTTTCAACTGTCACTCAAGTAGGCCCTTCTTTCCGTTCCACGCATTCAGGATGCAGAACGACGTCTTCGGGACGACGAATGTCCGGACGCAATACGGGGCCAAGTAGTCCACTGACGGTTCGCGCCTGTACAGGACGGATTGCACCGTCCCCAGCGCACGCCGTTGAAGCCCATCCCCAAGTCGGCTAGCTTGAGAGGTTGTGATTCAACCCTTCAAGTTCCTGAGCCATGCCGACTTACGAGTTCCGCGCCCCCGACGGCACCGTCCACGAGCGGTTCTTTCGCATGTCCGAGGTCCCCGCGTCGATCACCCTCGACGACGGGACCGTCGCCGAACGCATGATCTCCGCCGGTGCCGGCCTCGTCTTCAAGGGCGAGGGGTTCTACATCACCGACTACGGCAAGGACGGCAAGAAGGACCAGCGTGCTGCCGCCAAGCCGGCCGAGAGCACCAAGACCGACAGCCCCAAGGCCGACGCCCCCAAGGCGGACGGCCCCAAGGCCGAGGCCAAGCCCGCGGCGTCGGCCCCCAAGGCCGACTGATCCGCCCATCACCACACCCCGCGTCCATTGACTCACGCTGAGGCCCTGCGCGCCGAAATCGCGCGCGCCGCCCGATCGCTCGGTGCGCCCGACGACGTCACCCCGCACCTCGAACGCCCGCGCGATCCTGCGTTCGGCGACTGGGCCACCAACGTGGCCATGACGCTCACCAAGGCGCTCGGCCGGAAGCCCCGCGACATCGCCGAGGCGCTCATTGCGGCCATGGACCTGCCGTCGGTCGGTGCCACGGGCGCCGACATCGCCGGACCGGGCTTCATCAACTTCCGCCTCGACCCCGGCTTCCAGGCACGTGGACTGCTCACCATTCTCGCCAACCCCGAGCAGTGGGGACGCGCGAACGTGGGGCAGGGGCGTCAGGTGTGCGTCGAGTTCGTGTCCGCCAACCCCACCGGTCCGCTGCACGTGGGACACGGCCGCCAGGCCGCGCTCGGCGACGCCATCAGTGCGCTGCTCGAAGCCACCGGCTGGGCCGTCGATCGCGAGTTCTACTACAACGACGGCGGCACGCAGATCGCCAACCTCGCGAAGAGTGTGCAGGCCCGCGTGCGCGAACTGCATGGCGCGCCGCTCGAAATCCCCGAAGGCGGCTATCACGGCGAGTACATTCGCGAGATCGCGGCCAATTACGTGCAGCAGCATCCGCACGATCGCGAGGGCACGGACCTCGAGGCACTGCGTGTGTTCGCCGTCGCCGCGCTGCGTCACGAACAGGACCTCGACCTCCAGGCCTTCGGCGTCAAGTTCGACACGTACTATCTCGAGAGTTCGCTCTATCACGACGGGCGCGTCGCGAAGACCGTGTCGGCGCTCCAGGCCAGCGGCCACACGTTCGAAGAAGAGGGCGCGCTCTTCCTGCGCACCACCACCTTCGGCGACGACAAGGACCGCGTCATGCGCAAGTCCGCTGCCAAGGGCGGCGACTTCACGTACTTCGTGCCCGACGTCGCGTATCACGTCACCAAGTGGGAACGCGGCTACACGCGCGCGATCAATGTGCAGGGCGCCGATCACCACAGCACCACCACGCGTGTGCGCGCCGGCTTGCAGGCGCTCGGCATCGGCATCCCCGAGGGCTATCCGGAATACGTGCTGCACCAGATGGTCACCGTCACGCGCGGCGGCGAAGAGGTCAAGATCTCCAAGCGTGCCGGTTCGTACGTGACCGTCCGCGATCTCATCGACGAAGTGGGACGCGACGCGGTCCGCTACTTCTTCCTCATGCGCAAGGGCGACTCGCAGCTCGTCTTCGATGTCGATCTCGCGAAGTCGCAGAGCGAAGAGAATCCGGTCTACTACATCCAGATGGCGCACGCGCGCATGTGCGGCATCTTCCGCGTTGGCGAAGTGGACGCATCCACGATCACGGGCAACGGGGTGGACCTCGGCGTGCTCGCCGAACCCGCCGAAGTCGAGCTCGTGAAGTCGCTGCTCGACTATCCGGCCACCGTGCTCGGCGCCGCGGCGTCGAGTGAGCCGCATCGCGTGGCGGCGTGGCTGCTCGAGACCGCACGCCTCGCGCATCTCTGGTACCACAAGCATCACGTCCTCGGCGAACCCGAGGCCATCACCCAGGCGCGTCTCGTCCTCGCGCGCGCCACGCAGCTCGGCCTTGCCGCCGGTCTGCGCCTTCTCGGCCTGACCGCCCCGGAGCGGATGTGACCAGCGACCATATCGATCCCGCGTACGTGCACCCCACGCACACGAATGCGAGCCCCGTGCTCGTGGTGGGCTCCGTGGCCCTCGACTCGGTCGAGACGCCCTTCGGCAAGGCCGATGATGTGCTCGGTGGCTCCGGCACGTACTTCTCGAGCAGCGCGTCGCACTTCGCACCGGTGCAGCTCGTGGGCGTCGTGGGCAACGACTACCCGGTGGCGCAGCTTGAGCCGCTGCGCGCGCGCGGCGTCGATCTCTCCGGCGTCGAAACGGCCGACGGATCGAGCTTCCGCTGGCGTGGTCGCTACCGGCACGATCTCAACTCCGCCGAAACGCTCGAAACGCACCTCGGCGTGTTCTCGCACTTCGCGCCCAAGATCCCGGACGCATTCCGTCGCTCGCCATTCGTGTTCCTCGCCAACATCGATCCACGCCTGCAGCTGCAGGTGCTCGATCAGGTCGAGTCGCCGCGGCTCGTGGCGTTCGACACGATGAACTTCTGGATCGAGAGCCGTCGCCCCGATCTCATGGAGCTGCTCAAGCGCGTCGATCTCATCACGCTCAACGACGGCGAGGCGCGCCAGCTCACCGAGCACGCCAACCTCGTGCACGCGGCGCGCTGGATTCTCGACAAGGGACCAAAGCACGTCATCATCAAGAAGGGCGAGCACGGGGCGTTCATGTTCACGCGCGAGTCGGTGTTCTTCGCGCCGGCCTACCCGCTCGAGTCGGTGTTCGATCCGACCGGTGCCGGCGACAGCTTCGCCGGTGGCTTCATCGGCTACCTCGCGAGCACGGGTGACCTGAGCGAGCGCGGCATGCGTCGCGCGGTGGTGGTCGGCTCGGCGATGGGGTCGTTCGCCGTGGAGAAGTTCTCCAACCAGCGCCTGCTCGAGATTTCGCGCGACGACATCGAGCGTCGCATCGAGGAGTTCCGGCAGCTCGTGGCCTTCGACACGGAACTGCCGACATGACCGAGCCGTCGCAGGGGGCGATGGACTACCGCGGCGCCGGCGTGGACATCGACGCCGCCGAAGACAGCAAGTGGCGTCTCAAGCAGCACGTCGAGTCCACGCTCACCGAAGGCGCACGCGGTGCGTTCGGTGGCTTTGGCGGCATGTTCCGCGTGCCCGGCGGCTTCAGCAAGCCGGTGCTCGTCTCGAGTGCCGATGGCGTCGGTACGAAGATCAAGGTGGCCATCGAAGCCGATCGCCACGACACGATCGGGCATTGCCTCGTCAATCACTGCACGAACGACATTCTCGTGCAGGGCGCGACGCCGCTCTTCTTTCTCGACTACGTCGCCTTCGGCAAGCTCATTCCGCAGGTGGTGGAGCAGGTCGTGGCTGGTGTCGCGGCCGGCTGCCGCGAGAACGGCGCCGCGCTCATTGGCGGAGAGACGGCCGAGATGCCGGGCGTGTACACGCCGCCCGACTACGATCTCGCCGGCTTCATCGTGGGTGTGGTGGACGAAGATCGCATTCTCGGTCCGGAGCGCGTGCGCGCGGGGCAGGTGCTCGTCGGGCTCGAGGGCAACGGCCTGCACACCAACGGCTATTCGCTCGCGCGCCGCATCGTGGCCGAGCGGCTCACGCTTGGTGCGCACGATCCGTTCCCCGAGGCGAACGGCGCGTCGGTGGCCGACGTGTTGCTCAAGGTGCACCGCTCGTATCTCCCCACCATGCGTCCGGTGCTCGACCACGTGTGTGCGATGGCGCACATCACGGGCGGCGGGTTGCCGGGTAACCTGAATCGTGCGCTGCCGGCGCACCTCGACGCGGTGGTCGACACGTCCACGTGGACCATCCCGTCGGAGTTCCGGGTACTCGAGGCGGCAGGACACGTTGCGCGCGACGAGATGTTCCGCGCCTTCAACATGGGGGTGGGCATGGTGGTCATCGTCGAAGCCGACAACGTCGGCACGGTTACGGCGCAGGCGGCGGCGCAGGGCATCGGCGCGTGGGTGATGGGCGAAGTCACCGCTGGCACCGGTGTCGTGCGCCTCGACGGGCGCGCGGCGTGAGCGTCGCGAGCGCGGTGCGTTTGCGAACGATCGGCGCAGGCGTCGTCCTCGCGCTGCTCGGCGCCAAGGAGGCCACCGCGCAGGGGGCGAGCTGCGAAATCCTCGGTAGCCCTGCCGTGGCGCCGCTCGTGCTCACCGACGCCTGTCGAAAGGCCGAAGACCTGTTCGTCTTCCTTGCCCCGCAGGTGGGTGTCGCGTTGAGCGGCGGGAACGTCCTGCTCGGCGAAGGTGGCACGCTGGGTGGGTGGGGCAAGCGCTCGGCCGTGCTGCGCGTCACGGCGGTCGACGGACGCATCCCGGACAACATCATCACGCTCAATCCCACTGGCGCCATTTCCTCCGACTTCGGTGCGGCACGTGCCCCGGTGCCGGTGCCGGCGCTCGATCTCGGCATCGGTCTGTTTCGCGGCGTGCCGGTGGGACTCACCAACGTGGGCGGCGTCGATCTGCTCGTCGGCGTGACATTCGTGCCCAGTGTGCGGCGCGACGAGTTCAACATTATGAACGAAGGCAGTGCGCTCGTGGGTACGCTTGGTGTGCGCGTGGGCGTGCTGCAGGAATCAGCGCTGGTGCCGGGGGTCGCGTTGAGTGTGATGCGTCGTCGCCTCCCCGCCACGAGCGTCACGTATCGCACGGCCAATGACACACTCGGTGTGTTCAACACGCGCGTGGCGAGCACGGTCTATCGCCTCACCGTCAACAAGCGCTTCGGTCTCTTCGGGATTGGCGGCGGGGTTGGGCAGGATGAGCTCGATACGCGCACGAACGTCGAAGCGATCATCAACGAAACGGTGGCTGGACAGCCGGTGCGCACGATTGCGTCGTTGCGTGATGCGCGCGATCGCGCGTCGCGCGGGACCGCGTTTGCCAATGTGAGCTTCGGACTGGCGCGCGCACAGCTTGTGGCCGAAATCGGTCGCTCACGCGCGGGCTCGCTGCGCGAAACGCTCAATACGTTCGGCGACCGTCGCGCGAACGAGGCGTACACGTACGGCTCGGTAGGCGTCGGCGTGCGCTTCTGATGGCGCGTACGCCGTCGGCCGACGAGCGCTTCATGCGCCGCGCGATGCAGCTCGCGCGGCTCGGCTGGGGTCAGGTGCGTCCCAATCCCCTGGTCGGCGCTGTCGTGGTGCGCGACGGCGAGATCATCGGTGAAGGATGGCACCCATGGCACGGGGCACCGCACGCCGAACCCATTGCGCTCGCCGAGGCCGGCTCGCAGGCGCGCGGCGCGACGCTCTACGTCACGCTCGAGCCGTGCAACCATCACGGCCTCACCCCGCCGTGTACCGACGCAATTCTCGCCGCGGGTATCGCGCGCGTGGTGTACGCCGTGCCCGATCCCAATCCGGTGGCCGCCGGAGGGGCGGCGCGTCTCGCCGATCACGGCGTTGAGGTCACGGGCCGCGTCCTCGAGCGCGAAGCCGCCGAGCTCAACGCGCCCTTCCTGTTCGCCGCGCGCGGGGCCACGCGTCCGTGGGTCACGCTCAAGCTCGCCGTCTCGCTCGACGGCGCCATCGCCGACTACACGCGTCGCCCTGCGTGGCTCACCGGCCCGGCCGCCCGTCGCGCCGTACACACGCTGCGCGCCGGTGCCGACGCCGTGGCCGTTGGCATTGGCACCGTACTCGCCGACGATCCGCACCTCACCGTGCGACATGGTGTGACGCCGCGCACGCCCCCCGCGCGCGTGGTCTTCGACCGGCACGCCCGGCTGCCGCTGACCTCGCGACTGGTGCGGACGATCGCCGAAGCGCCCGTGTGGTGCGTCGTGATGCCGGAGCCAGCCGACGACGCCGAGCGGGCGCGTCGGGGTGCCCTTGAGAGCGCCGGTGTCCAACTCGTGCCGGCGACCGACCTCCCAGCGGGCCTTGCGGTACTGCGCACGCACGGCCTCCGGCACCTGTTCGTCGAAGGCGGCGCCGGCCTCGCGGGTGCGCTCGTGGGCACGAAACTGGTCGATCGCCTGATTATCATTCAGGCACCGGTCGTGCTGGGCGCCGAGGCGCTCCCGGCCTTCACCGGTCTGTCACCGCACACGGTGGCCGACGGGGTGCGCTGGCGAGCGATCGCCCGCCGCGCCCTCGGTGACGATGTGATGACCACGTACGCTGTTTCGGAACTGTGAGGACGGGATGTTCACGGGTTTGGTGGACGACGTCGGAACCCTCGAGGAGGTGGCCGACAGTGAGGCGGGCCGACAACTGCGGATTGCCTGCCGCTACGCAGACCTCGTGCCCGGGGAGAGCATTGCCGTCAATGGCGCGTGCCTGACAGTGCGTGAACACGGCGACGGGTGGTTCACCTGTGCCGCCGTCGTCACGACGCTCGACCGCACGACGATCGGCAACTGGGCCGTGGGCGATCGCGTCAATCTCGAGCGTGCCATGCGACTTGGTGATCGGCTTGGCGGCCATCTCGTGCTGGGTCATGTGGACGCCGTCGTCACCGTGCGACACGAGGCGTGGCGCGACGATGCGTGGCTGGTCGATCTGCAGCTCACTCCCGAGCTGTCGCGCCTCATGGCGCCGCACGGCTCGCTCACCGTGGACGGTGTGAGCCTCACCGTCAACGCGCTGCTGCCCGACGACGGCGTGCAGCTTTCGCTTATCGAATACACGCGCCGCCACACCACGCTGGGCACGCTCGCCGTGGGCGATGCCGTGCACGTCGAAGCCGACGTGATTGCCAAGCACGTGGCCCGACTGGCGTCGCCTCATCTTGCGGCACTGGATCTCTCCTGATGGTTGCGTCACACGCCCCTTTCGCACCGAACTCCATCGAGCGCGCGCTCGAGGATCTGCGCGCGGGCAAGTTCATCGTCGTTGCCGATGACGAAGATCGCGAAAACGAGGGTGACCTCGTGTGTGCGGCCGAACTCGTCACGCCCGAAATGGTCAACTTCATGCTCGATGCCAAGGGCATGATCTGTCTCGCCATGACCGGCGAGTGGGTCGATCACCTGGGCCTCGGTCCCCAGGCCGACGACAACACCGAGGCCATGCACACCGCGTTCACGGTGAGCATCGATGCGGCCGCGAAGTTCGGCGTCACCACTGGCATCAGTGCGAGCGATCGCGCCACCACCATTCGCGTGGCCGTCGATCCGGACGCCGTGCGCGCCGACCTGCGCGTGCCCGGGCACATCCACCCGCTGCGCGCGCGCGACGGTGGCGTGCTGCAGCGCGTCGGACACACCGAGGCGGCGGTCGACCTCATGCGCCTCGCCGGCCTGCGTCCGGCGGGCGTGATCTGCGAGATCCTCAACAAGGACGGCACCACGGCGCGCCGCCCCGATCTCGAACGCTTCTGCGCCGAGCACGATCTCGCGTTCATCACCGTGGCGCAGCTCGTCGCACATCGGCTGCAGCACGAGCGACTGGTGCATCGGGAAGCCGACGCGCGCCTCCCCACCGAGTACGGGGAGTGGCGCATCGTGGCCTATCGCAACGACGTCGACCGGGCCGAGCATGTCGCGCTCGTGTACGGCGCGGTCGATGCGACGGACGCATCCGAACCGCCGGGCGTGCTGGTGCGCATGCACAGCAAGTGTCTGACGGGAGATGTCTTCCACTCGCGTCGCTGTGACTGCGGATGGCAGCTCGATACGGCCATGCGCATGATCCAGGCCGAAGGACGCGGCGTCATCGTGTATCTCGATCAGGAAGGACGCGGCATCGGGCTCGTCAACAAGCTCAAGGCCTACGAACTGCAGGATCGCGGCGCCGACACGGTCGAGGCCAACGAACGGCTTGGCTTCAAGGCCGATCTGCGCAACTACGGCATCGGCGCGCAGATCCTGCTCGACCTTGGCGTGCGCACGATTCGCATCCTCACCAACAATCCTCGCAAGCTCGTCGGGCTTGATGGCTACGGCCTCACGCTCCACGATCGCGTGCGCCTCGAAATGCCGGTTGACGAAGAGAACGCCGGCTACCTCGAGACGAAGCGCACGAAGCTCGGACACCTTTTCGCTCACTGATCCGCGATGGCCGAACTCACCGGAATTCCACGCGGGGAAGGGCGACGCATCGCCGTCGTCGCGAGCCGTTTCAACGAAAGCATCACCACGCGACTGGCCGAAGGCGCTGTTGAAGCACTTGTGCGACACGGCGCAACGTTCGACGATGTCGATGTGCTCTGGGTGCCGGGCGCGTGGGAACTGCCGCTGCTCGTGCGGCGTGCGTTGGCCAGCGGGCGCTACGATGGTGTGGTGGCCGTCGGCGCGGTGATTCGTGGTGATACACCGCACTTCGACATTGTCGCCGGCGAGGCCTCGCGTGGGCTCAATGACGCCATGCGCGACTTCGACGCGCCCATCACGCTGGGGCTGCTCACCACCGACACGCTCGCGCAGGCCGAGGCCCGCGCCGGCGGCGATCACGGCAACAAGGGGTGGGATGCCGCCGTCGCGCTCCTCGAAGTGCTCGACGTGATCGATCGACTCGAACCTGCCGACGATACGGAGGATGACGATGTCGACGGGTGACACACCGAGTCTGCACGACGACGCCTTCTGGGACGGGCCCGCCGAGGAACCTGGGGTTGCCACGCAGCCGTCGGCCCCTCGCGCCACGGGCACGCGCCGCGCGCCCGCGCGTCGCGGCGTTGATCGGCGCGCCGAGCGCGTGGAAACACGCGGACGCGCTCGCGCCCTGCAGGCGCTCTACGCCGCCGATCTGCGCGACTTCGCACAGCTCCGCCGAATTGCGCTGCAGGTGTGGGATGATCTGGCCATCGATCCCGAGGAGCGTCGCTTCGCATCCGTGCTGGTCGAGATCATCGTGCAGCAGCACGCCGAGATCGATCGCACACTCGGCGATGTCACCGCCAACTGGCGTCTGGAGCGCCTCGGGGCCGTCGAGCGCAGTGTACTGCGGCTGGGCGCGGCCGAACTCGCGCGCGGCGAGACGCCACCGCGCGTAGTACTGCAGGAGTGCATTCATCTTGCCGAACGGTATGGCACGGCGCGCAGCGCGCGCTTCGTGAATGGCGTGCTCGACGCGTACGCGCGTCGCCTCGGCGCGCTCTGATCGGTCGGCGGCGCGCGTCTCTTGCACATCGTCGTCGTCAACTGGCAGTGCCGTGACAATCCCCTCGCGGGCGGCGCGGAGATCCATCTGCACGAGATCTTCGGGCGGCTCGTGGCGCGTGGACATCGGGTCACTTTGCTCTGCGGGGGCTGGCCGGGATGCGCCCCGCGGGCGGTGCTCGACGGCATCGAGGTGGTGCGGGTCGGCACACGGCAGACGTTCGCGTTGCACGTGCGGGCCGCGTATCGGGCGCACGAAGCCGAGTGGCAGCCCGATGTGGTGGTCGAGGACATCAACAAGGTCCCGCTGTTCACCCCGCGCTGGACGCGACGTCCGGTGGTGGCGCTCGTCCCGCACCTCTTCGGGCTCACCGCCTTTCGTGAGCTGGGCATTCCGCTCGCGACGGCCGTCTGGCTCGCCGAGCGGCCGCTCCCCTGGCTCTACCGGGGCGTGCCGTTTCAGGCCATCAGCGAAAGCACCCGCGACGACCTCGTCTCACGCGGAATTCGCCGCGAGCTGGTCGAGGTGATCTTCCCCGGGATCGACTCCGGGCAGTACACTCCCCTGGCAGGGACGCGAGCGCCGGTGCCGACGTTTGCGTATCTGGGTCGTCTACAGAAGTACAAGGGCGTTGATCTCGTGATGCGGGCGTTCGCGCAGGCCAACCTGCCGACCGCGCGGCTCGAGATCGCCGGGGCGGGGAACTACCGTCCCGCGCTTGAGGCGCTGGCACGCGAGTTGGCGGTGGCCGAACGTGTGCGGTTCCTCGGGCGGATCGACGAAGGAGAGAAGCAGGCCCTGCTGCGACGGGCGTGGGCTCTGGCATTCGCATCACCCAAGGAGGGCTGGGGTATTACCAATCTCGAGGCCGCAGCCAGCGGAACGCCGGTGATTGCGTCGAACTCACCCGGCATTCGCGAATCCGTCCGCCACGAGGTCACCGGGTATCTGGTGCCTCACGGCGACACTGCGGCCATGGCGCAGTCGATGCGCCGCCTGGCAGCCGATCCCGCGCTCGTGGAGCGACTCGGCACGGCGGCGCGGTCGTTCGCAACCGGGTTCACCTGGGAGCGCGCGGCCGAACATACCGAGGCCCACCTTCGGGACGTGGTGGGCCGGCGAGGAGATGGCTGATGGAGATCATCCTGCATGCGCACCACGCCGAGGTTCCCGAAAGTCTGCGCGAGCGCGCCGAGCGCGCCGTGTCCCGTTTGTCTGCCCGCCTGCGACGCGTCGTGACCGCGATCGTGCGCTTCGAGGGCGATGGCCCCAGCAAGCGCGTCGAAATCGTGTTGCAGGCGCCCCGCCGAGCCGATCTCGTGGCCGAGGCCTTCGACCGCAAGTACGAGCCGGCGCTCGCCTTGGCCGTGTCGCGCCTCGAACGACAGGTCGATCGCGCGCGGCGATCGCACCGCCCCCGCGTCCGCCCCCCGGAGACGCCCGACTGGTGAGTACCCGCCTTACGGTGGCCCGATTGCTCGACACCATGCGCACCGCCCTCCAGCTCGAGGAGCTGGGGGAGTCGG
>ERZ1066122.2809-NODE-2809-length-10868-cov-6.674004_pt1 | contig 10868 bp, 11 predicted proteins | sample MGYA00382769_ERZ1066122 | MGnify/ENA primary metagenome ERZ1066122 (study PRJEB33369, sample SAMEA5778352) | biofilm metagenome | biome: Industrial cooling water; feature: Water cooling tower basin; material: Biofilm | place: United Arab Emirates | collected...
TGCACACGCTCAGCGGCAGCGAACGCGACCTTTTCTACACCATGGCCGCGCAGAGCTCGCATCCCAAGAGCCGGGCGCTCCAGCTGGCGCTCGAGGGCATCGGCGCGCGCTACTGGGAAGGCATTTCGGTTCGCGAAGTGACCGGCAAAGGTGTGGAATGCGTCTACGAAGGGCGGCATTTTCGCATCGCGTCGGCGGCCTGGGCGCACGAGCTGGGCGAGTTTTCGTCAAAGCTTGGCCTCGCTCCGGGAGGAAAAGCGAGCGATGTGTCGGAAGTCTCCACGACGCCCGACTCGAAGTCCTCGCAGCTCCTGCTCCTGCGGGAGGGCTCACGGCCTCTGCGCCTCTCCCTGGGTGAGCTGTTGCGTGAAGACGCTGCTCGCGAAGTCGCCGCGCTCCGCAATGACGGCTACCGCATCGCGCTGTTGAGCGGCGATACGGAGGCCAAAGCCAAAGAGGTCGGACAGGAGCTCGGCATCGCGGCGCCGAATGCCCTCGGCGACCAGCGCCCGCGGGACAAAGCGCGCTGGCTTTTGCAGCACGACGCCGCGCATACGCTCTTCCTCGGCGACGGCATCAACGACAGCGAGGCGGCCGCGGTCGCCGCCGTCGCCGGCACGCCGGCCATCGATCGCCCCTTCATGGCCTCGCGCTGCGACTTTTACCTCGTGCACCCTGGCCTCGCGCCACTCCGCCTGGCGCTTCGGGCAGCGCGTGTCCTGCGCGCCTCGATCCGCCGCAATCTCGCCTTTGCGATCGTCTACAACCTCGCAGCTCTGGGCCTGGTCTATCTCGGACTCATGCGCCCTTGGCTTGCGGCCATCTTGATGCCGGCGAGCTCCATCGCCGCCTTGCTTACGACCACCTTTACACTCTCTCCCCGGAGGCGCCTGTGGAAGTCCTAGAGCTTCTCGTCTTTGCTAGCTTGATCCTCGTCATCTCGGCCTTGGTTTTCTTCGCCTGGAACGTCTTGGTGCGCAGCCACGATTACAGTGAGCGCCTGGCGCTCCTGCCCCTCGACGATGAAGGCGCTGCCCAGGCAGCGACGCGGCATTCGCATCAGGGAGTCCGGTCATGAGCGCAGTTTCTTCGAAGACCCACGAACGCATCGTCTACAACGATCGCGTCGTTCGACAGTTCATCGCCGCCAGCGTCCTCTGGGGCGTCGTCGGTCTCCTCGTCGGCGCGCTGATCGCGCTTCAGCTCGCCTTTTGGCAGGCCAACGTCGCGCCCTGGCTCAGCTTCGGCAGGCTGCGCCCGCTGCATACCAATGCGGTGATCTTCGCCTTCGTCGGCAACATGCTCTTCGCCGGCGTCTACTACTCGACGCAGCGTCTGCTCAAAGCGCGCCTCGCCTCGGACGCCCTCTCCTCGATCCACTTCTGGGGCTGGCAAGCCATCATCGTCGCCGCGGCGCTCACCTTGCCTTTCGGCATCACGCAGTCGAAGGAGTACGCCGAGCTCGAATGGCCCATCGACATCGCCATCGCGCTGATCTGGGTGGTCTTCGCGCTCAACTTCTTCTGGACCTTGCTGCGCCGCAACGAGCGACACCTCTACGTGGCCATTTGGTTCTACATCGCCACCATCGTCACCATCACGGTGCTGCACGTGGTCAACAGCCTGGCCATCCCGGCCTCGATGCTCAAGAGCTATTCGCTCTTCGGCGGCGTCCAGGATGCGCTGGTGCAGTGGTGGTACGGGCACAACGCCGTCGCCTTCTTCCTCACCACGCCCATCTTGGGCATCATGTATTACTTTTTGCCGAAGGCGGCCGATCGCCCGGTCTTCTCCTACCGCCTCTCGATCATCCACTTTTGGGCCTTGGTCTTCCTCTACATCTGGGCGGGACCGCACCATCTCCTCTACACCGCGCTGCCCGACTGGGCGCAGACCTTGGGCATGCTCTTCAGCCTAATGCTCTGGGCGCCGAGCTGGGGCGGCATGCTCAACGGCTTGCTCACCTTGCGCGGCGCTTGGGATAAGCTGCGCGTCGACCCGGTGCTCAAGTTCTTCGCCGCCGCCGTTACCTTCTACGGCATGGCGACCTTCGAAGGGCCCTTGCTCTCGATCAAAAGCGTCAGCGGCCTGGCGCATTACACCGACTGGATCGTCGGTCACGTGCACAGCGGCGCGATGGGCTGGAACGGCTTCATGGCTGCGGGCATGTTCTACTGGTTGGTGCCGCGTCTCTACGGCACGCGTCTGCACTCGACCTCGGCGGCCAACTACCACTTCTACATCGGCACTGTGGGCATCTTGCTCTACGTCGTCTCGATGTGGGTTTCGGGCGTGACGCAGGGCTTGATGTGGCGCGCACAGAACGAGTCGGGTGGCTTGCTTTACCCGAATTTCGTCGAGACGCTTATCGCCATCCGGCCGATGTATTGGATGCGCCTCATCGGCGGCACCCTCTACCTCGTCGGCTTCCTCCTCATGGCCTGGAACCTGTGGAAAACCGCTCGTTCGGGCAAAGCGGTCGACGGTGAAGTCGAAGTGCCGCTGCCCGAGCCCGCTTCGCCCGGCGCTGCGTTGGGCCTGATCAAAGGCAGCCCCGTCGTCCTCGCCTTCGCCATCGCGGCCTTGGTCTTCGCCATCCCCTTCGTCAGCAAGGTGGCGGGCACCTTCTTCGCGGCGCTGGCGGTCTCGGTCGCCCTCATCGGCTTCTTTGCCATCCAGCTCGGTCGCGATCCCAAGCGGCGGCGCTGGCACGACACGCTGGAGCGCCACGCGCTTCCCTTTACGCTGCTCACGGTTCTTGCCGTGTTGGTCGGCGGCATCGCCGAGATCGTCCCCATGGTGTTGACCTCGCCCGAAAAGGTCGACGCCAAAGAGAACGTCCCTTACAGCGCGCTCGAGCTCGAAGGCCGCGACGTCTACCTCAAAGAGGGTTGCTACGTCTGCCACTCCCAGATGATCCGCCCCTTTGCCTGGGAGTCGGCCCGCTACGGCGCCGTCTCGCGGGCCAGCGAGTCGGCCTACGATCACCCCTTCCAGTGGGGCTCCAAACGCACCGGTCCCGACCTCGCCAGGGTGGGCGGCAAATACTCGAACCTCTGGCACTACGAGCACATGAGAGATCCGCGCAAGATCTCGCCCGGCTCGAATATGCCAAACTACGCGCACCTCGAAAGCCAACGCGTCGACTTCGCTGCCCTCGCGGGCAAGATGCGCGCGCTGCGTGCCGCCGGTGTGCCCTACACCCCCGAGCAGACGATGGGCGCTGCCAAAGACGCGCAACGTCAGGCAAGTGAGGTCGCGAGTGACCTCCATAAAGAGACCGGCAAAACCATGCAGGTCGACACCGAGATGCTCGCCCTCATCGCCTATCTGCAGCGCCTCGGTCGCGTTCCACCCCCCAGCGCGGCCCTCGCCGAACGAGGCGAGGCGACGCGAAAGGCAGGCCTCTGATGCTCCGCCGTTTAGCACTCAGCTTTTTTGCCAAAAGTCCCCTTCTTGCCTGGCCGGTGATCTCGCTCGCCCTCTTCGTGTTGGTCTTCACCTTGGTGCTCGTTCGCGTCCTGAGCCGACGTGAGCGCGACTTCCACGACCTGGCCAGCCTGCCCTTCTCGGAGGGCGACGACCGGCCCGAAAGCAGCCTCCATCCGCAGGAGAGTCGCCGATGAATACGCCACGCGAAGTCGACCCCATCCAAGGGGAGATCCTCCACGAATACGACGGCATCAAAGAGGCCAACAACCACCTGCCCACCTGGTGGCTCTGGAGCTTCTTCGGCGCCATCGCCTTCTCCGTCGTCTACTGGTTTTATTACCACACCTACGAAGTGGGCCCGCTGTCGATGCATGCCTCCTCGGCCGTCTTGGTCTACGCCGCCGAGAAATCTGGCAGCGTCAGCGAAGAGCTCCTGCTCGGCTTGGTGCAAGACCCCACGGCCGTCGCGCAGGGCAAAAAGATCTTCGATGCCAACTGTGTCGTCTGTCACGGCGCCAAAGGCGAGGGCAAGATCGGCCCCAACCTCACCGACGCCTACTGGATCCACGGCAGCAAGCCGCTGAATCTGCACGAGACCATCGCCAAAGGCGTGGCCGCCAAAGGCATGCCCGCTTGGGGGCCGGCGCTGGGCGCGAAGTCGGTGCGTGAGGTCACAGCCTTCGCCCTGACCCTGCGTGGTCGCAACCTTCCCGGCAAAGCGCCGGAAGGACAAGCGGAGGGTGAGAGTGCGCCATGAAGCTCGAGCTCCCTATCGTCGACGAAAGCAGCTCGCTCCGTAGCGACGGTTCGCGCAACTACGTACACCCGGCCGACGTGCGTGGGCGCTATACGCGCCTGCGCCGCCTGCTCTTCCCGCTGCTCATCGCGCTTTATGCAGCGCTGCCCTGGATCGAGGTCGGCGGCCATCCGGCCATCTTCCTCGACGTGCCGGCGCGGCGCTTTTACCTCCTCGGCGCGGTCTTCAACGCGCAGGACTTCTGGCTCGTCTTCTTTCTCCTGAGCGGCATCGGCTTTTCGCTGATCTTGCTCACCACCCTACTGGGCCGCGTCTGGTGCGGTTACGCCTGTCCTCAGACCGTTTTCCTCGAAGGCGTGTTCCGCCGCATCGAACGCCTCATCGAGGGACCGCGCTCGGCGCGCTTACGCTTGCGGAACGCGCCGCTTTCCTGGTCCAAAATCGGGCGTCGCGTATTGAAACACTCTCTTTTCATCGCTAGCGCAGCGCTGATCGCGCATCTCTTCCTCAGCTATTTCGTCTCGCTGCCGTCGCTCTGGACGATGATGCAGGGCAGCCCCGTGCAGCACCCGGCCGCCTTCGCTTGGGTGAGCGTGATGACGGCGGTGATGTACTTCAACTTTGCCTGGTTCCGCGAGCAGCTCTGCTTGATCTTGTGCCCCTACGGCCGCCTTCAATCGGCCTTGCTCGACGAAGACACCCGCGTCATCGGCTATGACCGGCGTCGCGGGGAACCGCGTGGGCGCGAGGCGGGGAAGGGCGATTGCATCGACTGCCGACGCTGCATCGTCGTCTGCCCCACCGGCATCGACATCCGCCAAGGTCTGCAGATCGACTGCATCGGTTGCGCCGCCTGCGTCGATGCCTGCGACGAGGTGATGACAAAAATCGGCAAGCCGCAGGGCCTGGTCCGCTACGATTCACTCCGCGGTCTGCAAGGCGGCAAACGCCGCTTCTGGCGCCCGCGTTTGGCGCTCTACGGTCTGCTCGGCCTCATCGGCTTCGTGGTGGCGACGACCGCCTTCCGCTCACGCCGCCCCTTCGAAGCCAACCTCTTGCGCGCCAGCACCGCTCCTTATGTCGTCGAAGCGGGCCGAGTGCGCAACTCGATGGTGCTGCACCTGATCAACAAATACCCCGAAACGCAGACCTTCCGCATCGAAGGCAAGGTCCCAGGCGTGCCGGGCGCCGAATCCCTCCTGGCGCAGCAGCGCATCTCGCTTGGCCCGCTGCAAAGCCAGCAGATCCCCTGGATAGTCCGCGTGCCAAGCGCCAAGGCCTTGCAGGTGAGTTCGCTCGAACTCGTCATCGTCCCCGAAGGCCGCGAGCGCGACGAAGTCCAGCGCGTCCACGCGCCCTTCTTGGCGCCGGGTTCCTGATCAGAGCTTGTCGTCTTCCGCCGCCGCGAGCTCCAGCAAACGCTCGCGCGCGGCGCCCCGAATGCACACCCGCTTCTCTCGCGACGCGAGTCCAGAGAGGATCGCGACATCGCGCTTCGCTACCCTGAAGGCCTTCGCCAGCAGCACGATGAGCGCTTCGTTCGCCGCCCCTTCCACCGGCGCCGCATGGACGCTCACCTTCAGCGCAGCCCCATGCACCCCACCGATTCCTGTCCGCCGCGCTCGCGGCGTCAGGCGCACTCGGAAGGTGAGTGAGGTCGAATCCTCTTCAAAGGGGAAATGCAGCGTTGTGGCGCTCATGTTTGAAAATCGAGGATCACTATACCTCGCTCCCTGAGGTCGGAGGACACGCCATAAGCGAGCCGCACCTCCCTTCCAGGCAAAGCCATGCCTAAGCCTTCGTTTCTTGGGCTGCCACCCTATCGCCGCTAAGCTGCAGCGATGCCGACCCGCAACATAGTGCTCGAACTCGCGCCCACCCGCGCCCGTCCGCGGGCCAGCGAAGGCTCCTTCATCCGCCTGCGCAGCGGCCGCATCGTCTTCGCGTACACGCAGTTCTCCTCGGGCGTCAGCGACCACGCCGAGGCGGTCATCGTCACCCGCCACTCCGACGACGAGGGGCGCAGCTGGAGCGCCCGTCCACGCCTGCTGATCGCCAACGAGGGCCGCTGCAATGTAATGAGCGTCTCGCTCTTACGTCTCGCCGACGGTCGCATCGCGCTGGTCTACGTACGCAAGGACAGCCCCACGGCCTGCGTGCCCGTCTTCCGCTACAGCGACGACGAGATGCGCAGCTTCTCACCGCCTTTGGTGCTGGCGCGCGAGCCTGGCTTCTACGTGGTGAACAACGACCGCCTCTGCCAGCTCGCGAACGGCCGCATCGTCGTCCCCGTCGCGCTGCATCGTATGCGCGGTGCGGCGGAAGCGGGGCAAGAGCCTGGTGCGCCGCCCTCCCGCCTCAACTGGCAAGGCCTCGTCTACTTCCTTTTGAGCGACGACGGCGGCGCATTTTGGTTCGAGTCGCGCAACCATCTCTACTTCTGCGATGCCGAAGGCCAAGGCCTGCAAGAACCCGGTCTCATCGAGCTTCGAGGCAACCGCTTGTGGGCTTACGCACGACCCTGCATTTGGGGCCTGCCCGGCTACCGCCAGAAGCAATGGCAAAGCTTCAGCGACGATGGTGGCCATACGTGGTCGCCACCGGAGCCTTCGCGTTTCGTCTCGCCTTGCAGCCCGATGTTGCTAGGCCGATTGCGAGACGGCACGCTCTACGCCTTATGGAACGACAGCTCAGGGCAGCATCCACCCAAGCGCCCTCAGCCCTTCTCCTGCGGCCGCACGCCGCTGGCGCTCGCCTTCAGCCGCGACGAAGGCCGGCATTGGACTCCCAGTCGATGCCTCGAGAGCGAGGCCAAGCGCGGTTACGCCTATCCCGCCTCCTTCGAAACGGAAGACGCCCTCCTCGTCGCCTACAGCGCCGGTGCCCCCGAGGACCGCAGCCATCTCGCGCGGCTGCGCATGCGTCGCGTCCCGCTTTCGAGCGTACCCTTCTAGCGCTCGCGCACTTCGAAGACGTCGTCGCTCGGCGAAACGCTTTGGCGTCCTTCACGCTGGATCCAATCGACCTTGGCGTCTTGGATGCTGAGCAGCGCATCGTCCGGCAGCGGCGCCGAAGGCACCAACGCGCTGCTCGCCCGGCAGGCATGCCGGAAAGGTGGACGGGTAATGCAGGCTCCGTAACCACCGAAGGCGTAGCTCCAGAAGTACTGATGCACGACGTGTGTATGTTTGTTCACCAGGTCCCAGGCCGGCAAATACCAATAGGCCGGGCGCACCAAGGCGACATAACGCTGCATCTCCTCGTTGAAGTCGCCGATCTGCAAGTCGAGAATCGCGGTGCTGCGGTACATCTCGATCAGCGCACCACGCGCCCGAAGCCCCGCGGCGACCGCGCGACAGCGCTCCCCGGGCCACGCGCCGGAAAGGTAGTCTTTGCCGCCTTTGCTCCAGAAGGGGTCGAGCAGTGCGACGCGCGCCGGCAAAAACGCGGCTGCTTCCGGATGCAAGGTAGCGAGCGTGCCGAGTTGCTCCGCCAGACGCAACGCCATCTGATTGCCGAGCGAATGCCCGACCACGCGCAGCGTCGTTCCCGGACCGGCCGAAAGGGCATGCACCAGCGTATGGAAAAAGAGCTCGCCAGCGCTCGGCCAGCCGCCCCCGCTGCGGTAGGCGCCGCTCGCATCGCGCCAGCGCATCCCTCGCGGAGCGAGCGCACTCCAGATTTTGCCCTCCGCGTCTTTGACCTCGTCTTCGTCGGCGAAGGCATCCCAGTAGAAGACGCCGACGTTCCACCCCGCATCGACCCAAGCCTGCTGCGTCCAGACGCTTTGCCCCTCGCCTGCTTCGAAGAGGAAGTTTTCGCGCCGCCCCGCCTGCATGCTGCCGCGTTGCCAGCCGTGAACATAGACCACCGTCGGCCGCGCGGGATCGAAGTAGCGCATCGCGTGCCCAGCGACGACCTTGGCGCGCTCGCTCCCGGGCCCGGCCCAGTAGAGCCCGCAGTCGGGCGCGGCGTCGCTAGCCACCTGCAAACATGGGTTCTGTTCGGGCGGCAAGACCTCTGGCCAGTTCACGCCGGGGGGAACGAGGCCGACCTCGGCAGGGTCTGGCGAGAGCGCATCCGCGCTGCGGCCTTCCTGGGCCACCTGCGCGCACGCGGAGACGAGGAGGGGGAGAAGCAGCAACGCGCGGAAGAAAGCCATGAAGTCGACTCCTTGGATGCCGAAATGTAGCGCCTGCCAAAGTATCGTGCCGGGTGTAATTCTGCATGAGGCAAGAAGTGCAATTCAATTCGCAGCTTCGACTTTCCGAGGTCTGAACTTTGCTATAGCTGTCGGCGATGATACGGCTGGCGGCACTTGCGAGCATCGCGCTCGGCCTAGGCTGGACGGGATGCACATCCTCGCCGGCGGTCGACCTGTCTCCGGAGCACAAGGAGAATCTGGAGCTCGAGTCGGTAGTCGATGTCGAGGCCTCCGCAGAGGTCCTGCGTCAGGAAGCGCTGCATCAGAGCGAACTCAGCGATCCGGATGCTTTCGAAAAAAACTGTTTCGTGCACCACGTATGGCTCTACCTCTATCCAGAGACGAGGGGTGACGACACATGCAGCCCTCCTTCGAAGGTCGAAACGCCAGCTTTTCCCGTAATGCAGATCATGGTCTTCTCCCGACTTCCTCAGCTAGCGTATGAAAAAGCAAATACGCTCTGCGGGGAGCGCAAACTCTTCGTCGACAAGACCTGGGACAAATTCCGCAGAGAGGGAAAGGTCGGCCTTTACGATGAGCTGATCCAACTCGCCGAGAACACGCTGTCTGTATCCCCCGCCCCCCCGGAGGAGGCGCAGCGTTCCCGCGATCATCTAACGCAGCTTCGCTCTGTTTTTCCCACGAAACGTTGGTTAGGTGCCTTCTGCAGGAACGCTCAGTTCGTTGGCAGTCGAGCCCCTGAGCATCACGAGTTGCCCATCCAGGACCTCCAGCTCGACTCCAGAACGGACGGCAGGTTAGGTCCCCACTGCGAGGACCCCGACCGTGCGAGTTTGCAGCCCCTCGGCCCGCTTTACCCTTCCGAACGAATCGACACCTTTGGCAAATGGCTCGTTCTCATCAGCCTCTCATGAGCCCCTTGCCAGCCGCAGCGTCCGCTGCAGCTGCCCCAAGTAGGCTTCGCCGAAGAGACGGACATGGACCAGCAAAGGATAGAGCTGGTAGAGCGCGACGCGTCCTTCATGACCGGGCGCGAGCGGAAAGGCCTCCTCGTAGGCGGCGAACACCCGCGGACCGAAGCCGCCAAAGAGACGCATCATCGCGAGGTCGACTTCGCGGTGGCCGGCGTAGACTGCCGGATCGATGAGCGCTGGGCGTGAGCCCTCGGTGCAGAGCGCATTGCCCGCCCAGAGATCGCCATGCAGGCGCGCCGGTGCTTCCGCCGGACCTACAAACGCTTCGAGACTGCCGAGCAACTCCTCGAAGGCCTGCTGTGTCGCCTCGTCGAAGTGCCCATGCAGGTCACGAATCAGCGGCAGCAGCCGGCGCTCGCGGTAGAAGTCGACCCAACGCTCGAAGCTCCCGTTCCGCTGCGGCAGCGAGCCGATGAAATTGTCGTAGTCGAGCCCGAAGCTAGGCAAGCTGGCGCGATGGAGCTCGGCAAGCCCTCTCCCCAACCTTTCCTCATGGCTCGGAGTAGGCGCCGCAGGCTCGAGATACTCGAGCGCGAGAAAGGCGGGTTCCTCGCCTCGACCTTGCGCACGCAGAGTCGGAACGCGCAGCGACGACGAGGCGGCGCGCAGCCACTCGAGGCCGAGCGCCTCCACCTCGAAGAAGCGGTGCTCTGCACCCGCACGGCTCTTGACGAAGAGGCGTTCTCCTGAGGCGAGTTCGACCTGCCACGCCTGCGCGATATCCCCACCGGCCATCGGCCTCGCCGACTGGAGTACCTCGCCTAAGCTGTGCTCAAGCGCGGCAGCGAGCGTTCGGGGAAGAGAGGAGGCCATCGCGGTTTACCTTGCTCCTGCCACTAGCCCCCAGGCCACCACCTTAGACTCGCCCCTCCGCCCGCAGATGCTGCAGTAGCCCGCGGCAGGCCGCCTCGCAGATCTCGAAGACCTCGTCGAAGCCTCGTTCACCACCGTAATAGGGATCGGGCACCTCGAGCTCCCATCCCTCCGACGCCGGATCGAAGCTGCGGAGCAAATGCACTTTCTTCCGCGCGCCTTCGTCGGGCGCGAGCGTTTTTAGCGCCTGCTGGTTCGAGCAGTCCATGGCCAGAAGGTAGTCGAAGCGCTCGAAGTCGGCGGGTGTGACTTGGCGCGCCTTGCCGCTCAGGGTGACGCCACGCGCGGCGGCGGCGCGGCTGCTGCGCGCATCGGGCGGGTAGCCGACATGCCAATCGCCGGTGCCCGCGCTGTCGATCTCCACCTTATCCTCGAGACCTTCGCTGGCGACCAAATGGCGCATCACCGCTTCGGCGGTGGGCGAGCGGCAGATGTTTCCAAGGCAGACAAAGCAGAGTCGAACCATTGTTTTCCTCATCCCTAAGCGGTGTGGTGCCGCAGGCCTGTGTTCATTCGGTGACCACGACGCGGCTGGCGGGAAATCCCGTGCCACGCGTCGCGACGCCATGCCATCCCGGCGGCAGCGTGGGCCAGGTTTCGCTGAAGACCCGCTGCGCGTCCTGCGGTGAGAGGTTCACGCAGCCGTGCGAGCGAGGCAGCCCGAAGC
>ERZ1066122.2810-NODE-2810-length-10863-cov-7.706144_pt1 | contig 10863 bp, 6 predicted proteins | sample MGYA00382769_ERZ1066122 | MGnify/ENA primary metagenome ERZ1066122 (study PRJEB33369, sample SAMEA5778352) | biofilm metagenome | biome: Industrial cooling water; feature: Water cooling tower basin; material: Biofilm | place: United Arab Emirates | collected...
CGCCATGTCCGGCTGGTCGGGAATGCCCGGCGGGTCCTTCGGCTTTTCGACAAAGGCGGTGATCCGGTCGGTCGAGTCAACATGCATGACCCCGAACCCGCTCGCTTCCGCGCGGGGCACGACCAGGCAGCCGACGGTCACGTCCGCGCCGCTCTCCACGTGCTGGCGCAGCATCAGCTCGTAATCCATCTTGTACACGTGGTCGCCGGCGAGGATCACCATGTAGCGCGGCGCATGGCTGGCAATGATGTCGATGTTCTGGAACACCGCGTCTGCCGTGCCTTCGTACCACTGGCTTTCGGACACGCGCTGGCTGGCGGGCAGGATGTCGAAGCTCTCGTTGCGTTCGGGCCGCATGAAGTTCCACGCACGCTGCATGTGGCGGATCAGGCTGTGCGCCTTGTACTGGGTCGCAACCCCGATCCGGCGGATGCCCGAATTGATCGCGTTCGACAGCGCGAAGTCGATAATCCGGGAGACGCCGCCGAAATAGACTGCCGGCTTGGCCCGGCGGTCGGTCAGTTCGAGCAGGCGGCTGCCCCGCCCCCCGGCCAGCACATAGGCCATGGCATCGCGCGCCAGTGGCCCTGAATTTCTCTCCGTCATCCGCTCTCCCTTCCGCTGTTCTGCTTTACCCCTGGTATTCCAGCATGATCGTGGCCAGCGGCGGCAAGGTCACCGTGGCCCTGCCGCCCGCCACCGTAACCGCCCCCATGTTCCCTTGCCCGCTGCCCCCGTAAGCCTCGGCATCGGTGTTGAGCAGTTCGACCCAGCGCCCGTCGCCCGGCAGGCTGAGACCATAGGCCTGATGCACCATCGGCGTCATGTTGCAGATCACCGCCACCGGCGGCTGGCCGGGGCACTTGCGCAGCCACGCGAACACGCTGGCTTCGGCATCGTCGGCCACCAGCCATTCGAACCCCTCGCCCTCGCAATCGCGCGCGTGCAGCGCAGGCTTGGCGCGGTAGAGGTGGTTGAGATCGCGCACCAGCCGCCACACCCCTTCGTGCGCGGGCGCGGCGCGCAGGTCCCAGTCCAGCGCACGCGCTTCGCTCCATTCGCGGCGCTGGGCGAACTCCTGCCCCATGAACAGCAGCTTCTTGCCCGGGTAGCCCCACATCAGCCCGTAATAAGCGCGCAGGTTGGCAAACTGCTGCCACGCGTCGCCCGCCATCTTGGTCAGCAGGCTGCCCTTGCCGTGGACCACTTCGTCATGGCTCAGCGGCAGGACGAAGTTCTCACTGAAGGCATAGACCAGGCCGAAGGTGATCTCGTTATGGTGGAACTTCCGGTGGATCGGGTCACGCGCCATGTATTGCAGCGTGTCGTGCATGAAGCCCATGTTCCACTTGAACCCGAAGCCGAGGCTGGTGCGCGGGCTCTCGTCGAAGGTCGGGTGCGAGACACCCGGCCAGCTGGTCGATTCCTCGGCAATGGTCAGGATGCCGGGATGCTCGCGGTGGATCGCGCGATTCATCGCCCGCAGGAAATCGACCGCTTCCCAGTTCTCCCGCCCGCCCTCGGCATTGGGAATCCACTCGCCCTGCTTGCGGCTATAGTCGCGGTACAGCATCGAGGCGACCGCATCGACCCGCAACCCGTCGACATGGTAGCGTTCGGCCCAGAACAGCGCGTTGTTGACGAGGAAGCTCTGCACCTCGCGCCGGCCGAAGTTGTAGATCGCGGTGTTCCAGTCGGGATGGAAGCCAAGTCGCGGGTCGGCGTGTTCGTAGAGCGCGGTACCGTCGAATTGCGCCAGGCCATGCGAGTCGGTCGGGAAATGCGCGGGCACCCAGTCGAGCAGCACCCCGATCCCCGCCCGGTGCGCCCCGTCGACGAAGCGGGCGAACCCGTCTGGCCCGCCGAACCGGGCACTGGGGGCATAGAGCCCGGTGGTTTGGTAGCCCCAGCTCGGATCGTAGGGATGCTCTGACACCGGCAGGAATTCGATATGGGTGAAGCCCATTTCCGCGACATAGGGGATGAGCCGTTCGGCCATCTCGTCCCAGGTCAGGAACCAGTCGTGCTCGTTGCGCTGCCAGCTGCCGGGGTGGACTTCGTAGATCGAGATTGCCTCGCGCCGGGGATCGACGCTGGCCCAGTGGGCGCGGTGCGCGGCGTCGCCCCAAGCATCCTTCCCATGGCGGGGCTTGGCCGGGTGTGCGGTGAGGCTGGCGGTCTTGGGCCGCAGCTCGCTAGCGAAGGCGAAAGGATCGGCCTTGAGCGGTTGCTCGGTGCCGTCCGGGCCGATGATGCGGTACTTGTAGGCGCGCCATTCGCCGATGTCGGGAATGAAGATTTCCCACACCCCGATATCGCGCCGGTTGCGCATGGCATGGCGCGCGCCGTCCCAGTCGTTGAAGTCGCCGACCACGCTGACCGCCTGGGCATTGGGCGCCCAGACTGCGAAGTGCACGCCATGGCAGCCCTGATGCTGGATCAGGTGCGCGCCGAGCTTGTCGAACAGCCGCAGATGCGTGCCCTCGGCGATCAGGAAATCGTCCAGCGGGCCGAGCACGGGGCCGAAGCTGTAGGGGTCGGTCACCCACCATTCGGCCCCTCCGCCAGTGCAGCGGTACTTGACCGGCTTGGGCGCCCCGCGCAGCTTGCCTTCGAACAGCCCGCGATCATCGACCCGCCCGAGCTTGCCCAGCCTGCCCCCGCGCAGGGAGAACGCCTCGACCGTGTCCGCGCCCGGGACGATCGCGCGGGCGAAGGTTCCTTCCGGCCCGGCGTGGGGGCCCAGCAGCGAGAACGGGTCGGCGTGCCGGCCTGCCAGCAGGGCCTCAATGGCTGAACCAGGTGGCTTCACGCTATCCCCCGTACCCCGTGGCCGCGATCGGCCCGGTGCCCGCACTGTGGCGCATTGCCGCCCCGCGCGAAACCGGGAAAACGTATGCGGCCCGGCCCAATCCTACAGCACCCCCCACACGTCCTGCGCGTATTCGCGGATCGTCCGGTCGGAACTGAACCAGCTGACATTGGCGATGTTATGGATCGCCGCCTTGCGCCACCCGGCCGCGTCCTGCCACCGCGCGTCGACAGCGCGCTGGGCGGCGGCATAGGAATCGAAATCGGCCGCGACCATGAAGAAGTCGCTAGTCCGCAGCCCCTCCACCAGCCCGGCATAGCGGTGCGGATCGTCAGGTGAGAACACGCCTGATGCGATGCTGGTAAGCGCTTGCTGCAATTCGGGCGAGGCATCGATTGCTTCGCGCGGATCGTACCCCGCCTCGCGCTTGGCCGCGACCTCGTCGGCGGTCAGGCCGAAGATCACGATGTTGTCGTCGCCGACCCGGTCCTTGATCTCGATATTGGCCCCGTCGAGCGTGCCGATGGTCAGCGCGCCATTCAGCGCGAACTTCATGTTGCCGGTGCCGCTCGCCTCCATCCCGGCGGTGCTGATCTGTTCCGACAGGTCCGCCGCCGGGATGATCCGTTCGGCCAGCGAGACGTTGTAGTTGGGTACGAACACCACCTTCAGCAACCCGGAAACCGACGGGTCGCTGTTGATCCGCCGGGCAATGTCGCCCGCCAGTTTGATGATGAGCTTGGCGTTGTGATAGCTCGACGCCGCCTTGCCGCCGAAGATCTTGACCCGCGGCACCCAGTCGCGTTCGGGATGGCTGCGGATCTGGTCGTAGAGCGCGACCGTCTCGACCAGGTTAAGCAGCTGGCGCTTGTATTCGTGGATCCGCTTGATCTGCACGTCGAACAGCGCGTCTGGATGGAGCCGGACTCCAGTCAGGTCCTTCAGGTGCGCGGCCAGCGCGACCTTGTTCGCGCGCTTCACTTCCGCGATCCGTTCGCCCAGCGCGGCATCCCCGGCGAGCGCGTCGAGCGCCTGAATGGCGTCGGTATCGTCGAGGAAGGCATCGCCGATCGCGTCGCGGATCACCCGGGTCAGGCCCGGGTTGCACTGCATCAGCCACCGGCGCGGGGTGACGCCGTTGGTCTTGTTGTTGATCTTGTTCGGATAAAGCGCGTGCAGGTCGCGGAACACGGTCTGCTTCATCAGGTCGGTGTGCAGCGCCGCAACGCCATTGGTGCTGTGCGACCCGACAAACGCGAGGTTGGCCATCCGCACGCGCCGCTCGCCGGTCTCGTCGATCAGGCTGATCGCGGCCACCGCCGCGTCGTCCATCCCGCCGCGCCGCGCCTCGCGCAGCACGCGGCTGTTGATCGCATAGATGATCTGCATGTGCCGCGGCAGCAACCGCTCGAACAGCGGCAGCGGCCAGCATTCGAGCGCTTCGGGCAGCAGGGTGTGGTTGGTGTAGCCGACCGTGCGGCGGGTAATGTCCAGCGCCTCGTCGAATTCCAGCCCGTGCTCGTCAACCAGCAGCCGGACCAGCTCGGCTACCGCGACCGCCGGGTGGGTATCGTTGAGCTGGATCGCGGCCTTGTCCGCCAGCGTGCGGACATCGCCGTGGTACTGGATATGCCGCCGCAGGATGTCCTGGATCGAGGCGGAGGAGAAGAAATACTCCTGCCGCAGCCGCAATTCCTGCCCGGCGCGGTGCGAATCCGCCGGATAGAGCACGCGCACCAGACTGGCCGCACGCGCCTCGTCCTCCAGCGCACCGACATGGTCGCCGGCGTTGAACACCTCGAGCTTGATCGGTTCGAGCGCGTGCGCGGTCCACAGCCGCAGCGTGTTGACCCGCTTGCCGCGCCAGCCAACCACCGGGGTGTCGACCGCGCTCGCCTCGACCAGTTCCGCCGGGCGCCACTCGATCTGGCCGCCGGCATCGACCACTTCGCCGCCGAAGCCGATGCGATAGGCGCTCTCGCGCCGGTCGAATTCCCACGGATTGCCGTGGCTGAGCCAGGTTTCCGGCAGTTCGACCTGCCAGCCATCGTCGATCCGCTGGCGGAACATGCCGTTCAGATAGCGGATGCCATAGCCGTAGGCCGGGATGTCGAGCGTGGCGAGGCTTTCCATGAAGCACGCCGCCAGCCGCCCGAGACCGCCATTGCCAAGCGCCGCATCGGGCTCCAGCTCTTCCAGCGCGGACAGTTCAAATCCGTGCGTGCGCAGCGCGCGCTCCAGCGCTCTGTTGAGGTCGAGGTTGCTCACCGCATCGCGCAGCAGCCGCCCGATCAGGAATTCAAGGCTGAGGTAATAGACCCGCTTGGCCCCCTCGGCATGGGTCCGCCGGGTGCTTTCCATCCACCGGTCGATCACCTTGTCGCGCAGGGCATAGACGGTCGCCATGTACCAGTCGTGCGGCTTGGCCGCGCGCTCGTCCTTGCCCACGCGGTGGCGCAGCGCGTCGAGGATCAGCGCATCCATTTCGGCGCTGGTCGGTGCCGGGCCGAAGTCCGGATCAGACCGGGAAACACTGGGCGAGGCGGTGGGCGTGCGGGCGGTCACGGTCAGAAAGCTCCTGTTTGCGGACAAGCGGCAAGGCATGGTCCGGTAATGCCCGGAACAGCGCGTCCGGCCCCCTTCAAACATCCCTTTAGCCCTGCAGCATCTAGGCAAGATGGCCCGTCCGGTGCAATCGCCAAACGGCTTGTCATACCTATTCATTGGCACCGATGAGCATTTCTGTTGCGGATTTGGCCGGTTGCGGATTTGGCCCGACGCGGCATTCGATACAGTATCGGGCAATCAGCAATCAGGTGCGGAGGATCGCAATGACTGACACTATCGAGCCGCTGCACGCGCTGGCAGACGAAGCGGGGCTGCAACGGCACTGGCGCGATGCGGACGGGCGAGATCATGTGGTGCCTGACGGGACGCTGGTCACCATCCTTGCTGCACTGGGCCACAAGGCGGCGACCCCGCGCCAGATCGCGGCCAGCCGCAAGGCCCTGCAGCAGGAGCGCGAGCGTCTGCCCGCCATGGTGGTGGCCGATGCGGACCAGCCGATTGCCCTGCCGGTCTCCTGCCAGAAGGCGGAATTGACGGGCGCGGATGGGACCAACCGCCCGCTCGAATGGCGCGATGGAACGCCGCTGGCCCCGAGCGAGCCCGGTTACTACGACGCGCTGTTCGACGGGCAGCCGACCCGGCTGGCGGTCGCGCCGCCGGATTGCCCGGCTCCGCCGCGGGACAAAGGGCGCCCGTGGGGGGTGTCGCTCCAGATCCCGTCGCTGCGCGGTGCCCGACCATCGCGCTTCGGCGCACTGGGCGAGCTGGCCGAAACGGCCGAGGCGCTGGCCCGGGTCGGGGCGGACGCGCTGGCGATCAACCCGCTGCACGCGCTGTTCCCGGGCACGGGCGAACAGTTCAGCCCCTATTCCCCCTCCAGCCGCCTGCACCTCAACGGCGCCATGGCCGATCCGGCGCTGGTCGGGCTGGCACCCTTGCCGCAGGACGACGGGGGCGAGCTGATCGCGTGGGACAAGGCGCTCCCGCTGCGACTGGCCGCGCTGCGCCAGCTTTATGACGGCCTGTCCGCCGACCAGCGCGCGGCAGTGACCGAAGGGACCGACGAGGCCGACCGCCAGCACGCGATCTACGACGCGCTCTATTGCCGCTTCGCTCCAACCGGCGCGACCGGCTGGCAGGACTGGCCCGCACGCTATCGCAAGGCGGACAGCCGCACCGTCGCAGCCTTTGCCGAGAGCAATGCGGACGAGGTCGATTTCCACCTGTTCGTCCAGGCGCTCACCCGCCGCTCGCTCGCCGAAGTGCAGCGGCGCGCGCGGGCGGCGGGCATGGCAATCGGGCTGGTCAGCGATCTGGCGGTCGGGGTCGATCCGGGCGGCAGCGACTGCTGGGCGCTGGGCGATGCGATGCTGCGCGGGCTGACGCTGGGCGCACCGCCCGATCCACTCGGGCCGCTGGGACAGAACTGGCTCATCACCAGCTTCTCGCCCGAAGGACTGCGCCGGACCGGCTATGCCCCGTTCATCGCGATGATCCGTGCGGCGCTGGAGCACGCCGGGGGCATCCGGGTCGACCATGCCTTTGGCCTGGCGCGGCTGTGGGTCATTCCCGAAAGCGGCGGCCCGGGCGACGGGGCCTATCTGACCTATCCGTTCGAAGACCTGATGCGCCTGCTGACGCTGGAGGCGCATCTCGCCAATGCCTTCGTGGTGGCGGAGGATCTGGGCACGGCCCCGCACGGCTTCACCGGCATGATCACCGCCCGGCGGATGCTGGGCATGCGGGTGCTGCTGTTCGAGCGCGCAGCCGACGGCGGTTTCATCGGCGCACAGGACTACGAACCGCTGGCCGTGGCGATGACCGGGACGCACGACACGCCAACCTTTGCCGGGTGGTGGAGCGGTACCGACCTCGACTGGGCCGACCGGCTCGGGCGGTTGGCGGAAGGCGTCGACCGCGCGGCGGCGGAATCGATCCGCGACTGGGACCGCGGGCTGATGTGGGCGACCCTGACGGGCAGTTCCGACCGGCCCGCCCCGCACGATCACGGCGCGGCAGTCGATGCCGCAATCGCCCACGTCGCGCGCACGCCCTGCGCGCTGGCGGTGGTGCCGGTGGAGGACCTGCTCGGCCTGCTCGAACAGCCCAATATCCCCGGCACATCGACCGAGCATCCCAATTGGCGCCGCCGGTTGAGCGCGCCGCTCGCCGACTTCGCCGCCAGTGGCGAACTGGCGCGCCGGGTCGCGCCGCTCAATCACGGCCGGTCAGGGGGTTAGAGCGGCGGGGCGCTTGTGCTGCAAGCCGCTGCGCTTGCAGCTGGCGACCAGCGTGCCATGCTGGTTGTAGGCGCGGTGGGCGAAGGTGACGATCCCGGCACCTGGGCGCGACTTGCTTTCTCGCAATTCGATCACTTCGGTCTCGATCCGCAGGGTATCGCCGACAAACACCGGGGCGGGGAAGCGGACTTCGTCCCACCCGAGATTGGCGATCGCGGTGCCGAGCGTGGTGTCGCCGACCGAGACCCCGACCATCAGGCCCAGGGTAAAGGTCGAATTGACCAGGATCCGGCCATAGTCGCTCGCCTTCATGTACTCGGCATCGAGGTGCAGCTGGGCCGGGTTGTGCGTCAGGGTGGAGAACAGCAGGTTGTCGGTCTCGGTCACCGTGCGGCGGATCGGGTGGTCGAACATTTGCCCGACCGTCAGTTCGTCAAACCAGATGCCGGGCATGTGCTGCGCTCCCTCGTGAATGCTCGCTCGCCGGTTAGCCCGATGTGCGCACAAATGCCAAGGCCCCCGCACCGGGGTCGGTGCGGGGGCGCCTGTCCGTGCGACCCGGAGGGCGTCAGAAGCGCCAGGCCAATCCGGCGGACAGGACCCAGGGATCGACCTTGTGCACCGTCTCGATCGCCAGCGTGTTACCGGCGAACCAGCGCGCGGTGGTGTCGACGAAGTACTTCTTGGCATCCACGCTGAGCGACAGGCCCTTGTCATTGAGCGGCACGTCGGCCCCCGCCTGCAAGGCCAGGCCGAGTTCGTTCGACATCTTGAACCGGGTCACGCCCAGCGGGATGGTCGCCGCGCCCGGCTTCTCGTTGATCCAGATAAAGTAGGTCGGCCCCGCCCCGATGTAGGGCTTGATCGCGCCAGCATCGAAGTGAAACTTGGCGGTGAAGGTCGCCGGGATGACCTTGGCGTTCGACACCAGCTCCGCGCCCACAGGCAGGCCGGCAACGGCATCGACATCGTGCTGGGTCATGCAGCAGATCGTCTCGACCGAGAAATTGTCGGAGAAGAAGTATTCGACCGCCACGGTCGGCACGACATTGTCGTTGGCGGCGGTCTGGGTACCGGCGGGCAGGCCCACGATATCGGTCTTGACCCGCTCAATCTTGCCATCGGGCAGGACGGCGGTGGCGAGCACCTTGACCTGGAGCGGCCCCTTTTCCTCCTGGGCCAGCGCCGGGGCGGCACCGAATGCGAGTGCGGCGGCCACCACGGCTACGGAAGCGGCGGAACGAGCCAGCAGCGCGAATTTCATGATCTTTCCCTCCGCTTCGCAGTGACCGCCCTGCGCGGTCGAGGCTGTTGCGAAGCGAGGTCCGATTAGGCCGGTCGAATCGGTCCGACATTGACGCAGGTCAAAGACTCATGCCCCACCCGCTTTCATAGCGGCACCATGATGCAAGGCCTTCCCGCGACCGCGGACACCCATCCGCGCGCGGTCTTCGGACCGTTCGCGCAAACGTTTCTGCCGTCCGGCACCCCGGAGGATATCCTGCCCGAACTGATGGCGATCGGCCATCTGGTCAGCACGCGCCGGGGGCTGCGCGCCTATATCGACCCGTCGGTCGACCAGATGGTCTATGTCTCTCGCGGGGCGACCAAGCTGGTCGCGACCGCCTCGGAAGGGCGCGAGCAGATCGTCGCGTTCCATTTCGCCGGGGACCTGATCTCGGTGCCGGCGACGGCGCAGCACAGCTATTCATTGCGCGCGCTGGTCGACAGCCAGTTGCTGACCTTCCCGACCCGCGAGTTCGTCACCTGTATCGAGCGTGCCCCGGCGGTGATGCGGCAGGTGCTCGACCGGGTCATGATGGCGCTGCACCGCTCGCGCGACAAGGCAGTCGGGCTGGGACGCAAGACGGCAGAAGAGCGGCTGGCCAGTTTCTTCGTCGGCATGGCCGAACGGATCGGGCGGACAGACGGCAAGGCCTGCGCGCTCGACCTGCCGATGTCGCGGCGCGACATTGCCGATGCGCTGGGTCTGACCATCGAGACCGTCAGCCGCCAGCTCGGCCGCCTGCGCGAACTGGGGCTGATCGAGATCTCGGGCCGGTCGGGCGTGCGCCTGCTCCAGCCCGGCGCGCTGGAGGCCCGCGCGGCGCATTGCGGGCTGGCCGGATAACCGCACGCGAATTTGATCCACGTCAAAGCAGACCGCGCCAGGCGCGGCTAGCACCGGGACAAACGGAGGGACCGTACCCATGGAATCAGTACTTGGCCGGATCGGCATGTGGTTCGCAGTCCTGCTGCTGGCGATCGTTGCGATCGTCACCGCGCAGGATGCGGGCTTTGCCGCGCACGCGACGATTGTCGCGGTGGTGGCATTCATTCTCATCTGGGCGACAGCGGGCAGTTACAAGCCGCTGGAGCGGGCGCAGAGCCTGTTTCACATGCCCGACACCGCGACCCGCTATGATGACGAGGTGATCCGCTGGGGCGTGCTCGCCACGCTGTTCTGGGGCATGGCCGGGTTCCTGGTGGGCGTGATCATCGCGCTGCAGCTGGTGTTCCCCGAACTCAATCTGGAGCCGTGGCTCAACTTCGGCCGGCTGCGCCCGCTGCATACCTCGGCGGTGATCTTCGCGTTCGGCGGCAATGCGCTGATCGCGACCAGTTTCTACGTCGTGCAGCGCACCTGCCGCGCCCAGCTTGCCTTCCCGTCAGTCGCGCGGTTCGTGTTCTGGGGCTACCAGCTGTTCATCGTGCTGGCCGCGACCGGCTACCTGCTCGGCGTCACCCAGTCGAAGGAATATGCCGAGCCGGAATGGTACATCGACCTGTGGCTGACGATCGTCTGGGTCGCCTATTTCGCGGTGTTCGTCGGCACGCTGATCAAGCGCAACGAACCGCACATCTATGTTGCCAACTGGTTCTACCTCGCCTTCATCGTCACCGTGGCGATGCTCCACATCGTCAACAACCTGGCGATGCCGGTCAGCCTGGTCGGGGCCAAGAGCTACAGCGTGTTTGCGGGTGTGCAGGATGCGCTGACCCAGTGGTGGTACGGCCACAACGCGGTCGGCTTCTTCCTGACCGCCGGCTTCCTGGCGATGATGTACTACTTCGTGCCCAAGCAGGCCGGGCGGCCGGTCTATTCCTACCGCCTGTCGATCATCCACTTCTGGTCGCTGATCTTCCTCTACATCTGGGCGGGGCCGCACCACCTTCACTACACCGCTCTGCCCGACTGGGCGCAGACGCTGGGCATGGTCTTCTCGGTCATGCTGTGGATGC
>ERZ1066122.2811-NODE-2811-length-10855-cov-4.819074_pt1 | contig 10855 bp, 10 predicted proteins | sample MGYA00382769_ERZ1066122 | MGnify/ENA primary metagenome ERZ1066122 (study PRJEB33369, sample SAMEA5778352) | biofilm metagenome | biome: Industrial cooling water; feature: Water cooling tower basin; material: Biofilm | place: United Arab Emirates | collected...
GGAGGAGAGAGCATCATGGCTCTGACTTTGCGTGCGGCTGCGGTTGCGGCTGCGGTTGGGGAACCGGTTGCGGATCCGGCTTGGGCTGCGGAACCGGTGCCGGCTGGGGCACTGGCTTGGGGTCCGGCTTCGGCTGGGGAACCGGTGTCGGCTGCGGGACCGGTTGTTTCGGGTCCGGCTTCGGTTGCGGCACCGGCTTCGGGTCCGGCTTGGGCTGGGGATCCGGTTTCGGTTGCGGAGCGGGCTGCGGCTGCGGGGTCGGCGGCGTCACCGGCGGTTTCGGCGGGTCCGCTTGTTGGACCGCCTTCGGCAGTTCCGGCAGGGCCTTCTCCTGCTTCTTCGACACCGCCGCCCGGGCCGCGACCGCCTCGGGCACGTCCAGTTTCAACTGGCGGGGTTTCACCTCCGGCCGCGGTTGCTGCGGCTGACCCGGCGTCGGGGCCGGCTGCGGCTGCGGGGCCGGCGTGTTCACGAGCGCGGTTTCCAGCTTCTGCCGCTGGTTCCCGACCTGCCGAACCTGCTTCGCCAAATCCTGTTCCCGGTTCCGTTCGTCCTTGTCGATCTTCTTGAACGACAGGGCGACCGGCTGGGCGGACACCGGGCTCGCGACCACCGGGGCCGCCGGGCGGGTCGTGTTGTTCGTCGTGTTGTTCGCGGTCGTGTTGTTCGTCGTGTTGTTCACCACGGTCGTGATCGGCGCGACCATCGTGACGTTGTTGATGATCGTCGTCTTGTTCACGTTCGTGACGTTGTTGTTCACGACGGTCGTGTTGTTCGTGATGTTGTTCACCACCGTGTTCTGCTGCACCAGTGTCCGCGGCGGGCGGGGGATGTCGTTGCGGTAGCGGCCGGCGTACACGTCGGTCACGGTCGCGATCAGCCGGGGTTCCGACCGGTACGCCACCTGATAGTGGCTCCAGAGCGGGTCGTAGAACGCCCCGCGGCCGAAGCCGATGCCGATGGAGAACTCGGTCCCCCGGACGGTGCCGCACCAGGGGTTGTAGCCGAACCGGGCGTACCGCGCTTCGAAGTAGTCGCCGAAGAAGTACGAGCCGAAGCCCCGGCGGACGAACAGGGCGCTCGTCATGGACGGGCACGACACGACGTAGGTCGGCGTGTAGACGAACGTCGGCTGGGCGATGACGGCCGGCTGGAACGCGACCGGGGCGAAGAGCACGCCGCGTTCTTCCAGGCGGTAGTCCCAATAGCCGTCGACGAAGATGTACCCGACCGGCGTCCAGCGGTAGTGGGCGGGCACCCACACCCAGTTCGGGCGGTAGTCGATCCAGAACCCCGGCCGCCAGACGTACCGGCCGGCCCGCCACACCCACGAGCCCGGCACGAACACGCTCCGCTCGCCGGGGGAAGGGACAGACGGCGTCAGTTCCAGCGGCTGCGGCGGTTCCGGGAGGTACTCGATTTCGCTCTGCGCGGCGACGGCGGGGCCGTTCACGGCGGGGCGGGCTTGCGCCTGCCAGAAGCCCTGCGTCCACTGGAAGCCGCCGCGAACCTCGCGCCAGCTGCCGGCGACCCACACCCGGCCCGGCGGCGGGACGCGCCAGAACCCGCTGATCCAGATGAAGTTTTCCCGCTCGTCGTCCCACGACCAGTAGCCGGGAATCCACTGCACGTTCTCTCCCTCCGGCTTCTGGTCCGGGGGCAGTTCTTCGACCGGCTGCGGCGGGCTCTTGGGCACGACGGTACTGGCCGTCGGAAGCTCTGCCGTGGTCGCGTACGCCTCGTGGACCGGGCCGCGGGCGAGCACTTCGGGGTCGTTCGCGGAGACGGAACCGGACAAGCCGGCGGCAAGAAGGGCAGCCCAGAACGGGCGAGGGAGGGACAACATGGCAAGCCTCGGAGGTGCGGCGGGCGAATTTCGCTCGCACCAGGGAATGTTCCAGAATCGCGAACTTGCGCCGCCTTCCGGGTCGGGTTGTACCGCGTCCCGACCGGCGTGGGCAACGGGAAAAGCACGCAAGCAATGTGCCAAGGGTCGAACTTTCACCCCTCTCGTTCGCGCGGTCTGCTATCATGCCCGGATGGAACGCCTCAACAAATTCCTGGCCCACGCCGGCGTCGGCTCCCGACGCCACTGCGACACGCTGATCGCGGCGGGGCGGGTGAAGATCAACGGCCAGCGCGTCAGCGACCTCGGCGTCCGCGTCGACCCGGTCGCGCACAAGGTCACCGTCGACGACTCGCCGGTGCGGGTCGAAAAGCCCGTGTACTGGGCCGTCCACAAGCCCGCCGGGTACGTCTGCACGAACCGCGACCCCGCCGGCCGGCCGCGGGCCGTGGACCTCCTCCCGCACGTCGAGCAGCGGGTCTACGTCGTGGGCCGACTCGACGAGGCGAGCGAGGGCTTGCTCCTGATGACGAACGACGGCGAACTCGCGTTCGCGCTGATGCACCCGAAGTTCGGCCTGGAGAAGTCGTACCTCGTGCAAGTCGCCGGCAAGCCGACCCGCGAGGACACGCAAAAGCTGGTCGACGGCGTTTGGATGAGCGACGGCAAGGCCCGCGCGACGGCCGTCCGCCGGGTGAAGTCGCAGGGGGAGAGCACCTGGCTGCACGTCGTGCTCGCCGAGGGGAAGAACCGCGAGATCCGCCGGATGCTGGCGAAGCTCGGGCACAAGGTGATCCGAATTCGCCGCGTCGCGATCGGCCCGGTGAAGCTGGACAAGCTCCCGAAGGGGAAGGCGCGGAAGATCAGCCCGGACGAACTCGCCGCGCTGCGGAAGCAGGTCGCCGCCGGGCAGGAGCGGATCGAGGAGAAGCTGAAGCCCGCCGCGCCGAAGAAGTTGCCGCCGGTGGTGAAGCTGTCGGGGCCGCCTGGAAAACCCACTTCGTCTCGGCCAGCGGCCCAGTCTGAACGACGATTCCCACCCGTGCGCCGTCCGCGCTCGGCTCCGCCTCGCGGCTAACCGTTATGTTCCACCGCACCGCCACCGTTCTCGAACACGTCCCCCTCGCGGACCGCACCTACCGGGTTCGCGTCGCGTGCCCCGACATCGCCGCCGCGATCCGGCCGGGGCAGTTCGTGATGCTGCGGCTACCGGGCGGCTCGGACCCGCTGCTCGGCCGGCCGTTCGCCCTGTACGACACGGTTCTGGATGCGTCGGGGACGCCGGTCGCGTTCGATGTCGTGTACCTCGTCGTCGGCAAGATGACCGGGAAGCTGACGCAGGTGCAGGCCGGGGAGACGCTCGAAATCTGGGGGCCGCTCGGCAAGCCGTTCCTCGACGTGGGGACGCCGGACGCGGTCGCGTTCGTGGCCGGGGGCATCGGGCAGACGCCGTTCCTGGCGTTCGCACGGGAACTCCTCGGCACCCGCGGCTTCGGCGGCGACGCGCCCCGAAAGCGAACGGAAAAAGTCGATCTGTTCTACGGCGTCCGCACCGCGTCCCTCGCCGCCGGGGTCGACGACTTCCGCGCCGCGGGGGTCAGCGTCCACCTTGCCTCGGACGACGGCAGCGTCGGCTTCCGCGGGTACGTCACGCAACTGCTCGAATCCCAGGGGAAGCGCGGCCCGCTGGTCGGGTGCGGCCCGGAGCCGATGCTGCACTCGCTGGCGAAGCTCGCGGCGAAGTGGGGCGTCCCGTGCCAGGTGTCGCTCGAAACGCCGATGGCCTGCGGCTTCGGCGCGTGCTTCAGCTGCGTGACGAAGGTCCGCACCCCCGACGGCGACTGGGACTACAAGCGCGTCTGCGTCGAAGGCCCCTGCTTCGACGCGGCCCAACTGGTCTGGGGCTGAATCAGTCCTCGTCGGGGTCGATACCGCAACACGACTGCGTCGCCTCGATCCACTCTTCGAGCGTGATTTCCCGCGGCGGGGGCGGTTCCTCCGCCGCGGGCGGTTCTTCGGGGTCGGTCATAGCGCCACCGTCACGGTCTTCACCTCGGAATACAGGCTCAGCGCGTACTCGCCGAGTTCGCGGCCGATGCCGCTCTGCTTGAACCCGCCGAACGGGGCGGCCGCGTCGAACACGTCGTAGCAGTTCACCCACACGGTGCCGGCCCGCAGGCCGTTCGCGAGTCGCAGGGCCTTGCTCACGTCCTTCGTCCACACCGCCGCCGCGAGGCCGGCCCACGTCTTGTTGCCGCGGGCGATCACCTCGTCCACGTCCTTGAACGTGAGCACGCTCATCACCGGGCCGAAGATCTCTTCTTGCGCGATCTTCATGCCGTCGGTCACGCTGTCGAAGATCGTCGGCTCGATGAAGTAGCCGCGGGTGCCGACCCGGCCGCCGCCGCAGAGCAGGTCCGCGCCGCCGGCCTTGCCCGCGTCGATGTAGCCCATGATGCGGTTGAACTGCACCTCGGAGATTTGGGGGCCTTGCGTGGTGTTCGCGTCGAACGGGTCGCCGACGCGCTGCTGCTTCGCCTTGGCCACGAGCCGGGCGACGAACTCTTTCTTGATCTTCTCTTCCACGAACAGCCGGGAGCCGGCACAGCAGCACTGCCCCTGGTTGAAGAACAGCCCGAAGTACGCCCCGTCCACGGCCGCGTCGAGGTCGGCGTCCGCGAACACGACGTTCGGCGACTTGCCGCCGAGTTCCAGGGACACGCGCTTCATGTTGGACCGGGCCGCGGCTTGCATCACGTGCGAGCCGACCACGCCCGACCCGGTGAACGCGACCTTGTCGACATCCATGTGCTCGGAAACCGCGGCCCCGGCGGTGGCACCGAACCCCGGCACGACGTTCAGCACGCCGTCCGGGATGCCCGCGTCCTGGGCCAGTTCCGCGACGCGCAGGGCCGTCAGCGGCGTCTGCTCCGCCGGCTTCAGCACGACGGTGCAGCCCGTGGCGAGGGCCGGCCCCCACTTCCAGGCTTGCATCAGCAGCGGGAAGTTCCACGGGATGATCTGCCCGACCACGCCCACCGGTTCGTGCCGGGTGTAGCAGAAGTAGTTGCCCTCGATCGGGATCGTCTTGCCGTGGATCTTGTCCGCCCAGCCCGCGTAGTAGCGGTAGCACTTGATCGTGAGGGCGAGGTCCGCCGCGAGGGCGACGCTGTACGGCTTGCCGTTGTCGAGCGACTCCAGGGCCGCGAGTTCTTCCTGATGGTCTTCGACCAGGTCCGCGAGCTTGTTGAGGTAACGGCCGCGTTCGGACGCGGACATCTTCGGCCACGGCCCGCTCTCGAACGCCTTGCGGGCCGCCTTCACCGCGAGGTCGATGTCGGCCTTATCCCCCTCGGCGACCTGGCAGATCGGCTCGCCGGTGCTGGGGTCGAGAGTGGCGAACGTCTTGCCGCTGACGGAATCTTGCCACTTCCCGCCGATGAATAGGGGGCGGTCTTTGACCTTCGGCTTGGTCGCGGGGCGCGGTTTCGAGGCGGTTGCGGTCGTCATGGGAGAGAACTCCGGCGGTGAGGTGCGGACCCGGGCCGAGTTCTTCATAACCGATTCGCGACCGAAATTGGAGAGTTCGCCGCGGGAATGCTACGATCTCCGGCGGCCCAGGTGAGAACCTATGCGCGTCATCCGCGGCACGAAGGCACAGGTCAACGGGCTGGCGTTCTCGCCGGACGGCCGGCGGCTCGCCACCAGCGGCGTCACCGGGTCGATCCAGGTCTGGGACACGGACACGCTGACCGTCGCGCGGAACCTGCCGGGCGGGACGTGGTGCAGCCACACCGTGCGGTTCGACCCGACCGGGGAGAAGCTGTACGCGGACGTCGAACCCGGCCGCGTCGCGGTGTACGACGTGCGGACGGGGGCACCGGGGTACGTCTCGATGATGCCCAACGGCCGGGACCGCTTCATGGTGGGCCGGGGCGGGATTTCCCCGGACGCCGGCTGGCTACTCGGGTTCGAGGGGAAATACGTGCTGATGCGGGCGACGGAGGGCGAGACGGTGTCCGCCGATCGTACCAGTACCCGCCTGGCGCTCTGGTCGGCCCCCGTCGAACAACTTGGCTACCGCGGTTCGGACATCTACTACGTCGGCCACTCCACCCCGGTCGCGTTCTCGCCGACCGCCCCCGCGGTGGCGTTCTGCGTCCGCGCGGACGTCCTGGTCGTGGGCGTCGAGGACCACTCGGCCCGGGCTCAGTGCGGGTTCGAGGGGGACGACCCGCAGATCGCATTCTCCCCGGACGGGGAACTGGTCGCCGTCACCACGTCGAAGTTCGCCACCCTGTTCCGCGCGGAAACCGGGGAAGAAGTCGCCCGTGCCGACACCGGACAACGCATCAACGCGGCCGCGTTCTCGGTCACCGGCCGGACGCTGTTCGCGGCAGGCCACGGGAAGATGGTCCGCCGGTGGCACGTCCCGTCGCTGAGCGAGAAGCCGCCGCTGGCGTGGGGGACGGGGCGGTACTTCGCCCTCGCCCCGTCGCCGACCGGCCTGACCGCGGCGGTCGCCGACGCCGGCGGGCGGGTCGTTCTGTGGGACCTGGACGACGACGAATAGCCGGAATTCCGCGGCTGGCGGATGACCGCGCGGGTTCTAAGCTGACACCACCCACATCCCGCGAGGTCCGCCCATGTCCGATGCCGCCAAGGCCGACGCGACGCCCGGCTTGAAACTGGCCACCCCGGTGCCCGGCGAACCGCCGATCAACCAGATCTTCCGCACGGTCATGATGCACGAGGCGTCCGACCTGCACCTCAAGGCCGGCCTGCCGGGGATGATGCGGCTCCGCGGCGTCATCCAGAAGATGAACACGAAGAACCTCACGCAGGAGGACTGCGAAAAGCTGATCTACCCGGTGCTCAGCGAGAAGCAGCGCAAGCTCCTCGACGAGAGCGGCGGGGCGGACTTCGCCTACATCATCGGGGCCGACGAGTGCCGGTTCCGCGTCAACCTGTTCAAGCAGCGCGGCAAGCTCGCGATGGTCGCCCGGCGGGTGAACACGTCCATCCCCTCGTTCGCGAAGCTGGGGCTGCCGCCCGCCATCGAGACGCTGTGCCACTACGACCAGGGGATGGTGATCCTCGCCGGGGTGACCGGGTCCGGGAAGTCGACGACGATCGCGTCGATGCTGGACTACATCAACGGCCGGGAGGCGCTGCACATCCTGACCATCGAAGACCCGATCGAGTTCGTGTTCACGGACAAGATGTCCGTCGTGAACCAGCGGGAGGTCTACCTCGACGTCCACGACTGGCACCTCGCCCTGAAGCACGCCGTGCGGCAAGACCCGGACATCATCCTCGTCGGCGAGATGCGGGACCAGGACACCTTCGAGGCGGGCGTCCACGCGGCGGAGACCGGGCACGTCGTGTTCGGGACGATCCACGCTTCGAGTGCGTCGAGTACCGTCAGCCGGATTCTCGACCTGTTCCCGCCGAGCATGCACCACGCCGTCCGGCAGAGCCTCGCGTTCAACCTGAAGGCGGTCGTCGCGCAAAAGCTCGTCCCGTCGATCATCCCCGGCGTCCAGCGGGTGCCGACGAACGAGATCATGATCGTGAACCCGACGATCCGCGACCTGATCCTCAAGTCGAAGGACGAGAAGATCCTCGACGCCATCCGCATCGGGGCGCTGGAAGGGATGCAGGACTTCACGGAGAGCCTGCGGTCGCTCGTCGAGCGGGGCGACATCGACAAGGCGACGGCCCTGGAGTTCGCCCCGAACCCGGAGCAGTTGAAGATGGCGCTGAAGGGGATCAAGGTCGCCGCGCCGGGGATTTTGTAAGGGTCAGTCTCCGCGCCTCCCATTCCATCCACGCCCGCGCGATCCGGTCGCCGTCGCCGCGGGCGTCGTCCGGGGCGGGGTCTTCCCGGGTGATCGCGTGGAGTGCCCAGAACCACGAGTCGACATTTTGCTCCAGCTCCCGCAACAGCAACGGGACCGCCGCCGGCCCTAACCCGATGATCGCCTGGTACGCGGGGTGAAGAACCCGGCGAGTCGTGGACGAGAAGTGACGGGTCTCGGATTGCCACCGATCTCGGAGACGAATGAAGGTTTCGTCGAGCGTGGGCGAGTGGTCGGGACGATCGGCGAGCGGTTCGGGGCCGAGGGTGTCAACCGGCGACATCGGGAGCTCCGTCGAGAAGTGCAAACGGCTCGCACAGCGTACAGACTACCCGGTCACTCCTGTGCTCAACAAGGGTGGGGATTCTGTCGCCGTCGCCCGGATTCCTGCTACATTAGGAATCAGCACCTAACCGGAGCGATTTCCGCCAGGGTGCGTCGTCAACACAGGATGCGTGATGGGTGGCGTCAATCCGTACATTGCCAAAGTGTCCGCCGCGAAGGCCCGCAAGCCGTTCCGGGTGACGTTCGTCGACGAGGAGTCGCAGAAGCGGACCGAGTTCGTCGTCGACCCGGCGGCGATCCCCTACGGGCGGACCGGGCTGGAGGGCAGCGTGCTCGACCTCGCCGAAGGGGCCGGCGTCGAGATCGACCACGCCTGCGGGGGGGTGTGCGCCTGCGCGACGTGCCACGTCTACGTCCAGCAGGGGTTGAAATCCTGTCAGCCCGCGAGCGAAGACGAGGAAGAACAGCTCGACACGGCGCGGGCCGTGACGCTGGAATCCCGGCTCAGTTGCCAGTGCGTGCCCGACGGCTCGCAGGACCTCGTCGTCGTGATTCCGGGCTGGAACAAGAACCTCGTCAAAGAAGGTCACTGATGGACGCCTCCCGCCCGAATCTGGTCGTTTCCACGGCCAACCACATCGACGGCTACGAGGTCGCGGAAACCTTCGGCGTCGTCCGCGGCATCGTCGTCCGGGCCGCCTCCATCACCCAGGGCCTCCGCGGCGCGTTCGGGCAGTTCTTCGGCGGCAACATCGCCGCGTATGAAGAAGTCTGCGAACAGGCCCGGGCGGACGCCTTCAAGAAGATGGCCCGGCAGGCCCTGGAGGCGGGCGCGGACGGCGTCATCGCGATGCGGTACGACGCCACCGAGTTTGCCCAGGGGGTGACGGAAGTGCTGGCTTACGGCACCGCCGTCAAACTCCGCCGCAAGTCCTGACGGCGCGACCGCACCCGTCCCCGTCACGTCCCTGTCACGGCATCGGTGTTCTGCTTGCCCTCGGCGGGGGCGGCGGGATAATGGCTGAGACGCCCGCGTCCCCCCGAGGCCCGGAATGGTCGGCACGTTCCGCTGCGACTGCGGCTACGAGACGCCGCCGAACGGCTCCCTGCCGGTGCTCTGCCCCCGGTGCGGGGCTCCTGCGCCCGCGGACTCGCTGGTCGGCCTCTCGGCCCGCAACGGCGAAGCCAACGGCAGCGCGGGGAACTCGACCGCCCCGCTCGTCCCCGACGTTCAGGCCCTGCTCGCCCCGCCGCCCGCCGGGCCGTCCTCGCCGACCACACCGGTGCCGGGGACCGGGTCGTTCGACGTGGACTTCGCGCCCACGGCGGCGTTCGGCGAACCGACGGCGGGCCGGCCCGGCCCGGTCGGGATCCCGTCCGTGCCGGGGTTCGACGTGTTCGGCGAGCTCGGCCGCGGCGGGATGGGGGTCGTGTACAAGGCCCGGCAGGTGTCGCTGAACCGGCTCGTCGCGCTGAAGATGATCCTGTCCGGGTCGCAGGCCGGGCTGGCCGAGCGGGCGCGGTTCCGCCGGGAGGCGGAGGCCGTCGCGGCGCTGCACCACCCGAACATCGTCCAGATCTTCGAGGTCGGGGAGCACGACAGCCAGCCGTTCCTCGCCCTGGAGTTCGTCGACGGCGGGAGCCTCGCCCAGTACCTGTCCAACGGCAAGGTGTGGGCCGCCACCGACGCGGCGTGGCTGATCGCGCAACTCGCCCGGACGATGCAGTACGCCCACGACCAGGGCGTCGTCCACCGCGACCTGAAGCCGGGCAACGTGCTGCTCCAGAAGCTCGACGCGGGCCGGGCGAAGGACACGCCGCCGTCCGAGCGGACCCGCATGGCCCGGCTCCGCGCCCAGGCGGCGAACCGCGACGCCGACGCGCCGCCGACCGCGTTCGAGCCGAAGGTGACGGACTTCGGCCTCGCGAAGCGGCTCGACGACTCCGCGGCGTCGGCCGGCACCAAGACCGGCGCGGTGATGGGCACCCCGAGCTACATCGCCCCGGAACAGGCCGCCGGCCGGCCGGACGCCGTCGGCCCCTCGGCGGACGTCTACGCCCTCGGCGCGATCCTGTACGAACTCCTCACCGCCCGCCCGCCGTTCAAGGGGGACACCCCGCTCGACACCGTGTTGCAGGTGTTGAACGACGAGCCGGTGCCCCCGACCCGCCTCCGGCCGCGGCTGGCGAAGGACCTGGAAACGATCTGCCTGAAGTGTCTGGAGAAGGAGCCGTCCCGCCGGTACGCCACGGCCGAAGACCTCGCCGACGACCTCGACCGGTTCCTCGTCGGCGAGCCGATCCTGGCCCGGCCGCTGTCCGCGGTCGGCCGCTGGACCAAGTGGGCGCGGCGGCACCCGGCCGCGACTGCCATCGTCGTCATGATGGTCGCGTCGGTCTTCACCGTCCTGACGGTCCTCTCCGCGGCGTACAAGAAGGTGTCCGACGCGAACCAGAAGATCGAACGCGAGCGGGACGAGGCGAAGGCCGCGAAGGGGCGGGCCGAGGACGAGAAGCGGAAGGCCGCCGAGGCCGCCGAGAAGGAAAAGGCCGCCCGCGAACTCGCCGACACCCAGGCCGCGATCCTCAAGAAGCAGGCGGACGAACTCCTCGAAAAAGACAAGTGGAACGAGCGGAGCCTGTCCGCCCTGCAACTCGCGCAGGTGGCCGCCCTCGCCGACCGCAGCCCCTACCGCGGGCAGGACCTGCTGCGGCTGTGTCCGGACACGTACCGGGACATCGCCTGGCGGTACCTGTTCCGACTCTGCCAGCGGGAAGTCCAGATCGTCACGCACGCGAAGGCGGTGACGGCGGTCGCGGCGGACCCGTTCGGGGTGGTCGTGGCGTCCGCCGGGGACGACGG
>ERZ1066122.2817-NODE-2817-length-10830-cov-6.547564_pt1 | contig 10830 bp, 12 predicted proteins | sample MGYA00382769_ERZ1066122 | MGnify/ENA primary metagenome ERZ1066122 (study PRJEB33369, sample SAMEA5778352) | biofilm metagenome | biome: Industrial cooling water; feature: Water cooling tower basin; material: Biofilm | place: United Arab Emirates | collected...
GTGATGACGATGACGGGCAGGCCGGCCACGCCGCTGTCGCTGGCGGCTCGCACCTGGCGCAGCAGTTCGTAGCCGTCCATGCGCGGCATGTTGAGGTCGGTGAACACGACCTGGATGCCGCCGTCGCGGCCCAGCTGGTCCCAGGCGTCCACGCCGTCGTCGGCGGTGATGACGTCGAACTCGTCGCCGAGCATCTTCGTCGCCGCCTTGCGCATCAGCTTGGAGTCGTCCACCACCAGGATGCGGGCTTTCGCCGCCGGCTCGCTGGTCATCTTGCCCCCGTCCCTCGCCTGACCAGCCCACGTTACCCCATGGCGGCGCCGGCACCCAAGCGCTGGGTCACGGTTCCGGCACCGGCCTCAGGACGGCGCGTGGAAGGCCATGTCGCCACCCACCGGCGCCGCGTCCTCGGCGCGGAACAGGCCGTCGCCGGTGAACTCGAAGCGCACGGTGAAATAGCCCTGGCGCTGCTCGACCTCGATGTGGCCGCCGCCGCTGGGGAACATGCGCCGGCCGCGGGCCGGGTCGGTTTCCTCGGCCAGCATCAGCTCGCCGACGCCGGCCCCGGGCGGCGCCCGGTCCAGCGCCACGGCGCGGTAGCGCCCCGACAGGTCGGCCTGGCCGGCCGGCACCACCAGCACCAGCCGGGCGTAGAGGCTCTGGTCGGCGCTGGCCAACTCGAAGCTTTCGGCCACGAGGCCCTCGCCGGTCCGGCTGCGGGTGTGGCGCACCTGCGGCGTGCGGAAAGCGAAGTCCTGGCCATCGACCCGGAACTGCACCCGGTTGCTGCCCGCGCCCGTGTCGACGGCCAGCGGCGCGCCCTTCGGCTGCGGCGTGGACGCGCCGCCCCCGGAGCCCTCGGCCGAGCAGCCGGCCATGGCCAGCGCCAGCACTGCCGTGAACAGGCCAAGCACACCGCGGGGAAGGATCATGACGGGCCTCTTCCGGCGCCCCGGGACGGGCGCCTCCCCCAGGCATACGCACCCCCGTGCACAGGCCGGCCAGCCGGGCCTCAGGGCGCGGGCGGCCGTGAACGCCGCTCGATCACCAGGAAGGCCAGCACGGCCATGAGCACCACCGCGATGGGCAGCAGCCACCAGGCCGACCAGGTCCGCGGGTCGGCCTCGATCGCGGGCTCGAGCCACTCCCGGCGCAGGGCGTCGAGCCGGCCCTCGCGCTCGAGCCGGGCCAGGCCCTCGTCGATCCGCGCCACCAGGTCGGGCCGCGCCGGATTGATGCCGAAGGCGTAGTCGAGCTCGAGCCAGCGCTGGCTGACCACCTCGACCCCCTCCAGTCGCTGCGCCACCACGGCGTGGCGGCCGATGTCCTCGGGCAGCAGGGCGAATTCGGCGTCGCCGCGCACCACTTCCACCAGCACCAGCGATTCCTCGTTCACCGGACGCAGCACCGCGTCGGCGCCGGAGTTGACCATCCATTCCCAGGCCATGCCGCCGAACTGGACCGCCACGGTGCGCCCGGCCAGTTGCCGGGGGTCGGTGATGTGCTCGCCGCCGCGGCCGTAGAGCACGTGGTGGCGGCGCATGATCGGGCGGCTGAACAGGAAGCGCTGCTGGCGGTCGGCCGAGATGAACATGGGCACCACGTCCAGCTCGCCGCGCTCGAGGCGGTCGAGCGTGGCCGACCACTCGCCGAACTCCACCACGGGCTCCAGGCCCTGGGCCTCGGCGACCGCTTCGAGCACCGCGACGTCGAAGCCCTGCGGCCGGCCATCGACGCCCAGGTAATGGTGCGGCGGATAGTGCGGGTCGCCGCCGACGCGCAGCGCGTCCTGCGCCGCCACCGTCGCCGACGCCGCCAGGGCGAGGGCGAACAGCCAGCGGCGCGGGACGCTCAGCGGCACTCCAGCCGGCCCCGCGTATTGAGCGTGCCGTTCGGGCACAGGCGTCGGATCTCGGACTGCAGGGCCCGCTCGCGGTCGGCGGCGGCCAGGCGGCGCTGGCGATACTGGTAGTCGGACTCGCGCAGCGCGGCGACGGCCTCTTCGCTGCTCTCGCGCCCGGCGAACTGCTCGCGGATGCGCTGGCTGGCCTCGCGCTGCTCGCTGACCAGACGGCGATGGGCGCGCTGCGACTCGACGATCTGGTTCTGCAGTTCGTTCAGGCGGTCCGGCGGGCCCTCGGCCCCGGGCGGCGGGGGCGGCGCCGAAGCCTGCGCGGCGGCGGCGGCCTCGAACGCGGCCCGCAACTGGGCCGGCGTGGCCTCGCCGCCCTCGGAGCCGCGCTCCGGACCGGCCTGTGCCGGCGACGAGCTTGCCGACGGGGCCGGATCATTGCTTGCGACGGGCGCAGCAGCCGGTTCCGGCGCCGGCGCGGGGGCTGGCTTGATCTCCAGGTGCGGCTTGGCGCCATCGGTACCCGGACAGGGCGCGTCCTGGTAGCGGATCTGGCCGTCAATGGTGCATTTGTAGACATTCGCGGCGGCCGGCTCGGCCAGGCCGGTGGCCAGCAGGGCCACGAGCAGGATCGGACGTACGGGCATCGGCAAGCATCCAGGGTTTCGGGGGGAAGCCTGATGATAGGTCACGCGGGCGCCGGGGCAAGCCGGCCGCCCGGGCCGGGAAATGGCATAGACTGCGGCCATCCGCTTCCCCGCAGCCCGGAGGTTGGAATGGCCAGCACCGCCCGCAAGACCGCCACGCGCAAGGTCGTGGCGAAGAAGAAGGCCCCGGCGAAGAAGTCCGCCGCCAGGAAGTCCGCCGCGAAGACATCGGCACCCAAGAAGACCGTCGCCCGCAAGGCCGCCGTACGCAAGAAGCCGGCGCCCAAGAAGAGTGCCCCCAAGAAGACCGCCGCGAAAAAGGCCGTGGCCAAGAAGACGGCGGCCAGGAAAGTCGTGGCGAGGAAAGCCGCCGCGAAGAAAGTCGTGGCGAAGAAGTCAGTCGCTAAGAAGGCCGTCACAAAGAAGGCCGTTCCGAAGAAGGTCGTGGCCAAGAAGGTCGCGGCCAGGAAGGCCGTGGCCGGGAAAGTCGCAGCGAAGAAGACCGTCGCGACGAAGGCGGCGCCAGGGCCGACCGCTCCGCCGCCGCCCGCGCTGCAGCCGCAGCCGCCGCTCCCCGAGCCCGTCGCCCACGCGCCCGAGCCGCACCGCGGCCCGCAGGTCGAGCGCTCGGCCAAGGCGCACATCCCGCTGCAGCGCACGCTGCCCGGGCCGCACGGCTCGAAGTTCCAGCCCAACAACGGGCATCGCTACATGCACCGCAAGATCCCGCGCTGAAGCCCCGCGCCGGGCGGCACGCCCGCCCGGCGCCACCGGCGAATTCGCCTCGTTTCCGGCGCCCGCCGAATGTGTTGTGATGCGCCGATGGTGCCCCGCCCGCGATCCCTGCCCCGCATGACCTACCGCTTCCGCGTGCTGGGCATGGGCCTGGCGGCGCTGCCGGTGATGGTGGTGCTGCACGACCTGCAGGCCGGCTGGGGCGCCTGGGCCTGGACCCTCGCCACCTGCTTCGCCTGGCCACACCTGGCCTACTGGCTGGCCCGGCGCAGCGCCGATGGCTACGCGGCCGAGGCGCGCAATTTCATGGTCGACTCGGCCCTCGCCGGCAGCCTGGTGCCGATGATGCACTTCAACCTCCTGCCCTCGGCCGTGCTGCTGACGGTGGTCAGCGCCGACAAGGTCAATTCCGGCGTGCCGCGCCTGTGGCTGCACGCGCTGCCCGGCATGTTCATCGCGCTGGTGGTTTCCGGCTTCGTGCACGGCTGGGTGGTGGACCTGCCCAGCCGCCTGGCCGTGATCGCCGCCTGCCTGCCGCTGATGGCCATCCACACCCTGGCCGTCAGCGCCAACCTGCACCGGCTGATCCACCGCGTGCACGTGCAAAACCGCCAGCTCGAGGCCCTGACCCAGCGCGACGAGCTCACCGGTCTCGACAGCCGCGGCCACTGGAAGGCCCAGGCCGAGGCCCTGCTCGAGCGCCACCGCCATCACGACGAACCGGCGACGCTGCTGCTGATGGACGTGGACCGCTTCAAGGCCATCAACGACCGCTTCGGCCATGCCGCCGGCGACGACGTGCTGCGCGCCCTGGCCGGCCTGCTCGACAGCCAGCTGCCGCCCAGCCGGGTGGCGGGCCGCCTGGGCGGCGACGAATTCGCCGTGCTGCTGCCAGTGGACCTGGCGGACGCCACGCGCACCGCCGAGGCCCTGCGCCGGGCCGCCGAGGCCTGCAAGCTGCCGGCCTACCCCGGCCTGGGCTTCACGCTGAGCCTGGGCCTGGCCGGTCCGCCGAAAGCCGGCGGCCTGCGCGCCTGGACCGAAGCCGCCGACCAGGCGCTCTACCGCGCCAAGCACGCCGGCCGCAACCAGATCGCCAGCGCCGCGCCCTGAGCGGCGCGTCGGTGCGGATCAGCCGCCGCAGCCGCCGCAGCAGTTCGAGGGCAGCGGGCGGATGGCGCCGGGCGCGACATCGATGCCGCCGCGCGCCAGCAAGGCCTGCAGCTCGCCGCTCGAGAGATTGGCCGACACCCGCAGCACCGGGCTGAGCGGGTCGAGGTCGGCCAGCGCCGCCGGATCCACCAGGCAAAGCGCCTCGCGCACCGCGCCGATATCGGCCGGGCGGCCGCCCAGTTCCACCTTGAATTCCATTTTCCACCTCGCGACGGCGCACCCAGGGCGCCCACGAGGCCATGCTGGCCGGGCCGGGCCCGCCCGGCCCTGACCCGGGTCAAGCGCGGCTCAGCCGAAGGGCGCCACGCCGATCAGCAGCTTGTGCAGGTGGAAGACGAAACCCGCCCAGAGCACCGCGCCGAGCACCACGCTGGCGATCGTCGGCAGCCAACGCCCGCCACCGGGCGCCGGTGCGCGGCGGCGCGCCGCGCGGAAGCACACGATGGCCCAGAGCAGGAAGCCGCCGAACAGCAGCACGCCGTGCAGCCAGCCGTTCACCAGCAGGTGTGCCAGCGCCCAGAGCTTCACCGCCAGCAGCATCGGATGGCCCAGCCGCGCCTTGAAGTGGTTGCCCGGCAGGTAGGCCGCCACCAGCAGGATGAAGGCCGGCAGCGTGAGCAGGCTCACCGCGTGGCGCAGGCCCAGCGGCGGCACCCACAGCAGCACCGGCTCGCCGCCGCGCGCCTGCGCGTAGCCCCAGACCAGCAGCACGAAGCCCGCGATCGCCACCAGGCTGTAGACGGCCTTGAAGGGCTTTTCGCCCATCGCCGCCACCCGCGCGTCGCGCCACGCCGGCGCGAACACGCGCAGCGAGTGCCCGCCCAGGAACACCAGCAAACCCAGCACCAGCCACGCATGGCTCATTCGGAATCCCTCCCCTCGACCCGGCCCGTCACCGTGGGATAGCCCAGCGCCACCCACCCACCGATACCTTCCCACAGCACCGCCGTGTTCGCGAACCCCTGCTCGCGCAGGAAGCGGTTGACCGAGTCGGCGGCGGCGCGCGGGCACTCGCAGTAGGTGACGATCCAGGTGCCGTCGCGCGGCAGCGCGGCCAGCAGCGCGGCATCGTCGGTGTAATAAGGCAGCGGCACCGCGCCCTCGATGTGGCCGATCTGCCACATCGAGGGCACGCGCGTGTCGAGCAGCACCATGCGGCGCTTCTCGCGCAGCAGGCGGTCGAGATCGGCCGCGGCGATGTAGTGCCCGTTCATGAACTCGAACGCCGGCGCGTCGCCCTGCGGATTGATCACCGCCTCGGCCAGCGACGGCGGCTGCACCGGCGCCGGCGCGTCGGGGCGGCTGGTGGCGCGGCTGCGCAGGAAGGCGGTGACGTCATCCATCTGGGTGGCGCTGAGCCTGCCGGCGAAGCCCAGCATCGGCGTGCCGTCGCGGCCGTGTTCGATGGCGTAACGCAGGAAGGGGTCGGGCGTGGTGGCCAGCATCGCCGGGTTGGCCAGGGCCGTGCCGGTGCCGCCCTCGCCGTTGGCGCCGTGGCAGCTGGCGCAGTTGTCGGCGTACACCACCGCACCCGCCGCGACATCGCCCGACACCGCCTCGGCGCCCAGGCGCAGGCGCTCGGGGCTGCCGGCCTGCTCGCGCAGCCACAGCATCAGCCGGCTGATTTCCTCGAGCGACATCGGCCCGCCGATTTCATCCAGGTAGCCGCCCATCGGCGTGCCCGGGCGGCCGTAGGCGATGGCCTCGCGGATGAGCCAGGGAAAACCGGTTTGCATCAGCGACTGCGAGCGCAGCGACGGCGCGTGGTCGTTGGCGTGGCCCTCGCGGTCGGCGCCGTGGCACAGGGCGCAGTAGCGCTGGTAGTCGGCCGCCGCCGCGGCGGCATCGGCGGCTTCGAGCACGGGAATGGGCCGCGGCGCGGCGCTGGCCGCCGCGGAAAACAGCAGCAATATCAGGGCGGTGGCAAGGCGCATGGCGGTTTCCCCGGGTGGCTCGGCCCACTATACCCCCGGGGATGTGAGACACTGCGCCCCCACACACTTCCAAGGCCCACCGCCATGAACAAGAAGGCCCGCGCCCGTCGCCGCGCCGCCCGCCTGCGCTCGATCCGCTGAGCAAGGCCCCGCGCCGCAACTGAAAGGCCAGCCCCCGGGCTGGCCTTTTTCTTTTCAGGCCTGGCGCGAGTGCCAGGCCTTGAGGATCTCGGCTTCCTTCTCGCGGGTGATGCCCGCGCGCAGCTCGGCCTGGCGCTCGGGCGCCTGGCTGCGATACCAGGCCAGCAGGTCGGTGACGGTTTCGGCCAACGGCCGGAAGGTGAGCCCGGCGGCGATGGCGCGGGCATTGCTGACGGTGCCGTAGCCCGAGTATTCCGAGCCTTCGCGCGGCACCCAGATCGGCAGGCCGGCCTCGTGCTTCTCCAGGAAATCCATAGGCACGTGGGTGAACGTTGCCGGGCCGCCGGTGACGGCGTGGCAACCGTGCACCGCGGCGTCCATGGTGAGCGTGTAGTCCGGGCCGCAGGCGTTGAAGACGCCGCGCGTGCCGCTCTCGGCCAGGCGGACCATCCACTCGCCCAGGTCACGGCCGTCGATGACCTGGATCGGGTCGTCGCCGTCGCCGGGCACCAGGATTTCGCCGCCCTGGGCGATGCGCCTGGGCCAGTAGGTGAAGCGGTCGGTCTCGTCGCGCGGGCCGACGATGTAGCCCGGGCGCACGATGGTGACGTCCTTGCCGAACTGCTTGTGCGCCTCGGCTTCGCTGAGCGCCTTGAGCGGGCCGTAGAGGTTGGCGATGTCGGCCACCAGCGTCTCGCGGGTTTCGGCCATCGCGTCCTTGCCCTTGTATTCGGCGAGTGCGGAGTCTTCGTCGATGCCGTGCTTCGAGCCGTCGGCATAGACCGAGATGGTCGAGATGAACAGGTAGTGCCCCACCTTGCCCGCCAGCACCTTGCCGGCGTCGCGCACCCAGTATGGCAGGCTGGTGGGGTTGTCGATGCACACGTCCCAGGTGCGGCCCTCGAGCGCCTTGAGATCGCCCGTGGTGCGGTCGCCGACGAGCTGCTCGACCCGGTCGCCCCACTCGGCGATCGGCCGGCGGCCGCGGTTGAAGGTGGTGACCTTGTGGCCGCGCGCCAGCGCGTACGCCACCTGGAACGGGCCGGTGAAGCCGGTGCCGCCGAGGATGAGGATGTTGAGCGGCTTGTCGGCCTTGGGGATGGCATTGCCCACGCCCGCCGGGCTGGCGAAGGCCGGCAGCGCGGCGGTGGCGGCGGCAAGGGCGCTGAACTTGAGCAGGTCGCGGCGGGTGGTCATGGCGGGCTTCCGGGCGGGTGTGGGCGCCACCTTCGCACTCCGGCGGCGCCGGCGCCTATGGCGAAAGTACCCCCCGCGGCGCGCTATGCTCGGGCGCCATGAGCCACGCCCCGACCCACCCGGCCCCGGCCCGCACCGACCTGCTGGCGGCCCTGCCCGACGGCCTGACCGCCGGCTTCTTCCTGCTGCTGTGGCTGGTGCCCGGCTGGCTGGGCGAGGACGCGCTGCGCACCGGCCTGCTGATGATGATCGTGGAGTTCCTGCTCATCCACGCCACCGGCATCCTCGGCCAGATCGCGCTGGGCGCCGACCCGGGCCGGAAACGGTGGCGCGCGGTGGCCGGCTTCAGCCTGCTCTACCTGCTGTTCATCGGCGCTTGGTCGTTCGCCTTCGAGGCCTGGTGGCCGCTGCTGGCGCTGCTGTGGCTGGTGGCGGGCAAGCTCGCGCTGGCGCTGCAGCCGGTGCCGGGCGCCGAGAAGCTCGAACGGCTCAAGTCGGACTGGGCGCTGTCGGCCATCTTCTACCTCGGCGGCGTGCTGGCGACGGTGATGCTGCCGCTGCCGCAGCTGGGCGTGAGCGACGCGGTGGTCGCGGCCGCCGACCTGCCCGGCAGCGGGCACTGGGTGGATGCGCCGCACACCGTGGTGGCTTTCGGCCTGGCCTACTTCGCGCTGCTGGCCACCAGCAAGGCGCGCCGCTGGCAGCTGCCGGCCTCGCGGCCGGCCCGCCGGCTGCCCTGAAGGCTCAGTCGGCCCGCGGCGCGGGCTGAAGGGTGAATTCGATCAGCCGGTACGGCCGGTTGCGCGGGCCGTAGCGCGACTGCTTCACCTCGATGTCGGTGACGCGCGGCTCGGCCTGCAGGCGCTCGAGGAAAGGATCGGGCTGGCCTTCGGGCCAGTGGCCGGCGATCTCGATGCGCTGGGCGCCGGGCGGCAGGTCGAGCAGCGACGGGTCGAACTGGCGGCGGCGGAACACCGTCACCACCACGTCGGCGGGCAGCGAATTGCGGAAGGCCAGGCCGAACTGGCCCCAGTTGCGGTCAGCCTCGCGCTCGATGGCCATGCGGTCGATCATCGAGTGCGCGGGCGGGAGCGCCGCCGGGTCGAGCCGCCCGGGGCGCAGTGCCTCGGGAACGGCCGCCAGCCGGTGCCAGCGGTACTCGGCGTGCACATACCAGCGCAGCGGCTGGCCGAAGAAACTGCCGATGTCGCCGCGCGACTCGCGCACTTCGTGGCGCACCAGCAGCATGCCGTCGTCGGCCTGGGCGAGCGACACGTACACGAGACGGTCTGCCCCGCCCGGCGCCGGCTCGGTGCGCGCGCCCTCGGCCGAGAGATACCAGCCGCCGCGGCAGTCGCGGTTCGGGAAGGCCAGGCGGTAATCCACCACCGGCCCGCTGTTTCGCCCCAGCGCCTCGAGCATGCTGCCGTCCAGCGGCTCGCCCAGGTGCCGCGCGCGCCAGGCGCGATAGGTGTCCGGGTCGGTCAGGCGCAGCGTGTTGGCCTCGGCCAGCACGTCCTCGGGGCGGCGGCTGAAGACCAGCGAGAACTGGTAGTTGTCGTAGGGCTCGATCGCCAGGAACTGGAAGCGCGCCCCGCGCGGCAGCCGCCCGCCCGGGTCGAGCCAGCGCAGGTCGTTCGCATCCACCGCGAACGTGCCCTGCGGCGGCTTGCAGCTGAGGCTGGCCGGCGAATAGCCCGGCGGCGGTGGCGTCCAGCCGCAGGCCGACAGCAAGCCGCCACAGAGAAGCATCACGCAGCCGGCGAGCGGGCTTCGTTTGCGTGGTCCCGAGCCAGGGCGATCCATAGGCATGCCGTCGATACCTGCGTAGCTATTGCTCACTGCGACAGCAAATCTACACATATCCTGGGGATTCCCAACGAGCGTCGCCGGGAGACCGGCCCTGGGGGAGACCCGGCACATATACTCGGCAAGCCCGCCACCGCGGGCGGCACAGGGGACCATTCAATGCAAAAGCTCATTGTCGCTTCCATCGCCTGTCTCATCGCTTCCATCTCATGGAACCCTGCCTCGGCCGAGGAAATCGAAAGCTTGGCAACGCCACCCGACCTCATCGTCGGTCCCGGCGAGTCCCGACGCTTGCCGGCGCGAACCTACCGCTTCGGGAACATCAGTATCGACCGGGAGGGCGAACTTGTCCTGATCGATGGAAGCAGCCGCTGGCTGATCCTCTGGGCCGAGGGGGATGTGGAGATTGCCGGAAAGATCACTGCGCGCAACTTCCGTGCAGCAGCCCAGGAGGTTCGCGATATGACCCCGGACGGACGGGAGTTGTTCCATAGCTTCGAGAACAGGGCGATCGGCGGCACAGGTGGCGCCGGCGGCAGTGCCAGACACAACAGCTCAGGACTACCCGGCGGGCTCGGTGCTCCCGGCACCGTGGAGTGGGGCGGCGGAGGTGGCTCAGGCGCCGGCCTTTACATGATGGGCGCTGCCACGAGGCTCACCGAGCCCGGTCGAACCGCCACCGACTGGCGGGCGGCACCAGCGACGACGTGGGGTACCACCTCGGATGGAGATGGGGCTCGCTCCGACTCGCGCCGCAACGGCGGGCTGGTAGCGATCCGGGCAGGTGGAACCATGAACCTGACCGGCGCCACCATCGATGCCCGTGGAAACAAGGGCGCTGATGGCAAGCGGTCCTCCGGAGATTGTCCATCGGGATTTCCCTATGGCAATCGCGGCGGATCCGGAGGCGGTGGAGGGGCTCCCGGCGGCGATGGCGGCCAGGTCGTGCTCATCGCGAGCAAGTTCGAAGGTCTCAACTCATTTCGCGCACTGGTCGAGGGCGGCGCCGGCGGCAGCGGCGGACAGACGGCCTGCACCTTCGGCGGCGCGACGGCAGGAAGTCCAGGCGATGCCGGCACTGCCGGCTACATCGACCGCTACTCCCTCAGCGACTGGGAGCTCGTGCCTGTATCTGACTAGGCTCTGACCGCAATTTGCGGACTACGCGCTAGCGGTGGGCCAGCGCGTAGTCGAGCGCCGCGCGCACGGCGGCCACCTGGGCGGCGTTGCACTCGGCAGGCGTGGCGCGGGGGCTGTCGGGGTAGACCTCGGTGGTGGTGCGGTAGCGGGCGTCGGTGACGCCGGCGCAGAGGCCCAGCTCGCGGTAGGGATAGTTGATGAC
>ERZ1066122.2822-NODE-2822-length-10818-cov-17.397380_pt1 | contig 10818 bp, 8 predicted proteins | sample MGYA00382769_ERZ1066122 | MGnify/ENA primary metagenome ERZ1066122 (study PRJEB33369, sample SAMEA5778352) | biofilm metagenome | biome: Industrial cooling water; feature: Water cooling tower basin; material: Biofilm | place: United Arab Emirates | collected...
CCACTTCTTCGAGCACTACAAGGACCTCGAGAAGGGCAAGTGGGTCAAGGTCGAAGGCTGGGAGGGCAAGGACGCGGCGATCAGGGAGATCCTCGACGGCATCGCGCGCTACAACGCCACGCCGGACGCCGACAAGCCGAAGTTCTGATCGGCCCCGGCCGGGGTTCGCGTTTTGTGGCCGGCCTCCACGACGCGCGACGGCGCCGGGCGTATCCTGCACTGCATCAGGGCCCGCGCAGGCGCGCCGGCCGTCGCCTGCAAGGAGCCCCACATGTTCGTCCTGATCGTTGGCCGTGACCTCGAGCGCAGCGCGGACCTCTCCGCGACGCTGACGGCCCTCGGCCTGGATTGGACCGTGCAGTGGGCCGGCGAGGCCGCCGAGGCACAGGCCCTGCTCGAAGGCCGCGGGGTCGACGTGGTCGCCGTGGACGGCGGGGAGGCGCGAGGCATCGACGTGCTGCGCCGCGCCCGCGAGAAGAACCCCACCGCCGTGCGCCTGCTGCTGCTGCCGCCGGGCGCCGAGCCCAGCGCTGCCGCGATCGACATCGCGCACCGGCATCTGGGCCTGCCGCTGCAGGCCAATGCCCTCGTCGAAGCGGTCGAGGGCATCGGCGAGCTCTTCGAGGTCCTCGACAATCCCGACCTGAAGTCCAAGGTGGGGGCCATCGCCCAGCTGCCGCCCTCGCCGGAAAGCTACCTCGCCATCTCGAAGGCGCTGGCCGACCCGAATGTCGGCGCCGCGCAGGTCGTCTCGATGCTGACCAAGGACCCGGCGCTGGTCGCGAAGGTGCTGCGCGTCTGCAATTCGGCGTTCTTCTCCGGTGGCCGTCCGGTGGCCGACCTGAAGGCCGCCGTGGTGCGACTGGGCCTGGAGACGCTGCGCCGGGTGGTGCTGGCGGCCGAAGCGCTGTCCGCCAACAACGGCCCCGATGCGGAAACCGTGCGGCGGCGCGCCTTCTTCGCCTCGCAGCTGGCCGCGCGCCTGCTGCCGGGCCCGAGCGCGGAAATGGCCGCCACCGCGGCGATGCTCGCCGAGCTCGGACGGCTGCTGCCGGGGTTCAAGGACGCCTACGGGCAGGACGGTGCGGCGAGCTATGCGGACGCCGGCGCGTGGCTGCTGGGCCTGTGGGGCCTGCCGATGCCGATCGTCGAGGGCGTGGCCTTCCACCTGCAGCCGGCGCGCAGCCGGCAGCGCGGCTTCTGGATCCCCGGGGCGGTGCACGTGGCGCACGCGCTGGTCGGCAGCATCCCGATGGACGAGGCTTGGCTCGACGCCGGCGGCCTGCGCGACAAGCTGCCGGAATGGCAGCGCATCCACGACAAGCTCGCCGACGCCGAGAACGCATGAGCCTGCGCGTCGCGCTGGTCGACCATCCCGACCAGCACGCGGACCTTCGACGACTGGCGGAACAGCTGCCGCGCGACTGGGTGGTACTGCACGGCCTGAGGCCGGAACAGCTGCTCGAAGACGCTGAATTCGGCGGCATCGATGCGGTGTTCACGAGCGCGGATCCCGGCGCCATGGACGGCGCGACGCTGCTGCAGCGGGTGCAGCGCGCCCATCCGGAAGCGCTTCGCGTGCTGGTGCTGCCGCCGGGCTTCGACGCGCGCCGCAGCGAGCGTCTGGCCGCGGAACCCGCGGTCCAGCAGGTGATCGCCGCGCCGTTCGAGCCGACCGCCGTCCGTGCGGCGATGCGCCGGGTGCTGACCGTGCGCGGCCTGCTGCGGGATCCGGCGCTGCGCGCCGAGCTCGGGCAGGTGGAGCGACTGCCGGCGTCGCCCAGCGCCTACCTGAGCCTGCGGATGGTGATGGCGGACGACGGCGCCGATCTCGACGACGCGGTGCAGGTGCTGCGTCGCGACCCCGTACTGGCCGCACGGGTGCTTCGCACCGCGAATTCCGCGCTCTACGCGCGAGGGCGGCCGATCCTGGACCTCGGCGTCGCGACGCAGCGTCTCGGCCTGCAGACGCTGGTGCAGCTCGTGCTGGCAAGCGAAGTCTTCAGCCGGGTCGGCGAGGGGGACGATTCCGCGGCGCAGCGCAGCGCCCTGCTCGCCTCCACTTTGGCGATGCGCATCGCCGCGTCGCCCCGCGACGCCGGGCTCGCCGGAAGCGCGGCCCTGCTGGCGGATCTGGGCAAGCAGCTGCCCGGTTCGCTGCTCAATGCGCCGCCGCACCCGGGCGAGCTGTGGCAGGCCTCGCCGCGCGTGGCGCTGCTCGGCGCGGGGTTGATGGCGATGTGGGGGCTACCGATGGAAATGGTCGAGGCGGTGGCCTTCCACCACGCGCCCGGGCGCCTGCCGGGACGCGGCCTCGACGTCGTCGGCGCCACGCACATCTCGCGCGCCCTGGTCGGCGCGGTGCCGATGGACGAGCGCTGGGTCGAATCCGCCGGGATCGCGCCGCGCGTGGCGGCGTGGCGCGATCTGGCCCAGACACTACAGGCTGACGCCGACTGAATCGCCGACGCGGTGCACCGGAGCCGCGCGAACGGCTCGGGCGAGGGTGCCGCTTACTCGGGCAGCATCACGGTATCGATGACGTGGATGACACCATTGCTGGCGGCCACGTCGGTCGCGGTGATGGTCGCGCCATCGATGGTGACCTTCGAGCCCATCACGTTGATGTCGGCTTCGGCGCCGTTGACCGTGCCGGCCTTGTCGAGCTTGACGGCGTCGGCGGCCATCACCTTGCCGGGGACGACGTGGTACGTGAGGATCGCGACGAGCTTGGCCTTGTTCTCCGGCTTCAGCAGGTCCTCGACGGTGCCCGGCGGCAGCTTGGCGAACGCGGCGTTGGTCGGCGCGAACACCGTGAACGGACCCGCGCCGCTCAGCGTCTCCGCGAGGCCGGCGGCCTTGACGGCGGCGACCAGCGTCGAGAAGTCCGGGTTCGAGGCGGCGACCTCGACGATCGTACCGGCATTCTGCGACTGCGTGGCCGGTGCAGCGGTCTGCTTGTCGCCGTAGTTGCCGGCGACGGCGGGAGCCGCGACGGCGGTGGCGACGGCGAGCGTGAGCAGCGAGCGGTGGGCGAAAGAGAGCATGGGCAACTCCTGGATGGGGGCGTGCGGACTGCACGCGGCGCACAGTGCCGAAGCCCGCGTGCGGCCCGCGTGCGTTTCACGTGCAGGCGTTGTCGCGGCGCCGTGGCGGCCGGGTGACGGCCCTGCACGCTCGCTTCACCGCGAATGACGACCCTGTGCGCGTGCCTCGTCTCCCGCCCCCGACCGCCGCCGTCCTCGCGCTCGCCAGCGCGCTCGCCGCTGGCGCGGCGGCTTCGGCAGAGTCGTCCCGCATCCCGCCGCACATCGACGGGGATCCGCGCCTCGTCGCCGCGCTGAATGCGCGCGTCGCGCTGCTCGCCGACCACGCCGCGGTGTCGCCGGGCCAGCGCTTCAAGGCCGGCTTGCGCATCGTCCACGATGCGGGCTGGCACACCTACTGGGCGAATTCGGGCGATTCCGGCCTGCCGACGCGCTACGACTGGACGTTGCCGCCGGGAGCAAGCGCCGGGCCGATCGACTGGCCGCTGCCCGAACGCCTGCTGGCGAGCGGCCTCACCAACTTCGGCTACAGCGACGCGCTGCTGCTGCCGGCGACGATCACCGTGCCCGCTGGCGCCCAGGCGGGCGAGCGCTTCCGCGCCACGCTGAGGGCGCGCTGGCTGATCTGCGAAGAAGCCTGCATCCCCGACGAGGCCACGCTGTCAATCGACCTGCCGGTGGAAACCGCGCCGCGCCCCTCGAAGGACGCCGAGGAGTTCCGCGCCGTCGCCGCCAGGGTGCCCGCTCGTCCGTCCGGGCTGCGCGGCCACAGCTGGCGCGACGCCACCCACGTCGCGACGCAGATCGACGACGCGCCGCCGATGCTGCGCGAGGCCAAGCGCATCGAGGTGTTTCCGCTGACGCCGCAGATCGTCGCGTCGACGCGCATCGACGCTCGACTGGGGCCTGACGGTGCGCTGCGCTTCCGCCATCCGGCGAGCGAGTATTTCGACCGCATGCCGGCGCGCGTGGAGTGGGTGATCGGCGCCGAAGGCGAAGACGGACGCTGGCGGGCGCTGCAGGTGGCGCTTCCGGCCGACGACGCCCGTGCGCCATGAAACCGCCGACGGCACCGGCGCACGGGGTTCCCGTGTTCCCTCTCGTCCCCCTGCCCGTTCCTCCTCTTCCCCACCCCGGAGTCGCCCGATGAAGACCCTGCTCGCCGCCGCCCTCACCGCCTCGCTCGCCTTCGCCGGCATGGCCGCGCACGCCGCCGCCACCGTCGGCCAGCCGGCACCCGCGTTCACCCTCACCGACACGAAGGGCACGGCGCACTCGCTGGCCGACTTCGCCGGCAAGACCGTCGTGCTCGAGTGGTTCAACCACGAATGCCCGTTCGTCAAGAAGCACTACGGCGCCGGCAACATGCAGAAGCAGCAGAACGCGGCGACCGGCAGCGGCGTGGTGTGGCTGGTGGTGAATTCCTCCGCCGCCGGCAAGCAGGGCCATGTCAACGCCGAGCAGGCCAACGCCATCCTCGCCGAGTGGAAGGCCACGCCCACCGCCTTCCTGCTCGACCATGACGGCACCGTCGGCCGCGCCTACGGCGCGAAGACGACGCCGCACATGTATGTGATCGATGGCGAGGGCGTGCTCCGCTACAACGGCGCGATCGACTCGAACCCGAGTGCCGATCCGGCGGACATCCCCGGTGCGACGCAGTTCGTCGAGGCCGCGCTCGGCGATCTCGCCGCGAACCGTCCGGTCGCGCGCGGCACCACGCAGCCCTACGGCTGCTCGGTGAAGTACTGACGCTCAGCGGGGCTGGGCGGCGCGGAGGCGCCGCTCAGCCAAGGCCGAGCGCCGTCGGCAGGAAGGCCGCGCCAGCGCGATGCGGGCGCGGCCTCTCGCGCTCCGCGGCCAGGGCCGCACGGCCGAGGGCTGCGAGGAAAGGCCGGCTCACGGCGTCGTAGTCGTAACGATCGTCGTTGAGCACGCCATCGGCGTTGGCGTACACGTTGGCCGACAGCAGCACTTCGCACTGACCGTCGGCGTCGGTGAGCAGCGCCGTCTCGCCCTGGTGGCCGAAGGCTTCGCCGGTCTTGCCGAAGCTGCGGAATCCGCGCGGCGCCGCGTCGCGGTCGCCGACCACGAAGAACTTCGCGTAGCCGTCGCCGAATGCCGCCGACGCGTGCGTGCCGGTGGCGAGCAGCGGCGATTCGCGCGGGAACAGGCCGGTGATCCGCAGCAGCGACAGCCGCGCCGTCGCGCTCAAGGCCCAGCGCAGCGAGCGCCGCGTCACCTCGGGGAAGGCCAGCCGCAGCAGCATCGCGTGGGCATCTTCGAGCGGCAGGAAGTTCGCCGTGCTGAAATCGCGCGGGCCCGCGGTGATGCGTCCGCGCTCGTCCTGCCAGTCGGCGAGCTTCAGCGCGCGGCCGAACGGGAACGCGCGAGGCTCGGCCCGGCGCGCGTCCGAACTCCAGCGCGCCACCCACGCGAGCTCGCCGTCGGGGCCGGTCTCCGGCGTCTCGACGCGCGAGGCCACGGTCTGCCGGTTCACGCGCGCATCGGGCGAGCCGAGCCGTGCGATCAGCCGCACGTCGTCGAAGCCGAGCTCGGAAAGGCGCGCCTGCACGCGGTCCGGGCCGAGGACGTCGTAGAGGCGGTTGAACGGCGCGTTCTCGCTGACCACCAGCATCCGCCACAGCGTCGCCCACGCCACCTCGGCGAGCGGCTCGGCGACGTCCCAATGACCGCTGCGGGGCGGTGCGGCGAGCGCAATGCGCGCGTTGAAGCCGAGGTTCGCGGCTTCCAGCGCCTCGGCGAACAGCAGGGCCATCGGCAGCTTGGCCAGGCTTGCCGCCGGAAACCAGCGCTCGCGCTGCACGCCGTGGGTCGCCGTGGTGAAGCGCGCGCCGCCGCCGGCGTCGCGCTCGATGCGGGTGAGCGCGATCTGCACCTCGCGGCGCGGGTCGCGCAGCACCTCGCGCTGCGCCGCCGGCAGGTGCGCGAACACTGGCGCCAGCAGCGCCTGCGCCTCCGCCCCCTGCAGCCGCCGATGGCGCCGCGCGGTGGCCGTGGGCGCAGCGGCCGGGGCCGCGCCCGGTCCCTGCGCGCGCGGGGCCGCGCCGGGACCCAGCAGTCCCAGCGCCGCCAGGCCTTTCAACAGATCGCGGCGGTCCATGCGGCCGAGGCTAGTCGAGCTTCACGTTCAACGCGAGCAGGCCCGCCACCAGCATCGAGAAGCCGCCCATCACCAGCGCATAGATCGGCTCCCTGTCGAAGAACGTCGTCAGCAGGAACCCGAGCAGGCTCGCGGCGACGAGCTGCGGGATCACGATGAAGAAGTTGAAGATGCCCATGTAGACGCCCATCTTCCCCGCCGGCAGGCAGTCGGCGAGCAGGGCGTACGGGAGCGACAGGATCGACGCCCACGCGAAGCCGACGCCCGCCATGCCGAGCAGCAGCCACTTCGGGTCGTCGACGAGGAAGAACGAGATCAACCCGAGGCCGCCGAGCGACAGGTTGATGAGGTGGGACAGGCGGGCGCCGTAGCGCTTGACCATCAGCGGGATCAGCAGCGCCGCCAGCACCGACACGCCGTTGTAGGTGGCGAACAGCACGCCCACCCAGTCACCGGCGGCGTTGAAGCCCGGCGACGTCGGATCGACGGTGCCGTGGAACCGCGACGCCACCGCGAAGGTCGACTGCGTCCACATCGCGAACAGCGCGAACCACGAGAAGAACTGCACGATGGCCAGCTGCCGCATGCGGCCCGGCATGGTGTAGAGGTCGACCATGATCGAGTCGATCATCCCTCCGGTCCTGCCGGCCCCGAGCAGCCACAGCAGGGCCCCGAAGACGCTGATCCCGGCGGTGAGCAGGTACAGGTCGCGGTTCAGCCCGAAGCCGGCGACCGCCGCCACGCCCGCCAGGCCCAGCGCGAACAGCAGCCGGCCCTGGTTCCGGGCCCGCGCGCCGTCGATGGACGGCCGCGGCGTGTCGCGCGCGTCGGGGAACCCGGCGACGACCTCGGGGGGGTACTCGCGCGTGCGGACGATGGTCCATCCGACGGCCGCGAAGAGCACGACCGCGCCGGCGTAGAACGCGTACTTCACGTTGTCGGGGATGACGCCCTCGGGCGCGGTGTTGTCGACCCCGGCCTGGGTGAGGATCCACGGCAGCGCGCTGGCGACCACGGCGCCGACGCCGATGAAGAAGCTCTGCATCGCGTAGCCGGTGGCGCGCTGCCGGGACGGCAGCAGGTCGCCGACGAAGGCGCGGAACGGCTCCATCGAGATGTTGATCGAGGCGTCGAGCACCCAGAGCATGCCGGCGGCGATCCACAGCGACGGCGAGTTCGGCATCGCCACCAGGGCGAGGCTGGTGAGCACCGCGCCGATCAGGAAGAACGGGCGGCGACGCCCCAGCACGGGGTGCCACGTGCGGTCGCTCAGGTACCCGACGATCGGCTGCACGATCAGGCCGGTCAGCGGGGCGGCGATCCACAGCATGCCCACCTCCTGCATCTCCGCGCCGAGCGTCGCGAAGATGCGGCTGACGTTCGAGTTCTGCAGCGCGAAGCCGAACTGGATGCCCAGGAACCCAAAGCACATGTTCCAGATCTGCCAGAACGACAGGTCCGGCCGATCGGTCGTCGGTGCGTGGGTCGCGATGCCGCTGGAAGCCATGAAGGGAACTCCTCGTGGAGGGGGGCGGGCCCGGGGCCCGCCGAGTATCGCCCTGGCGCCTCGAAGGCGAAAAAAAGCCCCCGGCGGCGACGAGCCGGCCGGGGGCGCAGGGGCAGAACGATCAGAACCGGTAGTTGATGCCGAGCAGGGCGTTGTTGCCGTACTCCACGTACTCCTGCGGGCGCGAGGCCGAGCCGAAGTTGCGGGTGAACGGCTCGTCCGTCAGGTTGCTGATCTGGAAGATGAAGCCGAGGTTCTTGAGCGCGCCTTCCTGCACGGTGTAGGCCACCTGCAGGTCGACGATCTCCTCCGAGCCGATCAGCGAGCGCTCGCTGTCGAGGAACACGTTCACGCCCTCGCCCACGTACGACGAACGCGTGCGGCGGGTGGCGCGGACGCCCCAGCCGAAGCGCTCCCAGTACAGCGTGACGTTCGAGGTGTACTTCGAGAAGCCCGGCAGCTGCGGCACGCCGAGGACGGCCGGGTCGATGCTGGTGCGCGTGTCGGTGTAGCTGGCCTGCATGCCGAAGCCCTCGAGCGGGGCCCACAGCAGGTCGAACGGGACCGACAGCGCGTACTCGAAGCCGGCGATGGTGCCGCCCTCGGCGTTCACCGGACGGGTGTACACGCCGATGCGCGAGGCCGGCAGCGTGGTGACGCCGTCCGGCACCGGCAGGCCGGTGAAGTCGTAGCGGACCGACTGGTTGGCGACGTAGTTCTTCAGGTCCTTGTGGAAGTAGGCGACGGACACGTAGCCGCGGCCGCCGAAATACTTCTCCCAGGACAGGTCGAGGGCGTCGGCTTCCCAGGGACGCAGGGTCGGGTTGCCGCCGCCGGCCTCCCAGCGCGGGCCGCCCGGTGCGGTCAGGTTGACGCCGTAGCCGAAGCCGGCCGACAGGTCGTCGATGCGCGGACGGGCCACCTGGCGCGCGGCACCGAAGCGCAGCTTCTGCTCCCACGGCAGGTCGGCGATCAGGTTCAGCGACGGCAGCACCTTGGTGTACTCGTCCCCTTCCTCGAACGGCGTACCTTCGGCGTTGCCGTTGTAGGTGATGCGGCCGAAGCCGGTCTGGTCGACGCGCTGCGCCTGCACGCCGACGTTGCCGGTGATCGGGATCGCGCCGAACTCGGTGTCGATGTTGGCCTGCACGTACAGCGTGGTGATGTCTTCCTCGACGCCGAAGCTCTTGCGCGCGCCACCGAAGTCGGCGAAGCGGCTCTGGCGCGCATAGTTGACGCTCGACGGGTCGAAGCTCGGCAGCGACGGGATGCCGAAGAACCCGAACGCGAAGTTGCCGCCGCCCGGGTACGGCGCCGTCTGGTTGGACAGCGAGCACGAGTTGATGCAGAGGCGGTCTTCGGTCGCGAAGCGCTCTTTCTCGCGCATCGTCAGGTTGGCGCCGAACTCCAGCGAGCTGATGAAGCCCGACTCGAAGCTGCGCTCGAAGTCGACGCGGGCCTGCTGGATTTCGTCATCGATGAAGTACGGCTTGTCGAAGCCATCGCCGCCCCAGCCGCCGCGGTCCCACAGGCGCAGCTGCGACGGGCTGTTGAACTCCGTGCCGAAGCGCATGTCGTACCAGCCGCCCGGGTTCAGCGTGGCGGTCAGCGTGGTGCCCGGCGAGCCCGGCGGCAGGCCGGCATTGCTCTCGAAGTTGCGGCCGACGCGCTCGGCTTTCGACGTGCTGAGGTCGGCCGTGACCTTCCAGTCCTCGTTGATCGTCCACTCGTGGTTCCAGCCGACCGACAGCAGCTCGTCCTCGCTGTCGTACTTGTCGGTGCGGAACACGGGGCTGGCGCCCGTCCACGTGAAGCTGTTCGTGCCGCGCACGACGCCCGAGTTGGTCAGGTAGCCGCCGTTGCCCAGGCCGATTTCGAGGCCGCGCTGGGTGGTGCTCGAATCGAAGGTCGAATAGAACACGTCGAGCGCGCCGCGGTGGGCGTCGTTCGGGCGGTACTCGAGCGTCGCGTTGAAGCCCTCGCGCACCTGGTCGGAGAGGCGCGACTGGATGGTGGCGCCTTCCAGCAGGCCGCTGCCGTCGTAGCCCCAGGCGCGCCAGCTGTTCGACTGGCCCGGGGTGTTGAGGTAGGCGTAGCCGAGGACGAGGCCCAGCGTGCGGGCGTCGTTCTGGTCGATGTAGGTGACGCTGCCGCGCTCGCCGAAGATGTTCGAATCCTCGAGCTGGTTGCGGTCGGCGCGGATGTTGAACGCGAACGTCGTCTTGTCGAAGTCGAGCGGACGGATCGTCTGCAGGTCGATCGTCGCCGAGAGGCCCTGGCCGACGAGGCCGGCCTGCGGGGTCTTGTAGACCAGCACCTGCTTCATCAGCTCGGCGGCGTACTGGTCGAACTCGACGCCGCGGTTGATGCCCATGCTGGCCTGCTCGCGGCCGTTGAGCGTGGTGGCGGCGAAGTCACCGGACAGGCCGCGGACGTTGATGTCCGTGGCGCGGCCGCGCACGCGCTGGGCGGTGACGCCCGGCAGGCGCGCCAGCGAGTCGGCGATGGAGAAGTCGGGCAGCTTGCCGATGTCTTCGGCGGACACGGCCTCGATGATCGAGCGCGCGTCGCGCTTCGAGTCGATGGCGTTCTCGATGCCGGCGACGATGCCCGCGCGGACCTCGACGGCGTCGAGCTGCTTGGCTTCCTCGGACTCGGCGTCCTCTTCTTCCGCGGCCGCTTGGGCCTGCGCCTGGGCTTGCGCCGCCATGGCCATGATGGCCGAGGCGAGCGCCACGCTCAGCATGTCGCGCTTGAGATTCAACATTCCCCTCTCCTGACACTCTGGCTGGATCTGACGCCTCGCGGCGCGGTCGATCGTGGCAAGCGCTGCGAGGCGCGCGTCACGGTTTGTTCATGTTAGTGCTGCAGCTCAAAACGGGCGCTTGGCTGCATACGTATTCATGGGGATTTAACGATTGTCCGTCATTGCACCATCCTCGCTTCACACCCTCAGGAGCCTGCCCGTGAACGCCTTCACGTCCCTCCGCACTGCCGCCATCGTCGTCGGGCTGGCGACGGTCCCCGGGGTGGGGCTTGGCCGCCCCCTCGCGGCGCCGGCCGTGGACTGGCGCGACCAGGTCCTGTACTTCGCGATGATCGACCGCTTCGACGACGGCGACCCGTCGAACAACGACCAG
>ERZ1066122.2823-NODE-2823-length-10814-cov-7.358769_pt1 | contig 10814 bp, 11 predicted proteins | sample MGYA00382769_ERZ1066122 | MGnify/ENA primary metagenome ERZ1066122 (study PRJEB33369, sample SAMEA5778352) | biofilm metagenome | biome: Industrial cooling water; feature: Water cooling tower basin; material: Biofilm | place: United Arab Emirates | collected...
ATCCAAAAAATCCTGAAAATCCCCGATCCTAGTGGGCCGAGAACGACGACCCGCACCCGCACGAGCTTTTCGCTTGCGGGTTGTTGAAGGTGAAGCCGCGGGCGTTGAGACCGTCCTGGAAGTCAACTTCCATTCCCATCACGTACATCGCGTGCTTGCGGTCCATAATCAGTTGAACACCGTCGAGGTCGAAGGTTTCGTCGCCGGTTTTGGGTTTGTCGAAACCGAGGAGGTAGCTCATCCCCGAACAACCGCCGCCCTGCACGCCGACGCGCAGACCGTATTCGGTGGGGACATTCTTCTCAGTGATGATATTCTTCACTTCCACCAAGGCGCGCTCGGTGAGCGAAATGGGGGCCGTCCGAACCGGAGCGGCTTCAAGCGTTGCAGTTGCCATCAGATCAGGTGTGCGGAGGGGAAAAGTCGGGTCGGAAGGCCGGCTGTTGAAAAAGTGAAACGTTGAAAGAGCGAGGGTGGGGCCGCAAAAGTAGGGGCGGCCGGTCGTTCGCGGAGTGAGTGGCGGTTCCGGGTCCGAGGCGATAAACCCCGGCCCGGCTGCTTTCATTCCCACAATGCTAACACGAAAACGGGCGGTTGGGTTAGGCGCCGGGCCAACTGCCCGCCCGATCCGCCCAACGGCGCCGAACTTTGGGCGAGCGGTGGGGAGAGAAGCTGCAAGCTGTAAGCTCCAGGTCCCAGGCCGTTGCCACCAGTGCCTATTCAGTGCTTTTGAAATGACGTTTCCCGACTTCCTGCCCGCCTTGCTCCTCGCCACCGTGCCCGCGCTGGCCGTGGGCGCGGGGTTGCTGCTGCTCACCCGCCAGTTCCTCGACCGCGAATACAAGCGGCGGCTGCTCGAGTTGCAGATGAAAAACGCCGAAACCGTGCTACCCATCCGGTTGCAGGCGTACGAGCGCATCTGCCTGTTTCTGGAGCGCATCACGCCCTCCAATATGCTCGTGCGCGTAAGCAGCGCCAACCTGACGGCGGGCGAGTATCAGCGGCTGCTGCTGACCGAAATCCGCAACGAGTACAACCACAACGTCTCGCAGCAGGTGTATATGACCCACGATTCGTGGGCCGCCGTCAAGAGCGCCCGCGAAAACGTGGTGACGCTCATCAACCGCTCTTTCCACGAGCTGCCGCCCCACGCGCGCGGGACGGATTTGGCGAAAAAGGTGCTCGAGCACGTCATCGAGCAGGAGATCGACCCCACCGCGCCCGCGCTCTCGCGGCTGAAGCACGAGCTGGCGCAGGTGTTTTGACAACAATCGTCGCCAGCACCGTCCCGGTGCCGGAGTGAGCGGCAACGTACACCTACCGGCACCGAGACGGTGCCGGCGACAACGGGCTGGCGTTACCTTTGAGGTAGGAATTCACCCCATCACCCCCGTTTTTTTCGATGTCGGAAACCGCAACTTCTACCCGTTTCGCTGCCGGCGTGTTGGCCGGTGACCAAGTAACCGAGCTGCTCCGCGACGCGCGCCAGCGCCACTACGCGCTACCGGCCGTCAACGTCATCGGCACCAACTCGGTCAATGCGGTGCTCGAAACGGCCCGCGCCGTCAATTCGCCCGTGATGATTCAGTTCTCGAACGGCGGGGCGCAGTTTTTCGCGGGGAAGTCGCTCAAGAACGACAAGCAGCAGGCGAGCATCATCGGCGGCATCAGCGGCGCGCAGCACGTGCACGCGGTGGCCGAGGCCTACGGCGTACCCGTAATCCTGCACACCGACCACGCCGCCAAAAAGCTGCTGCCGTGGATTGACGGCCTGCTCGATGCGGGTGAAAAACACTTCAAAAACACCGGCAAGCCGCTGTACTCGTCGCATATGCTCGACCTCTCGGAAGAGCCGATTCACGAAAACATCGAGGTCTGCAAGCGCTACCTCGAGCGGATGAGCAAGATGGGAATGACCCTCGAAATCGAACTGGGCGTGACCGGCGGCGAAGAAGACGGCGTGGACAATACCCACGTCGATGCCAAGCACCTCTACACCCAGCCCGAAGAAGTGGCCTACGCCTACGAGGAACTGCTGAAAGTGTCGCCCAACTTCACGGTGGCCGCCGCGTTCGGCAACGTCCACGGCGTGTACAAGCCCGGCAACGTGACGCTCACGCCGACCATTTTGCGCGACTCGCAGGAGTTCATCCACCGCAAGTTCAACACGGCGGATGCCCAGCCCGTGAACTTCGTCTTCCACGGCGGCTCCGGCTCCGAGCAGGCGCAAATCCGCGAGGCCATCGGCTACGGCGTCATCAAGATGAACATCGACACCGATATGCAGTGGGCGTTCTGGGAAGGCGTGAAAAACTACTACGAAGGCAAGCGCGACTACCTGCAGGGCCAGCTCGGCAACCCCGGCGGCCCCGACGCGCCGAACAAGAAATACTACGACCCGCGCGTGTGGCTGCGCGCGGGTGAAGACCAGTTCGTGGCGCGGCTCAAGCAGGCGTTCGAGGATTTGAACTGCGTGAATCGCTGCGCGTAAGCCAGCGAACGTAGCGCCGCGCATCATTTGGCGGCTGAGCTGTAGCGCCGAGTATCACTCGGCGACGGCGGTTGGGCAACGCGGTTGAGTGACGCTCAGCTACATTGCTCAACCGCCGTCGCCGAGTGATACTCGGCGCTACAGCTTCATACCCGGCGCTACATTTTCAACACCGTCAGCTCCATCGTCGTGCTCATTCCGGGGAAGCGTTTCCAGCGGTTGGCGGCGCCGTAGCGGTAGAGGTGCGTGGCGAAGGCGGGCATCAGCAGCGGAATGGCGAGAGTTTTTTGCTGCCGCGAGTGGTTGACCCACTCGACGGCCGCCACCACCTCGCCGTCGGTGACGAAGAGGTTTTCGGCCCGCAGGTTGAACGTTACCCAGCGCGCTTTGGCGCCGATCAGTTCTTGGTACAGCGGCCGATTTAGGAGCGGCTCGGCGGGCACCCCGTCGCGCAGGCGGTAGAGGTTGAGGCGCAGCCGCACCGTATCGAAGCCGGACGTGACGACGCACCGAAACGATTCGAGCCACGCGCCCTTGCGCGGGAACTGAAACACGCGCCCAATCTCGGAGCCTACATTCTGGCCCGGCTGCTCGCCGATGGCGAAGTTGGTTTGCAGCGTCGTTTTGTAGCGATGCGTGCCGATGCGAACCGTATCGAGGCCGCGCGCCCGCACGGTGGCTTCGGGCAGCGCCACGGCGGCCTCGGGGAGCGGCACGGTCAGCGGGCCAGCGGGCAGGGCCGCCACGGGCACCGTGCGCGAGCAGTAGCCCACCAGGCCGAACCGCACGGGGTCGGTCGGCGCCACCGTGGCGGGCAGCGCGAGCCGGAAGCGGCCCGCGTCGTCGGCCACGGTGCCCACGGGTTGGCCCACCACGCCCACCGTGGCGTAGGGGAGCGGCCGGCGGGTGGCCGAGTCGAGCACCACGCCGCTGAGGGTGCGGCCAATGCCTGACTGAGCCGCAGCAGGAAACGCTACTATCAGCAGCAATAGGCAAGACAACAGGCGGCGCATTGCTTAGGCGAGCTTCATTCGTTGCTTGTGCGCCCGCACGGTGCGCCCAATCAGCGCGCCGCCCACCACGGACGGCGCAATCCAGACGGCCGTGCCCACCCAGGCGGGCGCGCCGGCGGGGAGCCAGCGACCCATATTCACCACCAGAAAGGCCGTGAGCGTGGAGATGTAGGCGCCGCCCATCCGAGTGAAGTGGCGGAAAATCCACGGCACGGGGCGGGCGCCGGGCGCGGCCGTTGCGGGCGGCGCGAAGGCGAGGCGCGTATCACCCCCGGCGAACACGGCCAGCAGGCCGCCGAAGAAAGCAAACAGGATGCTGCCGAACCGGACGCCCGCGCCAATCATCGCCACGGCCACCAGCAGGCTGCCGATGGCAAGCCACTTGTCGGCGCCGACGAGGCGCGGCGAGCGCCGTGCCGCCGCGCGCCAGCCGGTGTAGCTCAGGTAAAACGCCAGCACCGCCACGCCCGTCAGAAACAGGCGCCCGCCCGTGATGGGCTGCGCCAGGACCAAGCCCACCGCCGTGGCGGCCACCGCCAGCATACAATACGTGTAGAGTCGCCCGGCGCGTACGTGCCACGGCCCGCCTTTGCGGCCGAGCATCGGCACGAGGCCGCTCAGCAATGCCGTAAACCCAGCGGCGATGTGCGTGTACAGAAGCGCCCGCACTAGCAGGGCATCAGAGGGAAGCGCGAAAAAGAGCGAAGCAAGCATCGGAAGGTGGCCGATTCGGATGGTGAACCGACGATGCAAACGTCCGGCGCGGCCCGCCCCCGGCGCAAGAGGTGCGGGGCGAAAACTCGCATTTTGGGGCAATCAGCAGGGTTTTGGGGCGAACGACAACCCCCGGCCACCCATTTCAGGGGCGAACGGCAGCGCCCCGCAGCGCCGCCAGCACGGCCTCGGCGTAGGTGCGGCCCACGGGCACCGGCTCGGTATCGGCGGCGAGATGCAGGCGGTAGCCCTGCGCGTTGCCCGACACGCGCACCACCCGGCCGAGGTTGACGAGGTAGGAGCGGTGGACGCGCGCGAGCCGCTCGGCGCCGGGCTGCCCGGCGGTTTGCCCGGTCAACCGCGTGAGCGAGCCGCGCAGCAGGGTGCGCGTGGGCGCGGCGCCGGGCGGGCCGTGCGCCACGGTGCAGTAGTTGTCGGCCGCTTCGAGGTAAAGCACCTCGATGGGGCCGAGGGTGAGCGTGTCCTTGCCGTTGTCGGCGGTGAAGGTCAGGAGGCGTTGCGCGGCAGGAGACGGCTGATTGGAATGTAGAGACGCAAAATATTGCGTCTCTACGCCGTGGTCGTCGGACGGCGCAACAGACGCAGACATTCCCGAGGGCCGCGCCGCCTCGGCGCCGGCCCGGTGGCGGCGCAGCTCGCGGATGTAGGTCGCGGCCGTAGTGGCGGCGGCCGGAAACAGGCCAATCAGAAACGTAGCCGTCAGCATCCAGCCGGGCGAGAAGCGTGCGGGCGGCGCATCCAGCAGCCACGCCAGATACAGCACGTTGCCGATGGCAATCAGTACGATGTTGGCGTTGAGAAACAGCGCGGCGCGGCCCACCGTCCAGCGGTTTTCGCGGAAGAAGCCGGGTGCCAGCAGCGGCCCACCCGCGTACCACCCAAACGTGACGACTGCCGATACCACCCCGAACCCCGCAATGCGAAGCGCTTTGTTCGGCGTTTGCCACGCGCTCAGGCCGAACGGCTGAAACACCACCAGAAACGCCCCCACGAACAACCCGATCAGCAGCGCCCGCCGAAGCTGGGCGGCAGGGCCGTCAGGCACGGGGTACGGCTGGCGCAGGAAGGCGAGCAGGCGGACGAGCACGGCGCAAAGGTCGGAGCCTCGCGCCCGACCTTTGCGCCCGCAATGCCGAACCTCGTCCAGCCCACGCTCCCCACTGACCAGCCCATCTTCCGCGTCATCGCCGCTGCCGCCGCCGCGCTCGGGCAGCCCGCCTACGTGGTGGGCGGCTACGTGCGTGACCGCGCGCTGGGCCGCCCCTCGAAGGACGTGGACGTGGTGACCGTCGGCGACGGCATCCGGCTGGCGCGGGCCGTGGCCAAAGCACTGCCCGGCAAGGCCACGGTGGCGGTGTTTCAGAACTTCGGCACCGCCCAGGTGAAGTACGACGGCGGCGAAGTCGAATTCGTCGGCGCCCGGCGCGAAAGCTACCGCGGCGAATCGCGCAAGCCCGACGTGGCGCCCGGTACGCTGGCAGACGATTTGGCCCGCCGCGACTTCACCATCAACGCCCTTGCCCTCTCGCTCAACGAAGCCGATTTCGGCGCCGTCGTGGACCACTACGACGGCCTGCCGGACCTGGCCGCCAAAACCATCCGCACCCCCCTCGGCCCGGACGTCACGTTCTCCGACGACCCTCTGCGGATGCTCCGCGCCGTGCGCTTCGCCACGCAGCTCGGCTTCGACATCGAGCCGGATACCTTCGAGGCGCTCGCCCGCAACCGGGACCGGCTGGCCATCATCTCGCAGGAGCGCATCACCGACGAGCTGAACAAAATCGTCCTCGCCGCCAAGCCGTCTTACGGCTTCAAGCTGCTGTTTCAGAGTGGGTTGCTGCACCTGATTCTGCCGCAGCTCGTGGCGCTGCACGGCGTGGAAAAGGTGGGCAAGCACGCCCACAAAGACAATTTCTACCACACCCTCCAGGTGCTCGACAACCTGGTGGCCGCCCACCCCGAGGCCGACCTGTGGCTCCGCTGGGCCGCCCTGCTGCACGACATCGCCAAGCCCGCCACCAAGAAGTATTACCCCGCGCAGGGTTGGACCTTCCACGGCCACGAAGAGAAGGGTGCGCGCTGGGTGCCCGGTATCTTCACAAAGCTCAAATTGCCGCTCGGCGAGGAGATGCGCTTCGTGCAGAAGCTCGTGCGGCTGCACCTGCGCCCCATCGCGCTGGTGAAGGAAATCGTGACCGACTCGGCCGTGCGCCGCCTGCTGTTCGAGGCCGGCGACGACGTGGACGCCCTGATGCAGCTCTGCCGCGCCGACATCACCAGCAAAGACTCCACGAAGGTGGCGCGCTACCTCCACAACTTCGCCGAGGTCGAGCGCAAGCTCCGCGAAGTGGAGGAAAAAGACAGCCTCCGCAACTTCCAGCCCGCCCTCACCGGCGACGACATTATGCACGTCTTCGGCCTGAAACCCTCGCGCACGGTCGGCGAGCTGAAAAGCCTCGTACTCGAAGCCATCCTCGAGGGCCACGTCCGGAACGACCGCGCCGAGTCGCTGGCGTGGCTGGTGCCCGTGGCGGCCGAGCGAGGGTTTGCGGTGGTGGCGGGGCTGCCAGAGCTACGTAGTCAGCAGATGCTGCCGGAGGAAGGCGCGTAGCTTTTCAACACCATTGGCGCTCAGATTCCAGTGCGAAACTCCCCGAAATGGTCGCTTAGGCGGCTGAATGAGCTTTCGTTGTTCTGACGGGTCGGGTAGCACGATGTCGAGATACACGTACACCTTCTTCTCCTTCGCGTTCGGCACCTTAAATGGTGGGACAGCGGCGCGCAGACAATCCAGCATCCCATCGTAGCAGGTTAAAATCTGCTGATTTTCGGCTGGTACCGCGTCAAAAAGTAAATCTTCCAGTTCACCGGGGCGGTTGTCGTCGGGTAACAGGAAGGTGGCGAATTGTGCGCTGGTAGCTTCTTGAAATTTCCGTAACTCGTCTACTCTGTCGGTGTGGGAATTGTCGGTATCGATGATGACCAGATTGGTGCCGCCTGCATCAGTAATTTCCTGAAAAAACGATGCCTGGCTTTGCCAATGCACAGGAGCCAGTAAATTGTCTTTACCGCCGAGGGGCTGAAAAACGAATCGCCGACACTCACTTTCGGCGCAGCAATCGGCGATCAGCTCGCGCAGAAACTGCTCATCGGCTGTGCCCTCCACGAAGATGCGTACCGTGCTCATAGGGCGCCGCCACGAATTTCGTAGTCGTTTTCCATCGAGTGTACCAAATCGCGGGCGTAGGATTTGGTGCTGCCATCGGGTAAGCGGCGGAGCGTGAAGGCCCGGCACTCGGCACGGTATGGCGCGAACTCTTCGGTTTCCAGCACTTGCGCCAATGCTTTCAGACACTCCTCATTATGCGTGGTGATGAAGAGTTGTACGTTGTTGGCAATGGCCGCTCGTAATGTCGCCTTCCATAGAACTTCCAACCGACTGTAATGGATGCCGGTATCAATTTCATCAACCATTAATCGGTTATTCGCTGCCGGTGGAATTTGCAAGAGAATGCGCGCCATCTTGACGGAGCCATCGCCAAAAAATGCTAATGGTTGTGCTAGATCCTGCTCGGCGAGACGCGCGATTATGGCTGGCCCAAGCAGTGGGTGAATTGTGAGTTCGACCTCCGTTAAATTTGGGATCATCCCAGCAAGAGCGGAAACAAATTCCTCCTTGGCGGCGGTGCTTGGTGTCACCGTTTGAGAATAGACTTCAATTAAATCTGGGCCATAGAGCGCTTTAAGCGATAGAAAAGGCAAATTCAATCCGGTGTATAACGGCTCACTTAGTGGTGTAAACCCTCCATCGTGCTCTTCGCCGTGCTTCATCCAGATAACGTGCTGTCCTCGAATGCGCAGAGAGCGTACGACTTGCTTTACGCTCTCACCCAACTCTCGTAGCGATTTGAGCTGCATTATAAAAGGTGGCCGCTTGTCTTGTCCGCGTCGCTTTATGCCAATGCTGAACCCAGCGGCAGCATCAGCATTTCGCGCGAACACCTCAACCAAGCCTCTCAGTGGCTCGTCCTGCCCTACCATAGTGGTCGGGAAAGTGCCGTATTTATCAAGTCGCACTCGTTGCAAACGAGCGACTACTATGTTCTCCTGATCCCAATCATCCTCCACCAGCAACGCCTCCAGCACACTCGTCTTGCCCACATTATTATCCCCTAAAATCAAATTGAACTGCCCGCACCCTTCAATCTTCAATTCCTCGAAGCACTTGAAGTTGCGGATGGTGATGTCCTGAATGAAACGGGATTTGTCGGGCGCGGCCATCGGAGGAAAGGCTGAAAAACGAACGACGAAAGTACGCGCTTGGGTTGCCTCTCCTCAATAAGCGGTCATTGCGTACAAGCTCGCGCTATTCCCCCGTCTCGTCGTGCGGCGCGTCCACCGGCTTCGATTCGGGCGAGCCGTGCTGGCGCAAAAAAATCGAAAACACCACCAGCGCCGCCACCGACAAAAATTCGCTCTGCCAGTTTTCGAGCGACTGAAACCAAAATTCGCTCGTGCCCAGCACCGAGAGCGTGTTTTCGCGGTCGGGCTTGCCTTTGAGGGCTTGCTCGTGGTTGTGGTTGAGGGCTGCCCCATAGGCGTGCAGCCAAAACGACACCACGAACAGCCCCAGCAGCGCCAGCGACAGCGAGCGGCGGTAGAGCCACAGGCGCCAGCCACCGGCCCGCACCGGGCCGGGCGCCCCCTCGCGGGTGGGGTCGGGCTCGCGGTCCACCTCCTCGGGAGTGCCATCGACGGACTTGGAATCGGAAGCGCCCTTCTGCCGCAGCCAGATGGTGAACAGCACGTAGCAGCCCATCTGCAGAAACTCGCTTTCCCAATTCTCGAACACCGACTCGATGAAGTGGCCGCTCGGGAGGTAGTCGGCGAAGGCAACCGAGGCGCGGCCAAAATCCTGCTGCTCCTCGTTGAACGTGTGCCACCCCGCGACCGCATTGCCCGCCAGCGCCACCAGCGTAATGGCCACCAGCACGAGCGTGAGTGAGTTTTCGTAGAGAAATTTCCGCATAGCGCGGTCTCTTACGGGCATTACTCGAAAAAAGGTGACGCGCCGTAGCGTACGTTGCCCCGGAACGTGGCGAGCGCCGTCTTGGCGCCGCGTACCGAGCGCCAACGCGGCGCCGAGGCGGCGCCTCGGCGCCGCTCGCCACATCGGTCAAATCATCCCCCGCGCCTTAAACTCGAGGTACCGATTGATGACGTTGACCGTGAGCGCGGCCGGCGGCGTGAGCAGCGCGTGAATGCCGTACTGGCGCAATTCGAGCACGATTTGTCGTTTTTCCTGCGCGAATTTTTCGGCTACCGTCTGGTCGTAAGCGGCTTCGGTGGTGGCGGCGGGCGTAGTGAGCAGGTCGGCCAACTCGGTGTTCTCGAAAAACACGACCAGCAGCAGGTGGCTTTGCGCCAAGCGCCGCAGGTACGGAAGCTGCCGGTGCATCGCGGCCAGCGTCTCGAAGTTGGTGAACAGCACCAGCAGGCTCCGCTGCCGCACCCGCGCCCGTACCGTGGCGTAGAGCAGTTCGGGGTCGGCCTCGAGGTAGCGGGTTTTCTGGTGATAGAGCACCTCGAGCAGGCGCCTAATCTGGTCGGGCTTACGCTCGGGCGCCACCACGGCGCTGATTTTCTCGGCGAACGTGATGAGGCCCGCCTTGTCGTGCTTGAGCAGCGCGATGTTGCTGAGCACCAGCGTGGCGTTGATGGCGTAGTCGAGCAAACTCAATCCCGCGAACGGCATCCGCATCGCGCGGCTTTTGTCCACGAGACACAGCACCTGCTGGGCGCGCTCGTCCTGGTAGTGGTTGACGATGAGCTGGTCGGGCCCGGCGGCGCGGCGGCGCGCGGTGGCGCGCCAGTTGATGGTGCGCGGATCGTCGCCGACGGCGTAGGGCCGTAGCTGTTCAAATTCCATCGAGTGGCCCAGGCGCCGCAGTCGCTTCACGCCCACGTCGGTGAGGCGATTGGAGATGGCCAGCAACTCGTACTGCCGCATCTGCGCGAACGACGGATACACCCGCACCACGCGCGCCTCGCCGGCCTCGGTGTAGCGCCGCTGTAGCAGTCCCACCGGCGAGGCCACCAGCGTGTGCAGCGCGCCGAAGCCGTACTCGCCGCGCTTGGTGGGCCGCACCGAGTAGCGCACGACGGCGGTCTGCCCCCTGGCCACCCGCGCTCGAAACACGGCATCGCGCCACTGAAGCTGAATGGGCATTTCGTCAATCGCCTCTACCGACACCCCGAACCGGTAGCGGTTTTCGAGGTACAGCCGCACGGGATTGTCGGAGCCGTTGGAGAGTTTGTCGGCCACGGCGCGGCGGGCTACCAGCGCCCGGCCCGCGCCCCAGAGCAGCGCCGCATCCACGAGCACGAGCGCCCCGAGCAGCAGCAGCGACAGCCGCGCCACGCCCAGCAGCCCCGGCAGAAAAAACGCCAGCAGGAAGAGGGCGGCCAGGCCGAAAACGGCAGCGAAGAAGCGAGCAGTGAAGAACAAGGCGGGAATGGGTTAGGTGGTAGGTGGTAGGTGGTAGGTGGTAGGTGGTAGGTGGTAGGTGGTAGGT
>ERZ1066122.2824-NODE-2824-length-10814-cov-5.334697_pt1 | contig 10814 bp, 6 predicted proteins | sample MGYA00382769_ERZ1066122 | MGnify/ENA primary metagenome ERZ1066122 (study PRJEB33369, sample SAMEA5778352) | biofilm metagenome | biome: Industrial cooling water; feature: Water cooling tower basin; material: Biofilm | place: United Arab Emirates | collected...
GCGCGACACGGCGGCGGTCGCCCTCGCCTACGTCGTCGGGTTCCTGGTCCTGTTCGCGCCGGGCGGGCTCGGGGCGCGGGAACTGCTCCTCCAGCAGATCCTCGAACAGTCCGCGACGCCCGCCCACGCCGCGGTGATCGCCGTCGCGTTGCGGCTCGTGTGGACGGCGTTCGAGGTGGTTGTCGCGGGCATACTGTTTTGGGTTAGCCGCGAGGCGAAGCCGAGCGCGGACGAGAACACGAATGGATAACCTCCCCCCTGCCCCCGACCCGAACCTCATTTCCCTCGTGATCCCCGCGTGCAACGAGCGCGAGAGCCTCGCGATTCTCTTCGGCGAAATCGCCGCCGCCGTCGCGCCGCTCGGCAAGGCGTGCGAAGTGATCTTCGTCGACGACGGCAGCACCGACGGCACCTGGGACGCGATCCGCGACCTGGCCGCCAAGGACTCGCGGGTCCGGGGCATCCGGTTCCGCCGCAACTTCGGCAAGGCGGCGGCCCTGGAAGCCGGGTTCCGCGACGCGAAGGGGGCCGTCGTCTTCACGCTCGACGCGGACCTGCAGGACGACCCCGCCGAGATCCCCCGGTTCCTCGGTGCCCTGCACGGCGGGTTCGACGTCGTGACCGGGTGGAAGAAGATCCGCCTCGACCCGTGGCACAAGGTGCTCCCCAGCCGCGTGTTCAACGCCGTCGTGAGCTGGGTGACGGGCGTCGACCTGCACGACCACAACTGCGGGTTCAAGGCGTACCGGGCGGCCGTCCTCCGGGAGGTCCGGCTGTACGGCGAACTGCACCGGTTCGTGCCGGTGCTGGCCGCGGAGCGGGGGTTCCGCACCGGCGAGCTCGTCATCAACCACCGCCGGCGGCAGTTCGGCTCCTCGAAGTTCGGCATCCGCCGGTTCGTGAAGGGGTTCCTGGACCTGATCTCCGTGCAGTTCCTGACCGGCTTCGGCGACCGGCCGCAGCACTTCCTGGGCTCGCTGGGGCTCTTTCCCCTGCTCGGGGGCGGGTTAGGACTCGCAGTGCTGGCCGTCAACACGCTCATTCGCTTCTTCGCCGATGTCGGAATCGAGCCGCCGGGCCAGACCATCGGGGCGGTCGTCTCTGTGGGACTGCTGCTCTTCGGTGCGCAACTGTTGATCGCCGGCTTGCTCGCGGAACTGATCGTCGACCGCGGCCCGGCGGACGAGTTGCCCTACAGCGTGGCGGATCGCACGAGCGTGTAGCCAAGACGCGAGAGCGGAGCGCGGAACCTCACGCTGTCCCGCGTTCCGCTCTCGCGTCGCGGCGACACGGGAATTCGACTTGACTTCTCGGAATCGGATGGGAGTGTTCATCCGAACACATCCCGGCCACTTGGCCGACCATCCGAACCGAGGCCAGTCATGGTCGCACCATCCCCACCGTCGCGGCCGCTGCTGGTGCGTGCCGCCGAGCTCCGGGCGGGCGGTCAATCGTGGGAGCAGACCGCACGCAAGTTGAACGTGACCGAGGAGGAACTGCGGAAACTCGCCGCCGACCGCCACGCGGAATGGACGAAGTGCTACCACGCGGCCCGGCGGGAACTGCTGTCCGACGGCATCGCCGAGACGATGCTCGTCATGCGGCAACAACTTCGCACGGCGGACGACAAGGGCGTCCGGGAGGCCGGCGGCTGGTTCTTCCGCGTGTGGATGAACCTCTACCGGCACCGCACCCGGCCCGCGAAAACCACCGGGAAAACCGACGAACTGGCCTACGACATCACCCAGCTCGACGGCATGTCGGACGAGGAGATGACCCGCCGACTGCTGACCGTCATCTGCCCCGTGGGGGGCTGGCAGGAGCCGCCGCCGGACTTCGGGTCCGGCGCGGTGATCGACTTCCCGAAGGACGATTCCGGCGGCGGGTCGAACGGAACGCCGACTCCATCGACGCAAGCTGACTCGAACGATTCAAACGGTGAACGTCATGACGAATCCCGACCCGACGGCCGACCTCCGCAGGACGGCCTACCTCCTGCTGGCGGCGGCGGCGCTGGGCATTGCGACGGCGAAGGTCGTCGGGGCGGAGAACGTCTTCGAGCCGAGCCGGTACAAACCCCTGCCCGGCAGCTTCGGCGAGGGCCGCGACGCGGCGATCGTGCCGGAACGGGTGTGGCCGAAGACCCGGCCGGAACCGACGCCGATGTTCTCGTCGAACGACCGGTCCCGGTGGGCGACGATCCGGGCGCTGGTCGACGACGGGACGTATGTGGTGGGGAAGCGGGAGAATCACACTCGACCGACGGGTTACGCGGACGCGGGCATCATCTTCGAGCCGGACTATCAATCGCTCGACAAGGTGATGAACCCGGCCACGGGCGAGTTCTATTCCAGCAAGCCGCCGCTGATGCCGACGGTCCTCGCGGCGGAGTACTGGCTGCTCAAGAAAACGCTCGGCTGGTCGATCGTCCGCGACCGCTGGAACGTGATGTGTACGATCATTCTGACGGTGAACGTGCTGCCGTTCGCGGCGTACCTGCTGCTGCTGGCGAGGCTGATCGAAACCCACGGCAAGACGGACTTCGGCAAGCTGCTCGCGTTCACGACGGCGTGCCTGGGGACGTATCTGGTGACGTTCGCGGGGACGCTGAACAACCACACGCCGGCGGCCTTCTGCGTGGTGTTTGCGATTTACCCGCTGATGCGCTCCCCGCTCCCCGCTCCGAGTTCCGCACTGGTGAGCGGGTTCTTCGCGGGGCTGGCGATGGCCCTGGAACTGCCGGCGGCGGCGTTCGTGGCCGGGCTGTTCGTGCCGCTGTTGCTGGTGAAACCCCGGCACGCGGCCCTGTTCGCACTGGGGGCGGCGGTGCCGGTCGCGGCGTTGATCGCGTGCAACGTCGCGGCGATGGGCACCTGGAAGCCGGCCTACGGCGAGTTCGGCGGCCCGTGGTACAACTACCCCGGCAGCCACTGGGCAAAGCTCGGCACGCCCGCGGCGAAGGGGCTCGACTTCGCGGACGAATCGAAACTGGTCTACGCGTTTCACCTGCTGTTCGGGCACCACGGTTGGTTCAGCCTGACGCCGGTGTGGTTCCTCGGCGCGGCCGGGCTGTGGAAGCTGACGAAGGAAAGCCGGCCCGACGCGAACGCGGTCCTCGGCCGCGGGACGTTCGCCGGCCCGCTGTGGACGCCGCGACTGCTCGGGGCGATTTCGCTGGCGGTGTCGGTCGTGGTGTTCGCGTTCTACGCCTGGAAGACGAACAACTACGGCGGCTCGACCAGCGGCCCGCGGTGGCTGTTCTGGCTGACCCCGCTGTGGGTACTCGGCGCGATGCGGGCCGGGGATTCGCTGGGCAAACGCGGACAAATCCCGGCGGCGGTCCTGCTCGGCTTCTCGGCGATGTCCGCGTTCTACCCCGCGTGGAACCCGTGGCGAAGCCCGTGGATTTTGCAGTGGTTCGAGCTGCAGGGTTGGGTTCGGTATTGATGCCGGGTAAAGTAGTTCAGCAAGAACGTCCCTCCTCCCCTCCCACACGAGGCACCCCATGCCCCGCCTGTCCGCCGGCCTGCTGGCCGTGCTCCTCGCCGCCCCGGTGTTCGCCCAGCGCGAGCACGGGTTCGACAACCGCAAGGGCTCCGGCCAGCCGTACCTGAAGCCGCAGGAGACGGTCGACAAGTTCAAGGTCGCCCCGGAATTCGAGGTGAAGCTGTTCGCCGGCGAGCCGGACGTGGTCAACCCGATCGCGTTCACGATCGACGAGAAGGGCCGCGTGTGGGTGGTCGAGTGCTACGAGTACCCGAGCAAAACGCCCAAGGGCAAGGCCCCGCGGGACCGCATCATCATCCTGGAGGACACCGACGGCGACGGCGTCTGCGACAAGAAAACGATCTTCGCACAGGGCAAGGACTTCCCGGTGCCGGAGGAGCGAAAGAAGGCGGGGCTCGGGGCGTTCGACATGGCGTCCGGCATCGAAGTGGGGCACGGCGGGGTGTACGTCGGGGCACCGCCGTACCTGTGGTTCATCGAGAACAAGGACGACAAGCCCGGCAAGTTCGAGACGGTGTTGAAAGGGTTCGGCAGCCAGGACACGCACGAGACCTTGAACACCTTCCAGTGGGGGCCGGACGGCTGGCTGTACGGGCTGCACGGCATCTTCACGCAGAGCACCGTGAAGCCCCTGGACGGCCCCGAAACGCGGATGAACGCCGCGGTCTGGCGGTTCCACCCGAAGACGAAGAAGTTTGAGATCTTCAGCGAAGGCACGTCCAACCCGTGGGGCATGGACTGGCGCAATACGGACGGGCAGTTCATTCTCGCGTGTTGCGTAATCCCGCACCTGTATCACATGGTCCCCGGCGGGATTTATCGTCGGCAAGCGGGGGCGAGTTACAACCCCTATGCCTACGGCGAGATCAAGGAAATTTCGGACCACACCTTCCACAAGGAAAGCGGCTGGGCCCACGCGGGGCTCATCTCGCTGGACGCCCCGCACATCCCCGAGAAGTACCGCAACAGCGTGATTTTCGGCAGCATTCACGGCTGCAGCCTGAAGCAAAACATCCTCAAACCGAACGGCAGCACCTACACCGCGTCCCGCGGCGACGACTTCCTTCAAAGTGGCGACAAGAACTTCCGGCCGATCAATTTGAAGTGGGGCCCCAACGGCGACATTTATCTCATCGACTGGCACGACCAGATGCCCTGCCACCAGGCCAAGGCCGACGAATGGGACTACGAACGCGGCCGGGTGTATCGCATTCAGTTGAAGGGGGCGAAGCCGAAGAAGGCGGAGGATTTAGGCAGGAAGAGTCTGAAAGACCAATTCAAGTTAATTGCGGAGGACGATCCCTATACATGGCGAACAGCCCTGCGGCTTCTCGGCGAATCGCGAGCCGATGCTCGTGCCGAACTGAACGATCCCGAATTGAAGTCCATCAAGATGACCTCGCTCCGTATCGGATGGATCGTCTCGGCCCTTGGCCTCAGTGGACGTGAATACGAAACCTTCGAGCTTCCGGAACCCGCAGTGAAAGCTGCCAAACCCGGATTCGAGTGGATCGTTCGCCTGGGAAGCCAGAACCCCGCCCTGAAGCTTGAAGCTATCAGCGGAATGAGCAAAATAGCTGATGCAACACCATCCGCTGCCGTTCGTCGTGAACTCGCGTCCGCCGCGATTCGTCTTGCCGATTCGCACGACGTCACGCCGCTCGTTCGCGCCCTCATGGCCCGCAAGGAAGACGCGAACGATCCGCTCATTCCGTTCCTGACGTGGATCGCCTACGAGAAGGTCGTGTCGAAGAAGAACGGGGCGAACAACCCCGCCGAGAAGGAACTCGCGTGGCTCGCCGAGCAATCGCCGGACAACATCTTCGTCCGCGACCACATCGTGCCGCGGGTCATGCGGCGGCTCGTCGCCACCGGGCAGCCCGCGGACCTTGCCCTCTGCGTCAAGTTCGTCGCCGACGTGAAGGACGCACATTCCCGCGAGAAGGCGCTGGACGGGCTCGCGATCGCGCTGGCGAACCAGACCGTGACCGCGCCGAAGGAGTGGGCCGCGATCCGGGACGAACTGGCGAAGTCCGACAACGCGAAACTCGTCTCCCTCGCCAACAAGCTCGCCGTCAGCTTTCGCGACCCGGAAGCCATCGCCCGTGCCCTCGGCGTGCTCAAAAACACGGAGAAAACCGCGACCGAACGGGCCGAGGCGGTTCGCCAACTGGCCCAACTCAAGGCCCCGGATGCGGCCAAGCTCTTCCGCGAACTCGCCGCGCAATCGACGGCCCCGCTCCCGGTCCGCGTCGAAGCGGTGCGGGGCCTCGCCGCCTTCGCGGACCGTGACACCCCGGCGTCACTGTTCGCCGCGTGGAAGGAGTTCCCGCCGGAAGTCCGCACGGAAGCGGTCACCCTCCTCGCCGGCCGCAAAGAGTGGGCGCGTGCGTTGCTCTTGGGGCTCGGGGACAAGACGCTGGACCGCACCGCCGTCGGCGACAACGTGATCCTTCGCATCCAGGCCTACAAGGACAAGGAACTGACCGCGCTCGTCGAGAAGCACTGGGGCAAGACCCGCACCACGCCCGCGGAACTGAACGCGGTCATCGACAAGACGCGCGACTCGCTCTACGCCGGTGGCGCGTCGTTCGCCCGCGGCAAGATGGTGTTCGAGAACCAGTGCGCGAAGTGCCACAAGTTCGACGGCCGCGGCAACGAGGTCGGCCCGCCGCTCGACGGGGCCGCCCGCGACATCGAGTACATGCTCGCCAACGTCATCGACCCGAACCGCGTCATCGGAGCCCCTTACTTCCAGCGGATCGTCCGGACGGTCGACGGACGGGTGGAGCAAGGCATCCTCGCGGCCGAAGACGACAAGTCGATCACCATCAAGGTGGAAAACGCGGTGTTGAAGCGGATCGCGAAGGACGACCTCGACGGGCCGGTGCAGGTGGTGGAAAAGTCGCTGATGCCGGAGGGCCTCGCGGCCGGGGTGTCGGCCCAGGACTTCCGCGACCTGATCCGGTACGTCATGGCGAACCCGTTCATCACGGACGCGACGGTCAACGGGGAAAAGGTGTCCGTCGGCCCGCCGGGTCGGTTCTCAGTCCCGGCCGGCAAGCCGGGCGTGATCGAGGCCGAGCTTGTCGCGTCGGACGAGTTGAAGACGCGGTTCCTGATCGGCTCGACGAGCGACTTCACCGTCAAGCTCGACGGCAAGGAGATCGCCGCGGGGAAAGGGGCCAGCAAGAACGTTGCCCCGGACCAGAGCGGGTTCGACGTGGTGCTCGCGAAGGGGGCGCACAAGCTGACGATCGAAGTGAAGGACGGCGGCGCGGTCTTCGCCCGGTTCCTCGACCCGGATCGGAAGCTGCGCTATCCGGACGTGGGGGAGAAGAAGTAGATGCCGTACAACGACTTCACCCTGGAATCCGCGGAAGCAACGCTCGGGGTGACGACCCGGCCGGGCGACTTGTTTCCAGGTCTGGTGCCGTCTCCGGTTCCGGCCTGGCTGTCGGAGTCGCTCCGCCGCGGTCAGCAACTGGCTCTTGTGAGCGAGAAGGCGCGATCCGAGTTCATCGTCGCGCCCGTACTGCTTGCGGTGCGGGAGGCCTCCGGGGAAACGGTTGCCATCCTGTCTGGCCAGCGCTTGGATGTGGACCCGGAGCGAAAGCTCGTGGGTGAATGCGACTTCATTCTCATGCGATCGGAACCGGTGCCGCGATTGAGGGCCCCACTTCTGACGGTGGTCGAAGCCAAGAAGAACGACATTGATGGCGGTCTGGGGCAGTGCGTCGCTCAAATGGTGGCGGCACAGGTCTACAACCAGCAGGCGGGCGAGCCGATTTCGCCGATCTACGGGTGTGTGACCACTGGTGAGGACTGGCAATTCCTGGGACTGTCTGGGTGCAACGTGACACTTCACCGGCCGAGACTGTACATCGCTGACGTCGGTTCACTGCTGGGGGCGTTTGCAATGGCGATTGGCTCCAGCACAAAACCGGCTGTGTAGTTCATACTTTGCACCAACGCCAGTGGGCGGGGGATCGGACAGATCCCCCGGCCCTTGTTCTCATCTCAACCGTTCGGAGTTACTCCGGGACGGCGGTGATGGTCACCTGGAAGCCCAGTTCGCCCTTCTTCGCGCCCTTGAACGGCTCTTTGGCGGAGATCCAGAGCGGGTCGAGGGCGCCGTCCGCGAACTCGGCCGACGGGCTCTTGCAGGGCAGGATCACCTTCGGCATCGAGGCGGAGACGCGGAAGGTTTGCGTCAGGCAGTACTTCCCGCCGCCGACGGCGACGATGGAGACCGGCCCTTCCTTGTCGTTGACGCCCAGGCTCTGGCCGCCGGCGACGGAGTGGGACGGGACTTCGATCGTCAGGCCCGAGCCGGCCGCCGGGCTGATCGAGGCCGAGCCGCTCTGGTCGGCGCACCCGACCTTGTGGCTCCGCAGGAAGCCGATCACGGTCGCTTCCATGATCAGCTTCGCGCCCTTGACCTTCGGGTTGTCGATGGACACCTCGAAGGCCTGGACGAGCGTGAAGTCCAGGCTCGCGGTGGCCGGGCCGGCCGGGCTGCCGTGGGCGACGGCGACGCCGGTCATCGTCGCGACGATCACGTTGGCAGAGGGCTGCTTGACGTCGATGTTGCCGCCGCCGGTGTGCTGGCAGCCCTTGCGGCACGGGGTGACGTTACCTTCCCGCTTGCCGAGGACGAGGGACACGTCCGGGGCGGACGAGGCCGTCGTGACGGTGATGTTCAGCGGCTGGCCGTCCTTCTTCTCCTGGGCGAACAGCGGGGCGGCCAGGAGGACCGGGGCGGTCGCGAGGCCGGCTTGCAGGACCGAGCGGCGGTTCATTTGGGACATTTCAAACTCCTCCGTGAGTGAAACCGAAGTTTCCGTACTGGGGCAGGAACCGAACAAGGGGACAATCGGCCGGCGACACCGAGTCGCTGAGCCATTTCCGTCCGCCCGGGCGGGATTCGACCGGACGGGCGGCGGGGGGGGACGATCGGCTTACCAGCGGATGATGGCTTCCATCACGCCGGTCAGCAGGGCACGGTTTCCGTCGAACGCTTCCGAGTTGGCGTTGTAATCCCACCGGACGCTCGGCCGGAGGATCAGGCCCGGCAGTGGCTTCCACGAGACGCCGGCGGTCACTTCGCTGTAGAGGCCGCGGAACCCGGTTCGCACGCCGTCGGTGTCTTCAAAGGCTTCGAACCGCAGGGTGCCGGTCACCTTGTCGTTGAAGGTGTACATCAGGTAGTTCGCGATGCCGTACCAGTCGGTCGCCCCGATGTTCGGCACGTCCTTCATGTGGGCGTACCCGGCGTCCATCAGGTACGAGGTTCTCTCGTTGATCTTGTAGGTGTAAATCAGGTTGTAAAAGTTGTACTGGGCGAACGCTTCGGACTCGATGAACTTGGGGTTCGTGATCACCACGTTCACCGCCGCGGTCGAGCGGCCGTTCGGCGGGGCCCACTTCAGCTTCCCGAGATAGGTGGCCCGGCTGGTCGGGGCGTCGAAGAAGGTATCCGAACCCGTGGCAATCCCGTGACCGACCGACCACGTGTCGTTCAACTGACTCGTTGCCCAGACACCGGTGTGGGTGAACGGGTCGTACTCGAACAAGTACGACCGGGTCACAAACGGCGTGTCAGCCCCTTGCACCAGTTCGTATCCGCAGTGCGTCGCGAATCGACCCGCGATGACCTTGGTCCCGCGGGGACCGATGTTCGGGAGGAACGCCTGCACGTACATCTGGAAGACGTCGATGCCGTACAGTTCCGGGCGGCCGTCGTTGCTCACGAGCTGGTTGTTCCACAACCCGCGCGGCAGGGTGAAGCGGTAGTCCGAGCCGATGAGCGTTTCGGTCACGAAACCGAACTGGTGCTCCCGCTTGGACGTGTCGATCGACCGCTCGAAGTGCAGGTAGTTCTGGTTCAACAGGAACTCGTTCGGCCGGTCCGCCATGGCGTTCGGCAAGTTCGTGTTGGTGTCGGTACTGCCGTTGTACGACATTTGTGTCCAGCCGTACACGCTGAACTTGTTGTCGTCCAGGAGGACGCCGAGCCACGTCCCTTGAACGGACCTCATGAAGGCCCACCGGGAGGCGGGGGTCTCGGCCGCGGGCTCTTCCTTGTCGCTCTTGATGTCTTCCGGAACCTGGACCGTGACGTTCGGCACTTCCGGTTCGGCGGCGGGCGGCTGGGTCGCCTGCTTGGCCACGATCCGGGCCGTGCCGGGGGCGTCCTTGGTTTTCGGCAGCGGCACCGGCACCGACGGGGCGACCGGGGCCGTTACGGACGGGATTGGTAATGGGGCGGGGGGAGAGCCGCCGGCAGGTGCCTGGCCGGACGCGAGGCCGGCCACGAGTAAAAGAGTCGGAAACATGGTTACACTTCCTGCGGGTCTGCACTCGCCGAATCCGTGGCGAGTGGGGCCGGGCGGTCAAGGTTGCGTCGAGGGCTCACCGCCCCGTTTGCGACGCCCCATTCATCGACAGCGGCAAGCCGTTGCACAAACCCCGAACGGGCATCTGCGAAGAATTCGAGAATGGACTTTGCGGGCTGTAACGGCCGAACGGCGGACGGGCAGAGTTCGCTCAGAGGTTAGGCAGCTGACAGGTGAAGTCATCGCGAGAGTGCTTACTTAGCGGGATCCCACGCCTAGAAACCGTGCAGACCCGCAGAGTGAGTCGAATGAGGATCTCGGGTCGGCCAAGTCGCAAATTCATCTCCAGCAATCACTTGCGGAACTTGATTCGACTTGAGTCGATTTGGCATTCGTCCTGCGTTTTTTGCACCTCTGTACCGGACACCCTGCCCGCCCGGACCACTGCCCGCGTTCTAGGAACCGAAGGCCTCGCTCTGCGACAAGGGGTACTGAATGAGACGTTCCCGACGATGGTTGATGTTGCCGTTTGTAGCGGCCTGTGCCTTGCTCTTGAGCGTCGGCGGCCCCGCCGCCTCTCAGGAGAAAAAAGACACCAAGGACAAGGTCAGCGCGGACGACATCTCGGACCTCACCAAGAAGTTGACGGCCACGCAGAAGGACCTGGAAGACGCCAAGAAGGGCTTGGAGGACGCCGTCAAGACAATGGCGGCTCTGAAAAAGACGGCTGAGGATGCGGCCAAGGACGCCAAGGACAACCAGGCCGCCCTTGAGAAGGCCAAGACGGAACTGGCCACCACAAAGAAGATGGCAGAAGACACCTCGAAGAAGGTGGACGACGCGAAGCCGGCCGCGATCCCCAAGGACGTGACCGACGCCATCGAGGCCGCCAAGAAAGCGGGCACGGACGCGGACGCGAAGGCCGTCACCGGCCAGCAGCGCGGCGACACCGCCTGGCTGCTGACCTCC
>ERZ1066122.2825-NODE-2825-length-10813-cov-7.985685_pt1 | contig 10813 bp, 11 predicted proteins | sample MGYA00382769_ERZ1066122 | MGnify/ENA primary metagenome ERZ1066122 (study PRJEB33369, sample SAMEA5778352) | biofilm metagenome | biome: Industrial cooling water; feature: Water cooling tower basin; material: Biofilm | place: United Arab Emirates | collected...
GCCTGGTGGTGGCGGAGGACCGGCTGGCCGAGCTGGGGCTCGAGCCCATGCTGTGGTTCGGCGGCTGGGCGGCGGCGGGCTGCGAGCCGAGCCGGATGGGCATCGGCCCGGTCCCGGCGGTCGAACGCCTGTTCGCCCGCACCGGCAAGGGCTGGAACGACATCGGCATGGTCGAGCTGAACGAGGCCTTCGCGCCGCAGGTGCTCGCCGTGCTCAAGGGCTGGGGATGGAGCGCGCAGGATTCGCGCCGCGACATCCTCAACGTCAACGGCTCGGGGATCAGCCTCGGCCATCCCATCGGCGCGACCGGTATTCGCATCCTTGCCGACATGGCGCACGAAATGCGTCGCCGCGATGTTGCCTGGGGCCTCGAGACGATGTGCATCGGCGGCGGCCAGGGCATGGCCGCGCTGTTCGGGCTGGCCCGGTGACGGGCGCGTGGGACGCATGGATCGGCCGGACCGAGGTCCGGACTGACCGGGTCGACGAGGCGCTGTGCCGCCGCTGGCTGGCGAGCTTCGACCTGCCGCTGCGCGCCGAAGGCGCCATGCCGCAGGGCATTCACCTGTGCCTGTGCACCCCCGATGCCGCGACCGCTGCGCTCGGCCCCGACGGCCACCCGGCGCGCGGGGAGAGCGCGGCGAGTTTCCTTCCCCCCATCCCCCTGCCGCGCCGGATGTGGGCGGCGAGCGAGATCGCCTTCCTGGCGCCGATCCCGGTCGGCGCGCGCATCGAGCGGGTCAGCCGGATCGTCGCGATCAGCGAGAAGTCCGGCAGCACCGGCCCGCTCGGCTTCGTCGAGGTGGAGCACGTGACCAGCGCCGACGGGTGCGAGGCGGTGCACGAGAAGCAGACGCTGGTCTATCGCGGCGCTGCCGCGCCCGATGCACCGCTTTCACCCCCCACTCCGGGCGATGGCGGCTTCGACGCCGCCGCATGGACCAGGGTGCGCACGCTGGTGCCCCCCGAAACCCTGCTGTTCCGCTATTCGGCGCTGACCTTCAACACCCACCGCATCCATTACGACGCGCCTTACGCCCGCGATGTCGAGCGCTATCGCGGGTTGGTGGTGCACGGACCGCTCATCGCCAGCCTGCTGCTCCAGCTCGCGGCCGGGGAATCGGGCGACAATGGCCTAGCGAACTTCGCCTTCCGCGCGCTCGGACCGGCGATCGCTGGCGAGCCGCTGCATCTCGCGCTGCGCCGGGACGGCGACGGGCTGGACCTCGGCGCCTTCGCGGATGACGGGCGCCAGACGCTGGCGGCGCGCGCGAGGATCAGCCGAGGGGATAGTCCGCGAGCGGGGGGACGAGCGTGAAGCGTTCCTTCTTCGGCCGGCCTTCGAGCGGCGGAAACGCCAACTCGCCCGGTGGCACGCTGGTATCGGGCAGGCGGTCGAGAAGGTCCCGGATCAGCGTCAGCCGCCCGCGCTTCTGATCGTTGAAATCGACCAGCGTCCAGGGCGCGTGGTCGGTGTGGGTGGCCGCCAGCATCCTCTCGCGCGCCCTGGTGTAGTCGCCGTAACGCGCGCGCGCGGCGAGGTCGATCGGCGACAGCTTCCAGCGCTTGAGCGGATCCTCCAGCCGCTCGGCGAAGCGTTTCTCCTGCTCGGCCTGATCGGTCGTCAGCCAGTATTTGAACAGCAGGACGCCGTCGTCGACCAGCATCTTTTCGAACACGGGGGCCTGCGTCAGGAAGGCGTCGACCTGCGCTTCGTCGGCGAAACCCATCACCGCTTCCACCCCGGCGCGGTTGTACCAGCTGCGGTCGAACAGGACGATTTGCCCGGCAGCGGGCAGGTGGGCGACATAGCGCTGGAAATACCACTGGCTGCGCTCGGCCTCCGAAGGCTTGGGCAGCGCGACGACATGGCACTGGCGGGGATTGAGCACCTGTTCGATCGCGCCGATCGCCCCGCCCTTGCCGGCGGTGTCGCGGCCTTCGAACAGCACCAGGATGCGCTGCCCGGTCGCGGCGGCCCAGTGCGCCATGGCGACGAGTTCGTGATGGAGCGGCTCGAGAGCTGCCTCATAGGCTTTGCGCTTCATGGGTTTGCTTTCCTTTGTAACCGCCTTGCCGCGATGCTAGCCTGCGGCGATGGACATGCCCAGCACCGCCGCCGCCGAGACGAGCGACTTCTCGCGCCTGCCGGACCCGGATCCCGGCGTCTTCACCGCGCCGCTGAAGCGCCCCGCCCATGTCGGCGAGGACTGGCTCGAACCCGCCCAGACCGCCTATGGCGCCGAGGACGATGCGATCTGGAACGACCTCTTCGCCCGCCAGATGGACATACTGCCCGGCCGCGCCGCCAGCGCCTTCCTGCGCGGGCTCGATACGCTCAGCCTCGATCGCGGCGGCGTGCCCGAGTTCGGGCGGCTGAGCGAGGAGCTGGGCGCGCTCACCGGCTGGTCGGTGGTGCCGGTGCCGATGCTGATCCCCGACCACGTGTTCTTCTGGCACCTCGCCAATCGCCGCTTCCCGGCAGGCAATTTCATCCGCACGCGCGAGACCTTCGACTACATCCAGGAACCCGACGTCTTCCACGATGTCTTTGGCCATGTGCCGATGCTGACCGACCCGGTCTATGCCGACTACATGCAGGAATACGGCCGCGCCGGGTGGAAGGCGATGCGCTACAACCGGCTGAAGGCGCTGGGCGCGCTCTACTGGTACACGGTCGAGTTCGGGCTGATCCAGGAAGCGCCGGGCGACATCAGGGCCTATGGCGCGGGCATACTGTCGGGCCCGACCGAGGTTGTCTATGCGACCGAGGCGGCCAGCCCAAATCGCATCATGCTCAACGTCGACCGGGTGATGCGCACCGATTACGTCATCAGCGACCTGCAGCCGACCTATTTCGTGATCGAGAGCTTCGAGGACCTCTACCGCCAGACGGTGGAGCGCGATTTCGACAAGCTCTACCGCCACCTCGGCCCGGGCTTCACCTATGCCAACACGGCGGTGATCGACGTCGATTACGTCGTCAACGAAGGCACTCTGGAATACACGCTGCGCGGCGGGCGCGGCAGCGGGGCGACGCCGGTCTGAGCCCAAGAAAAAGCCGGCGCGGATCGCTCCGCACCGGCCCTTTCTTCTTAACGCTGGACGCTTACGAGGGGACGTTGCCGTCCATTTCGTCGGCGGCGTCTTCGGCCGCGTCCTTCTGGGCTTCGCCAGCGTCCTTCATGGCGTCTTCCTGGGTGTCGGTGATGGCACCGGCGTCTTCCATGGCGTCGGCCTGGTCCTCGACCGCCTCGTCGGTGGCTTCGGCAGCGGCCTCGGCATTGTTCTCGGCAGCGCTGTCGCAAGCAGCGAGGCTGAGGCCCAGGGCGGCGACGGCGGCGATGGTGATCTTCTTCATTTCTCTTCCCCTTGGTTGACGAGGCACCCCGCATAGCAGCGGGCCAGCCTTCCGGTAAATACCTTGGCAAATCAGCGCATGACGCGCTCGCGAACGAGACGGAGCAGGCAGGCACCGGCAACCGCGCCGAGGGCTGCCCAGAGCAGGGCCTCGACGCTGATCCCGGCCAGGAACGAACCCCGCGCCGCGATGAGGCCGAGCGCAAGCGCGCCGAGCATCGCCGCGGCGATGCTGGCCCCGATCTCGCGACCGTCCTCGATCTTCATGACGATCGACGCCAGCCACCCGAACAGGGCACCGACGACGACCAGGGTAACGAGGCCCATCAGGCTCCCTTTCCGCTTCGTCTCAAGGACTGACAAACCCCTGCGCGCGCATTCGTTCCGCTTCGGGGCATGAATTGCGACGAAATGATGGCAAGGCCTAGCGCAGCGCCAGCCAGATCAGCGCCGCGCTGCCGACCACGATGCGGTACCAGGCGAAGGGCGCGAAGCCGTGGCGGCTGACATAGGCGACGAAGGCGCGGATCACGACCAGCGCGACGACGAAGCTGACGACGAAGCCGATCGCGATCTCGTCCCAGCCGACGGTCGAACCGGCGGTCAGCTCGTTACCCTTGGTCGCCAGTTCGAGCGTGGTCGCGCCGATCATGGTCGGGACGGCGAGGAAGAAGCTGAATTCGGCCGCGGTCTTGCGGTCGACGCCCATGGCGAGCGCGCCCATGATCGTGGCGCCCGAGCGGCTCACCCCCGGCACCATCGACAGGCACTGCGCCGCCCCCACGCCGAGCACCTGGCGCAGCGGCAGCGCGGCGACCCCGCCGCCCGCGCTTTCGCCCGCCGGGCGGACCCCGCGCTCGATCAGCAGGATCGCGACGCCGCCGACGATCAGCGCCCAGGCCACCACCGAGGGGCTGCCGAGCATGATGTCGATATAGTCCTTGAGCGCGAGACCAAGCACCGCGCTGGGCAGGAAGGCGAGCAGGATGTTGCGCGCGAACAGCAGGCCTTCGCGTTCGCGCCGCAGCACGCCCATTCCCGCCGACCAGAAGGTGCCCCAGTACTGGTAGACGACGGCCAGGATCGCGCCGAGCTGGATCACGACGTTGAACATCGCCCATTGCGCCGCGTCATAGCCGAACAGCTCGGTCGCCAGGATCAGGTGCCCGGTCGAGGACACCGGCACGAATTCGGTCAGGCCCTCGACGATGCCGAGGAGGATGGCGGTGAGCGTCTCGTTCATGGTCGCCGTCAGTGGCGGCGGCCCGTGCGAAAGGCAAGCATCGCCGCGAGGATCAGGCGCTTTCCAGCCCGAACTGCAGCGCGGCGAGGCGCGCATAGAGCCCGCCGGCGGCGGCGAGTTCGGCATGGCTGCCCTGTTCGACGATGCGCCCGCCATCCATCACCACGATGCGGTCGGCGGCGCGGATGGTGGCTAGGCGGTGCGCGATGACCAGCGTGGTGCGCCCGTCCATCAGGTGCTCGAGCGCTTCCTGCACCAGCCGTTCGCTGGCGGCATCGAGCGCGCTGGTCGCCTCGTCGAGCAGCAGGATCGGCGCATCGCGCAGCAGCGCGCGGGCGATGGCGACGCGCTGCTGCTGGCCGCCCGAAAGCTGGGTGCCGCCTTCGCCCAGATGCGTGTCGAGGCCCTGCGGCAGGGCGCGCAGGAAGCTTTCGGCATTGGCCGCGCGGGCGGCCTGCCAGATGTCTTCGTCAGAGGCGTCCCACTTGCCGTAGCGCAGATTGTCGCGCGCATTGGCGCTGAACAGCACGCCCACCTGCGGGACAAGCGCGATGCGCGAGCGGATTTCGGCCGGGTCGGCGCTCGTCAGCGGCACGCCGTCGATGCGGATGGTGCCTCCTTGCGGATCGTAGAACCGTTCGACCAGCTGGAAGATGGTCGACTTGCCCGCGCCCGAAGGCCCGACGATCGCCACGGTCTCGCCCGGCTCGATCTCGAGCGTGAAGTCGCGCAGCGCCGCCGCCTCGGGCCGCGCAGGGTAGCGGAAGGTGACATTGCGGAACGACAGGCTGCCGCGGGCCGGGACGGGCAGGCGTTCGGGCCGGGCAGGCGGCGCGATCTCGGGCCGTGCGTCGAGCAGTTCAGCGAGCCGGCTCGCCGCGCCTGCGCCGCGCAGAAGGTCGCCGTAGACTTCCGTCAGCGCGCCCAATGCGCCCGCGACGAGGCCGCCGGTGAGCACGAAGGCGGCGATGGTGCCGCCGCTGATCTCGCCCGCCGCCACCGCCAGCGCGCCGCGCCACATCACCAGCACCACCCCGCCGAACACCAGCATGATGACCACCGTCGTCATCGCCGCGCGCAACATGATGCGCCGCCGCGCGGTGTCGAAGGTGCTCTCGACCACGCTGGCGAACCGCTCGCTCTCGCGGCGTTCCTGCCCGAAGCTCTGGACGATCTTCATCGCCGAAAGCACCTCGGTGACATAGGCGCCGACATCCGCGATCCGGTCCTGGCTGGAGCGCGAGACGGCGCGGATCTTGCGGCCGAAATAGACGATCGGGATCACGATCAGCGGAATGCCGATGAGCAGGCCCAGCGTCAGCGAGGGCGCGAGATAGACCAGGAACCCGATCCCGCCGATCCCCGTCAGCGTGTTGCGCAGCGCGACCGAGACGGTGGTGCCGACCACGTTCTCGATCACCGCGGTATCGCTCGTCATCCGGCTGGAGATTTCCTTGGGGCTGTTGACCTCGTAGAAGCCGGGCGAGAGGCGCAGGAGGTTTCCCTGCACTTTCAGGCGGATGTCGGCGACCACGCGTTCCCCGAGCCAGCTCACGAAGTAGAAGCGCAGCGCCGTGCCGAGGCCGAGGATTGCGACGATCATCAGCAGGTACTGGAAGGCGTGGCCGATCTGCTCGGTGCTGGCATTGCCCGAGAAGGCCTCGTCGATGATGACCTTGAAGCGGTAGGGGATCGCCAGCGTCGCGGCCGAAGTGATGACCAGCGCGGCCAGAGCGAAGGCGATCTGGCGCGGGTATTGCAGTGCCTGCGAGAACACCATCCGCAGCGGCCCGAGCGAGCGCGGGGCGGGCGCGGCTTCCTGCGCTTCGGCCAGCACGGCATCGTCCGGTCCGGGCAGATCGCCGGGTGTCTCGTCAAGGTCGCGCGCTGGAGGTTCGCCGTGCATGATCGCTGCGCTCTAGCCGCAGGCGCTGCGAATTTCACGTGCAAAAAGCGGCGCGCCACAGTTCGGTCCGGTTTGTGTCCTATGCGATTGTGCGTTGCACAATGCCGTGCAAAAGCGCATCTGTGACATCAAGGCACCACCGGAAATAAGGCGCCAGACCGTTCGTCGCGTGAAGGAAACCGATGCTTTATCATGCCTATGAACTCCAGCGCAGCTGGATGAACAGCGCCAGCGCGCTCGCCTCGATCAGCGCCGGGATGCTGTCGAACCCCGTCAATCCGCTGGGCTACACCGGTCTGGGGCCGATGATGGGCCACGCGCTCGACGTGTTTGCCCATGCGACCGCGCATTACGGCAAGCCCGAATTCGGGATCGAAAGCGTCGACATCGGCGGCACGGCGCACCGCGTGGTGCAATCGACGGTGCTGAAGCGACCGTTCGGCGATCTGGTGCGGTTCCGGGTCGAGGGCGCGCCCGAGGACCGCCCGCGCCTGCTGATCGTCGCCCCGATGAGCGGCCACTACGCCACCCTGCTGCGCGGCACGGTGGAACGGATGCTGGAATCGGCGGAGGTGTTCATCACCGACTGGGCCGACGCGAAGATGGTCCCGCAGAGCGCCGGGCGCTTCGACCTTGACGACTACATCGACTACCTGATGGACTTTGCCGAGCACGTCCACGGGGAGGCCGGGGACGCGCGAATCCACATGATGGCGGTGTGCCAGCCCTCGGTCCCCGCTTTCGCCGCGACCGCCTTGCTCAACCTCCACAAGTCGCCCGCAACACCCGCCACTCTCACCATGATGGGCGGTCCGATCGACACCCGCGAATGCCCCACGGTGGTCAACAACATGGCGATGCAGCGACCGATCGAGTGGTTCCGCCAGTCGGTGATCGCGACCGTGCCGCTGAAATATCCGGGCGCGGGGCGGCGGGTCTATCCGGGCTTCATGCAGCTTTCCGCCTTCATGAGCATGAACCTGTCGAGCCACATGATGAGCCACTACGAGATGTTCAAGCACCTCACCATCGGCGACGAGGCGAGCGCGCAGGCGACCAAGGACTTCTACGACGAATACCGCGCCGTGTGCGACATGACGGCGGAATTCTACCTCCAGACGGTGGAGGAGGTGTTCCAGAAGCACTCGATCCCCAAGGGCGAGTTCCGCCACAAGGGTGAGCTGGTCGACATCACCCAGATCACCGACACCGCGCTGCTGGCCATCGAGGGTGAGCGGGACGATATCTCGGGGCTGGGCCAGACGCGGGCGGCGCTGAAGCTGACCCCGAACCTGCCCGAGGCGAAGAAGCGTTATTATATGGCCGAAGGCGCCGGGCATTACGGCATCTTCAACGGCTCACGCTGGCGCACCAAGGTCGCGCCGGTGGTCGAGGAATGGATCGCAACGCACGCCGGGTGAGGCGCGTTTCCTAACCCTGTCAGGCGACACCGGCTGGCGCAGGGCCGATGGACGGGCTTTGCCGCCAGACTTCTGGCCGCTGCAACTCGGAGTGGAACCTTGCGCAAATCGCTGCCCGTCGTCCTTTTGCCGCTGCTGCTCGCAGGCTGCGATGCTGGCCCGGGCCCGCTCGGTTCGGGAGCGCAGACCCCGGTCGAATATCGGCCGGGCGAGGCCGGAACGGTCGATCATGCGCTGTGTCTGCTCGGTTTTGCCCATGTGCCGGTCCGCAACGTCAGCCCCGGCCATCAATTGGTCGAGGCGACGATCAACGGCGTAAGCGGCGACTTCGTGCTCGATACCGGGGCAAATGTCACGGTGGTGAGCACCGGCGAGGCCGAGCGTTTCGGCATCACGTCGGGTGCAGGAGGTTTGCTTGGCGCCGGGCGGGCGACCTTCATCGGCAATGCAGGGAGCGCACGGCAAGCCAGCGTCGACAGCTTCACGATGGGCGGTATCGACATGCGGCAGCGAAGGGTGCTGGTCGCCGATCTCGGACAGCTGCTGGGGGCGCTCGGCAATGTCGCCGGGCGCTCTGTGGCAGGCATCATCGGACAGGACGTGCTGGGCGCGCACCGCGCCGTGATCGATGTGTCGCGGCCGATGCTCTACATCATGGCCGAAGACCGCGATCCCGCACCGGTGCCGGCCGAGCAATGCAGCGAGCAGGCGGGCGCCTGAGGCCTCAGAAGCTTTTCGGCATCCCCAGCGCGTGGGTGGCCACGTGGCTGAGGATCAGGTTCGTCGAGATCGGCGCGACCTGATAGAGGCGCGTCTCGCGGAACTTGCGCTCGATGTCGTATTCCTCGGCGAAACCGAAGCCGCCGTGGGTCTGGATGCAGGTGTCGGCGGCGAACCACGAGGCTTCGGAGGCGAGCATCTTGGCCATGTTCGCTTCCGTCCCGCAGGGCTCGCCCGCGTCGTAGAGGTCGGCGGCCTTGTGGACCATCAACTCGGCTGCCGACATCTGCACATGGGCGCGCGCGATCGGGAACTGGATGCCCTGGTTGGCGCCGATGGGCTGGCCGAACACCGAACGCTCCTTCGCATAGGCCGAGGCGCGGTCGATGAAGAACTTCGCGTCCCCGATGCATTCGGCGGCGATCAGGATGCGCTCGGCATTCATGCCGGACAGGATATAGCGGAAGCCCTGCCCCTCCTCGCCGAGGCGATTGGCGACTGGCACCTCGAGGTCGTCGAAGAACAGCTCGGTCGTCGCATGGTTGAGCATGGTGCGGATCGGGCGGATGGTGAGGCCCTTGCCGACCGCCTCGCGTATGTCGACCAGCAGGACGCTCATCCCGTCCGAAGGCTTAGCGCAGTCCTCGCGCGGGGTGGTGCGCACCAGCAGCACCATCAGGTCGGAATGCTCCGCGCGGCTGATCCAGATCTTCTGGCCCGAGACGCGGTAGACGTCCCCGTCGCGCCGCGCGAAGGTGGTCAGCCGCGTGGTGTCGGTGCCGCTGGTCGGCTCGGTCACGCCGAAGGCTTGCAGGCGCAGCTCGCCGCTGGCGATGCGGGGGAGATATTCCGCCTTCTGCGCGGCGCTGCCATGCTTCAGCAGCGTGCCCATGACATACATCTGCGCATGCGCCGCCCCGCCGTTGCAGCCCGAACGGTGAATCTCCTCGAGGATCGCGCAGGCCGCACCCAAGCCCAACCCTGCGCCGCCATATTCCTCCGGGATCAGCACCCCCAGCCAGCCTTGCCGGGTCAGTTCGGCGACGAATTCGGTCGGATAGGTGCGTTCCCGGTCGAGCGCCTGCCAGTAAGGGCCGGGGAATTCGGCGCACAGGCGGCGCACGGCTTCGCGGATATCGTCATGGCGTTCCATGGGGCGAGCATTGGCCTCACCGGTCGATCTTGCGCAAGCCCCCTGACGAAAGTGCGAGATATCAGATCCGCCAGTCGATCGCCCCGCGCCCGGCGGCTTTCAGAAAGGCGTTGGTCTGGCTGAAGGGGCGCGAGCCGAAGAAGCCGTTATGCGCCGAAAGCGGGCTGGGGTGGGCCGAGGCGAGGACGAGATGGTGCGACGCGCGGGCGAGGGCGGGGACGCGGCTTGCCTTCTTCTTCGCGTGGCTTCCCCACAGGATGAAGACGGTCGGCTGCTCGCTCGCGGCCACCGCTGCCACCGCCGCATCGGTGATCGCGTCCCACCCGCGTCCGGCGTGGCTCCCGGCCTGCCCCGCCTCCACAGTCAGCGTGTTGTTGAGCAGCAGCACGCCCTGCCGCGCCCACGGCGTCAGATCGCCCGTCTGCGGGCGGGGGAGGCCGAGGTCGGCTTCCAGTTCCTTGTAGATGTTGACGAGGCTGGGCGGCGGCCGCACCCCGGCCTGCACCGAAAAGGCCAGCCCATGCGCCTGACCCTCCCCGTGATAGGGGTCCTGCCCGAGGATCACGCAGCGCACCTCGGACAAAGGCGTCAGCGCCAGCGCGGCGAGGCGTTGCCCGCGCGGGGGATAGACCTGCTTTCCCGCGCCTTCTTCCGCCTTCAGCCATCCGCCAAGCCTGCGTGCCTCTGGCGTCGACAGCACCGGCTCAAGCACCGGCCGCCAGCTATCGGGGATCGTTTCGGACACTCACACACTCCGTTCGTGTCGAGCGACATCGAGAAACCGCAGTGCAGCCTCTCGACGTCGCTCAAGGCGAACGGGGTAAGGCAGGCGGCGCCCCCGCACCACTCGGCGCTTCCCCTCTTTCCCCAATGCGCGTAGGGCGGGGGCATGGCTGTGCACTTTCACGAAGAAGACCTTCCCGCAGGCGTGCTGACCGGCACTGCGGCGCTGGCAGTCGATACCGAGACGATGGGCCTCGTCACCCACCGCGACCGGCTGTGCGTGGTGC
>ERZ1066122.2831-NODE-2831-length-10803-cov-11.460272_pt1 | contig 10803 bp, 13 predicted proteins | sample MGYA00382769_ERZ1066122 | MGnify/ENA primary metagenome ERZ1066122 (study PRJEB33369, sample SAMEA5778352) | biofilm metagenome | biome: Industrial cooling water; feature: Water cooling tower basin; material: Biofilm | place: United Arab Emirates | collected...
TCAGGTGGGATTGGACTCCAAATTGCCGTGCTACTCAAAACCGGGGGGACGTCGCAAACACGACCGCCTGATGACGCGGCAGTACAAGATCCGGCCTACCGGCCAGATCCCGGCGATGCAGGCGAAAACGGAAACCGCGCGCATGCAGGAATGACCTGACGAGCAGCTCAGGCTGGGTATCCTTCGCACGAATCCCGGCCATCATTCGAGATCGGGTCTGGGGACTGATTTTCTCGGCCACGATCTTTCCCGAGGAATCTAGTGTTGCCGTGACAACCAGGTAGTTCAAATAGCCTTTCCAAGAAGGGTGCCACGAAGCGGCGCCGCCCTGTCTCGCCCTCCCGAACTTGGATAAAGGAGGGCCACGCCAGATTCGCACCGAGGCCAGTGGCGGGCATCAAGACCTCTTCCGGTCACACTTCAATAGAGGGATTGCCTTGCTGAGGGCAATGTCCTGGCCGCGAACAGAGCATTGGGGGCCCGCCCCTCCGGGGCGGTTGATGCGGCATTCCTCGCAACAGCCACGAGTCCTCCGAGGTACCCGAAGAGACGTGAACTCCGAAACTGCATCTCGCTTTCAAGCGGCTCAAGGAGCCAAAGCCACGCAGGCCATTGATTTAATGGAATTTCCTGGGCCTTGAGAACACCATAGTCCGTACGTGGGCAAGAAATGACCAAAAACACCATAAGCCGTATTTTCGGTACGGACTTTGGTGTTCTGCCCACGCCTTGGGCCGTCAAGCCCCGCTTGTCCGTATTGTGAAACCAGTCACGTTTCGGAGATTATGCTTGAGCAAAACTTCCTAACCCCCCGATCCCGTTGGCAATCATGAGCCCGCTGCTGCCGCTTCCCCTGCCCCTGGCCTCGCTGGCCTGGCTCACCGGTTTCCGGCGGGTGCCCGACAACTGCGTGGTCACGGTGCATCGCTTCGGGCGCTTCGTGCGAGCCCTGGGCGCTGGCTGGCGCTGGACCGTGCCGGGCCTGGACCAGCTGGGCCAGCCGGTCTGCCTGATCGGCCACCACCTCGACATCCCGGCCGAACAAGGCGCCCACGCCGAGCTCTACTACCAGATCCTCGACCCGGCCCAGGCCGGCGCCGACCTCGACCGCGTGGACGCCCTGGTCACCGACCAGGCCCGCGACGTACTGGCCAGCCTGCCCGCCCCCGCCGTCGACCAGTTCAAGGCCGAGATCAACCGCCGCATCGGCGCCCTGGGCCTGCGCGTCATCCGCGCCGCCCTCCACGCCGCCTGAGCGACGAAGAACGGCGAGGAACGGGGTCAGGTTCACTTATCCCGAAGAACGGGGTCAGGTTCACTTATCCCGAGCCGGCGGTCGGAAACCGTTGCGGCTCGTCGGGATAAATGAACCTGACCCCGTTCTTCGGGCGACAATGGCGGGCATGAATCCTCTTTCGCATTTGCTTCCTGAGCTCGAGTCGGGCCTGGTCGCGCTGGGCCTGCCGGCGCAACCGCTGGCCGGGCGCCTGCTCGATTACCTGGCCCTGCTCGAGCGCTGGAACCACACCTACAATCTCACCGCCATCCGCGACCCGCGCGAGATGCTGTCCAAGCACCTGCTCGATTCGCTGTCGATGTGGAAACACGTCCAGCCCGGCAAACTGGCCGACCTCGGTACCGGCCCGGGGCTGCCCGGCATCCCGCTGGCGCTGGCCGTGCCCGGCCTGCAGGTCACCCTGGTCGAGAGCATCAGCAAGAAGTGCCGCTTCCTGCGCGAAGCCGTGCGCCAGCTGGGGCTGGACAACGTGCGCGTGCTCGACGCCCGCGCCGAGGCCGTGGACGAACCCGGCCAGTACGACCAGATCACCGCCCGGGCCATGGACACCCTGGCCGGCATCCTGGCCGTCGGCGGCCACCTGCTGTCGCCGGGCGGGCGCCTGCTGGCGATGAAGGGCCAATACCCCACCGAGGAGCTGGCCGCGCTGCCGCCCGGCTGGCGGCTCGGATCGGTGCAGCCGCTGGCCGTCCCCGGCCTCGCGGGCGACCGCCACCTGGTCACGATCACCCGCGACCCCGCGCAGGCGGCATAATCCCCCGTTCGGGCCAGGGCCCGATCCGCGCCACCAACCCCCGGTCACCGCGACCGGCGCCAGGAGTCTGCATGGGCCGCATCATCGCCATCGCCAACCAGAAGGGCGGCGTGGGCAAGACCACCACCGCCGTGAACCTCGCCGCCGCGCTGGCCGCCGTGCCGCGCAAGGTGCTGCTGGTGGACATGGACCCGCAGGGCAACGCCACCATGGCCTCGGGCGTGGACAAGCGCGAACTGGAGAACTCCAGCTGCGAGGTGCTGCTGGGCGAATGCCCGGCCACCGCCGCCATCGTGAAGACCCCCGAGGACTACGACCTGCTGCCCGGCAACATCGACCTGACCGCCGCCGAGATCCGGCTGATGGACGAGTCGGCCCGCGAGCAGCGGCTCAAGACCGCGCTGGCCGCCGTGCGCGACCAGTACGACTACATCATCGTCGACTGCCCGCCCTCGCTGTCCCTGCTCACCCTCAACGCACTGGCGGCGGCCGACGGCGTGATCGTGCCGATGCAGTGCGAATACTTCGCGCTCGAGGGCCTGAGCTCGCTGGTCGACACCATCAACGCGCTCAAGGCCAAGCTCAACCCGGCGCTGGAGATCGAAGGCATCGTCCGCACCATGTTCGACGTGCGCAACAACCTCGCCAACGCCGTGTCGGGCGAGCTGACCCAGCATTTCGGCGACAAGGTCTTCCGTTCGATCATCCCGCGCAACGTGCGCCTGGCCGAGGCGCCCAGCCATGGCCAGAGCATCGTGGGGTACGACCGGGCCTCGCGGGGCGGCATCGCCTACCTGGGCCTGGCCGGCGAGATCGTGCGTCGTGAGAAGAAGCTGCTGAAGGAGTCGGCATGAGCACCAAGAAGCGCGGCCTGGGCCGCGGCCTGGAGGCCCTGCTGGGCACGGGCAACAAGGGCGCGGCGCCCGCCGCCGAGACCGCCGCCGCCTCCGGCGAGGGCCTGCGCAGCCTGCCGATCGACCACCTGCAGCCCGGCAAGTACCAGCCGCGCACCGGCATGGACCCGGCCAAGCTCACCGAGCTGGCCGAGTCGATCAAGGCCCAGGGCCTGATCCAGCCGATCGTCGTGCGCGCCATCGGCAACGGCAAGGATGGCCAGCCGCGCTACGAGATCATCGCCGGCGAGCGCCGCTGGCGCGCCGCCACCCAGGCCGGCCTGACCGACGTGCCGGTGGTGCTGCGCGAGGTGGACGACCGCGCCTCGATCGCCATGGCGCTGATCGAGAACATCCAGCGCGAGGACCTCAACCCGCTGGAAGAAGCGCTGGCGCTGAGCCGCCTGATCGACGAGTTCTCCCTCACCCACCAGCAGGCCGCCGAAGCCGTGGGCCGCTCGCGCGCCTCGGTGTCGAACCTGCTGCGCCTGCTCGAGCTGCCCGAGGGCATCCGCAAGCTGCTCGAGGAGCGCCAGCTGGAGATGGGCCACGCCCGCGCCCTGCTCACGCTGGCGCCGCAGGCGGCCCTGGCCCTGGCCCGCGAGGCCGTGGCCGAAGGCTGGAGCGTGCGCGAGGTCGAGCGCCGCGCCCAGCTGCTGGCCAAGGGCCAGATCCCCGGCAAGAAGCCGGCGAAGGGGCCGGCGAAGAAGACCGACGCCGACATCGCCTCGCTCGAGCGCGAGCTGTCGGAGAAGCTCGGCGCCAAGGTGGCCGTGCAGCACGGCCGCGGCGGCCGCGGCAAGCTGGTGATCAGCTACCACGGCCTCGACACCCTCGACGGCATCCTCGAGCGCCTGCGCGGCGGCCAGTAAGCCCACGCCCGGCCTTACATAAGGGAAACTTAATGTAAGGCCGGTGATAATGCCGGCCCACTCCCCGCGGGCCCCGCGCCCAAAGTCGCCAACGTGCCCCAACCCAGCCTTTCGGTCGTCATCCCCGCCTTCAACGAAGCCGGCAACCTGCCGGGCCTCGTGGACGAGGTGATCGCGGCCCTGCGCGGCCGCGTCGATTTCGAACTGATCGTGGTCGATGACCACAGCACCGACGACACCCTGGCGGTACTGCAGGCCGCGAAGGCGCGCCACCCGGAACTGCGCGTGCTCAGCCACGCGGTGCAGAGCGGCCAGAGCACCGGCCTGCGCACCGGCATCCGCGCCGCGCGCGCGCCCTGGATCGCCACGCTCGACGGCGACGGCCAGAACGACCCCGCCGACCTGCCCAGGCTGCTGGCCGCACGCGACGCAGGCCCGGCCGACGTGAAGCTCTACGCCGGCTGGCGCGTGAACCGCCAGGACACCGGCAGCAAGCGGTGGGCCTCGAAGTGGGCCAACGGCATCCGCTCGCGCCTGCTGCGCGACGCCACCCCCGACACCGGCTGCGGCACCAAGCTGTTCGAGCGCGCCGCCTTCCTGGAGCTGCCCTGGTTCGACCACATGCACCGCTACCTGCCGGCGCTGATGCAGCGCGCCGGCTGGCGCACGGTCAGCGTGCCGGTGAACCACCGGCCGCGCGGCGCCGGGCAGTCCAAGTACACCAACCTGGGCCGCGCCCTGGTCGGCATCCGCGACCTGATGGGCGTGGCCTGGCTGATCAAGCGAAGCAAGCGCACCGACATCCGCGAACTGGAGTGAGGCCGTGAACGAGGAAATCGCCTGGCTGGCCTGGTCCGGCCTGCACGTGACGCCGTGGAAGCTGATCGGCTACCTGGGCGCGCTGATGTTCGGCGGCCGCTGGGTGGTGCAGTTCATCGCCAGCCGCCGGGCCGGCAAGCCGGTCATCCCCCGGGTGTTCTGGTACATGAGCCTGGTCGGCGCCCTGATGACCCTGAGCTACTTCCTGTTCTCGGCCAAGCAGGACTCGGTGGGCGTGCTCCAGAACCTCTTCCCCACCTTCACGGCCGCCTACAGCCTCTGGCTCGACATCCAGCACCGCGGCTGGCACCGGGACAAGGCCGGCCACTGACCGGCCTGTGGATAAGTCTTGCCTGGGGCCCCGGCCGCGGGCATAATGCGCGGCTCGCTCCGCATCTGCCCCCTCGGCCCTGGCCCCGGTAGTGCGATCCCGGCCCCTGGCGGAGCGTTAGCTGCATCCCGCATCGCATGCGCCTGCAGGCCACCCGGCCCGCCGCGCGGGGCCGCCGCCGCCCGGGCTATGGGCGGCCAGTCCGACCCAGGAGTCACACCATGAGCCGAGTTTGCCAAGTTACCGGCAAGGGCGTGCAGAGCGGCAACAACGTCTCGCATGCCAACAACAAGACCCGCCGCCGTTTCCTTCCCAACCTGCACGAGCGCCGCTTCTGGGTTGCCTCGGAGAACCGTTGGGTGAAGCTGCGTGTTTCCATGCACGCCCTGCGCACCATCGACAAGAACGGCATCGACGCCGTGCTGGCCGAAATGCGCGCCCGCGGCGAAAAGATCTGAGGAGGACTGAACCATGGCATCCAAGCGCGACAAGATCCGCCTGACCTCGTCGGCCGGCACCGGTCACTTCTACACGACCGACAAGAACAAGAAGACCACCCCGAACAAGATGGAGATCAAGAAGTACGATCCCGTCGTTCGCAAGCACGTGATCTACAAGGAAGGCAAGATCAAGTAATCCGCAAAGCGGATTACTTGTAGGAGCGGCTTCAGCCGCGAATCCCTTCCTTGCCAAAGGCAAAGTCAAAAGATTCGCGCCTGAAGGCGCTCCTACCAGATCTCGAAGAAACCCGCCCCCGTGGCGGGTTTTCTTTTTCAGAAGCCGGCGCGGACGCCCACCAGGAAGGTGCGCCCCGGCGCCGGCTCGAAGTAGCGGCCATTGGACTCGTTGACGATGACCGAGCCGATGGTTTCCCGATCGAGCAGGTTGTCCACGCGCGCCCAGGCGGTGAAGCGCCGGTCGCGGCCGAAGCGGTGCTCGGCGCCCAGGCCCAGCAGGGCGTGGCCGGGCGCACGCGCCGTGTTGAGGTCGTCGGCGAAGTAGCCGCTGGTGGCGCGCGTCTCCAGCAGCAGCGTGGTGTCGCCGCCGGCGTCCCAGCGCAGCTCGGCCCAGGCCGTGCGTTCGGCCACGCCGGGCAGGCGGTTGCCGGCGACCAGGCGGCGCTGGCCCGGCGCGCAGGCCGGCGTGGTGCAGACGTCTCGACGCTGGCGCGCGTCGAGCCAGGTGCCGCTCATGGCCAGGCGCCAGTCCGTCGCCAGCTGCGCTTCGAACGAGAACTCCGCGCCGCGCCGGCGCGTGAGGCCGGCGTTGCCGAACACGCTGCGGCCGCCGACGCTGGAGAGCACGAACAGCTCGTCCTCGGTGCGCGCCTGGAACAGCGCCACGTCCCAGCGCAGCGCCGCCGTGGCGCCGCGCGCACCCAGCTCCACGTGGCGGCTGCGCGCGGGCCGCAGCGCGTCGTTCAGGCCGCTGCCGCCGTCGCTGCGATAGGCCAGTTCGGCGAAGGTGGGCGTCTCGAAGCCCGTGCCGGCGTTGGCGTAGACGCTCCAGTCGTCGCCGCCGGCGAACACCAGGCCCAGCACCGGCGTCGTGCGCGAATAACGCAGCGCGCCGCTGTCGTCGGGGTTGCCCGGGCGCACGTAGCGGTCGCGCGAGGCGAAGCGCACCTGGCTGTGGCGAACGCCGGCGCTCAGGCGCCAGCGTTCGGCCAGCGCCCAGTCGAGCTGCAGGTAGGCGTCGTCGCCGGTGACGCGGTTGTCCTCGTCGCGGCGCAGGGCGCCCACCACGCCCAGCTGGCTGCCGATGAAGTTCTCGAAGCCCCGGCGCGCTTCCCCGGCGCGCTCGTGCAGCGCGCCGGCGGTGAACGTGACGGCCTCGGATGGCTGCCACTGCCAGCGCAGGTCGGTGCCGGCGTAATCGCGGTCGAGGTCGATCACGCCGCCGCCCGAGGTCGGGCTGGCCTGCGCGGCCACCGGCACCGAGAGCATCTGGAAAACCTGGCGACGGCCCGACCAGGCCGCCAGCGACAGCTCGTGCGCCTCGGCCACCGGCTGCCGCCAGCGCGCGCCCAGCTGCTGCTGCGACACCGTCTTGCGGGTGTCGAACAGCAGCGCGCCGGCGCTGGCGGCGCGACGGCTGCCGGCAAGCTGCGCGGCCGTCAGGCCCTGCGGATCGTCGGCATCGAGTTCGAGGTGGTTGGCCAGCAGGCGAAGTTCACCCGCCCGCGGCAGCTGCGCGCGCCAGGCCATCTGCGCGGCCTCGCGCTGCCAGGCCGAGTGGTCGCGATAGCCGTCGGCGGCGGCGCGCTGCCAGTCCAGACGCAGGCGGTGGCGGTCGTTCTCGTCCAGGCTGCCGGCCCAGCTGGCGCCCAGGCGCCACAGGCCATCGGCGCCGCCCAGCGCTTCGACTTCGGTACGCGGCGCGCCGGCCGGCATGGCCGTGGTCACCGAGACCACGCCGCCGGAGGCGTTGCCGTGCAGGGCCGAGAACGGCCCGCGCAGCACTTCGATGCGCTCGGCGGCCGAAAGCGCGAAGTGCGACACCTGGCCCTGGCCATCGGGCATCGTCGCCGGGATGCCGTCGCTGTACAGGCGCAGGCCGCGCACGCCGAAGCTGGCGCGGGCGCCGAAGCCGCGGATCGACAGCTGCAGGTCCTGGGCCTGGTTCTGGCGGTCGCGCACGACGACGCCGGGCACGCGCGGCAGCGCCTCGGCCAGGCTCAGCGCCGGGCGGGCCAGGCGCAGGGCCTCGCCGTCGATCACGTCCACGGCGGCGGGCACCTGGCTGCGCGGGCGTTCGCCGGCCGTGGCGGTGACCACGACGGGGTCGAGCACGGCCGGCGGCGCGTCGGCGGCCGCGAGGGCGGGGGCCAGCGCGAACGCGAGCGCCAGCGGTTTGCGAAGAAGGATATCCACGCAGCGATGGTAAGCGCCCCGGCGTAACCGCGGCGTCAGCGGACGGCGCCCGCGGGCCTCAGTCGCCCGCGGGCAGGCGCAGCCGCGCGCGCAGCCCGGGCCCGCCGTCGGCGAGCTCCAGCTCGCCGCCGTAGCCCTCGGCGATATCGCGCACGATGGCCAGGCCCAGGCCAGAGCCTGGCGTGCGCTCGTCCAGGCGCACGCCACGCTCGGTAACGTCGGCCTGGGCGCCAGCGGGCAGTCCAGGGCCGTCGTCGCGCACCTCCAGCACCACGGCACCGCCTTCGCGCACAAGCGCCAGCGCGACGCGGGCGAGCGCGAACTTGCCGGCGTTGTCGAGCAGGTTGCCCAGCATCTCCTCGAGGTCCTCGCGGCTGCCGGCGAATACGGCGTCATCGCCACCGGGCAAGCGCTCGAAAGCGATGCCGCGCACGCCGTGCACTCGCGCCATCAGCGCCAGCAGCGCGTCGGCCACCGGCGCCACCGGCGTGCGCGCGCGCTGGTCGGCGGTGATGCTGCGGCCCAAGTGCCGGTCCACCGACTGGCGCATCCGCGCCACTTGCTCGCCCAGGACCTCGCCCGTGCGCTCGCCCGGGCGCTGGGCCTCGAGCGAGAGCACGGTGAGCGGGGTCTTGAGCGCGTGCGCCAGGTCCTGCGCAGCCGTGCGCGCGCGCTGCACCGAGCGTTCGTGGTGGTCGAGCAGTTCATTGAGGTGGCGCGCCAGCGGCTCGACCTCGCTGGGCAGGTCGTCGACAGGGAAACGCGCGGCCTCGCCGCGGCGCACGCGGCCGGCCGTGTCGGCAAGGCGATTGAGCGGCCGCAGCGCGAAGCCCGCCTGCAGGGCCAGCAGGCCCAGCAGGCACACCGCCACCAGGGCCACCGTGCCGCCGGCGAGCAGGCGGAAATCCGCCGCCTCGGCTTCCAGCGGCGCGCGGTCGGCGGCCACCATGAACACCACCGGCCCGTCGAGCCCGGGGTAATCCACCGCCTGCAGCAGCACGCGCAGCATTTCGTCGCGCGGGCCTGGCAGCTCGACGATGCGCGCCGGCCCCGCGCGCGCTGGCAACTCGGGCTCGAACCCGGCGTCCCAGAGCGAGCGCGACTGGATCTGGCGATCGCCCGCCACAACGCGCCAATAGTGGCCCGAATAGGGCTGGGAGTAATGATGGTCCTCGGGCTCGGACTCAAGCACGAAACGGCCGCGGGCATCCACTTCGCCCATCGCCACCAGCGTGCGCAGTTCGTCCTGGAGCTCGCGGTCGAAGGCGCGCTCGGAGGCCTCACGAAAGGCCTGGCCCAGCCACAGTGCCACCAGCAGCGAGGCCAGCGCCACGCCAGCCACGCCGGTAGCCAACAGGCGCATGCGCAGCGAGCGCCGGAAGCTCACGGCAGTGCCACCAGGCGGAAACCCTTGCCGCGCTCGGTGACGATGCGCTCGGCACCGATCTTGCGGCGGATACGGCCAATCAGGACGTCCAACGCGTTCGAATCCGGGTCGTAGCCCTGCTCATACACGTGCTCTCCGAGCTCGGTACGGCTGACCACGGCCTCACCGCGATGCACCAGGTAGGCCAGGATGCGGTGTTCCTGTGCCGTGAGCGACAGCGGCTGCTCGTGCAGCAGGAAGCGGCCGGCGTTGTCGTCGAGCACGAGCGCGCCGCGGACGATGCGCGGATGGGCGTGGCCGCTGGCACGGCGCACCAGCGCACGCAGGCGCAGCACCAGCTCCTGCACCGGGAAGGGCTTGACCAGGTAATCGTCGGCGCCCGCGTCGAAGCCGGCGAGTTTGTCGTGCCAGCGGCCGCGCGCGGTCAGCACCAGCACCGGCAGGCGGCGGCCGTTGGCGCGCCAGGCATCAAGCACGGACAAGCCATCCATGCCGGGCAGGCCCAGGTCGAGCACCGCGGCGTCGTAGTCCTCGGTCTGCCCGCGGAACTCGGCGTCGGCACCGTCGCCGGCATGGTCCACGGCGAAGCCCGCGTCGGCCAGCGCCGACGCCAGCTGGCGCGCGAGCTCGGCATCGTCCTCGGCCAGCAAGACCCGCATCAGTCGTCCACCTCGGCTTCCAGCAGAGCGCCGGTGCGGGCGTCGTAGTCGAGCTCCATGATCACGCCGTTGGCACCGAGGATCTCGATCTCGTACTCGTCCTCATCGAGCTCCACATCGAGCACGGTGCCGGGATGGCGGCGCTGGGCGTCGGCGAGGATTACCGACAGCGGCACCATCTCGCCGCGGGCCACGGCCTCGCGAACGCGCTCATGGTCGCGCTTGGGCAGCCCGACCGTGGCCTCTTCGCTGGTCGGGAGCGCCTGCGCCGCCACCGCCACCGCCGGCGACGCGGGCGCGAGGGCCCAGGCCAGGCCGGCGACGGTGATCAGCAGCAGGGAGAGGAAGACACGCATGGGCGGGAGGATGCCGAAAACGCTTAACACGAGCATGAACGGGGCGATCACCGTCGTGTTAGGGCACATCTGGAGACTGGCGCCACCCCAACCAAGGAGCCAACCATGAAGACCCCTCGTTTCCTGCTGATCGCCCTCGCCGCCTTCGCCGCCCCGGCCCTGGCCCAGTCCGCCGTCCCTGGCACAGGCGACATCGTCGCCACGCTGCGTGACGCTGGCTACGCCGAAGTGCGCGAGATCGAGTTCGAAGACGGCGTATGGGAGGCCGAAGTGCGCCGCGCCAACGGCCTGTGGGGCGAAGTCTCGGTCGACGCTGCCACCGGCGAAGTGTTCGACCCGCTCGCCAACCGCCCGCTGATGGCCCTGCCGGAAGTGCTGGCCAGGGTCGAGGCCGCCGGCTACCACAGCGTGCACGACGTCGACCGCGACGGTGCGCTCTGGGACGCCGATGCCATCGACACCCAAGGGCAGGCCGTGGAGCTGCGCATCAGCGGCTACGACGGCCGGATCCTCTCGGCCACCCCGGACCAGGACGACTGACGCGGCGACCACCGAGACCTGC
>ERZ1066122.2833-NODE-2833-length-10797-cov-17.501583_pt1 | contig 10797 bp, 8 predicted proteins | sample MGYA00382769_ERZ1066122 | MGnify/ENA primary metagenome ERZ1066122 (study PRJEB33369, sample SAMEA5778352) | biofilm metagenome | biome: Industrial cooling water; feature: Water cooling tower basin; material: Biofilm | place: United Arab Emirates | collected...
CGCCTCGGCCCTGAACTCATCCGTATATCGCGTGCTGCTCATAGACGTCTCCCTCATTGCCATGGATTATGGCCCCTGGGATGTCTAGGAAAGTCTGGGCGGTCCAGAGATCGCTCTCTACGGGCACGGACTGGGTGGGTGGCGTCCAAGCAACGCGACCGCAGACGTGTCGCCCATGGGAAAGCGGAATTTCTCGAGCGGACCATCGAATGGCGCCGTCCATTCCGGACGGCGGGGGTTGATGCATGGCTTTCATAGGAGTTTCTCCAAGGCACAGAGCGACCCCGACATGGGTCGGGGCGACGATTTGGCTGGTGGTCAACAGATGCCCATGGGGTGTCCTCCCTTGAATGAGAGGCTTCCCTGCCAGGGGGGCTTGGAGACTGTGGATGTCCCACAAGGACGCTCTGCCTTTAGCTGCCCACGATCCATCGGGGATGGCGACGCATCGTCCGTGCCGGCGGCTGGAGGCACGCCGGCGGAGGTGAGTAAGGGGGACGCTAGCGGCGTTTCTCGCCAGCGAAAGTTGGGCGAGGTTTTGCCGAAATGCGTTTACCCCTCGTCACGAAGGGGTTTCGCGCTCGTTGGCGGGCCCGGGCGTCGCCGCGTGGGGGTCGTTGGCGCAACCAGGTGCGCGCTGGCCGGTATCCGCTTTACCGTGACGTTAGATGACAGAATGCTCCTTAATCCTGTCGCACGCCATCCGAAATCCCCTGTGCCCGGAGGACAAGGTTAGAAGAAATGTCTATAACTTTCCGCAACTTGCCCAGGGCCTGTCACGGTGCGCCGCGGTTTGGCGGACTGTGACAGTGGCCCGGGCTTATTTCGTTGCCCTTTGCGACGCCCACAGGCCTCCCCCCTATGCCCCAGGTCGACGATGCCCTGCTGACCCTGGTGATCGGCGTCACCGGCCATCGCGACATCCCGGCGGCCGAGTTCCCGGTGTTGGCCGCCCGCGTCACCGAACTGCTCAGAACGCTGCGCCGGGAGTTCCCGGGGCTGCCGCTGCTGATGCTCAACCCGCTGGCCGACGGTGGCGACCGGATCGCGGCGCGCGCCGCCGTCGCCCTCGGCGTGCCGCTGTTCGTGCCGCTGCCGTTCGCGCGCGAGGAATACGAGCGCGATTTCGAGACCCCCGAGTCCCTGGCCGACTTCCGGGAACTGCTGGCCGGCGCCCGGGTCCGGGAGCTGCCGCTCGCGCCCGGCATCACCGCCGCCGAGATCACCGTGCGCGGACCGGCCCGCAACCGGCAGTACGCCCAGCTGGGCATGTTCATTTCCTCGCACTGCCAGGTGCTGCTGGCGCTGTGGGACGGCAAACCCAGCGACGCGCTTGGCGGCACCGCGCAGGTGGTGGATTACCACGTCACCAATGCCATGCCCTGGATCGAGCGGCGCGACATCGCGCCGAACCTGCTGGCCGACGACGAGAGCGACCTGGTCTACCACGTCACCTGTTCGCGCCGGCTGGCACCGGGGAGCGAGGCTGGCGCGGTGGCCGCCGGGGCCGCCCGCTGGCTGACCGCCGAAGGCGGCTCGCCGGTGAACGCCGGCATGCCCGCGGCCTACCGGACGGTGTTCGCACAGATGGAGGCGTTCAACACCGACACCCGGAAGTACTGGCCGGGCATCCGCGACGAGTACCCTCGCCTGTTGCCCGAACCGCCGCCGGCGCCGGTGCCGCCGGGCGTGCTGCGGATCGAGCGCCTGTTCGGCGCGGCGGACTGGCTGGCGCTGCATTTCCGGCAGCGCGTCCGGCGCAACCTGCAGGCCAGCCACGTCGCGGCCGCGCTGATGGGCCTGGCCTTCATCCTGTATTCCGACATGGCGTCGCGGAGCGAGTTCGTGGCGGCCTTCCTGCTGCTGTTCGCGGCGGGCGCCCTGTTGGCGTGGATCGCGCGGCGGCGGCAGTGGCAGCGCAAGTACCTCGACTACCGCGGCCTGTCGGAGGGCCTGCGGGTGCAGCTTTACTGGCGCCTGGCCGGCGTGCCGGTGCCGGCCGACGGCAGCCTGGGCTACGACAGTTTCCTGCAGAAGCAGGACGTGGAGCTGAGCTGGATCCGCCACGCCATGCGCGGCACCAGCCTGGTGCAGGACAGCGGCCTCGCCCCCGACCCGCGCTGGCTGGAATGGACCATCCGGCACTGGGTCGGCGACGACGCCGACGAAGGCGGGCAATTGGCCTACTTCCGGCAAGGGGCGCGGGATCGCGCCAGGGCCTACCTGCTGACCGAACGCTTGGGGCGCCTGTCGCTTTACGCCGGCCTGTCGGGCGCGCTGGTGCTGTGGCTGCTCGGCCAGCGCATCGACGGGGCGCACCAGTCGCTGCTCTTGCTGTTCATGGGCCTGCTGCCGCTGATCGCCGGCATCCGCGAGGCGTATTCGTTCAAGAAGGCCGACAAGGAGCTGATCAAGCAGTTCCAGTTCATGGCGCGGCTGTTCGCCAGCTGCAGCGAGCGGCTGGCGCGGGCCGACACCGCGGCGCGCAAGCGCGAACTGCTGCTGGCGCTGGGGCGGGCCTGCCTCGAGGAGCACGCGGAGTGGATCCTGCTGCATCGCGACCGGCCGCTCGACGCGCAGGCGCCGCAATGAACGGCGCGAAACGCTACGCGGCGTTCATCAGCTACAGCCACGCGGATGCGCGCTGGGCCGGGTGGCTGCAGAAGCAGCTCGAGGGCTTCCGGGTGCCGTCGCGGCTGGTAGGGCGCGAGGGCGCGCACGGCCCGGTGCCCGCGCGCATCGCGCCGGTCTTCCGCGACCGCGAGGAACTCGCCAGCTCCAGCGACCTGGGCGCGCGCATCCGGGAGGCGCTGGAGGCTTCGGCGGCGCTGGTCGTGCTGTGCTCACCGGCCGCCGCCGGTTCGCGCTGGGTCAATGAAGAAATCCGGGGCTTCCGCCGGAGCGGGCGCGGCGACCGCATCCACTGCCTGCGGGTGCCCTCTTCCGCCGGCGACGGCCCCGCCCTGCCCCGGGCCTTGGTCGAAGCGTTCGACGACCTGCCGGCCGCGGCCGAACCGATCGCCGCCGATCTGCGCGACAGCGGCGACGGCCCCGCGCTGGCGCTGCAAAAAATCATCGCCGGCCTGTTGGGCGTCGGGCTGGACGAGTTGCGGCGGCGCGAGGCGCAGCGGCGCCAGCGGCGGCTGGCCTGGATCGCCAGCGCCTCGGCCGCAGGCATGGCGGTGGCCGCGGTGCTCGCCGGCCAGGCGCACGTGGCGCGCAACGACGCCCAGCGGCGGCAGGCCCAAGCCGAGGACCTGCTCGGCTTCATGATCGACGACCTGCGGCCGAAGCTGGAGCGGCTCGGGCGCCTCGACCTGCTCGATGCGGTGGGCGACAAGGCACTCGACTACTTCGACACCCTGCCCGCCCGCGACCTTACGGACAACGCGCTGTCGCAGCAGGCGCGGGCGCTCACGCAGATCGGCCAGGTGCGGCTCGACCAGGGCAACCATGCCGCGGCGCTGGCGGCGTTCCATGCCGCGCACGCGCGAGCCGACGAACTCTCCCGGCGCGCGCCCGAGGATGGCGGGCGCCTGTTCGACCTGGCGCAGGCGGAGTACTGGCTGGGCCTGGTGGCCTGGCGCCAGCGCGACCTCGACGCCGCGGAACAATGGTTCCGCGGCTACCGCGACCGCTCCGAGGCGCTGGCGGCGCTGGACCCGGCGCGCTTCGACTGGCAGCGGGAAGTGGCCTACGGCTACCACAACCTCGCCGTGCTGGCGGACGGGCGTGGCCGGCACGCCGAGGCGGCCGAGGCCTTCAAGCGCGAAATGGCGCTCTATCGCGCCTGGTTGCCCGCGCATCCGCAGGACACCCTGCTCCGCTACGAGGCGGCCAACGTGGCGTCCTGGCTCGGCAGCGTCCACGAACGGCTGGGCGACCTCGACGCGGCCGAGGCCTATTTCATCGAAGCGGACCAGGGCCACGCCGCCAACCAGGCGCAGGAGCCGGACGTGATGGCCTGGACCGACAACCGCATCGACACCTCGGTGCTGCTGGCGCGGCTGCAGGCACGGCGCGGCAAGCTGGCCGAGGCGCGCGAGGGGCTGCGGCGCACGCTGGCCTACGCCGCCAGGCTCACTGGCCACGACCCCGGCAACGCGGCCTGGCGCCGATCCCACGGCAACGTGCTGTCGGTGCTGGCCGCGACCGAGCTGGCCTGCGGCGACACCGCCGCGGCCGAGGCCGCGCTGGACCAGGCGCGGCCGCTGCTGGCGCGCGCGCTGCAGGAGGCCCCCGAGGAGGAGTTGGCGGTCACCTACTTCGTCCGTGCCGCCCTGGTGGACGCCGAACTCGCGCTGGCGACCTCGCGGCCCGCGGCGGCCGACGCGGCGCTGGCCCGCGCGGAACCGCCCTTGGCCCAGGCCATTGCCCGCCATCGTCCGCCGTCGGATTCGGTCCGCCAACTGTCGGAACAACATGCGCGACTGCTGGCGGCCCGGCGCGGGGATGGCGCGGCCCACGCCGCGGCTGCCGACCCGGCGGCCTGCCGGAACGATCCCGCGGACCCGATGCCGCCCCAGCGGAGCACGCCATGAAGCACGACGCCCTGCCTACCGTCACCTTCACCCTCACCAAGTTCCACAAGATCGGCGGCAAGAACCGCTTCTGCGAATACACCATGGCGCTGGCCAACGGCGGCAGCGTGGTCACGCTCGACCCCGCCACCCACACCCTCACGGTGAAGTCGAGCGAATCGGTGCAGATCGTGTTCACCGCCGCGGGCAGCTACCTGCTCGCGGGCATCTGCTTCCGCGAGACGGACGACGGCAACGGCGACCCCAACGGCGAGGCCACGTTCCCGAACGTGGTGCTCAACCTGGCCGACGGCCAGTCCACGCTGACGGTGACCGACACCGCCGACACGACGTCGGACTATGAGTTCGCGATGCTGGTGGTGGGCGTTGCGGAAAAAGCGCTGGGCCTGATCGACCCGCCGATCGTGAACCGGCCGCCGGCCTGAGCGGGCCCTTCCAGCCTGCCGTGTTCGCCGAACCCGACGGCGCCGGCATCCCGGGGCGATGGATCAGGCCGCGGCTTCGCGCCGTCGGCCCAGCAGCAGCGCCAGCACGCCTTCGAAGCGGTCCAGCTCGCCCGCGTCGGCGGGGCTGCGGGTGTACACATCGGGATCGTCGCAGACGCGGAGGATGCGGCAATGCCCGGCGCCGGCGTCGTCCACGGTGAGCTCGGCCTCGTAGATGCATTCGCCGGTGGCGCCGCGCCAGGCCCGCAGCTGGCCCTCGTCCAGCCAGACCACCCAGCGGTCCTCGAGGCTGGTCGGCCAGAGCCCTTCGGCCAGCTTCGCCATGTCCTCCGGCGTGAAGCTGCGGGCGCAGCGCACCGGCCAGGCCAGGCGCATCCTGCGCAGTCGGGTCAACCACTCGTCTCGTTCGTCCATGGGATTCCGTGTCGGGTGGTTTGGCGGCCAGTGTGCCCGGCGGCAGGCTCATACATTGAGACGGGCATCCCGTCCCGGCGAGGCCATCCCTTGCCTCCCCGCGTCGCCTGTCGCCAGATCGCCGAGCCCGCCGTTGGCGAGCCCAGCCACCCTGGCGCCCGCTGACCGGAATTGGCCACGGGCATTGACCTTGCCATCATGGGAAGCCGCAGGCTGCGTCCACCCTCCCTGCAGGACACCGCCATGAATGCTTCGATTCCCTTGCCCGCGGGTGATCCGCCGTCCGAGTTCCGCTTCGGCGTCACCGGCATGACCTGCGCGTCCTGCGTGGGTCGCGTCGAGAAGGCCCTGGCCCAGGTGCCGGGCGTGCTGTCGGCCAGCGTGAACCTCGCCACCGAAACCGCCACGGTCTCCACCGACGGCCGCGTGTCGGCTGCCGCGCTCGCGTCGGCCGTGGAGAAGGCCGGCTACGGCGTGGCGATCGAGGAGGTCTCGATGGCCATCCTGGGCATGACCTGCGCGTCCTGCGTGGGTCGCGTCGAGAAGGCGCTGTCGCAGGTCAGCGGCGTGCAGTCGGCCAGCGTGAACCTGGCCACCGAGACTGCCCGCGTGCAGGTGCTGGCCGGCACCCCGCGCGAGGCGCTGGCCGCCGCGATCGCCCGTGCAGGCTACGACGTCGCGCCGGCATCCCCGGCGACCGGGTCCGGACCGCGCGAGGCCGGCCATGCCGCCGCCGCGAGGGGCGAGGCCGCTTCGACGTCGCCGCAAGCCATGGCCGCGGAGCGCGAGCGCCGCCACCTCGTGTTCGCCGCCCTGCTCTCCCTGCCGCTGGCCCTGCCCATGGTCGGCATGTTGTTCGACGCGCACTGGGCCCTGCCGGGCTGGTGGCAGCTACTGCTCGCCACGCCGGTGCAGTTCTGGCTGGGCGCCCGCTTCTACAAAGCGGCCTGGAAGGCGGTGCGCGCCGGCGCCGGCAACATGGACCTGCTGGTTGCGCTCGGCACCACGGCCGGCTACGGGCTCAGCGTTTACCACCTGCTGTTCACCAAGCCGCACCACGGCGAGCCGCCGCTGTACTTCGAGGCGTCGGCGGTGATCATCACCCTGATCCTGATGGGCAAGTGGCTCGAGGCGCGCGCCAAGCGCCAGACCACCGAGGCCATCCGCGCGCTGCAGGCACTGCGCCCGGCCACGGCCCGCGTGCGCCACGCCAACGGCCACGAGGCCGAGGTGCCGGTGGCCAGTGTCCGCGTCGGTGACCACGTCGTCATCCTGCCCGGCGAGCGTTTCCCGGTCGACGGCGAAGTGCTCGAGGGCCGCAGCCATGCGGATGAGTCCCTGGTCAGCGGCGAATCGCTGCCGGTCGCCAAGGACGCCGGCGACCGCGTGACCGGCGGCGCCGTCAACGGCGAGGGCCGCCTGGTGGTGCGCACCACCGCGGTCGGCGCCGAGTCGGCGCTGGCGCGCATCATCCGCCTGGTCGAGGACGCGCAGGCGAAGAAGGCGCCGATCCAGCGCATCGTCGATCGCGTCAGCGAGGTATTCGTGCCGGTGGTGGTCGTGATCGCGCTGGCCACCCTGCTGGGCTGGGGCTTGGCGACCGGCGACTGGACCGCCGCCATCCTCAACGCCGTCGCAGTGCTGGTCATCGCCTGCCCCTGCGCCCTGGGCCTGGCCACACCGACCGCGATCATGGCCGGCACCGGCGTCGCGGCGCAGGCGGGCATCCTGATCAAGGACGCCGAAGCGCTGGAAACCACGCGCCACCTGCGCACCGTTGCCTTCGACAAGACCGGCACGCTGACCGCCGGACGCCCCGAGCTGGCGCGCCTGGGCGCGGTGCACGGCGACGAGGACGCCGTGCTGTCGCTGGCCGCCGCCCTGCAGCAGGGCAGCGAGCATCCGCTGGCGCATGCCGTGATCGCGGCGGTGGCCGCGCGCGCCGACCTGCCGATGGCCGCCGAGGGCATCACGGCCCTGCAGGGTCGCGGCATCGAGGGCCGGGTGGCCGGCCAGCGCGTCCTGCTGGGCAGCGAGCGCCTGATGCGCGAACTGGGCGTCGACCTCTCGGCGTTGGCCGCGGACGGCCGCGACGAGGCGGACAAGGGCCGCTCGGTGTCCTGGCTGGTGGTGGAAGCCGCCGGGGGCCTGGTGCTGCGCGGGCTGCTGTCGTTCGGCGACCCGCCGCGGCCGGAGGCCCGCGAGGCCATCCGCATCCTGCAGTCGCAGGGCCTGCGCACCGTGATGGTTTCCGGGGACAACCGCGGCGCGGCGAATGCGGTCGCGGCGATCGTGGGCATCGCGCCCGGGGATGTCCGCGCCGAGGTGCTGCCCGGCGACAAGGCCGACGTCGTCCGCTCGCTGGCCGCCGACGGCCTGGTCGGCATGGTCGGCGACGGCGTCAACGACGCGCCGGCCCTGGCCGCGGCGGACGTCGGCTTCGCGATGGGCGGCGGCACCGACGTCGCCATGCACGCCGCCAGCGTCACGCTGATGCGCGGCGACCCGCGCCTGGTGGCCGATGCCATCGACATTTCGCGCCGCACCACGCGCAAGATCCACCAGAACCTGTTCTGGGCCTTCATCTACAACATCGTCGGCATCCCGCTGGCCGCGGCCGGCCTGCTCGATCCGGTCGTCGCCGGCGCGGCGATGGCGCTCTCCAGCGTCAGCGTCGTTTCCAACACCCTGCTGCTGCGGCGCTGGTCGCCGCGCGCCCGCCACTGAGGAGCCCGCCATGGCACGCCCTGTGATCCGACCCGAACTGTCCGAGGCCAAGGGCCAAGGCCTGCACAACATCGGCGAGGCCTCGGCCCTGACCGGGGTATCGGCCAAGATGATCCGGCACTACGAATCGATCGGCCTGATCCCGGCGGCCAGCCGCACCTTCGCCAACTACCGGCTGTACAACGACTCGGACCTGCACCGCCTCCGCTTCATCAAGCGATCGCGCAACCTGGGCTTCTCGATGAAGCAGATCGAACAGCTGCTGGGCCTGTGGTCGGACCCGGGCCGCAGCAGCGCCGAGGTCAAGCGCCTGGCGCAGGCCCATGCCGACGAGTTGGCCGCGCGCATCGCCGAGATGCAGGCCATGCAGCGCACGTTGCGGGACCTGGCCACGCACTGCCACGGCGATGCCCGCCCCGAGTGCCCGATCCTCGACGACCTGGCGGGACCCTCCGTTCACGGCCAAGACCCCGCCCTGGGGGCGGCGGGTGGCTGCACCGGCTCCGCGACCAGGTTTCAACCGGGGTAAACTACCGCCATGCCGCTGCTCCGCACCCTCGCCCACCTGATGCTGGTCCTGGCCTTGCTGGCCGGCGGCCTCGCGCCCGGCGGCGTCGCGGCGCAGTCCTGCGCGGACGCCGGGGCCGCCGGGGCCGCCGAGGCCGGCATGGCGGGAGGATGTCATGACCTCGCGTCTGACCCGCTCGACCTGCCCGGTGTCGTCCCCGACGACTGCTGCGAGGGCGGTTGCACCTGCGATTGCGTGAATCCGATGCAGAGCGGGCTGTTGGCCGCCCCTTCGCCATCCACCCTGCCCGCGCGCGGCGCGGTCCGGCGCCCCTTCACCGCGGTGCGCCTGTCGGCCACCGCGGCGCCTGACATCCGACCTCCCATCGCCTGATCGCCCGCGGCGGACACTCGTCCGCCACCCCGCGACGCGCCCGCTTCTCGGCGGGCCACCCGGCTGGGCCGGGACCGACTTCACGGAGAACCGAACATGAGCGTTTCCCTGGCCCGCGCCAGCCTGGCGCTGGCGCTGTCCGCCGCCCTTGGCGCCTGCACCACCCTCTCGCCCCAGCCGCGTGCGGAGGACCTCAAGTCCGCCCTCGCGGCGCGCGGTGGACCCGCCGTGGACTGGGCCGCCGTCGGCGCCCCGCGCGAGGAGCGCGCCGCCATCGGCCGCTGGCTGGACCAGCCCATGACCCTCGACGCCGCGCTGCGCGTGGCCATGCTACGCAGCCCGCACCTGCAGGAGGCTTACGCCGAGCAAGGCCTGGCCCGCGCCGAGGTGCTTGAAGCGGTGGAGATATCGAACCCCACCCTGTCGCTGTCGCGCATGTCGATCGACGGCGGCGGCAGCAACCGCACCGTCGGCCTGTCGCTTCCGCTGGTGGACCTGTTGATGCTGCCGGTGCGCACGCGCCTTGCGAAGCTTGAGTACGAGCGCGCCACCTACGAGGTCACCGGCGCCGTGCTGGACGTGGTCGCCGAGGTCGAGTCGGGTTGGTACGAATACGTGGCTGCGCGCCAGGTCGCGGCGATGCGCGAGGCGGTGGCCGAAGGCGCCGCAGCATCGGCCGAGTTGGCCCAGCGCTTCCACGACGCCGGCAACATCAGCGACCTGCAGCTGGCGCAGGAGCAGGCCGTCGCCAGCGAGGCGCGCATCGAAGCCCTGCGCGCCCGCGCCGAGGCCGGCCGAAAGCGCCTGGCGCTGAACCAGGTGCTCGGCCTGCACGGCGACGAAGCAGACTGGGAGGCCAGCGACAACCTGCCGCTGCCGGTGCCGCGGGAGGACGATCCCGCGCTGCTGGCGCGGCTGGCCGCCGAGGGCAACACCGAGCTGCTGGCGGCGCGCAAGGAGGCCGAGGTGCTGGCCGATGCGCTTGGCTGACCCGCTCGCTGCGGTGGCTGGGCGGCAGCGAGATCGGCTACGAGCGTGAGAAGGAAGCCGATGGGGCCCGCCTGCGCGGCCCGGAACTGTCGCTGGAGCTGCCGATCTTCAACCAGGGCCAGGCCCGCGTGGCGCGCGCCGAGGCGCAGCTGGCCGCGGCGCTGGCGCGCGTGGACCAGGCCGAGCTGTCGGCCACGCAGGGCGTGCGCCTGGGCAGCGAGTCGGTGACCGCCCTGCGCGAAGTGGTGCGGCTGCACCGCGAGGCCTTGGTGCCGCAGCGCGAGACGATCGTCGCGCGCCAGCAGGAGCGCCAGAACTTCATGCTGATCGGCGTCTTCGAGCTGGTACAGGCCAAGCTGGCCGAGTACGACGCTTACCAGGCTTACCTCGAGGCCGTTCGCGACTACTGGCTGGCCCGCGTCGAGCTGGCGCGCGTGGTCGGGCAGCGCCTGCCCAGCGACGCCAGCATCGGTGATCGCACCCCGAGCGTGCAGGACATCCTGGCGCCGAAGGGCGGCATGGACCACTCGCGGCACCAAGGCATGGACCACTCCGAGCATCAGGGCATGGCCCCCGCGAAGCATGAAGGGATGGATCACTCCAAGCACGAGGGAATGGACCACTCGCAGCACGGGGGAATGGATCATTCCAAGCACGACGGGATGGATCACTCCAAGCATGAGGGAATGGACCACTCCGAGCACGATGAGATGGATCACTCACAGCACGAAGGGATGGATCACTCCAAGCACGAAGGGATGGATCACTCCAAGCACGA
>ERZ1066122.2837-NODE-2837-length-10793-cov-240.392717_pt1 | contig 10793 bp, 19 predicted proteins | sample MGYA00382769_ERZ1066122 | MGnify/ENA primary metagenome ERZ1066122 (study PRJEB33369, sample SAMEA5778352) | biofilm metagenome | biome: Industrial cooling water; feature: Water cooling tower basin; material: Biofilm | place: United Arab Emirates | collected...
CGTTCTTGGCGTCAAGGGCAATCAGGTGCGCATCGGCATCGAAGCGCCGAAGGATGTTCCGGTTCACCGCGAGGAAATCCTCAATCGAACCGGCACGCGAAATCTTCCCTCGTTCGCGAAGGCTTCCAAAGAGGCGCCCTAACTACGCAGCGTGATGCGTTGCCTCCCACGACACAGCTGGACTCTGGCAACGAGTTCGCGTGCTCACCTTTCCAGAAGGCTCTAACGATGAAGAACACAAACGCCGCTCATCACCAAAACACTTATTGGCTGCTCATGATGGTCGGGGCAGTTGGCCTGACGCTCGCTACTGTGATCGGCGTCGCCCGCTTGGCCGCGGATGCGGGGCGCGGGGCCGGCGAAGAAGCCTATGCCCGGATTGAGCTGATCTGGCCGAATTACAACGACATGCCCCAGGCGGATCGAGCGTTGATTGCCGGCCTCGCGTTTGATTGCCGGTTGGACTCCAGCGCCATGACTGCAGCGGCCGTCGTGGGCTGCCTTGAGAGCGCGGTGGGAAAAGATGAGCCCCACCTTCCTAACGGCGTCACCGCAGACGCAGCACGGCAGCGGCTCGGGGAGCTGATTGAAGCGGCGGGTGCCCGAGGAAACTGACCGACGAACGGCACACCCACGTGAACACGCGGGTTCGCCAAATCCCACGACCTCAGGAAGCAAATCGCCATGAATCAGGGCTCTAAATCTCGGCGCGTGGCCCATCGCAGCGCAGACTGGATCGCATTCCTGTGCCCGTTGATCCCTTTTGCCGCCGTGAGTTTAGTCGGCCAGCCTGCTTACATTGGGGCGGGAATCGCGACCGTCTTCATGGCAGGGATTGGTTACCGAATCACGGGCAACGCCTCGATGCTGCGGCAACTAGTAGCGGTGGTGATGCTGGTGCTCGGGACGTTGTTCGCGCTCACCTTTGCGGTTCCCTATGCCGGTGATGTTGCAAAGCCACTTGCAGCGGGACTCCCTGTTATCGCAGCCGTTGGTGTGGGCATTAGCTTCACCGTTGTGGTGTTGCTGTTCATCACGACGCCGGCAAAACCTACGCACCGCCGAAGCGGATTGTTCGAAGCCTGACGTAGCCGACACGACGCAGGTGGATTTGCTGCCACTAGGGTCGTACGAGTAAACGATGCGGGCGCGGATGCCAGGCGCCGCCGAAAGGCACGTTGCGAACGAGCGCACAGGTCCAAACGTAATAGAACTCGACAGTGAACGCGGAGAGCCAGACCATGAACGGCGATGAATTCAAGAGGCTTCACGAAGCCGACGGCGTGTTCGCAGATTGGGTGACTTCACCGCATTACCCCGGAAGCGGATACGCGATCGTGATGGATGAGGGCTACACGGTTCGCATTGCCATCAGCGCGTCGGACGACGGCAAGGTCAGCGCGACCTTCGCGGAGAAGCTGGGTGATCGCTTCGGAATCCGCAACAACGATGAGGTGTCGTTGAACTTCGGGCGCAGCGAGATTTCCATTACGGATGACGGCCAACTTGTCGCGATGGAGCCAACGCGCTACAAGCCGGGCTTGCCGTTCCGGCAGGGGTTTATCGTTGACTTGCCGCCGGCGTTTGTTCCCGCCGTCCGCCTCGCGCTGGCCAAAGCGTTCGATGCGGCTGAGGCCAAGGCCAGCGCGGCCGACAGTCCGGGTTGAACCCTGCGGCCCGCCTCTGTGCTGCAGCCCTTGCGATCGAGTTTGACGACGTGAGCAGCACCGAACCCCGGCTCGCCGTACACCGCGTGCGGCGCATGGAGCACGTGCTCCGAACAGAAACCGGCATCATCGAGCAAGCCTCAACGGTTCTTGGGAGCGATTACGCCGCCGTCCAACGGCTGCGAAGTGCCATCGAGGACGCGCGAGTCGCACGATCGACGCCGCTGTTCGTTTGCCCCTCCTGCGGGAGTCCGCTTGGGCTCCGTCATGACCCGAATCGCCGTATGGGATCGAAGGACCCGCAGGCCTTCCATTTCGCGCACGGCGCGAACAGGGCCTGCGACCTGGCGCAGGAGAAAGGCTGGTCGCAAGCGAAGATCAATGCGGCGCGCTATCACGGCCAGCGCGAGAGTGAGCCGCACAAGCGGATGAAGGAGATGGTCGCTGAGAGCTTAAAGCACGATCCCAGCTTTCGCGACGTTGCCATCGAGCAGCGATGGCGGCACGGAACCGATCCGCAGCAGTGGCGCCGGCCCGACGTATCTGCGCAACACGTCAGCGGCCCGATGGCCTTCGAGGTGCAGCTGAGCACCACGTTCCTGTCAGTGATGGCCGAGCGTCGCCACTTCTACGCCAGCGAGGGCGCGCTGTTGATGTGGATCGTTTCGCATTTCGATCCTGAGTTCACGCGCGCAGGATTCGAGGACATTTTCTACCCGAACAACCGGAACATCTTCATTGTCAGTCCAGAGACGGTCGCGGCTTCAGCCGAGCAAAAAGCGTTCGTCGTCGAGGTGGTTTACACAATTCCAGTACTGACACCGGAAGGTCTTCGGGAGCCGGTCGAAAGAAAGCTCGTGCGTTTCGACCAGCTGACCCAGGACCGGGTTCACCAGCGCATTTTCCATATCGACGTTGACAAAGCGATTCCTGCGGCATTGATCGCTGCCAAACGCATCAACGTCGGTGAGCTGCTGCGAGCCTTCATCGCTTCGCCCGGTCACCCGGCGGACGCATGGGCCGCCGTCGTTGCCGAGGCGGAGCGCAACGGCGTCGCGTCGCTGCCGCCGTGGAGGGAGGTGAACCCCTTGGCCAAGACGCTCTATAGGCTCATGAACCGGGAAAAGAACTTCGCGTGGCAGCACGCCACGATCGCTGAGCTGGGCCACCACCTGCACACGCTCTACCCCGAGCAGTTGGTGATATTCCAAGCGGCGATCGAGGCGCTGAGCTTGGGCACGGTTGTGCGCAGCGAGCGGGCGGCGCCGTCGCTCCGCGACAAGCTGGCCGCCGTCAATCAGGCGCTGCGCGCCGGCGATCGGCGCTTCGTTCCGCCCCTGTGGGCGGTCGAGGTCGCGCGCATGCTTTGCCCCAGCATCTACGGGCCGCTGGAGGCCCGACTACGCGCGTTGCCCGAGTTCCCGTAGCCGTCCGCTGGCGGCCGCACAGTCGCCGTGCGGTGGCCGCGTCGCGCCCGTACGCGAGGCTGGAGAGCGTCTGGCCGGTCGGCCCGACGAATCGCTCCGGTATGTGCCTTGCTGCACGAACCTGAGGCGGCGGCCGAAGGCTGACGGTCGGCTGCTCCTCCCGTGTCGGTTCTGCCATGCCGTCCATCGTTGCGGCGCTCAGGCGCCGCGCAATGGCGTTGCCATCCTCCACTGCGTTCCGGCCTCCGGTGCGCGCCGCCTTTGGTCGCGCCGCGGCCTTGACGTCACGGCATCCCGCCTACGGAGGAGCGAACCATGCACGTCAGCGAAAACGGCCAGACCTACCACCTCACGCCCGACCCCGACGCGATCATCACGACCGCCCTGGCGATCCTCGAAGGGCGGTTCCGTCCCGGCGAAGCCCTCAGCTCGCCGCAGTGCGCCGCGAACTACGCGACGCTCCGCATCGGCAGCAGCCCCCGCGAGGAGTTCCTGATCATCTTCCTCGACAACCGGCATCGGGTCCTGTCCGCCGACATCCTGTTTCAGGGGACCATCGACAGCGCGGCTGTGTACCCGCGCGAAGTCATCCGACGCGCCCTGCAGCTCAACGCGGCGGCGGTGGTGCTGGCCCATAACCACCCCAGCGGAGTCCTCGAGCCCAGCTCAGCGGACCGCGTCCTCACCCAGGCGCTCAAGGAGGCGCTCCGCCTCGTCGAAGTGCGTGTGCTGGATCATCTGGTAGTCGGTCCCGGCGGGCAGAAGGCGATCTCCTTCGCAGAGCGCGGGCTTCTCTAGCCCGCGGTCTTCAGGGTCGCGATGCGTCGCGACCCTGAGGTTCAGCCCGTTGCACGTATCAGGCAATGACCTTCACGTGTACGAAGTTCGGTGTGCAGACGTAGTGCTTGCCCTTTCGGGTGACTTCCCCCTCAAGCGGCAGCCAACCGTCACGCGGCCAGTGGCGCTCAAGAACGCCATTGCAGGTCCGCAAATGACGATAGCTCCGAAGCTCCAGCCGCTTCGCGGCTTCAACACTCGCCTTCTTCGTCGGCGAGGTGACCACGTCGGGATCGAAGGGGTCATGACGCCATTGCACCTCGTCACCCGGCTTCGCGGCGAAGCGCGGCGGGTGAGCGAGGGTCGCAAGAACGTAGCGAATCGAGTCAGCCATCGGTTCGTTCCATGAGAGCCAGATCCAGATTGTAGTGCCCTGCCCGCTTTGCGGGCGGGCGAGGTCTTCAGGCCTGCGGGCGTTGCTTCGCGCCGCCCGCTGTTGGCCATCGCGTTTTCTCCGTGGTGCCGGGGCTGTTGTTGCTTGCTGGTGCCTTGCCGATCGGCCAATTCCCTAGCGCGGGCTCGCTCGCGTTCAAGGGTTCGCTGTCGCCGGCTACGCCGCCCTTGATCGCTCGCTGATCCGCCCGCGCAGCGGGGGCCTTACGGCGACGGCACTCAGCGAAGCATGGCCCCTAACAGCACACCACGGAGGTTTGCGATGACCACTCAAGCAGCAGGTAGCAAGAGCAACGGCCTCAGGCCCCAAGAGCCGGCTCGAGCATCTAGCAAAGCATCGACCGGAAGCCGCGTTTTCGTGGTGACCGTTGAAGGCTTCGACGATGGCCGAACGATGAATTTTCCGATCTACGGGGAAAGCGCATCGAACACCCACGCCCCCGCACTCGCCTGCGCCCGCCGCGAGGCGAGGGATACGCACGAAGCATCCCGCCTCGCGGTTCGCCGCGTCCACGTCCTCGTTAACTGAGTAGGAGACTCCCATGCTGTTACGTCATTTCGGCCTCAATCCCGCCAGCCTCACGCCGGAAAAGCGCGACGAGCTGCGCCTCGCGTTGCTGGGTGCGTCCCGAGGCTGGCGCAAGGAACCTGCCCTTCTCTGCGGCGGTGCGGCCTACGTGCGCGAGCACTACCGCGAAGGCAAGCCGCCGCAATACGTCCTGGCCTACTTTTTCGGGAAGGCCTGCCGCGTACACAAGAATCTGCACCTTGCTTTCGGTAGCCACGAGCTGCGCGCCGCACACATCGAGGAAACGCGGGCGCGCATCTTCGCGCACGACCAGCGCAAGAAAGCCGAAGCCCTCGCTCGCAAAGCGCCTCACGGCATTGAGGTGGGCCAAATCATGGTTTCGAGCTGGGGTTATGACCAGACGAATGTCGACTTTTACGAAGTGATCGCCGTGCGCGGTGCGGTGATCGACCTGCAGCCGATCAAGTCTGAAAAGCACTACACCGGCGACATGACCGGCAAAGCGACGCCCAAGCGCGGGGAGCCTGCCGGCGACGTGCTGAAAAGCAAGCGCCCGCGCCGGGGTTATGTCCGCCTGACCAGCTACAGCAGTGCCGGGCTTTGGGATGGTCGGCCCATGAGCTTCACCGAGTACGCCTGAGGGGAGCCCCATGCACACGCTCGAGAATCCCCACGTCCGCGAGGGTGACGCCGTGGAACTGCTGATCGCCGGCCCGGGCCAGCGTCCCGCCCGATGGGTGCCGGGCTTCCGCGTGGTCTCGGTGCATGCCTCACCGTGGCCCGACGACGACGCACCTTACCGCGTGAGCATGGCCTCGCATGCGCCGGGCCGGTCTTACCGGCATTGCGAGCCGAGCTGCGTGCGGCGCGAAGGGAGCGGCGCATGAAGCGCGCCGCCCCGCTGACTCAAGACGCTATCCAAGAGCGCGGCGCCGAACTGCGCCGCGCAGAGGGTGCCGGTGACCTCGCCGGCGCGTACCGGATTCTCAAGGGCCTGTCCGATGCGGACTTCGGTGCGGTAGCTCTTGAGGCTGGACACAGCCTGGTCTTCGGGCATCCGGCGAAACGGCAGGCCCATGTTCAAGCCCAAGTCGCGGCGTGCTGCCGCTCACGTCGGGATGGATTCCTACACCGAAAAACCCTTGCAGAAGGTAGGGTGGACTGATGGACATACCCCAGATCTTTCGCGGGGTCACCGTGTTGGTTGTGGACGACCACCGAACGACCCGCTACGTCGCAGGCCTCGTACTCGAGAAGCACGGCGCAACCGTGCTTGAAGCCGAGGACGGATCGGTGGCACTGCAGTTGCTTGCGGTGCATCGAATTGACGCCATCGTCTCCGACGTGCAGATGCCCAAGCTGGACGGCTTCGGCTTGCTTCGCGCTCTCGGTTACCCGAGCCCGAAAGCCGGCACGCCACCTGTGCACTTGCACAGCTCGGTGCCCGGTGATTTCCAAGCCGATGCCGACAGTCTCAGCGTGCAATTGCACTCCAAAGGCAATCTGCTCACCGGCTTGGCGCCGCAGGTTGCCGCCCTGATCGGGATTCCGTATCCCGGATTCCCCAGCGCGCCCTGAGGACCGGTGGTAAGGAGTGCTTTCACCCTTGCGCGTCACGGAAGGACGACTCCCTGCGGTGCTCGCTGCGCCCCGTCGACGCGAGGCTTTGGCGACTGAGGGCTGGTCGCGCTCGATGGGCCATTCCTTCGGGGTCACGGTTGCTGAGTCGGGCCATTGAACACCCGCCTGGCGCGTGCGCAACGGCTTTGCCGTCCTCCACTGCGTTGCGGCCTTCGGTGCGCCCGCGCCCGATCGGCGGGTGTTGCTCTGCCCCGCGCAACCGCGCTCACCCCAAAGGAGCACACCATGTCCGCCAAGCACCTCAACGTCTTCACCGTCCGCCAGTACGAAGTCGCCGGCGAAAAGCGCAGCGAATGGACCAAGGTCGGCGTCGCCTTCCCGAATCGCGACGGCAAGGGTTTCAACCTCCAGCTGCACGCCCTGCCCCTCAGTGGCGAGCTCGTCGTCCGCGAGCCGCAGGCCGACGAGGAGTAAACCCCTCAACCAGGGCGCCCGCCGCGGCGGGCGCCCTGGGCTGTTGCATTAAGTGAGACGCCCACGCGTTATCCACACGTTTGTCTGCAACGGCGCCCATGGCCTCGCCGATAGACTGCGTGCATGCCCTTCAAGAAGATCATCCAGGTCTCGCCGCCTGAGCCCAACCAATACACCAAGCTCAGGACGTCGGCCGGTAGCGACTGCTGGGGCCACGTGGAGATCACCAAAGGCCCCATGCCAAGCGGGCCGATCCACTTCCAGTACGGCCGCGCGAATGCCAATGCGGAAGGGTGGGGCCTCAAGCACGTCTGGAAGAAACGTCACCAGCACCACCCGACGCACGAGGCGGCGCTGATCGCGATCGAGCCGTTGGTTCTCGCCGTGCTGTCCTCAGGGACTGGTGTCTGGTTCGAGGAAGACGGGAAGGTGGCGGCGGTGTCGAGTCGCAACGGGACCGTGATCTTGCGACTCCACCCCGACGGGGTTCGACTGAGCGACGAGTACGACTGGTGGTACAGCATCACGTCGTTCTTTCCGAGGACAAGCCCTCATGGACTGAGGGTCGGGGCCATCCGGTAGCCGAAAAGCGGAAGGCCCGCTTTCGCGGGCCTTCGAGCTTGTTGAGCTGCCTGTGACGAGGCCCTGCATTTACAGGACCAGGCACGTTTCGCGTGCCGGCACTCAGGGGGGAAGGTTGATTCGGGCAACCCGCGCCGAGATGACCACTCCGAGAGCCACTGCCGGAAAATTCCCGAATCCGACGTGGCAACGCCTTTGCGCATCCCCACCCAACGACGGCAAGTTACTACCGTGGGTAGCAGGGGTCAACATTTTCGGCGTGTCTATTCAGGGGGGTTTCACGGCGCTTTCAAACAGTCGTTTGCGCGATTGGGGTTTCCGACCCTCGTTCCCGGCGTGAAGAGCGACCGCGATTGGGGGGGGCACCACGTGGACATGGACATCGATGAGTCGACCTTGGGCGACCTGGGCCTTGCCGCCGGCGATTCTGGCCGGAGGTAGAAGGAAGACAGTGGCCCCGCTAACGCGGGGCCAGAATCAAGGATCAGGAGGTTTGTCATCACCTTCCCGAGCCTGCCGCGCGTATCGCCCGAATAGGATCTCGGCGCGGCCTTGGAGTCGGCACTAAGGCCGAAGACCATCGTATTGGACCGGCATCTTCAAAGTGAGTCAACGGCGGCTCGCAGCTGCACATCAGGACCTAACCCTCCCTGTGTATGCGGGGGTTGGGGTGAGATCAAAGATCGATTCGAGCGGATCATGGTGGAAATCCACCGCTCGAGGCTTCAATGAACATCAAACGCCAGACGCTTCGCTTGTACGACTGTCTCGACCTCGTGCTGCGACTCGAAATCGACTCGCGCCGCTCCATTCTCGACCTGTCCTCGGCTCACTTTCTGGCACTCGCACGCGAGGGCGAAGACGCGCTCTATGCTCGTGCTGACGCGGTTCGTGCTGGTGCCGCGATAGCTGAGAAGATCGCACGCGAAACGCGCGAGTTCCTGACATCCAGTGGCGCCGAGGGCTCGGAAGCGCTGGATGGTCTTTGCGCCCGCCTTGAAGAGATGCTCGATGATCTAGAGGATCGAGCTGTTTACGCGCCTTACCGCGCCCGCGAAAGCGTCACCGTGTTCCCCGTGGCTCAGCCACTATCGGACGCCGAGTGTGAAGCGGCATGGACCTCGGCCGAAAGTGGGGATCGGGAATAGCCCCGTCGATCTTCGGGCCGCCCCTTCGGGGCCGCCGCCCTGGGCGCTCCGCGCTCGAGCCCCTGCGGGTCTCGCCCCGGCGGGCCTGGTCGGCTTCGGCCTGCGCGCTCCGCTTGCCCTCCGGCATCATGGCGGGATGACGCGCCCCCCATCGTCACCCCCCTCCCCTCCCCCGCTTCTGTTCGGGCCCTACCACCCGCCGGCCTTCGACATGCATGGCTGGCTGGTCGACGAACGGCTTGGCCTCGTCCGGGTCTACGGCTGGACCCATGCGCCCATCGGTTGGCCACGGCTGAAGCAACCGGGGCCGGCCGTTCCCGTCGTCACCGCCGAATTGGCCCGGGCCATCCGAACAGAGAGCGCGATCGCCGTGGCCCACTGGTGGGGCGTGTCGCGGGATCGCGTGCAGCGTTGGCGCCGAGAGCTTGACGTCGGGCAGTACACGGAGGGCACGAAGCGGCTCCTCAGGGACAACGTCGTGAGCGCGCCGGAGCCGCTGAAAGCTCAACGCCTTGCGGCACTCCAGCGGCCGGAAAGCCATGCCAAAGCCGGTGCCGCGCGGCGGGGAAAGCCTGCCAGCCCGGCGCTGCGCGCCGCGCTTCTCAAGGGGGCCAAGAAGCCCAAGTCGGCCGAGTGGGCGACCAAGGCGAACGCATGGATGCTCCAGGGAAAGCGCCGAAAGAAAGACCCCGAAGCCCGTTAACTCGAAGGCTTCAGGATTGGCTAACGTCAGGACGCCGGCGGCGCCTCCAAAATGGCGGAGCGCGCATCGATCTGCTCTTGCAGGCTTTTCGCCTGAGCGCGAGCGGCGGTGATGCCATCGGCGTCCAGTTTGCGGTCGCAGTCCGCTGCCTTGTTACCGATGTCGCTTTGGTCGACCTGCATTGCACCTGACTCCACGATCACAATGCGCCACGCGCAAGCCAAGATCGGATTGTGCGGAATGCCCGTCGCCAGCGTGTACGCCAGATTGCGTTGCGCTTGGTAATCGCCATTGAAAGCCGCTTGCTCAAGAAGCTCGTACTCACTGAGCCCTGACGACACAGCGGGTGCAGGATCAATTGCGGCTGGCGCAGGCGCGCTTTCCGACGAGGCTGGCTCTTGCGAAATCCCGCAAGCGACAAGCAACGCAGCAGCGAATGGGATAACGGTCTTCCGAATGTCCATAGAACCTCCTTTCAGTCTCGCGATGGCGCTTCGCTCAATGTGCCAACGGGCGGCTCATCGATCAAGCGACGAACACCGAATGCCTCCAGGCGTGTCAAGCCGGATCGGTTTCGACTTCGCGCCAGATCTCCCCTTTCTCCACAAGCTGGTCCAGCCGAATCTTTGAGACGCCGTAGGGGTCGCAAACACACTCGCGGGAAAGCCACGCATTGAGCAAGGAGAGGTTGCGTCCGGTGGGGAAGATTGCACCTTTTGTGTCCGGGTGCGCGAGGCATGCGCCACGAACTCCGGGCTTCAATTGGAAGTAGTCGAAGCTCAAGATTTGCTGAAATCGAAGCAAGCGCGCTTCGTCTGACACGGTCACGACGAAGCTCCTTGCGAATTCGCTGGAGGATGCAGTTCGCCCGAGAGAATGCCCGCAATCTTCTCAGCATCATCGACACGAAGCGCCTTCCGCGTTCGCTGGATTGCCTGAAGGCGTTCTGCCAGTGCCTCTGTAGGTTCACCGGCACGCTTCGCGGCCATGTGAAGCTGAAACACCTCGCCGTAGCGGACCGCCAATACTTCGATGGCGCGCTCGAAATCGAGGCCGCGATTGATGGGCGTGTTGTCGAGCGTGCGAGTCATCGTCGTGGCGCTTGGCGAATCCGCGGAGCCCAATTCGACCCTCACGATCCCTTCGGATTCGCTGGCGGATTGCCTTTGGCTTTGGCCGTGGCGGCCTGCTCCCACTTCCGGTTGCGGCGAGCATCTTCGTCGACGCGCGCTTGGCGCATGGCCTCACGCTCGCTCCGCTCCAGCTCGTCCTGTTCCATCTGGTACTCGGCATCGTCGCCCATGACACCTTCTCGCTTCCGTAGCGCCCGGCGGAATTGCCGCGACGACGAAAATTGAACCACAACTCCGGCGTGGCGTCTGGTCCCGGGGCGTCAAGGCTTGTCCCCGCCGTCCACGGCCGGCGGTAGCCGCCGGCGAGTCGCGGGGCCGC